>Ga0172379_10009109_pt1 | contig 12307 bp, 10 predicted proteins | sample GrowelOW334metaG_FD_119756 | JGI IMG/M metagenome (GOLD analysis project Ga0172379, IMG submission 119756) | Groundwater microbial communities from an aquifer near a municipal landfill in Southern Ontario, Canada - Groundwater well OW334 metaG | ecosystem: Environmental > Aquatic > Deep... | reverse complement strand
TTTCAGCACCGGCGCCAGGAGTATCTTTTTCCGCCACACGGAAAACAGGCAAAATCCATGGCTCAGGGCACAGCAGCCCAACCCCCTCGTCTACCTCCATCCATCCGCGGCCATGTCACGGGGCATAGCCGACGGCGACCTCGTCGAAGTATCGACGCCCACGGGAAGCGCGCTTCTTAGGGCAAGATTGGAGCGCGAACTCGCCCCCGATTTTGTCGAGGCGGTGCCTGGCTGGGGTGGGGCGGGGAATATCAATAATGCCTTGGGTTGGGATCGCTTCGCCGAAGGCATCGGCACGGTGCCGATGCGGGGCTTAAAATGCCAGGTAAGGAAGGTTGCCGATGGACGATAAAACCCTCCTCGTTATAGATTTGGATCGATGCTGGGGCTGCGGAACTTGCGAAGTGGCCTGCGCGCTCGAGAAAAAATCCGGACCGGGCAGCGGGCGCGTGAAGGTAGAGGAGGCGAGGGAAGAGAGCGCTTTGCCGCTTCCCGGTTCTCCCCAGGGACGCGCCTTCGTGCCGGTGCTTTGCCAGCAGTGCGACGATCCCGCCTGCGTCTCCTCCTGTCCCGCTGGGGCTCTCGTGAAAAACGCCTCAGGCATCGTGGAACTCGACGCCGATCTTTGCCTAGCCTGTGGCGCCTGCGAAAGCGCCTGCCCTTTCGGGGCGATCACCATGGGCGAAGCCTCAGGCATGCCGGAGAAATGCGACCTCTGCGCCTCCCGACAATCCGCCGGCCTTCTTCCCGCCTGCGTCCAGCACTGCCCCGGCAAAGCGCTTGCGCTGGGGCCTTCACTCCCCGGCATCAACCTGGCTCGCGGTCTCAAGCGGAGCTGGTCTATCGGCAAGGTTGAATATCGAGCCTGCGGCTAATCCTTGAATTCTATGTTCATGACCTCGGCGAGAGGCAGGTTGATGACCTGCCCATTCTTTAGGGTAATCTTCATGAGCGTACCGCCGGGGGCGACGCTATTCGGTACACCGGCTTCTGCCTTCTGAGCTATGAACCAGTTTGGCGCTCTCGCTATTTGCGCCATATCGGCGTCTTCCAGAGCTTTATCAAAAATCGACAATTCATCGATGCCTCCGGCAAAGCTCCCTTTAGGGGGATTCCACTGTATCCCACCGAGGATAAATTCCGCGTCCGGCACGATCATCGGTGTTGGCGGGCCTTTTGCTTCAAGGGAACCATCGATAAAGAGGGAAGCCCCTTCCTTTTTTTTCAGGACGAGTCCTACATGATGCCAGCGGCCATCGTTCACGCTAGTCTTGGAAATAACGGTGGCATTGGAGTAGTAGAATGTCAATTTGTCAGGAGCGCCATAACCCCATTCTGCGTTGATCATGAACCAATAGCCATTAGTCCAGCCCGCTAGGTGTCTGCCCATGATCATTGTGCCGGTATCTTTGTAGCCGGGAGCTGTCTTCATCCAGAACGAAATGCTGAAATCATCCGGAAATCCATAGCTTTTCCCCAGTAAAAGAAAGGAATCATCCGTGCGGCGCAACGAGAGATAGGAGCCATAGGCGCCACCAGGAAGCAGGAGCGCCGAGGAGGGCAAGGCAAAGCTTTTCCCGCTGACTGAGTCTTGGATGTGGTCGCCAGCCGGATCGAAAGCGAAATAGGCTACCGGCGACGGAATCGCCGCCGATATTCCCACCATTGCCATTGAGAGAACCATGAAAAGCATTGCTCGTCTCATGATGCCTCCTTGACGGTCATTGCGCCGTTGATACCACGCTTGAGTTCAAGTATCGTTCTTCGTCGCTCTTCCCGCAATGACTGATAGCGTCGGCATTCGCGGACTCCTTCTCATTCCAGGTCGTAATATCTTCCCTCGCGCAACCGCGCCCTGAACATGCGGCTCAGGCTCTTTCCCCGGGCGCGTTCCGCCGCCTCCGACAAAGGTTGTTGCCGGCGTTCGAGGAACTCAAGCTCGCGGCGCAGCTTTCGCCAGGCCCCGACACGATCGGCGTCGATCGCGCCTGATTCCATCGCCTCTCGCACGGCGCAACCCGGTTCATTTGAATGGGTACAGTCACTGAATTTGCACGTGGCGGCCAAGGTCTCGATCTCGGGGAATGCCGCGTCCACATCCGATTCCGAGGTCCAAAGCTGGATTTCCCTCAATCCCGGCGTATCGATGAGCAAGGCGCCCGAGGGGAGCCGGAAGAGCGATCTGCCCGTCGTCGTATGGCGGCCCTTGTGGTCGTCCTCCCTTATGTCCTGGATCCGTTGCAGCGTTTCCCCAGCCAGGGCATTGGTCAGCGTGCTTTTCCCCGAGCCCGACGAACCGATGAGGACAGCGGTGGAGCCAGGAAGCAGGTATTCACCGAAGCGCTCCATGCCCATGCCCGTCAAGGCGCATACCGCGAAAACCGGTATGCCGGGAGCGATGGCTTCGGTCTTTTGGACGAGGTCAGTATCGTCCGGCATCAGATCGGCCTTTGTGACGACGAGGAGAGGGCGGGCGCCGCCGTCGCGGACCAGAGCGATATAGCGTTCGATTCTGCGCGGATTCCAGTCCTTCCCCGCCGCCGCGATCAATATCGCGGTATCCACGTTCGCCACTAAAACCTGTTCCTCTATTTTGTCGTGTGCCGTTTCGCCTTTGGCCTTGCGGGAGATTTTCGTCGTCCGCGGCAGCAGGGCATGGATGACAGCTTGGCCGCCTGTCTCCCGGGCGATGAGGACCCAGTCGCCCGTCACCGGCATCTCGGCCGGGTGGCTGACACCATGGGCGAATCGCCCCGAGGCCACCGCCTGCACGGTTTCGGTCTCGTCGCCGGCTTTGTTCCTCGCGATGACCGTCCACGTGTCCCTGTTCGTTTCCGCGACCCGCGCGGGCGACAGGTTAAGTGATTGTTGTAGTTCGAAAGACCGCGCGAACGCGGGATTCCATCCATAATTTTCTAAGGGATCTTTCATTCCAGGGTATCTCCGATATTGCTTTTCGAGATGTTGTTCTTGGGTTATGAGAGCTCGGAAACGATGGATCCTCGGGGATAGACCTGGAAGCGGAAAGGAAGCGCAGGCAAGCGGTTGCGCTTAGGCGGGCATCCTCCGAGGGTCCATTCCGCGCACACTCTCTTGGTTGGTTTTCATGCTAGACCTCCTCGTGGATAGGGTAGGGAGCCGCAAGGCTCATCGCCGTGGCGCGGCCAACATTATGGCCGCCCCAAGCCTGCCTATCCTATCGCGACTTCGATGAAAATGTAAAGTGGAACTTAAGCTATCGGTTGAAGCGCTCGCGGGTTTTTCGCGGCCGCCTTGGCCGCGGCCATAGCCGCAGACTCAGCCAACGGAGCGGAAGAAGCGCTTCGTGAGCGCGCGCAGTTTTCGGGCAAGCTCATCGGTCAGGGCGCCATCGGCGAGGCGCCAGGTCCAGTAGCTTTCCTGTCGTCCCGGGTAATTCATGCGCGCTTCGGTGCCCAGCGCGAGCAGATCTTGGGCCGGCGCTATGGCTATGCAAGCCGGGCTCGCCCAGGCTGTCCGTATCATGTCCCAGGCAAAGGTGGCGCGCCGCCCGCCCGTATATCGCAGCGCTCGCCTCGCCGCGGCGGGCGCCGCGCCTTCGATCCACCCCACGCAGGTGTCGTTGTCATGGGTTCCCGTGTACACGACCGAATTCTTTTCGTAATTGTGCGGGTAATCCGGGTTGTCGCCTTCGCTCTCGAAGGCGAATTGCAGAATTTTCATGCCGGGAAAGCCAAGCTTCCGCCGAAGTTCCTGCACTTCGCCCGTCATGAACCCAAGATCCTCGGCGATTATGGGTAGATCGCCCAACTCGGCTTCCACGGCCTCGAAAAGCGGCAAACCCGGCCCCCTCTCCCAGCTTCCCCCGGCGGCTGTCCTGTCGCGCGCCGGCACCGCCCAGTAGTCAACGAAGCCCCTGAAGTGGTCGATTCTCAGGATATCCACCATGCCGAGCGCTGCCCTAATTCTCGATACCCACCAGGCATACCCTTCCTCCGCGTTGGCCTTCCAATCGTAGAGCGGATTGCCCCATAGCTGCCCCGTGGCGGTGAAGTAATCCGGGGGGACTCCGGCGACCTTGGAAGGTTTGCCCTCGCGGTCCAGAAGGAAAAGTTCCGGATGAGCCCAGGTGTCGGCGCTGTCGAAGGCCACGAAAATGGGCAAATCGCCAATGATCGCTACGTTCTTCGACTTCGCGTAGGCGCGCAGTTCTCGCCATTGTCGGTGGAAAAGATATTGGGCGAACTTGTTCCTATCGACGCTATCGCCGGCGCTATGGGAAAAAGCCGCTAGCGCCTTCGAATCCCTTTTTTTCAGCTTCTCGGGCCAGCGATCCCAGGAATCATGGCCTCGCGATTCCTTGATGGCGGAAAAAAGAGCGAAATCATCGAGCCAAAAGGCGTTGGCCTTCGAAAAATGGGCAAAATCGCTCGCCAGATTCCCCAAGCCCGCCCGACCCGATTCGCTCTTTTGGGCTTCCCCCTGGTCCCGCTTGAATTTTCCCCAGGCAAGGTCGATGAGCCTCTGTTTCTCCAGGAAAAGCTTGCCAAAATCAACCCTGCCACGATTGGGAGCCTTGCGCGCCTCCACATCCGCTTCGTCGACGAGCCCCAGCGCGGCGAGCGAGTCGGGATCGATCAGGTATAGATTGCCAGCGAAGGCCGAAAGGCATTGATAGGGCGAGTCCCCATACCCCGTCGGTCCGAGAGGCAGAATCTGCCAGAGGCTCAATCCGGCTTTCGCCAGGAAGTCCACGAAATTTCGCGCCTCGACTCCCAGGGTGCCTACCCCATAGGGCCCCGGCAGTGAGGAGGGGTGGAGCAAAAGGCCCGCGCTTCGCTTGAAATCCATCGCGCTCAACCTTTCACCGCGCCGGCGGCTATACCCTTGATGATGTATTTCTGCAGCGCGAGGTAGAAAAGTATGATTGGGGTCGCCGAGAGCACGAGAGAGGCGGTGAGCGGTCCGTACTCCTTCAGGAATTGCCCGTAGAACTGCATCTGCGCGAGCTGAAGCGTTCCTTGCTTGATCACGAGAAGGGGCAAGAGGAAATCGTTCCATATCCAGAGGGCGTCGAGGATGGCGATGGTGGCCGTTATCGGCTTCAGCAAGGGAAAGACGATCCTGAAGAAAATATAGCTCGTCCCCGCCCCGTCGATGGCCGCCGATTCCTCGAGCTCCCTGGGCACGCTCTTCACGAACCCGTGGTACATGAAAACCGCCATGGGCGCGCCCAGGCCCCAATACAAAGCGATGATGCCGACAGGGTTCGTGAGCCCGAGGTCGGAGGCGAGGACAGCCAGCGGAACCATGATGATTTGGAAGGGTATGACGAGGGCAAAGGCAAAGAGCGAATAGATAAGCCAGGAATAGCGCTTGCCCGTCCTCGCGAGCATCCACGCCGCCATTGAGCTCGTGAGGATGATGCCCGACACGCCCAGCGAGGTGACCATGAAGGTCGTCGCGACGACCCGGGGGAATTCCATCGCCTTCCAGGCCTTCGCGAAATTGTCCAGGTAGAGATGGCGGGGAAGGGCGAGGGGCTTCAGCAGTATCTCGGCGTCGGGCTTCAGGGCGCTCATCAGCACGAAAAAGGCGGGGTAGATGTAGAGGATCGCGAAGAGAATCATGAAGGCTTCGAGGAGGTGGATCGGCTTCGGACGGAATCTCACAGCTGCACCTCCTTCCGCTTCATGATGACGAGTTGCAGCCCCGTCACCAGGAGGATGGTCAGGAAGAGGAGGGTAGCCTTCGCCGTGGCCAGTCCCGCCAGCTTGCGCGCGAAAGCGTCGAAAAAAATGTCCATGACGAAGGGGACGGTTCCCACGGCATAGCCCGATGGGCCCACCATCGCGTAGACGAGGTCGAAACACTTGAGCGCGTTCGCGATCGAGAGGAATATGCATACGGTAAAAGCCGGCATGAGAAGAGGCAGCGTTATGCGCTTTAATCGGTCCCATGGTCCCGCGCCATCGATCATAGCCGCTTCGATCACGTCCTGCGGAATATTCTGCAGTCCCGCCAGGTAAACCACCATGTAGTATCCCGCCGCCTGCCATACCGATACGAAGACGAGAAGCCAGGGAGCCTTGGCCGAATCGCTCATCCAGGTGTCGATCCCGGTCAGTCGCGGCAGCAGGTGGAAGAAGATGAACGACCAGATGAGGGCGACGACGATCATCGACAGCACGTTCGGAAGGAAGAACACCGAGCGCAGGACGTTGCGCGATTTCATCTTCCTGTCGAGCGCCATGGCGATCCAGAAAGCGAGCAGGTTCGCGAAGACCACGTTGCCCACAGCGAAGAAAATGGTGAAGCCGACCACGCCGAGATCGAACTTCCGGGCTTTCCATGTGGTCGCCAGAAGGCTTTTGAACTTGCCAATCGCGAAAATTCCCTCCGCGCTGCCGCTGATTTTCCCCCGCGCCTCGGGAGGCAAAGCCGCGCCTTTCGCGAATCCGGCGATCGCGACACCGAGGGCGCTTCTGTCCTGCGCGAGCCCCGCCTTCTTTATCGCCGCCAGGAAGGCATCGACTTCAGCCGATGGTATCGCTCCCGATTCAACCTGGGGCAATGTCCACAAGCTATCTTCGAGGGAGAATTCATCCTTCTCCGGCTTGAGCGCATAGCGATTGCCTTGCCGAATGTAGAATTCGGAGGCCAGGTTTTTATCTTCCGCTCCGAGCTTGGCCAGGAACTGCTTTTCGTAGCTGGCCGAGTCTATTTCCGGCGGCAAGGAAGAATTCTGGTTGAAATAGTTTTCCTCATACGCGCGGGGGTAGAATCGCTCATCGATCCCGCCCCTAAAAATCGCGCGATAGTTCGCCAGGCCCACGTCGCGATACATCGCGGGACGGTATCCCGTTTTCCGTATGACGCTCTCGAGCCTGTATCGCGCGAGGCCCGATACCGAGAGTCGGGCATACTGTCCAGCCGCTTTATCCAGGGTATAGACCGAGAGGAGATAGTTCTTGTCCGCCTCTGAAGCCTTGGCCAGGATGCGGCTTTCGAATTCAGCCGCGGGCATGCTGATAGGCGTCTTTGGAGTGAGGCCGTCCCAGTTCGTAAAGGAAATGCGCAGGCCCTGGCCAAAGGGAAGCAGGAAGAAAAGGGCATAGAGGAGGAGGGCCGGGGCGACGAAGAGGATGAAATTGGCCCTCCTGGCGGCTCGTTTTTGGACCATCGCGGTTTTGCTACTTCTTCCTGTTCGCGGCCCATTGCTTGTCGATATCGGCGATAACAGCCTCGGCCGTTTTCTTGTTGAACACGTATTGCTGGGCGCCATTCTTGCACGCGTCCTCGAACACGGCGGTCGGGTATGAGGCGAATGCCCAAGGATAGGCGCCGTTCTTTCCGACGTTGCCCATGAGGTCGACGAAGGGCGTGCCGAGCTTGCTCACATCCGCGCCCTTGAAGGAGAGGGTAAGTTTGTAGTCCTCAACCCAGATCTTCTGCGCCGGGGGCGTGGCCAGCCACTCGAGGAACTTCAGGGCCGCCGCCTTCTTGTCGGGCGCCGACTGGGCGGATACGCCGAAGCAGGAATCGACATCGGCGTAAAATTTGTTCATTTTGGCATCGTTGAAAACGGGGAAGGGCACGAACCCGCAATCGAGGCTGGGATTGGTTCCAATGGCCGCTCCATAGGACCAGAGGCCTTGGACCATCATCGCGGCCTTGCCTTCGGCGAAGGCTGCCTGTTGCTCGTTCCAGTTCCATTCCTCCGCGTTCTTGTCCATGTTTGCCCTGTAGAAATCAATGATGGAGAAAAGCTTGTCCGTGTCCACGACCCCATAGCTTGTCTTTCCCGCGTTCATATCGGCGATGAATTTCGCCACGGGAATGTTCTTCTCCGCGAGCAGGTTCGTGTGGACGAGGGTGATGAAGTGTCCCATGGACCAGTTTTCTTTGAGGAGGCCAGCGAAAGGCGTCATGCCATTCGTCCTCAAGGTTCTGCAGATCCTTTCGAGATCACGATAGGTAGCCGGAGGCTGGATGCCGTATTTGGCGAAAATCGCTTTGTTGTAAATAATGCCGATGCCAGCGAAATCCATGGGCAAGCCCCAATATTTGCCGTTCCAGGTGACTGAAGGCTTCGCGCTGTCGACGACCTTGCCTAAAACCGGCTGCTTCGTCAGGTCGACAAGGTATCCCTTTTCGGCGTATTCCTGGACGCGGGAGTAGGACTGCATCTGCAGGATATCGGGCAGTTTGCCTTGAGCGGCTCGCGCCGACATGGTCGCGTCGGCGTCGTTGGGCACGATCAGCATATCGATCGTTATGCCGGGGTTTTCCGAGACGAATTGGGCGACAAGTTTTTTAAGTCCATCCTGGTTTTCCTGCTTGTAATAGTAGAGCTCAAGTTTCTGGGCTTGCGCCGTGCCAGCCAAAGCCAAGAGCGCCAACAGAATGAAAAGCGTCTTTTTCATGGTATCGACTCCTCCTTGAAATTTGGAGAAATAACCGGCCCCAATGGTCGCGATATGCCATGTAAACCGATTTACTAAAGTGTAGCATGGAGGACAGACTTGTCAAGAGCGAAAAATGCGCTGCGAAAGATGTGGCTCTTGCTTACTGCGCGGTAACCGTGAACGAGATCGAGTCGGAGTAAGTACCGGCCGTATAGTCCTGAATGTTGCCTACCGTCACCGCTGCTGGATACTCCCTAGTCCCCGTTCCTGTTGGGCGTTCCATCAACGCGATTGGATAGGGCGTGCTGCTGATCGGCAGATTCGTTATAGTTCCCACATCTAGCGTATATGGAATCATATCGGTTACTTTAGGATCGGCATGCTTGAGGTTTCCTCCATGACCGGTCGAGGAACTGACGCTCAAGGAATAGCGGAAATTGGATTTTACGCTCACCCTGAAGTCTTTTGTTGTTGTCGCGGCTACGTCGTCGAAGACGATGGCTGTCGTGCTGGTGCTGCCCGATGTTCCGGAAAGGAAGGTGATAGTGGCGGAAGGTGCAACAAGGAATTTCAAGTACACAGTAAGAGTCGAGACAGGGTTCGTGTTCGGTTTCCTGCCGTCAAAGTACTCATTCCTGACGCGAAACGTAATAGGGATCTCGTATGTGCCCGCAGCCAGAGACGAATCGTGCCAAATTACTGCGTAATAGTTGAATGATGTCGACACTCCTACGCCGGAATTGGACGCGAATTTGTGCATGAAAACATTATAGTCCTCGACATTCCTGTCGGTACCCCACATTTTTATGACATCTCCGCTCGTGGACTGGCTGAAGAAGATGTCGCAAGCATCGATATACTGCGAAACATCGCTGCTCGGTCCGATATATTTCCAGTTGCTGTTGCGCGGATAGGGGGGATCGTATTTCGGTTCAAGATCTACGGTGATATTCGTCACTGAAGAATCGTTTTTCGTTACGACGATGCTTCCTGTTATCCAGGTTGGCGTGCCATTGTTGTCGTAGATTACGATCGGAGGGTTGTCCCCCGACAGCGAAACCTTGGGAGTCTGCGCGGCAATCGATCCTGCCGCCATGGCGATCATGATCGCCATCAACCAATACTTTTTATATGTATACATTCCCGCTCCTTGGCTTTGCCTTAAATAAAGGTAAGCCCGTTTTTTCAAATTAACAATATGCCCCTTCATCCCCGATCAACCTCCACCCGCAGGGGCTGCTATCACATTGCCCAGCTCCAGTGTGCCGGAGGGAGCATCGGACAGGGTGAGGTTCGATACTCCAACATCCTCAGGCCAAAGCACTATATACTTGCCAGGGCTTAGGCCATAAATCTGGAAAAAGCCGGTCTCGTCAGTGAAGGTCTGATCAAGATAGGTTCCATCCGATTTTTTGACATCGCCTGCCTTATAGGCAAGCGGCGCTCCCGTGGCGTCGACAAGCCTGCCGGTTACGTAGAATCGCTTTTCAAGCCCCGCCTTGTAGAGGAAGCCTGTCCTATAGCCTGAGGAAATCGCCATCTGTGGCATAGTCGCCGATACATCAGCATCCGCTTCGGGGAAATCCATCGAAACCCTAGCCTTCTGGTAAGAATTGAGTGCGGAGGCCATAGGGGCGCCATGGCTAATCAGCTTTGTTCCCGCGTCGATGGCGAAAGCGACAGCCATGCCACCGGTACTCTTGTCGGGATCGAAGATTATGAATGAGTCATATAATGGCTTGGAAAGGGCAAATGCTCCGCTGGCGAAAGAGAGCGCTGTCGCCATATTGAGGTTCACAGCGCCTGTTGGGGATGCGAGCGCTGCCCCATAGCTTATGCCGCCGCTCCCCGAAAGGGAGAAGTAGGGAGTGTTGAATCCGGAGTTGACGGAAATCGATGATGGATCGCTTACCCCGCCAACCAGGTTGCTGGCTTGGATACCATACCCAATGCCGCCGAACATAGGCAATTGGTCACTGTAAGTTATCGTGTTCCCGCCGCTCGCGGGCTGACTCAATCCAATTTGTCTGCCGGGCTTCTTTGGATCCGAAGCGCTGAGAGAAAAGGAAAGGCTTATTACAGGCGCTTTGCCAGTCGCCAAGTCGACACCTGAGCTGAGGCTGAACGAGGTGTTTTTCGATGTCGAGAATCCCATATTGAGGGAAACAGTACCCTTATCCTCAAGCGTACCCGTAAGTGTCCGGCTCCAATAGCCCGCGAGTCCAAAGGAGATGTATTTTGAGATAGCCCCGCCAATATTCGCCGAGGCGCTGAGCAGGGCGTCCGGCGATGTGATCACGGAAATGGGCTGGGGCGCCGTAAAGCCTTCGGATGCGTAGCCTATCGTGAACCCTAATCCAGGCGCGTAGGCGTTCCCCGGACGCGCATAGTGATACTCCAGGTCCGAGGAAAATGCGAGAGGAATTGCCCTGCCGTCCCAAGCGAAAAGGGAATTGGCGCCGAATATGAACCCGCCTATATCGGTTCCCGCCACAAAGCCAAGGCCCGCCAGTAGCGACCGGCGATCAGCTTGAATATTTACCGCTAGCGTCAATGCGGAAGCAAGCCCATAGCGCAAATATCCGGAAGCGATAGGTTGATCTATTTCGGAACGCCCCACGCCGGCGGAGAAACCATAGTCCCATTTTCCCCCGACGAGGAGGCCAGTCTCCGTGGTTATATACTTCGTTACAGGCTTATACAGCGCGATTCCTTCCGTCGTTTCCCCATCTTGGACTTCGAGTTCCAGCTGATTCAGTCCATACGCGAAAGGCAAGTCATAGATGCGATAATTGCCCATATCCAGCTTCATAACGCGAATGATTTGCCCATTTATCTTGAATCGCACTGTTGAAGGCTTTTGAAGCGTGAATGCGACCGATGGCGAATAATTTCTATTGTAGCGGCTGAAAATTTCCACATTGTGCAGCGAAATTCCGTAAATCTCGGGTCGCGACTGATGCGCGATGCCTTCGCCGGAAATCATGCCGGCAAAAAGCCGACCTTCGATCTTCGGAAAGTCGTAGACAGCCCGGGCGCTATTCAGAGACCATGAAAAGTTCGGGGCTGAGTAGGATATGGAACCGCTCGATTCGAGCGCCAGCGAAAAAAGATTGAGGAGGCCATCGGCGCTCACCGAAACCGGCAACGTGGATCCAGTGGATTTTATATTCGCCGTGCCGCTCATGTTGAGGTTGAGAACGGCGGCTATGGGAACTGGGTTTAGCCAATTTTTGTCGCTAAAAACGGGGTCAGGCGAAAAATCATACTCGCGCAGCGAGGTATATTCGCCAGGGGTTTCTATCGAATACGTAAGGGTTTCCATATCCCAGATTCCCTTAAGTCCCGCAGCCTCGAGGTCGGCGATTCCCGCCCATTCCAGCTTCGAAAGAATCACGGAGAAGATGCGATCCTGCTGTTCTGGCGATAACGCTGGCGATACTGCTTCACGCAAATCGGAAACCTTGACAAAGGGATCGTCCATATCGATCTTCGCGTCAACATCCCCATAGCGTTTTCCGTTTACATTGAGGGCGACGATAGCTTCGCCTTGAGGGATGGGATTTACATTCCGCTCCAAAGGAACTGCGGTGGAAGGGGTTTGTGGTGTGGCCGCCTCCACTGCAAATGGAAGAATCGAGAGGATTATCGCAATAAGCGAAAACAGAATGAGACTATTCGATCTCCGCATTGAAAGCACCCTCGTAGGTTGCTCCCATCACCGCAGCCTCCCAGGGCACGAAAAAGGTTCTCTCCGACAAGGCCAAAATGTTCTGCCCGTCGATGCCGGCGGCAGCCTCGCCTGAAAACTCCCTCGGAGCGGACCCCGAACTTTCAATGATACGGATAATAGGATTCGAGAGAAGGGCATGTTTTGTCCCTTCATTTTTAACGGTCACCTGAAGTCCGGGCTTTCCGTC
>Ga0172379_10009108_pt1 | contig 12307 bp, 8 predicted proteins | sample GrowelOW334metaG_FD_119756 | JGI IMG/M metagenome (GOLD analysis project Ga0172379, IMG submission 119756) | Groundwater microbial communities from an aquifer near a municipal landfill in Southern Ontario, Canada - Groundwater well OW334 metaG | ecosystem: Environmental > Aquatic > Deep... | reverse complement strand
TTTTTTCTCACTAGGATATTCAAAATTTTTGTCCAAATAGACTCGGGCTGTATGTTTTTTATCTAAAAATATCCCTCACTCGACACAATCAATGGCTATTTTTAGAAAAAACATAAGCCCTCAAACAGTATTTGACCAAAAATTTCAAACACCCGAGCGAAAAACATTAGCCCGACTATACTCTATTCTAGCGAAAAAAGCCAACAAAGTAAAGAAAAATTTGTTTTTAAACAAAATTAAAAGTGCCCGGAGAGATAATGCTATATCTTCCCAGACACTTTGATTTTGAATCTTGATAAACCTACACCTTGACAAATAAACTTTTGTTCCATAGTATCGGTTTATTGAAGGATTCATTTTGTCCGGGCAGCGGCACGAGTTGCATACCGCGAGACTGCTCTTGCTGATATTTTTCAGCTCGAAAATCTATGAGCGCACCAGTGCCATATTGATTATACATCTTGTACATCTCAACAGCACCCATCATTGCAACAGCCGCAAATCCAAGTAGCACAACCGCTGCAAAAAATTTTTCTATTTTTTTAAAACCATACGTCTTCATAACGTAACCCTCCAAAGGCCGGTAAATTGACAAATGACTCACACTATATCAAGCAACTCCGCTAACACTGCTTGAAGAAGTATCTTGGCATATATTTTCTCAACCGTCAAGTATTGTATTTTTTAGTAATATAGCTATTTTAAGACTTATTTCATACCTAAGCCCCACTAAGTATTTTCAATCAATGTTTTTTGCTCTACAATACCCATATATAGAATACACAGTATGAAACCGAACTATATTTCTGTCATCCCGCACTTGATGCGAGATCCAATAAGATTTTATATTGTTCTCAATCCCGGATCCCGGGTCAAGCCCGGGATGACAACACGAATGTTCGCTTTTATAATATGATATGCATAAACATATAATCCACACTCAAAAAATTATGATAAACAAATCTATCTTCAAAGCCTATGACATCCGTGGGGTCTACCCGAGCGAAATCAATGAGGAAGCCGTATACAATATCGGTCGCGCCGCCGCACAACACTTTGCCGCCAAAACCATCGCCATCGGTCGTGATGCGCGTGAATCCAGTCCTTCGCTTTTTGCCGAACTGACGCGAGGTATTATGGATGCCGGATGCAGCGTCATCGACCTCGGTGTCCTCACGACTCCTATGGTCTACTTTGCTGCGTGGAAAGTCCCTGAGGCGGATATGGTTATTTCTGTCACCGCCTCTCACAACCCCCCACAGTATAACGGGATGAAATTCGCCCTCAAAAACGCTGTGCCCGTTGGCGAAAACAGCGGCCTCAATGACATTCGCGATCTCGCTCTCAAAGGGGAATTCGAAGAAGTCGCCGAAAAAGGCATTCTCTCTATGCAAGATATCAAGCCTGAATACTACGACTACTTCGCATCCTTTGCGCATTTCGAAGACAAGCAATTCACTATCGTGGTCGACACTGCCAATGCTATGGGCGTACTCGAACTCGAAGTCTATAAGCGTTTCCCAAACAACCTCAAACTCGTAACACTGTATGACGATCTCTCCCATCCCTTCTCCGCACACGAAGCCAACCCGTTGCGACTCGACACACTCGAAGAACTTCAAGCAAAAGTTGTGGAAATAAACGCCGACCTCGGTATCGCCTTTGACGGTGATGCCGACCGCGTCGGTTTTGTCGATGAGAAGGGTGATATTATCCCGATGGATTTTGCCACCGGTATGCTCGCCAAGGAAATTCTGCGTACTAATGCGGGCGCGACTATTCTCTATGATTTGCGTTCCTCCAAGGCCGTCAAAGAGGTCATTGAGGAAAGTGGCGGTGTGGCGCTCGAGTGCAAAGTTGGACACTCCAATATCAAACAACAAATGCGCGAAGACGGCGCACTGTTTGCGGGCGAACTCTCGGGACACTATTATTTCAAAGAAAATTCGTTCGCGGAAGCAGGGTCTCTGGCCTCTCTGATCCTCCTCAATCTGATGACTGAAACAGGACAAAAAATATCGGAACTCACTCAAGATTTGAAACGCTATTTTCACTCGGGAGAAATCAACAGTGACGTCGAAGATAAAGACGAGGTGCTCGCCACGCTCAAATCCAAATATGCCGACGGAAAAATACACGAACTCGATGGCCTCAAAGTGGAATATCCACACTGGTGGTTCAATGTCCGCCCTTCCAATACGGAGCCGCTGCTTCGCCTCAATATGGAAGCCGACACCAAGGCGTTGATGGAAGAAAAGCGCGATGAATTGCTCGCGATTATCCGAGGGTAGCCAAAAAAAGAGTCTTGCGATATACTAAAAGCGAAAAGCCTTCAGAACAGAGATTCGAAAAATTGGAACCCACCTGTTAGCCAGGGAAAATTATTTTTTCCGATGTTATAATTTTTGGGATTCAGCCGTTTCTCTTCATTGAGGGCTTTTTGCTTGGAAGAGTTTTTTTGTTTACACTATAAGGGGTGGTGTATATCGTACTCCTCCTTTGCATCAATCAATTTGAACTGTCGATAGTTTGTCGATAAACCAACCGCCTCTACTACACTTGAAATCACGCTATTCTGAAATTCTCATCATCCTGCCAATTCTTTGGATTTCCCTCTATGTATTCGCGAATATTTGCCAATGCCTTTTCATCACGAATGATATGTTCGTAATAATTGCGTTGCCATATATATGTTTCAAATGATGGAATTTCCCCCGATTTCACCCGACGAATATATTCATTGGTTGTCAATGATTTAAATGCACCAACAATATTACCAACCGTAGGGGCGGGTCTTGTGCCCGCCCTGTTTTCCATTGTACCCGCCCTGTTTGTTTCATTTCGGGCAACCACAAGGGTTGCCCCTACGTCCGCATCGTTATTTTTTATATACATATCATCCACAATCTGGATGATTCCGTGCATATGATTGGGCATAATAACGAATTCATCCAACTCAATGGTTGGAAATTTATTTGATATTTCTAACCATTCGTCACGCATCATTTTACCTGCGTTATTCAAATGCATTTCATCATTTATAATTTCTCCAAACAAACATTCTCGATTGTATGCGCATAAAGTTATGAAATATGCGCCATTTTGAGAATAATCGTATCCCGATAATCGAATTGATCGTCGACGATGCTGTTTTGAACCGTATTGCATAGTTTTGCAGGGTCGGGTCTTGTGTGCGCCCTCTGATAAGCTCAATATCTCTATCGATAGTATACCATAGTATGAAATATTGATAAACAAAAACGCCCCCGCCAAAGCCGGAGCGTTTTTTTAGTGAAGGTGTCTTTTACACCTCGATCACGACCGGAAGCACCATTGGGCGCCTTTCGGTTTTGGTAAAGAGGAACTGTCCGACAACTTCGCGAATATTGTTTTCAATCGTGCGCCAGTCAATAGAGGTGTCTTTGGATGTATTGTCCTTGACTACCTTGAGCACTTTGCGCTTGGTTTCATTGACAAGATCAAAGTTTTCTTTGACGTGGATAAATCCGCGAGACGTAATCTGCACATTGCCTATTACTTTCTTGGTCTTGTGATCCACGAGTACAGTGATGGCTATCATACCGTCTTGCGAAAGCATCTGACGATCGCGAAGCACGACGTGCCCGATGTCACCAATACCCAGTCCATCCACAAAAACATAACTCGTATCGATTTTTTTCGGCAAAATTTTGACAGACTGGCCATCATTTTCCAAGACGTGTCCATTATCCAAAACAAATACCTTGTCTTTTGAATAGCCATTCTTATAGGCAAGTTTGGCAGCCTCCTTGAGGAAGAAGTGATTACCATAGACCGGCAAGAAATAGGTCGGCTTGACCTGTCGCAGCATCTCTTCGATACCGGACGCGGTACTGTGTCCGCCGATATGGATATCCATAATATCGCTGTGGATAACATTCTCACACTTACGATAGAGATTATCTTTCAATCGTTGAACGCTGCGCTCATTGCCGGGAATAACCGAGGATGAAAACACCACCGTATCGCTTTTTTGCAGTTTGATGAATCGATGATTGTCCGTCACCATACGCGAGAGTGCCGCGTTGACCTCGCCTTGCGCACCCGTACAAATCACGACGATTTGATTATCGGGATACTTGTGGATATCATTAGTCGTGATAAGGGTATCCTGCTTGATCTTGATATAGCCGAGCTCCTTGGCAATCTCGACATTGTTTTTCATACTATAACCCTCGAGCGCCACTTTCTTGCCAAGTTGTTCGGCATATTCCAAAAGATAACTCACGCGACGTACCTGTGAGGCAAAGGTCGCAATGATCAATCGTCCGGGAGCGCCTTTCATCAGATCTTGAAAGTTTTTGTGCACCTGTGTCTCTGATGGAGGCATACCTTTTTTGACAGCGCCCAAGCTTTCGAGCATCAAAAATGTCGGCTTCGGCAAAAGTGCCAAGTGCTCATAGCTGAGTGGATGCGGATCGATCGGCTCATTGCTGATCGTCCAGTCACCCATATGAATTACGGTTCCTACCGGTGTTTCCAGTGTGATACCGATGGCATCCATAATAGAGTGCTCGACTTCAAAAAATTTCACGGTAAATATTCCGAGTTTCATCACATCATCAAGCGTCTTCACGCGGATCATCTTGAGACGCGCCGCGGCACCCTTCTCCTGATCATCCACTTTGTGCTTGATAAGCGCAAGTGTAAAGTCACGACCGATAATAGTCGGGTAATTCAACTGGCGCAGAAGAATCGGTGCGGCTCCGATATGATCGAGGTGTCCGTGTGTAAAGATAACGCCGCGAATAAGATGTTCCTTACCCTTGAGATAACTTACGTTCGGTACGATATAATCGATACCCGGCATATCTTCTTCGCCGAACTGCAATCCCATATCCACAATCACAATATCGTTTCCATATTCAAAAATAGTCATATTGCGTCCCACTTCCTCTTGTCCTCCGACAGGAATGATGCGCAGTTTCTTCTTACCGCTGCCAAAAATCATCGGTTTTCTTGCCGGTACAACTTGTGGTATAGATACCTCGGGTCGCGCAGGACGCGGAATCTGAGGTGTGCGCGGCGAAGAAAATTTCTTGTCCGGCTCAAACGAAAGTGCGGGAATCGTTTCTTTTTGCGCCAGAGATGGCGCCTGAGCTATTGTTCCTCTCGATACTGACTTGAGACCCTGCACTATCGCCGCCGCACTTCTTGGTTGGGTTGATTGCGGCACATTCGTGATTACAGGTCGCTTAAGATTTCCTCCTTGGAAACGATTTTGACCACCGTTAAAATTACTTTGTCCTTGTGACGGTCGCGGTTGTACAGCTGGTATTCGTGCCGCCTGTGCCGGTTGCATCCTTTGTAGGGATGCCGGTACCTGCGTATTTGACGGACGCGGCTGCTGTGTTGGAGGAGTCGTGCTTGTGCGCTTTGAAATAAGGTTATCAAAAAACGCTTCGCTCGATTCCCTGTTACTGTTCTGATTCAAAGCTGATGCATCGTCTTTTTTAAAAGGACGACTATCACTTTGACCTGTGTTTTGTCTTCTAAACATATATTTTCTTCTATTTTTAATCCCATATATACGCATCGTGAAAAAATAAACACGATACTCTATTGAATGTAAAAATGTTGTTACTAAAAATTACTTACTGTCCGTTATCTTCATAACAGACTTCATTGACACGTGAAAAGCTAAAGTTACACTCTTTTTATTCTTCGAAGTATATCGACCGCCCGACAAGAAAAAAGAATTCTTCTTTATAGTTATATTTCACAATGAGAAAGTGCCTTGGGGGAGATTCGAACTCCCAATCCCTTTCGAGAATTCCGAATGCTCTTTTGTATGGATACCGGTGGGGATAGAGAGACTCGAACTCTCACAGCATTGCTACATCATCCCGATATCTATTTGCTTTTCTGGTGGGCGAAGAGGGACTTGAACCCTCACAGGCTTGCGCCTACAGCGACCTGAACGCTGCGTGTCTGCCAATTTCACCATTCACCCATTCTTCAATACAAACTGCATAAAGAGCAAATATAATAATCGGGACGTGTCTACCAATTCCACCATATCCCCATATATATCAAAGAAGCATTGGGGCGCGGATTACCTATTCCGCCATCAAGGCAAAACCCTCCCGGATAGGTCTCTATCTAGAAAGGCCATGCTAAAAAACAAGAGGAGACACTTTACGAGAGTATAGCATACGGTTCTATAAAAGTCAATAAGAGCTTATCCAGGGCTCATTAAAGCTCTATCCCGGAACTTTCACATTTGAGTGCCATTCTGGGCGCAATCGAGGAGCGCAAGTAAGTTGTACATATGGTACAGTGTCGCGCACCACAGATTGGAACGACGAAATGTGCCCAATGTGAAAGTTCCGGCTACTTCCTATTATACTGGTCGTCATAGCGGACAATATCATCCTCCTCAAGATAGGTCCCTGTCTGAACCTCGATAATCTCAAGAATCTCTTTCCCCGGATTTTCCAATCGATGCTTATGCGTTTTTGGGACATACGTACTCTCGGATTCGCTCAAATAGGTCTCTGTCTCACCATTGACAATCTTGGCCGTTCCTCGCACCACCACCCAATGCTCCGCGCGGTGGAAATGTGATTGGAGAGAAAGTTTCGCCCCGGGATACACGATAATTTTTTTTACTTTATGGGTCGGGCTATCCAACAACACCTCATACCTTCCCCAAGGACGATATCCGATCAACTGTTGATCGACTTCCTTCGATCCGTCAGCTTTCAATTTTTCGACGACTTTTTTCACATCCTCGCTTCTTCCTCTTTTTTGAATAAGAATGCTGTCATTGTTCTCAATCACAATCAAATCCTCAACACCTAAAGTCGCCACCAATCGATTGCTCGTACTGTGCACAAACACATTCTTGGAGTCGATCTCGATATGTCGCGTTTCAATCAAATCATTTGTTTCCGCGATTTCAGCCAAACTGTCAAAAGACCCGATATCATTCCAATCAAAAGTCCCTTCAAAGATAATGACTTTATCAGACTTTTCCGATACGGCATTGTCTATGGAAAGCGACGGTAGTGTGGCAAATGATTCCAAAAAATCATCCATCGTGGTGGTTGCCGCGGCTGAAAGCTCTGGCGAATGTTTCTTGATCTCACTCAAAAATGTCTTGGCGTTAAAAATATACATCCCGGAATTCCACACATACTTGCCGGAAGTGACATATTCCTCGGCTGTTTTTCGATTCGGCTTCTCTTTGAATTCATCCGCTTTCGCATAGCCATCAAGCATTTTCCCTTTCTTGATATAGCCATAGCCGGTTTCCGGTTTTGACGCCGCGATACCGATAGTTCCGATCGCATCGCCAACTTTTTCTCCGGCTTTTTGGAGGACAGCCACAAAAGCATCCTTATTTCCAATATAGTGATCGGCCGGCAAAAAAGCGATAGGCGCATCCTCTGAAATACCGATTTCTTCAGTGAGATATCTTACAGCATACAAAATAGCGGGTGCTGTATTGAGGCTGGCCGGTTCAATCAAAACATGACTCTGCTCAAAGCTCGCATCAACATCTCGTATCTGATTGACCACGTTGAAAAGATTTTCTTCATTCGTCACGAAAAAAATGTGATTACTTGGCATAATCTGGCGAACCCTCAGATAAGTCTCTTGGAGAAGTGACTTATCACTGTAAAGAGTGAGAAACTGCTTGGGGAAATTCTTCCTGCTCAATGGCCAAAGCCTTGTTCCCGAACCGCCACACAAGATAACAGCGTACATAAGCGTTTGTCTTAAAATTCAATTTTATTCTATAGATTACCCAGTAACTGTCTAAAATCTCATGTCGAGAAAAATAGTTTGAATTTCCGGCGAAAATCGCTTTAGCGCACGAAGGCATATCGGGATATGACGACACGCGATAAACGATTTGCAGCGGAAATTCAGACTATTTTTTCGGCAAGCCACACATTTTGTTTTACAGAGGCTTTTTGTGGCGATGAGATTTTAGACAGTTACTTAGTACACTTAATGTAGCTGAATGCCCTCGGACTGTCAAACGAGAAACTACACTATTTTTTAAACATCATCCCTTCAATCGCCATCCTCAACTTCCATCCATTCCCATACCCCAAAAGCCCCAAATACGATTGAACGACTTCCTGTCTATCGATTTTCACTTCAAGATTCCGAAACATCCGTCGCTTAGTCGCCGTCCGTAAGACTCGGTGATGAGGAAAATGCACCCATCCCAAAAAATCTATTCCCGAAGCCAATGTTTCAATGGATACTTTATTCGGATGCATATACAGTTTCAATTCCCATAAGAGGAATCCTTTCATCTGAAGCAAGACATCCTCAAGTCATACCTTATCTCGTGAAAAAACAACAAAATCATCAGCATTCCACCGGCCATTCTTGTCAAACTTCCAGTCGTTGACATTCCACTTGCCATTGTCGACATTCCAGTTCACGTTGACAACCACGACTCTCATATGAAGTATCATCCATTTCACCACCCATCGAATACTCCTCGGGCTGAATCGTACGCGGGACATCGAAGTCCTCCAACACCTCATATCAACGGTGTATTTTTTATTTGAAAGAATTGAAAACCACTCCCAGCAGAGCCTTAACCCTCTCGATTCCCGATTTCCAATCCTTGAAATTCTTGTTCTCAGCCGTAACCGAAAACTTTTCAGAATAACATAGTGAGTATACCAAAAAAAGCGAGATCCTCATACCAAAGGTACAAAGAGCCCAAGAGACTAAGTTCAAAGACAACACTCCAAGTGTCACACCGATTGGCGTGAGAACACTCGGTTATCGGCAGAACACTGGCCATGCCCGTCAAACTCCCAAGCAATGACGAGCCACCGGCCATTGCCAGCAGACCAGAACACGTCGACAACCAAGACATATTTTAATATTTTCAGATGAAATATATTGCTACGGTAGTCAGTATTGAGAAGCACACCATCTTTACCGCCCCACTGTTTCAGCAGGAGCCAAAGAATGAGTGCCAATCCTTTGATAAGACCGAACTCATACCCTTTTGGTAACTCCTGATTTATTTCGCTATCAGACATTTTTTCCCTAAGATCGAAGTAGTATGCGGTTATCGAACCGATGGCATCAACAACACCCTCGACGTATTTGAGAATATTTGTACTAAAGGTTTCCCAAATATACAAGCCTTTCTTAGTTTGAAAAAACTTATGAAAATCAAGGTTTTTTTGCGGGTCGGTTGTAACCGAATCCACATATTGCAGTTTGTATGATTGCCATTTTAAAGCAGGTTCTTTTTTTTCATCAGCTGCCTTGCTGGCATTTATGGCATTCTGCAAAATTTCCAAAGAAGCTTTGCCTAAAATGCACAACCAGGTGAAATACACCCATAGTTTAAATTTTTTCATGATGACTCTCCTTTTTTTCGAGTCGTTGGAAAAATGGCAAGATGCCACGATTTTTAAGGATTTTCATCCTTAGTTGCTTCTCATTTGATTGTTAAGAAACTAACGGTGCATTATACTTCACCTAGCGGATTTTGTCAAATTCGTGAGATATTCTTAGAATTATGTTACAATGCGCCCATAAGCCACTAAGTTAAGCCTTTATGAATACTCTTCCCAATCTGGACGAAATCGTTTTGCAGACTTTGGACTTTTTTGACCACAACCAACCGCCGAGAATCGATCTCGATACGTATGATTTTCCCTTCGTCGTCGGAAGCGGCAATGCCTACAACACCGGCACCATTCTCTTTTCCGGACGAGCCGCCGTCTTTGCCGATGAGAGTAACTTCCGCAAGATGATAGAGGCCTATGGTCCAGCTATTGAAAAAGGTCTCATCACCCAAGCCATCATTATCTCCGCCTCGGGTGAAAAAGATTCTGTCTGGGAAATCGAACTCGCCAAAAAACACAATCTCTCGACAACACTCCTCACCTGCGACGCGAATTCTTCCGCTGCAAAAGTGGCTGATAAGGTGTTTGCCTATCGAAAAATCGCCGAACCCTACACCTACAACACCTCCACCTATCTCGGGATGGTGCTCTCGTCCACCAATGAAGCGACAAAGTCTATCAAACAATTTGTAGACACTCTCGCTTTGCCTGAAAATTTTTCTCACTATAGCGCCTATTCTTTTATCCTGCCCGATCAATACGCAAGCGTTTGCCCTATGCTCGACATCAAGAACAATGAGCTCTTCGGACCATTTTCTTTATTGCGAGCTTTCCCGGAAGGTCACGCCCGTCATGCCAAGTTTGTCATCCCTACGGAACAAGAACTTGTCATCGGCGTCGGTGCCAGTACCGATTATTTTGGACACCCTGATCACCGCCTCACTATCGCACTTCCCGATGATGCTAATTTCGGCTTCGTCCTTGCTCTCACCTATTTTATCACCGGGAAAATCCAAGCGTCCAAACCACCGTATTTCAAAGATAATATCAGTAATTATTGCCTCGACTACGGTCCAAAGGCCTATGGAAAAGCTGGGACTTTCGACATCATCGTTCCCGGTAATTAAATTCCCATTTTTCATAAACGGACAAAAAACACTCCTGCATATCACGGAGTGTTTTTTGATACTAAGCTTATATTCCCCATGAAAAAGATTTTTATGTCTATTTTAAGACTCGCTTCGTGCTGACATACCACTGCGCTATGTTTTGAAAGCGTGCGCCCGGCGTGTTGATATTTTGTATATCGATACCCTGCACCTGTGAATTCACCACATAAAGATAAGACGGGCTATAGAGAAATACTGCGGGCATTTCATCCATCAAAATATCCCGAAACTGCATATATTTTTGCAATCGATCATTATCGTTGAGTATTTCCCGTGCCGATGCCAAAAGGTCATCCGCGTCTTTGTTATCAAACATTGAAAGATTGAGTCCCGGATCGTGTTTCTGACTTGAATGCCAAAAGGAATACGGATCGGGATTGAAACTGGTTGCTTCACCGAACAAAAGGGCATCATACTCACGCGGACGCAGAGCATTTTGCTGAAGATCGGACACGCTCATTACTTTCACATCTATTCTAACCCCCAAAGATTCCCATTGCTTACGCAGGATATCGGCTGTTTTTACGAGTTCAGGCCAATCGGGCGTCGTGAGGGTAAAAGCAAGTTGCGCTCCGCCTTTCTCACGCACACCATCCTTCATTTCCCATCCATTGCTCTCCAAAATACCTATAGCTTTATCTTTATCGAATATGTCCGCACCCGCATCAGAAGAGAATCCCTTCATCTGAGCAAGAAACGGCGATGAAAGCGCTTCACCACGACCTCCCAAAACCTGGGCGATAATTTCTTGCCGATTGGTACCGTAAGCGAGCGCCTGACGTACTTCTTTATGCGCCAATGCTACGCTTTTTGTGCCGTTGAAAAATACCGCAAACAATCGCGGTTGATGCAATTCGGAAACATGCGTACTTTTTCGATCTTGCAAACGCGTTTCTTGTTCGGCTACGACATTGCTGATACCGAGCACTTCTTTTCTGTTGTAAGCATCCACCATCTCATCCCCATCCGTGTAAAAATGAAAGATGATCTTGGAAATATAAGGAACCTTCTCAAAATAATCGGGAAAGGCTCTCACTTCATAAGTCAAAATATTGCCATTGGAATCCTTCTTGAAATCATAAAACTGATACGGTCCCGATCCGATAGGCGAAAGATTGTGCTCCGCCAAGGAAAATTTCTCCGGTGCGATATTCTCCCAAATATGTTTTGGCAAAATCCCCACCGTCAAATTCTCCAAAAATCCGAAATAAGGTTTTTTGAGAATAAATACCAATGTGCGCGCATCATTTGCCACCACATCCACGCCCTGCCAATTCGGTCGAAGAGGACTTTTATACGCCGGATCCTTGACAATATTGAATGTGAACGCGACGTCATCCGCCGTCAGAGCCTGTCCATCATGCCATTTGACGTCGTCTCTAAGAGTGACCGTGTAAGTCATCCCGTCTTCGGAAACCTCATAATGATCTGCGAGATTCGGTCGCAATTGACCCTGTGCGTCATATGAAAAAAGTCCACTGTACACAATACTTGCGATATCGGCGTCCGCCTCGCTTGTCTGTGAAAGCAATGGATTGATATAGGTTGGCTGACCGACAACACCCTCGGTATAGGTACCGCCGATAGTGGGCAAAGGCTTTGTCACGGACATATAAATAGCACCCACCCAAAAAATCAGGGCGCCTACACCCAAACCGGTAAGCACAAATACCCAAAGCTTTTCCTTGAAGCCTAAGGTATGAACAAAAAGCACCCATTTCCTGTATGAAAGCCACTGAAATCGTTCTTTGGTAAAAATAT
>Ga0172379_10009107_pt1 | contig 12307 bp, 15 predicted proteins | sample GrowelOW334metaG_FD_119756 | JGI IMG/M metagenome (GOLD analysis project Ga0172379, IMG submission 119756) | Groundwater microbial communities from an aquifer near a municipal landfill in Southern Ontario, Canada - Groundwater well OW334 metaG | ecosystem: Environmental > Aquatic > Deep... | reverse complement strand
TTCGCTGCGACGTCGCGCCTCCTGTGTCGCCTGCTTTTCTGCCTCTAGGCGTGACACGGCCGCAGCTTCGGCGATCTGTTCGGCACGAAGTTGCCCCGCCGCCAGATCGGCCGCGCGTCGCTCGGCGCCGGCCCGATCCGCAGCCAGCCGACCCAACTCCTCTTCGTGCTTGGCGCGGGCAGCGGCCGCATTTATCAGCTCGGCGGCAGCGGATTCACGGCGTTGGGCTTCCGCCAAGGCGCGCTGTTCGGCCTCGATGCGAGTGCGCAGAGCGACTTCGGCCAGGCGCTCGGCCTGCGCCCGCTGTTCCGCCGCGGCATCCGCTGCGGCGGTCCGCTCGGCGGCAGTCGCATTTTTCGCAGCGGGCACTCCGCTGGCGGCGCGCTGCTTGCGCTGCCGCTCCGCTTCCATCAATCCAGTCAACAGTTTGCTCAAGCCTGTGCTCCCGGTTCCGGACCCACTCTGGTTTCGGCCGCTGTGCTTAACGCCCATAACGCCCGCGTCAGCCTCCACTGAAACTTCGTTTTGAAGCTCCCGGATGCCACAGGCTACCCCAGGGCTGGAACGGGCCGAAGGTAGAATAGATGGATGGAACCCTGCCAAACCCTGCTCATTCTCACCAACCTGCCGGACGAAGCCAGTGCGCAAGCGTTGGCCACGGCACTGGTGACTGAGCGCCTGGCGGCCTGCGTAAACATACTGGCGCCCTGTCGTTCGGTATATCGCTGGCAGGGCAAGATCGAAAGCGTGCCGGAGGTACCCCTGCTGATCAAGACCACCGCTGCGCGCTACGCGGCGCTGGAGACAGCGATCCGCGCCCGCCACCCCTATGAACTTCCCGAGATCATCGCGGTCCCAGTCGCGCACGGCCTGCCCGAATATCTGGCGTGGCTAATTACCGAAACTCGCGCCGAAACCCTTCCTGAAACCGCTGACGGGAACTCTTCCACATGCTGATCCGCTTTCTGTTCCTGCTGCTGGTCGCCTTGACGGGCCAGGCCTGGGCCGAAGAACCGCTACCCCCCGAACAAGCCTTTCGTTTTTCGGCGCGGACGATCGATGCCGGTACCATCGAAGCCCGCTGGGAGATCACCGACGGCTATTACATGTACCGCGACAAGTTCAAGTTCGCACTGGAAGGCGGCACGCTAGGCGCAGCAAAGCTGCCGCCCGGCAAAATCAAGGAAGACGAACTGTTCGGCAAGGTCGAAACCTACCGCAAGGAAGTCAAGATTCTGTTGCCGGTGGAAGCCGCCGGACCTGTCACGCTGAAGGTTGTCTCTCAGGGTTGCTGGGACGGCGGCATTTGCTATCCGCCGCTCAAGCAGGAAGCAAGAATCGATCTGGCGACGGGAGCGGCCCCGGGCACCGTAGCACCGGCACCAACTTCCGGACTGTCCGTCAAATCGGACGCGACAGGCCCCGCCGATGAAAGCTCGCGCATCGCCGGTCTGTTCAAGGGCGGCAATCCGGCACTGGTGCTGCTGAGCTTCTTCGGCTTCGGCTTGCTGCTTTCGCTGACACCCTGCGTGTTCCCGATGATCCCGATCCTGTCCGGCATCATCGTCAATCATGGGCATGCGGTGAGCCATCTGCGCGCCTTCGTGCTGTCGCTGGCCTATGTGCTGGGCATGGCCGTCACCTACGCCGCAGTGGGTGTCGCCGCCGGACTTTCGGGCACGCTGCTGTCGGCCGCGCTGCAGAATGCCTGGGTGCTGGGCAGCTTCGCGCTGGTGTTCGTCGTGCTGTCGCTTTCGATGTTCGGCTTTTATGAATTGCAGATGCCTTCGGCACTGCAAAGCCGGGTTTCCGACACGGCCAACCGGCAAGGTGGCTCGCTGCCCGCCATCGCGCTGATGGGCGCGCTCTCGGCGCTGATCGTCGGCCCCTGCGTCGCCGCGCCGCTGGCCGGCGCGCTGCTCTATATTGCGCAAACCGGCAACGCCGCGCTGGGCGGTGCCGCGCTGTTCGTCATGAGCCTCGGCATGGGCGCGCCGCTGCTGCTGGTGGGCGCTTTCTCCCGCTCCCTGCTGCCGAAGTCCGGGCCGTGGATGGAAGGCATCAAGAAGTTCTTCGGCGTCGTCATGCTGGCCACCGCATTGTGGCTGGTTTCACCGGTCGTTCCGTTGTGGCTGCAGATGCTCGGCTGGGCGTTGCTGATGGTGATCCCGGCGATCTATCTGCATGCACTCGACCCCTTGCCGCCGCACGCCCACGGCTGGCAACGGCTGGGCAAGGGCCTCGGCGTAATCCTGCTGCTGGGCGGCGCGGCGATGCTGATCGGCGTGCTTGGCGGCGCCAGGGATCCGTTGCAGCCGCTCGGCTTCCTGCGCGCAGGCGCAAGCACCGAAGCGCCAGCGCCGACTTTCGAGCGTGTCGTGTCGGTGGCGGCTCTCGACACCCGCCTGGCCCAGGCGAAAGCCGCGGGCAAACCGGTGATGCTGGACTTCTACGCCGACTGGTGCGTGAGCTGCAAGGAAATGGAGCGCTTCACCTTCGCCGATCCGCAAGTCGCTTCGCGCATGAAGCAACTGGTGCTGCTGCAAGCGGACGTGACCGCGAATAATGCCGCCGATCTGGCGCTGCTCAAGCGTTTTGGCCTGTTCGGCCCGCCGGGCATCATTTTCTTCGATGGCGGCGGGCGCGAACTGGTCGATCTGCGTGTCGTCGGCTTCCAGTCCGCGGAGCAATTTCTGCCTACCCTCGAGCGCGTCCTGCGCTAATTTATCGGAGCCGCCATGTTCACGGGCATCATTACCGCCGTAGGAAAAATCAGCCACGCCCAGCCACTTGAAAAAGGCGTGCGGCTCACCGTCGAGGCGCCCGGCCTCAAGCTTGGCGACGTCGCCCTGGGAGATTCCATCGCCCACGGCGGGGTGTGCCTGACGGTGATCGCGAAGAAGAAGAACAGCTACCAGGTCGACGTCTCGCGCGAGACGCTGGATTGCACGGTCGGCCTCGACACGCCGGGCGGTGAAGTCAATCTGGAAAAAGCCATGCGCCTGTCGGACTTCATCGGCGGCCATCTGGTGTCGGGCCATGTCGACGGCGTCGGCGAAGTCGTGAAATTCGAGCCGATCGGCGAATCGCACGAACTCGTGATCAAGGCGCCGAAGAACCTGGCGAAATTCATCGCGCGCAAGGGCTCGATCACGGTGGATGGCGTGTCGCTCACCACCAACCGGGTCAAGGACCGCCGCTTCTCGATCAACCTGATTCCGCATACCGTCGAAGTCACCACGCTGCGGCACCTCAAGGCGGGCAGCCGGGTGAATCTGGAGATCGACCTGATCGCGCGCTACGTCGAACGGATGCTGACGGCCGGCGCAGCGTAAAATGCGCGCCTTCCCAAGTTTGGTACTTCAGTCATGAGCATCAGCCCCGTTCTCGATATCGTCGCCGACATGCGCGCCGGCCGCATGGTGATCCTGGTCGACGAAGAAGACCGCGAAAACGAGGGTGATCTGGTTCTCGCCGCCGACCACGTCACGCCCGAAGCGATCAATTTCATGGCCAAGTGGGGGCGCGGGCTGATCTGCCTGACGCTGACCGAAGCCCGCTGCCGCCAGCTCGACCTGCCCTTGATGGTGCGCGACAACAAGGCGCAGCATGGCACCGCATTCACCGTCTCGATCGAAGCCGCGGAGGGTGTCACCACCGGCATCTCGGCGCAGGATCGCTCGCGTACGGTGCAGACCGCCGTGGCCAAGAACGCCACCGCGGCGGACATTGTCCAGCCCGGCCACATCTTCCCGCTGATGGCGCAGAACGGGGGCGTGCTGGTGCGCGCCGGCCACACCGAAGCCGGCTGCGACTTCGCCCAGTTGGCCGAATGCACGCCAGCCGCGGTGATCTGCGAGATCCTCAAGGAGGACGGCACCATGGCGCGGCTGCCGGACCTGCTTGAATTCGCCGCCGAGCACAAGCTCAAGATCGGCACCATCCGCGACCTGATTCACTACCGCTCGGAAACCGAAAAGCTGATCGAGTGCGTCGCCGACAAGCAGGTCCAATGTGCGCAAGGCGCCTTCCGTCTGCGCGCCTTTGCCGACCGCAGCAGCGGCGATGTGCATCTGGCGCTGTCCTGCGGCGAGATCGAGGCCCCGGAAGAGACGCTGGTGCGGGTGCATGACTCGATCTGCGTGCTCGACTTCCTCGACCAGAACAGCCGCCGCCATTCCTACGGCATCGATTTTGCCCTGCGCTCGATTGCGCAACAGGGCCGCGGCGTGCTGGTGCTGCTGCATCGCGCCGAATCCGGCAACGCGCTGCTGGCGGCGCTGAACGACGACCGGACAACGCGGCCGGCGCAAAAATGGGACCCGCGCATCTACGGCATCGGCGCGCAGATATTGCGCGAAGTCGGCGTCGGCAAGATGCGCCTGATGGCCAGCCCGAGGAAGATGCCGAGCATGGCCGGCTTCGGTCTTGAAATCACCGGCTACTTCACTCCGACGGGAGAAAAAACAGCATGAGCGCCCCGCACGGCCGCCCGAAGGGGCGCCAGCCATCACATGGAGCCGCGCAGCGGCGAACTGCCGTCACCCCCTGTCTTGGGCAGGGGGCTGGGGGGAGGATAGTCAAATGAGCATCCACGAACTCGAACCCGACCTGAACGGCCGCGGCCTGCACGTCGGCATCGTGCAAAGCCGCTTCAATGAGGATATCGGCGAAGGCCTGCGCTCGGGCTGTCTGGCCGAGTTGGCGCGCCTGGGTGTGGCCGACGCCGATATCACGTTCGCCACGGTGCCCGGCGCACTCGAACTGCCCCTGACGTTGCAGGTCATGGCCCAAAGTGGCCGCTTCGATGCGCTGGTGGCGCTGGGCGCCGTAATACGCGGCGAGACCTATCATTTCGAGATCGTCTCCAACGAATCGGCGCGCGGCATCATCGACGTGCAGTTGAACACCGGCATCCCGATTGCGAATGCGGTACTGACCACCGAAAACGACGACCAGGCGCTGGTGCGCATGGTGCAAAAGGGCGCGGAAGCCGCGCAGGCGGCGATCGAAATGGCGAATTTGACACGTGCGCTGCTGAAGGCCGCCAAATAGTGGCCAGCAGCAAATCCCCGCGGCGGCGCGCCCGCGAGTTCGTGATCCAGGGCCTCTACCAGTGGCAGGTAGGCGGCCAGGATGCTGCGGCGATTCAGGTGCAGGCGGAGGGCGTCGCCGGCTTTGACAAGGCCGACCGCGAGCTCTACGACACCCTGCTGGCCGAGGCGCGGCAAAACGCCGCAGCGCTGCAGCTCGATCTCGCCCCGTATATCGACCGCGCCTGGAACGAAGTCTCGCCCATCGAGCGCTGCATCCTGCTGCTGGGCGCCTGCGAACTGCGCTTGCATCCCGAAACCCCCTACCGCGTGATCATCAACGAAGCCATCGAACTGGCCAAGACATTCGGCGGCATCGACGGCCACAAGTTTGTGAACGGCGTGCTGGACAAGCTGGCCGGGGTGCTGCGGCCCGGAGAAGCAAAACCAAAATAGCCACAGAGGACACAGAGATCACAGAGGAGAAGCAAGGGGGGTTTTCTCTGTGCCCTCTGTGATCTCTGTGGCAAAAAGGTTTTCATGCCTTCCGAATTCGCACTGATTGACCGCTACTTCAAACGTCCGACGCGCCACACCGAACTCGGCGTCGGCGACGATGGCGCGTTGATCGCGCCGACGCCTGGCCAGCAGTTGGTGATCTCCACCGACATGCTGGTCGAGGGCACGCATTTTCTGGCGGCCACCGATCCCGAGGCGCTGGGCTGGAAGACCCTTGCCGTGAATGTCTCCGATCTGGCGGCGATGGGCGCGCAGCCGCGCTGGGCCCTGCTTGCCGCCGTGCTGCCAGCGCCGACTGTTGACTGGATCGAGCCCTTCGCACGAGGTTTCTTCGACTGCGCCGCCAGCTACGGCATCGACCTGATCGGCGGCGACACGACCCGCGGTCCGCGTGCTTTTTGCGTCACCATCCTCGGCGAAGTTCCCGCCGGGCAGGCGCTGCGCCGCGACGGGGCGAAAGCCGGCGATTCGATCTGGGTTTCCGGCAGGCCGGGGCAGGCGGCGCTGGGCCTGGCTCACCTGCAGGGACGCACCGCGCTGGCCGAACCGGCACTCGCCGCATGTCTCGCCGCGCTGCACAGACCCCAGCCGCGGGTTGCACTGGGGCTCGCGCTGCGCGGCATCGCCAGCGCCGCGATCGATGTTTCCGACGGACTGCTGGCCGATCTCGGACATGTCCTCGAGCAGTCGGCAGTCGCCGCCCGGCTGCGCATCCCCGAACTCCCCGCCGCAGGACTGGAACGCGATTGCGTGTTGGCCGGCGGTGACGACTACGAACTGCTGTTCACCGCCCCGGCGCAATCCGACGGCGAGATCGCGGCCATGGCCGCGAGGCTCGAACTGCCGCTGACCCGCATCGGCGAAATCGTGGCCGGCCCGCCCGGCGAATTCGTCCTGTGCGACGATAGCGGCACCGTCATCACACCCGCAACCTGCGGCTACGATCACTTCAAATAATGGCAAAGTTACCGCCGCCTCCGCTCAAGTTTCTGTTCCACCACCCCGCTCATTTCATCGCCTGCGGCATGGGCAGCGGGCTTTCGCCTTTCGCGCCGGGAACGGCGGGTACCGCCTTCGCCTGGCTCACTTATCCGCTGTTGCGCATGTACCTGGACAGCGATCTGGGGCTGGCGATCTTCCTCCTGCTGGCTTTCGCGGTCGGCGTCACGGCCAGCCAGATCACCGGCCGCGCCCTCGGCGTGGTCGATCACGGCGCCATCGTCTGGGACGAAATCGTGCCTTTCTGGGGAATCCTGCTGCTGACACCGCCCGGGTTTCTCTGGCAGCTCGCGGCATTTCTGTGGTTCCGCTTCTACGACATCGTCAAACCGCAGCCGGCCAGATTCTTCGACACGCAAATCAAGAACGGCTTCGGCGTGATGATGGACGACGTCATCGCCGCCGGCTACACGGTGCTGACGCTGGCCGTGATCAAGGCGGTGCTCGATCCCCTGTTCGGTTAGGAGCCTGAAGATGGATGCCGATCTCGTTGCCCTGTCGGAAGCCGTGGGCGCGGCGTGTCTCCAACGCCGACTCCTGCTCGCTACCGCCGAATCCTGCACCGGAGGCTGGGTAGCGCAAGTGATCACTCACACTGCCGGAAGTTCCGCGTGGTTCGAGCGCGGTTTCGTCACCTACAGCAACGAAGCCAAAATCGAAATGCTGGGCGTGCGACCGGAAACTCTCCAACAATTTGGCGCCGTGAGCCCGGAAACAGCAGCCGAAATGGTCGCAGGCGCGCTAACGAACTCCAAGGCACTGATTGCATTGGCAATTACCGGCATTGCCGGACCGACCGGTGGCTCACCTGGTAAGCCAGTGGGCACCGTAAGCTTTGCCTGGTGTCGAGCGGGCGAAACAGCGGAAACAGATACCGCGGTTTTTGCCGGCGACCGCGAGGCAATCCGCCGTCAGGCGGTGGTTCATGCCCTGCGCGGCCTGTTGCGCCTGGTCGGCGCCGCATGACAAATCCGGTGGCCGCAAAAACTGTGCCATCCATGCCATAATCAAACGAACCTCTGAAGGATGCATTCAATGGACGACAACAAGAGCAAGGCACTGCAGGCCGCCCTGGCCCAGATCGAAAAGCAGTTTGGCAAAGGCTCCATCATGAAAATGGGCGAGGGCCTCGCCATCGACGACATCGAGACCGTGTCCACCGGATCGCTGGGACTCGATATCGCCCTGGGCATAGGCGGTCTGCCGCGCGGCCGGGTGGTCGAGGTCTACGGACCGGAGTCGTCGGGCAAGACCACGCTGTGCCTGCATATCGTGGCCGAGATTCAGAAAGCCGGCGGCGTAGCGGCATACATCGACGCCGAAAACGCGCTGGATCCCGGGTACGCGGCAAAACTCGGCGTGAACGTACCCGACCTGCTGATTTCGCAACCGGACACCGGCGAGCAGGGCCTGGAAATCACCGACATGCTGGTGCGTTCCGGCGGCGTCGATCTGATCGTGATCGATTCGGTCGCCGCGCTGACGCCTCGCGCCGAAATCGAAGGCGAAATGGGCGACCAGTTGCCCGGTTTGCAGGCGCGGCTGATGTCGCAAGCCTTGCGCAAGCTCACCTCCAACATCAAGCGCACCAACACGCTGGTGATCTTCATCAACCAGATCCGCATGAAGATCGGCGTCATGTTCGGCAACCCCGAGACCACCACGGGCGGCAACGCCCTGAAGTTCTACGCCTCGGTGCGCATGGACATCCGCCGCACCGGCGCCATCAAGAAGGGCGACGAAGTCATCGGCAACGAAACCAAGGTGAAGGTGGTCAAGAACAAGGTCGCTCCGCCGTTCCGCGAGGCGCGTTTCGACATCCTGTACGGCGAAGGCATCTCGCGTCAGGGTGAAATCGTCGAACTCGGTGTCGAACACAAGATCGTCGAAAAATCCGGCGCCTGGTACGCCTACAAGGGCGAGAAGATCGGCCAAGGCAAGGACAACGCCCGCGACTTCCTGCGCGAACATCCCGAGATCGCCGTGGAAATCGAAAACAGGGTACGCGAGGCTGTCGGTGTCGCCGCTCTTGACGTTGCAGAGCCGGTGAAAGGCAGCTAGGCGCGGCACTGACCCGCCGAGGGTACGCATCTTGTCGAACTGCAGTTGCCGCGACTGGCGCGGCGAACACCATGTCGAATGAACTGCGCCAGCAGGCGATCAAGTTGCTGGCCCGACGTGAGCACACGCGTGTCGAACTGGCACGCAAGCTGGCAGGTCTTGGCACGCAGGAGGAAATCGACGCGGTGCTCGCCGACATGGAGGCCACGCAATTGCAATCCGACAACCGGACCGCAGAAAACTACCTGCGCAGCAATGCTTCGCGCCTTGGCGCCTCGCGCCTGCGCCACATCCTGAAAACCCGAGGCGTGGCGCCCGAAATGATCGAACAGCAATTGGCGCAGGCCGACCTGCCCGAGGAACTTGAGCGTGCCCGCGCCGCATGGAGCCGGAAGTTTTCCGCCGCGCCCGCCAATCCCAAGGAATGGGCGCGCCAGGCACGCTTCCTGCAAAGCCGGGGATTTGCCGGCGACATCATTCGCAAACTACTCAAGGAACCGATGGGAGCGGAAGAAGAATGACTGCACCAGTCGCCACGCTTTCGGCGCACAACCTGCGCAAGAAGTACAAGTCGCGGACGGTCGTCACCGATGTGTCCTTCGAGGTTGCCGCCGGCGAAGTGGTGGGTTTGCTCGGACCCAACGGCGCCGGCAAGACCACCTGCTTCTACATGATCGTCGGCCTGATCGCCGCTGACGGCGGAGAAATTCGGATCGAAAACGACGACGAGCACGTCCGCCTCACCCACATGCCGATTCACCAGCGCGCCAAGCTGGGCCTGTCCTATCTGCCGCAGGAAAATTCGGTGTTCAGGAAGCTTACGGTGGCCGAGAACGTGCGCGCCATACTGGAATTGCAGGGCATGGACGAAGACGCGATCGACGCGCGGGAGCAAATCCTCCTGGAGGAACTGCACATCACCCACATTCGCAAGAATCTGGCGGCGTCGCTCTCCGGCGGCGAACGCCGCCGCGTCGAGATCGCCCGTGCATTGGCCACCAGTCCGCGCTTCATCCTGCTCGACGAACCTTTCGCCGGCGTCGACCCGATTGCCGTGATCGACATCCAGAAGATCATCCGCTATCTCACGGACAGCGGCATCGGCGTGCTGATCACCGATCATAACGTCCGGGAAACCCTGGGTATCTGTGATCGTGCAACCATCATCAACGCCGGCGAAGTTCTGGCTGCTGGACACCCGGCGGAGATAGTCGATAATGAAAGTGTGCGCCGGGTTTATCTTGGCGAGCATTTCAGAATGTAATGACTGTAATCACGCAATGAGGCAGGGACTCCAGCTCAGGCTTTCGCAGCACCTGGCACTGACGCCGCAATTGCAGCAGTCGATCCGGCTGTTGCAGTTGTCGACTCTGGAGTTGAACGCCGAGATCGATCAGGCCTTGCAGGAAAATCCGCTGCTGGAACGGGACGAACCCGGTGAGCCGGCTGCCTTCGGCCTTGGTTCCGCAACCGATGCGCTGGCGACGCCACAAACCGTCGCGCCGACCGACAGCGACGAGCGCCAGGAACCACGGGGCGGCGACGATGAAGGCTGGGGCATGGATTTTTCGGGCAGCCACGGCCAGCGCGACCCCAACGATGACGATCTCGACAGCGGCGAGTCGCAGGCCAGTTCGACCTCCCTGCGCGAATATCTGGGCGAGCAGCTGGCCATGACCCAGTTGCCCGATCGCGAACGGGCGCTGGTGGGTTTTCTGATCGAGGCCCTGGATGAAGACGGCTACCTGACGCAGCCGCTGGACGAACTGATCGACCTGCTGGTCACCGAGGACGACGAGGTGCGCGAGGCGCTGCTGGAAGAACTCGGCATCGCCCTGCGCCATTTGCAGAATCTTGATCCGCCGGGCATCGGTGCACGCAACGCACAGGAGTGTCTGTCGCTGCAGCTGAAATGCCTGCCGGACTCCGCCGCGCGCAAGCTGGCGCTGGCCATCGTCGGCGATCACCTCAACCATTTGGCGGCGCGCGATTTTGCGCGCATAAAGAAGTCGCTCGGCTGCGACGACGACGAATTGCGGGCGGCGCAGACCCTGATTCACTCCCTGAATCCGCGCCCCGGTGCGCAGTACGCACCGATCGAGACGCGCTACGTGGTGCCTGACGTAGCGGTGAAGAAACTGAACGGGCAATGGCGGGTCAGCCTTAACCGGGACGCCATGCCGCGCCTGCGGATCAACCGGCTCTACGCCGACATCCTGCGCCGTCACCGTGGCGGCAATGGTTCGTCGGCCGGGCTTGCCAGCCAGTTGCAGGAAGCCAAGTGGCTGATCAAGAACGTGCAGCAGCGCTTCGACACCATCCTGCGCGTGTCGCAGGCCATCGTCGACCGTCAGCGGGCCTTTTTCGACCACGGCGAAGTCGCGATGCGACCGCTAACCCTGCGCGAGATTGCAGAAACGGTCAAGCTTCACGAATCGACCATTTCGCGCGTGACGACGCAGAAATATCTGGCGAGTCCGCGCGGCATCTACGAGTTGAAATACTTTTTTGGCAGCCACGTCGCCACCGATACCGGCGGCGCGGCTTCCTCAACCGCGATTCGGGCGCTGATCAAGCAATTGGTCGGCGCCGAGAACGGCAAGAAGCCGCTCTCGGACGCCCGTCTCGCGGAAATCCTCGGCGAGCAGGGCATCGTCGTGGCACGTCGCACGGTAGCGAAGTACCGCGAATTGCTCGGTATCCCGCCGGTAAACCTCAGAAAAGTTCTCTGAGAAAATACTTCTGACAAGGAGACATCATGAATATCAACATCACTGGCCACCACATTGAAGTCACCCCGGCCATTCGTGAATACGTCAAGGGGAAACTCGATCGAGTGCTGCGACACTTTGATCAGGTGACAAGTTCACACGTCATCCTGTCGGTTGAAAAACTGCAGCAGAAGGCTGAAGTAACACTCCACGTCAAGGGCAAGGACATCTACGCCGATGCCATCGACGCCGATCTTTACGCCGCCATCGACCTGGTGGCCGACAAACTCGATCGCCAAGTCGTCAAGCACAAGGAAAAAGTCTCCGACCACACCCACGACAAGCGCGCACAGCCGGAATAGGCTCGATCTGCAAGCCTGGAGCAGCGGCGGCGCGTTAGCGTTATACTGCGCGCCGCCGCAACCTCCGCTTATTTGCCGAATTGCTCCCGCCATGAATCACATCGCCAGCCTGCTGCCACTCGACAATGTGGTGGCCAATCTCGACGCCAGCAGCAAAAAGCGCGTATTCGAGCAGGCCGGCATTCTTTTCGAAAATCATCAAAGCGTCGCCCGCAGTACGGTCTACGACGCCTTGTTCGCCCGCGAAAAACTGGGCTCCACAGGCCTCGGTCAGGGCATCGCGATTCCCCATGGGCGCATCAAGGGCCTCAAGACCCCGATCGGCGCGTTTGTCCGCCTCGAGTCGCCGGTGCAGTTCGACGCACCCGACGGCAAGCTGGTCGGGCTGATATTCGTGCTGCTGGTGCCGGAAGCCGCCAACGAGCACCACCTGCAATTGCTCTCCGAACTGGCGCAAATGTTCTCTGACAAGAGCTTTCGCGAACAACTCGCGACCGCGCCGGATGCCGCGGCGCTGCATGGCCTCTTCGCCAATTGGCACGCCAACTAGTCGTTTCCCAACTGTTCGAACGCAACCGCGAGCGGCTCCAGCTCTCGTGGGTCAGCGGCGCCATGACGCGGG
>Ga0172379_10009106_pt1 | contig 12307 bp, 10 predicted proteins | sample GrowelOW334metaG_FD_119756 | JGI IMG/M metagenome (GOLD analysis project Ga0172379, IMG submission 119756) | Groundwater microbial communities from an aquifer near a municipal landfill in Southern Ontario, Canada - Groundwater well OW334 metaG | ecosystem: Environmental > Aquatic > Deep... | reverse complement strand
GGCTGCTTCTTGGGGATTTACGGTTCAAAGGTTACGCGCTGTTAACCGGTCAGTTCGATCTTCTTACCCCCAAAGCCGACAAAAATACCTGGGTGTATGATAGTGAAATCAGGATACGGTTTAGCCTTAGGGGGAATGTCAGCCTCCTTTTGACTATCAAATATACCAAAGACGAAACAGTTAATAAAGTACAGAGCAGTTATCAGACACTTCTCCGTTTCTCAAAATATCTCTGAGGCTTTCTATGGATTCTGAGAACGACAAACCCACTCTTGTCCTCAGGGGTGAGGAACTCGTTATAACAGGCGGCCTGAAAGTCTCTACTATCAGCGCTGCTGAAAAAAAGGCAGCGGAAGTCTCCCTCGAATCTTACACAAGCATCGACGGCTCCGGGATAACTGCGATTGATTCCTCGGGCGCGATATTCATAAATAAAATCGGGACAGGGAAAACGCTCACAGGATTCAGCGAAATCGCCCAAAAACTCCTTTCCATGTCACGCCTTCCGGAAGTTCCGAAAGTAACTTCTGATAAAAAGAAACCTCTCATCGATCTTGAAGCTATCGGCGATTTTGGTTACCGCGCGTACGATACTATCTATGAAATTGCCATCCTCATCGTGGATATCCTGTACTGGAGCATCGTAGGCATTTTCGACCGTCGGCAGTACCGTAAAGGATCATTCACCGAACAGGCGTTTTTCATGGGCGCAACCGCCCTTCCGATTGTTGGGATCATTCTCTTTCTCATCGGTTCAATCCTGACCCTGCAAAGCGCCGCCCAACTCCGTCAGTTCGGCGCAACTGTCTGGGTAGTGGACCTTCTTGCCATCGGGCTTGCCAAGGAAATGGCCCCCCTTATGGTCGCTATTCTGGTAAGCGGAAGGTCAGGTTCGGCTATAGCTTCCGAAATCGCCACCATGAAATTCACCGAGGAACTTGACGCCATCAAGACTATGGGATTGAATCCTATCCGGTTCGTTGTCGCACCCAAACTCTGGGCCATGTTTATCAGTATGCCGCTTCTCACCATCATGGCGCTCCTGATCGGCCTTATGGGAGGGTTTGTGGTTTCAGTCACCTACATGGGGCTTACCCCGAACACATTTTATCAGGAGCTTCTCCGTTCGCTCTTTTTCTGGGATGTGGCCACCGGTATCATAAAAAGCCTCTCATTTGCCATAATCATCACCATTGTGGGAACCTACCGGGGATTGACTTTCACCGGCGGCGCTGACGGTGTCGGACGGGCGACGACTTCATCGGTTGTCACTTCGCTCTTTGTCATCATTGTGGCCGATTGTATCTGGGGGATTATTTTCTATTTCAAATGGTAAAAGGTAGAATAAAGAAATCAGCATAAAAGTATATCTTGTGTAAAATTCTCAAAATCGATTTGAAACGACTTTTTTTAATCTCTTTATTATCAAGAAAACGATTATTATGAACAACGACACCATTCTCGAAATACAGGACCTCGATTTCTGGTACGGCGAGCAGCATATCCTCGACGGGGTTAGTTTCTCCGTCCGCACCGGGGAGATCATGGTCATCATCGGAGGGTCCGGCAGCGGTAAAACCACCGTTCTCAAAAATATAATAGGACTCAATAAGCCGAATTCCGGCAGTATCAGGCTTCTCGGAAATGAAATGACCCTGATCGAGGAGGAAGACCTCGAAACAGTCCTTCAAGATGTAGGCGTTATGTATCAGAATGGCGCCCTTCTCAATTCCATGAATATCGGGGAGAATGTCGCGCTTCCTCTGGAAATGCATACCAATATGTCCCCCGAACTCCGTAAAGCGGTTGCCGAGCTCAAGCTTTTTCAGGTGGAACTTGCCGGCGCATACAACAAGTATCCCCGGGAGCTTTCCGGCGGGATGAAGAAGAGGGCAGCAGTCGCCCGGGCAATAGTGATGGACCCGAAAATTATTTTTTGCGATGAACCTTCGGCAGGGCTGGACCCGATTACTACCCGCGAGCTGGATAAATTGCTTATCAATCTGAAAGAAAACCTTAACATGACTATCGTGGTTGTTTCCCACGAGATAGAAAGTGTCAAGCGCATCGCGGACCGGATTACCTATATCGAAAAGGGCAAAGTTCTCTATACCGGCGCCCTGAAAGACGCTCTTGATCAAAAAATCCCCGCCATCCAGAACTTTTTCCTCGAAACAAACAACACGATAGACTAAAAAATTCTTTAGAATAATCTGCCCATTATAGTATATGTTCTATTGTAAAATATACTAAAATAACACTTGCCAAAACGGGGTTTTATACTATATTACTGCCAGTCAAAAGCATCATGTGATGGACTATATCCGATTTGTTTGAAACCATTTCGTAACAGTTGAATGGATAGTTGCGTCGGTTTTATGGGTATCACAGGTTCCATTTCTCAGAAAAGGAAGGTGATCACATGAAAGCAATGGCTGAACATCACTGGTCTGGAGACACCATGCTCTTCATCAGTATCGGGATTGGTATTATTGTGGGTGCGATGGGGGGTTGGATAGTGGGAGCGGCAACGAATAACCTGGGCATGGGGATTACCATCGGAACAACTGCCGGGCTTGTTATCGGGCTCGCCGCCGGGATTTTTCTCTCGGATCGTGAAGAAAAGTAAAAGATTTTATTAAGCCTATCGGTAAAAGGCTGAAGACTCTTTTTTTTATGCATAGAAGAGGATAAAAAAGATATATTGTTTTTGAGTTTTGGGTATAAGATATTCTATTCAGTTTTGGAATAGGCTGCACTTCGCAAAAAAAAGTGCGGCCTTTTTTATTGAAAAGGCATATTTCTGTAAAAGTTTTATAAAAGAATTACTTGTGGAAACGAAGCATTGTATTGAAATAGATTTCTTATAGAGAGTGTTTTTATTACATTCATTTATAGAATGAACTCCTATAATCACAGAATCATTGGTAAAGTACAGTCATGAATCGTGTATTGTTTATAACCTTTTGCAAGGACAGGGACAAATGAAAAAGTATTCAAGGTGGATAATGATTCCACCGGCGGTGTTGTTTCTGGCACTTTCGACTGCATGGGCGGATGTCAGGATGCCGAATATATTCGGCGATTCCATGGTTCTTCAGCGCGGCATCCCTCTCCCTGTCTGGGGAATGGCCGATCCGGGGGAGAAGGTCACAGTGACTCTTGGCGGCAAAAGCTTTTCAACGGTAACAGGAAAAGACGGGCGCTGGATGGTCAGGCTGAAAAAAATGGACGCCGGCGGGCCGTATGAAATGAAAATCACCGGAAACAATTCACTCTCTTTCAAAGATGTTCTGGTCGGTGAAGTATGGGTGTGTTCCGGGCAGTCGAACATGTGGTGGCGGATCGGGCTGATGAAAGGTATTGAACAGGAAATCGCCTCCGCCGACTATCCGAATATCCGTTATTTTTCCACGAATCTTGTTTCGACAGAAGAGCCGCAGTTTGATTTTCCGGGGAATAAACCTCAGTGGAAAGCCTGTTCCCCGGCGGTCATTAAAGACTTTTCTGCCGTGGCATACTATTTCGGGAAAGCAATCCACCAGGACATTGGAGTGCCGGTCGGGCTTGTCCATACTTCATGGGGCGGTTCGGTCGCAGAAGCCTGGACACGGATCGAAGCGCTGAAATCAAAGCGGGAACTCCGTCCGCTGGTTGAAAATCTGGACGGTGTAAAAACCGCTTATCCCGAGGCTAAAGCCAAATATGACCGTAATTATGCAGAATTCCAGAAAGCACAGAGCAAGGGTACGATTGTCGATATGCCTTTAGCGCCCCGAAATCCGAACGAACGCGACTGGCCTTCCGGTCTTTACAACGCCATGCTCGCGCCCATGATCCCCTACGGCATCCGTGGAGTTATCTGGTACCAGGGCGAATCCAACGCCGTTCGCGCCTGGCAGTACAGAGTACTTTTCCCCACACTCATAAAAGACTGGCGTTCAGCATGGAAACAGGGGGATTTCCCTTTCATCTATGTCCAGCTCGCAAACTGGAAGACCGCCACAATCCCTGTCGAGGGAACCTGGGGTTCCTGGCCTGAACTCCGTGAAGCGCAGCTCATGACGCTCTCGCTCCCCAAAACCGGCATGGCGGTAACGGTCGATATCGGCGACAGCACCAATATCCATCCCAATAACAAATGGGATGTGGGAAGCCGTCTGGCGCTCTCTGCGCTGCATGTTGCCTACGGCCGCGATATCGTTTATTCGGGGCCGATATACCGTTCCATGAAAAAGGACGGGAACAATATCCGTCTGAGGTTCGACCATGCCGACGGCGGCTTTACTGCCCGCAACGGGGAGTCGCTCCGGGGTTTCACCATCGCAGGGAAAGATAAAGTCTTCCATCCGGCAAATGCCCGTATTTCCGGAACCGAAGTGATTGTGTCCTCTGACAGTGTCACAAATCCGGTCGCTGTCCGTTACGGCTGGGAGGATAATCCCACCTGCAATCTCTACAACCTTGCGGGGCTGCCGGCTTCTCCGTTCCGTACGGATTCCTGGAGGGGAATCACCGAAGGAAAGATCAATCCCTGAAGAGTTGTCCATACATACGAAATGAATGGTTCACATAAAAAGTAATGGTACAGTACTCTCTATGTTGTACCCTCTCCTGAACAGGAGAAGGTAGCCAAAGGCCGGGTGAGGTATAGATGATGGTATTTCATTTACATTCTTCTATAACTGTATACTCACGGTGATATTTGGGTTTGAAGGCGGTATTTTTATGAAAATATTCTCCTTCATTTACCCTGAGGCGGGTTACAAACATTTCTTTCGGGAGAGAGCGGGGGAACAGACGGTTATCGAACATATCGAGCGGGCTCGCGTCATCAGGCCTGATATCAGGGGAAAGGACGAACTGACGGATGCCGCACTTCTCAAAATATTCTACGGCAAAGGGATTGACCATGTAGAAAAATGTCCCCGCGGCAAGGTCCAAAGACCGGTAACGTTCCATAAGGGGCAGCCATCCATAAGTTGGGAGCATGAAACAGGTATATCCCTTTGATACAAGAGTGTCGATCCATTCCCCAGCAGAAACAACCAGCGCCTCGGAGAGGAACAGCGGCGGAAGGATCATCACAGTAGGAGAAGGACGGACGTTTGGAATTTCGCCGACTTCCAGACGGTAAACGGTGTATTCCGGCTCTTTTGATACCGTCTGTCCGGGTAGAGCGGAATAGGTAAAATACCGTTTCTCTTTCCTGCCCATGTGCTTTTTGGTCGCCAATAACTTTTCCTTCATGATCCTGGCAAACCGGTTCCTTTTCTCCAGCTCTTCATTCTCTATCCAGTATGAATGAAATTCCTGATAAAAAGTTCTTCGAACCCTTTTGAGTTCACTTACCGGGCAAAACAGGTTCTCTTCGATCTTACAGGTGATTGTCTCGATTTGAAAAGGATAGGTATCGACCTGCGCAAAAATCTTGGCGCATTCCCTGTCGTTGAGAGGATTTGCAACAGACGGTTGCGTGGTAAGGGAATATTCTTTATCCCACTGCGTGTCGACTCCCCGTATAGCTGCATCAATGTGAATGGTGTCCTGTGTTACATTCACCCGAAGAGAAATAGTCGCTGAATAGCTGTTTTTCAGATCCTTTTCCAGGAGGAGACGAACATTTTGGGGAGCGCTCCGGCCTATGAAATAGACGGTAAAAGGAGCTGTATATCCTTCAGGTTTCAGAGTTTCGAAAATTTTCCAGGTGAGTATTTCCTTTCCTTTTCTATCCTTTTCATGAGAAAAATCGAGGAGTGTGCCTTCATGGATATTTTTTCCCCGGGCATCCTGGACACGGAGACGAAAACCTTTCTGCGGCTTTAGGGTACAGGCAATACTGATTTCTTTGCCGTTGATATGCAATACTTCCCCCAAGACTTCTCCTATTGTCCCTTTAGAGAATTTTTGTACCAGACGGTCATACTCCGCTCCGCCCACAAAATATCCTGATGAGGATTCTCTTTGTTTCGAAATCTCCTGCCGCATGGAAGGGATAAAAGTTTCCGCAGAATAAGAATCCAGTATTTTCCGGTATGCAGACACTGTTTCGGCGACATATTCGGTGTTTTTAAGCCTTCCTTCTATTTTCAGCGCTGAAATTCCCATATCGACAAGTTTTCCAACAACCTCCGTAGCCTGAAGGTCTTTCATGGAAAAAGGATATACTGTTTCCTCGCCTTCTCTGAACGGGAAGCGGCATACCTGACAGCACCCCCCGCGATTTCCCGATTCTCCGTAAAGGTAGGATGATGCCAGACAGCATCCGGAAAAAGAAAAACACATCGCGCCGTGAATGAAAACCTCATACTGGAATGGAACCCGCTGCATCATAGTTCCGATTTCATCCAGGGTCAGTTCCCTCGGGAGAATGATTCTGCTCACGCCCTGCGAGCGGAGAAACTCTGCATGGAGGGAATTATGACAGAACATCTGTGTTGAGGCATGGATCGGCAGGTCAGGATACTCTTCCCGCAGGATGGAAATAACGCCCCAGTCCTGTACGATTACCCCATCTGCTTTAATATCCCCGAGAATCTCGATCAGACGGATGAGATCCTTTATTTCACGGTCAAAAACCAGAGTATTAAGGGTGATATACAGCTTTTTTCCATATTGGTGTGCGTAATCAGCCGCAAGATGAAGTTCATCCTCGGTGAAATTTTTTGCCCTTTGCCGCGCATTGAATAAACGGTAACCAAGGTAGAAAGCATCAGCACCGGCATCGAAACCGGCCTTGAATGTCTCAAGTGATCCAGCAGGGGCAAGAAGTTCAGGAAGTTTGGTCATAAAGTTGTTCACCCAAAAAACTTAATTTGGTTATGTTGTTTTTTCAGCAAGATACAGTAAATGAGTTATCCCGCATGTTTCAATATCCCCCTGCCTTCGGCGCTCCCCTTATTAAGGGGGGTAGGGGGGATTGCTTTTATAGATGATTCCATTGGCTTACTTAACGACATACCCAAAAAACTTAAATAAATTCGGTTTATTACAAAAAAAGAGAGGACGGACCATCGTCCGCCCCCTTTGAACATTTTCTATGCAGAAGCCTATTTTCTCTTTACCGGTTTCCCTTTGAGGGCTTTTGTCGCAGCCGGCGGTTCAGAAGCGGTTATTTCCAAAAGATCGATTTCAAAGATAAGGAGAGAATTGGGGGTTATTTTCCCCATACCACGCTCACCATAAGCCAGTTTTGCCGGAATGAATACCTTCCACTGGGAGCCGACTTTCATCATCGGAATGATCTCTGTCCAGCCGGGTATCATCTGGTTTACCGTAAATTCGAACGGTTGGCCGCCATGCGCCTGCGAACTGTCGAATTCAGTACCATCGATCAAAGTTCCCTTATAAAGAACTTTTACCTTGTCGGTGGATTTTGGCATTGGCCCGGTGCCCTCTTTCATAACCGTATACTGAAGGCTGTCGGGAGGGAGTGTGACAACCCCTGCTTTTTTCGCGTTTTCTGCAAGGAAAGCGCTGGCTTTGGCCTGATTTTCAGCCGATTCTTTTTTCAGAGCCGCTTCCTGTTTTTCTCTCAGCTTTTTGGAAAAATCTTCCATGATTTTCATGGCGTCGCTGTCCGAAAGAGCGGACGCCTTGCCATTGATCATATCAATGACGCCTTTTTTGAACATATCGATGTTTATTTCGGTAGGTTCGATTTTGTTATCTTTGAAGTTTTTGCCGATCTGAACGCCGATAGCATAGCTTACTTTATCCACATCATTCTTGAATTCCGCTTTTCCGCCGTCTTTTTTTGTGCACCCGATCAACGGGAGAGAAGAAACAAGCAAGGCAACAAAAAGAATTCTCAAAGCCTTTGCTTTCTGCATAACTGCTCCTTTTTAAAATTGTTTTGTACTCTGTACCCAGATATTATCAAGCATTTTTGAGAATCTGTATATGAAATAATAAGCTGAAAATATTCTCATTATGCATGTAAAAATGTACTAAAACCGCAAAATGCGTGCTTAATATACAGAATTATCTAATGTTTGAAAAGAATTAAATACACCGAAAAGAAAATAAAGTAAAAATTCGGAAAAAGAGATAAAGTAAAAAAGTCGCTCACTTTATTACCTGTTTCTGATTATTCATTGTTGGGCCGCCAGCTTAGTTTTTTTGCTCATCATGTCCTCAATAATACTTCTCGATGCCCCCGAACCCAAATTGCTTGTTCTTCTCGGTATTCTCGATAAAGTATCTCATCCGTTTCCTGAACTCCCGGGGTCTGTTGCGGGCCGCATCTATAAACGCGACGCGAATCCTAATATATGATCGCGAGAATTCTTGAAAGTTTTTCCAGGCTATCATGTTCTCCTTGACAGCCTCCAGAATGTCGGGTGGTACTTCAAACTGCTCCTTCAAAATGCCGCCCAAAGTCGACAAAACTTCATCGACAACTTTACCCTTCTCGACAAGCGCCCTCAGCCGTTCCTTATTTGCCTGTGAATATGAGGTCTTGACGTTTCTCAAAGAGAACTTTTGAGCGAATTTGTCCTCATCAATCTTTTTTACAATGCTATCGATCCAACCAAAGCAGAGCGCTTCTTCAACAGCGTCATTGTAAGGAATGCGTGGTTTTCCGGTATGCTTCTTGTAGTAAACGAGCCAAACTTCTTTCTCGGACTTGTAGTGCTTTTTGAGCCAGTCACGCCATTCACTGCGATTTGTCATATAGAGAAGTTTGGCCTCGTCCAAGTCGCTTTTCATAGAGTCTCCGAGAATTTTACTGCTGGGAACTATTTCCCGGTATTTTTTTTCACAACTTCATCGAGAACTTTCAAATCCACCTGTTTGTCAGAGGGATAGGGGAATGAGAACAGCCACCAGTCCTCGGTAAAGGAGGCGGTTTTCCCGGGTTTGATGGTCTCTTTCGGCCCGATAGGTTCCAGCTCGCACTCCTGGTCTTTGTAATAATAAAGGGAGATGGTCAGAGAAGCCATTTCCATATAGGGACGGTCAGGATATACCGGGAATTTTTTTACAAAAAGAAGGTTGCTCCGTGTTATATATGACAGCCAGCCGGACATGGAATCAAGCCCGAATTTTGCCTGAGGAGGCTCCCCGGTGATAATAAGAAAGTTATCCCTTACACTATAGCTGGGGTGATTCTCCGGGACATAGGTCATTGCCGCTCCCGGGCCGTAAATGATGAATCCTTTCGGGAACCGGCTGTTCGGGCTGATCGGAACCAGACATATCCCGCCTCCTTCGCCGAATGTACGGCTCCAATGGCAGTATTGTTTTGTTTCTTTGCTGATATTTTTAATAGTCTGGGTGAATTTCAGATGCGAAGAATTTTTATCAAGGGTATAATCCCTGATGAGCTGGACGCCGGTGTTTTTATCCTCGACACTGGTCATGCGGGCGGAATAGGGGCCGGTGATCTCTGCTGTCCATTTCCCCAGCCAGAGATCAGGGTGACGGGGAACGATCACCTCCGGACCGAAATCACACCTTCCACCGCAGGGATCCGGGAACGGTTTCCCGGGTGTATAGACCATTCCATCCTGTTTTGGATCGACATAGAGAACATTTTTGCCTTTCAGGGAATATTCGAGCACCCGCCCTCCGCAATTCGGTTCCAGAACTACCCGGACATTTCCGTTATCAAGCTGTACACATCCGGAATAACCGTGGGATGTGACCCAGGAAGTACCCGCCGGTGTTTTTTCGGAAAATGCCTGCCCGCTTACGAAAACAGAGAGTCCGAGAAAACACATACCGATAAGAATCTGCTTCTTCACTCTTTCCAACCTCCTTAAAAGAATAATGAAAGACAATTAAGTTCTCAAACTTAAAAAGCTCGATGATAGGGTAATTTTGGCATAAGAATTGTTTCTATCATCTGTGATTCAATTTACTCAAACAAAAACAGTTTTAATACAAAAAATCCGGTTTATTTCCAAAAAATATCACCTGAAAATTATTAAGCGAAAGAATTCTTCGAAATTTAACTTCATGGTTATAAAAGCTGCTTACGAGATAGGCACAGGGAACTTCCTCCCTTTCTGGTCTTAGGATATCCTTCCCCGTTTCACTGCAAATGCTTCATTCAGATTCAACCCATTTTATTATATAATCAACGCCCCCCCCAAAAGCATGTTTAGTTTAATAGAATAAATTGACACGGACATTTTTTTTCTGTTTATTATCACAACATCAGTCATTGAAAAAAATTTTGTCAAATTAATCTTGTAAAAATCGAGACTTTATGATAATCTCACGTCTTAAATTAAAAAACTGGCGCAACTTTCGTGAAGTCGACGTACAATTGAGCGATCGAGTTTTCCTCGTTGGGCCAAATGCATCCGGGAAGTCAAATTTTCTAGATGTCTTCCGTTTTCTCAGAGATATCACCAAGCCGGGAGGACTGGAAAATGCAGTAAAGATACGAGGTGGAATTTCTAAAATTCGCTGTCTTTCTGCCAGACAAAATCCTGATGTAGAAATTGAGATTCACTTGTCAAATTCCCCTGATGAGAAACCGTTATGGATTTATGAAATTGGAATTTATCAAGAACAAAGGGGTTTTCGTCGAACTTTAATACGACATGAAAAAGTGTATAATGGTAGTGAGTTAATTCTTGATCGGCCGGATAAAAATGATAAGAAAGATACCTGGAGACTTACCCAAACATCCTTGGAACAAATTAATGCAAATGAGAAATTTCGCGATATAGCCCGTTTTCTGGAATCAATCCTTTATTTACACCTTATACCCCAATTGTTGCGACATCCCGGTGATTTTCCCCCAAGCGCAAAAAACCTTGAAGATCCTTTTGGAAGGAATTTTTTGGAAAGACTTGCAAAAACACCGGAAAAAACACGTTCTTCCCGATTAAAAAGGATAGAAAAGGTGTTGAGCACCGCTGTTCCTCAACTGAAACAGCTTACTTTTTTATCTGATGATGAAGAAGGAGGAGTTCCTCACCTTGAAGCCATACATGAACATTGGCGGCCAATGGCGGGAAAACAGAGAGAAGATCAATTTTCTGATGGCACTTTACGGCTGATTGGTCTCTTGTGGTCTCTTTTAGAAGGTGAATCATTGCTCCTTTTAGAGGAACCAGAGTTGTCACTCCACGCGGCAATTGTTAAACAGATACCACCGCTCATGCACTCTATATTATCGAAATCGAAAAAAACACGGCAGGTCATGATAAGTACTCACAGCGCAGACCTTCTGTCTGACAGAAGTATTGGCGCTGAAGAAGTGGTAATTCTTCTTCCTGAACAAGAAGGTACCACCGTTCAATTGGCTTCCTCGGTTAGGGATATTCACTCGTTTTTAGAAAACGGATTTTCTGTAGCAGAAGCAGTGTTGCCTAGAACAAAACCTAAAAATAGTGAACAACTATTACTTTCATTATGATAAATCCCATTTACATTCATATTGTCACTGAAGATGCTCTTAGTACGGCCGTTCTACGTAAACTCATTAGTGAATCCGGTCGACCTTATATAATCGGGTTCGTAATGGGTGAAAAAGGTAAGACATACATAGATATTAAATTAAGAGATTTTAATAATACTGCGAGAACGATGCCTTTTTTTATATTGAGAGACCTCGATACAGATACATGTGCCCCTCAACTAATAAGAACGCTTTTCTCCTTTCCTAAATATCAAAATTTATTATTCCGAGTTGCAGTAAAAGAAGTTGAAGCATGGCTCCTTGCAGACAAATCAGGCTTTTCTTCTTATTTGGGAATATCGGCTAATAGAATTGATTCTCATGTAGAAGCTATCTTTAATCCAAAAGAATATTTGATCAATCTCGTTCGAAATTCAAGAAAAAGAGAACTAATTTATGATATTGTGCCAATGAGAGGTAGCACTGCCAAACAAGGCAGAAATTATAACAACCGACTTATTGATTTTGTAAACAACTTATGGAATATACAGAAAGCAATGGAAAATTCCGATAGCTTACGAAAAGCATTCCTCGCTATTAAAACCTTCTCTCCACTTTTAGGAATAAAATGAATCCTCTTATAGAACTCAAAAACATTTTTCTTTCCCGCGGCGGCCGTGCCATACTCGATGACGTTTCGCTTACCATAAACCCCGGAGAACACTGGGCGCTGCTCGGCCCCAACGGAAGCGGGAAAACCACGCTCCTCAACATAATCATTGCCTATCTCTGGCCGATGAACGGAACCGTTGCCGTTTTCGGAAACCGGTATGGAGAAGTCGATATCCGTGAGATAAGAAAGCGTGTCGGAATGGTTTCAAGCGCCCTATTCGAGCGTATACCTGCTCAACAAACCCTCCGTGACGTTGTTCTCTCCGGCAGGTTTGC
>Ga0172379_10009105_pt1 | contig 12308 bp, 13 predicted proteins | sample GrowelOW334metaG_FD_119756 | JGI IMG/M metagenome (GOLD analysis project Ga0172379, IMG submission 119756) | Groundwater microbial communities from an aquifer near a municipal landfill in Southern Ontario, Canada - Groundwater well OW334 metaG | ecosystem: Environmental > Aquatic > Deep... | reverse complement strand
TATTTGCACTCTGGCCGTCCTGACGTCATTAAGCGCAATTGCGCTTTCCGCAGTGGAAGTCATTATCGAGAGAAAGGAGGGCGCGCCGATTAAAGCCGAATATATCAGCTCCGATGCAGATGGTGACATATCGTACAAACAGGAGAAGTTTACAATAAAGATAAAAGCCGGCGACTATAAATACGCGAGAGTCACAAAAACCCCGGATGAAATAACAGCGGCCGACAAGAAGTTCACGGACCAGAAATACCAGGACGCGCTGGCCGATTACAAAAAACTTTACAGTCTTTACAGATATGTCGGGTTCGATGTCTACTGCATCTACAGGGAAAGCGCCTGCCTGGATAAACTCGGGAAAAAAGAGGATGCGCTGGCCAGACTGAAGACATTGGACGCATATCAGAACCAGGATCCGAAAAAACAGGGCGAATTGTTTGAAGCGAAAAAACTCCAGGCAACACTCCTGATCGATCTCAACAAGTTCGACGATGCAGGCAAAGTGCTCTCTGAAATCGGAAACTCCGACGATGAGAACCTTGCGGCATTCAGCTTCAACACCAGGGGCGACATCCTGGTCAAACAGGGGAAAAAGAAGGAAGCCGTCCTGAAATACATGATTCCCGCACTCATCTTCAACACACAGAACAAGGAGAGGCCAAGAGCCCTCTGCCAGACCGCAAACATTCTCAAGGAACTTAACGACAACAGATCCACAAAATTCTCAGACATGCTTAAGAAGGATTATCCCGACAGCCCGTTCATCAAAGAGTTGAAATAGTTTTTCCCGGCTCCGGGCAAATCATAAAATAAATTGATTTTGAGTTGTTTTGCCATTTGCATTTAAAAAACTTCGGTATTAGACTAGGGGTTTAGAATGTAATAAGGCGTTTATTTCAGCTTCATGTTTTCGGTCGTGTTTCATTCAACCGGAAGCGGGAGTTAAAAAAGAAAAATAAAAGTAAGCATTATAAGCATTAATAGAATCAAGAATTAAGGAGTTACGTCTAATGAAAAAGTCTTTGCTGTTCTTTGGTCTGCTTGTCGGTCTTTTTATTGCGGTTCAATGCGTTCAGTCATATGCACAGGGAGCGGCGGCACCCGCGCCCGCAGCGGCAGTTGCGCCTGCCGCTGAAGCACCTGCCGCACCTGCCGAAGCTGCAAAAGGCCACGGAGAGAGCATGAGTTTCTCAAACATCATTTTCCGTTCCGGATGGTTTGGCCTGCTGATCTGGGGCGCGCTGTTCTTCTGTTCCATCGTCTGCATGGGGCTTGTAGTTGATTCCTTCCTGACAATAAGGGAGCACAAGATCGCCCCGAGCAGCCTGGTTCAGGAAGTCAACAGCGCCATATCGCAGGGCGATCTCGCGCAGGCGATAGACATATGTGACCGCTCCGTAACTCCGCTCGGAAGAATCCTCAAGGCCGGATTCATGAACGTGCAGGAGGGATTCGAGGTTGTCCAGGATTCCGTAGGCGTCTCCGCCGACATTGAAAGTGAAACACTTCTTGCACGCATATCCTATTTGAGCGTCATATCAAACGTCACGCCCATGTTGGGACTGATTGGTACGGTTCAAGGAATGATTTACGCCTTCTTCAATCTTGGTACTCAGGAGGCGGGCGCAGCGCAGCAGGCGATGCTGGCCGTCAACATATCGCACGGATTGTGGGCCACGGCCATCGGACTGGGTGTTTCGGTTCCCGCATCAATCATGTTCTATTTCTTCAAAAACAGAACCATGAGAATCATTCTGGGGATGGAAGCACTGACTCTCGACATCACAAAATCGCTCCGTAACGCCGTAGTGGTTGAAGACGAACAGGCCTGAATATTTCAGAAAACAGGAATTAGGTTGCCATGCGAGAAAGAAAAGAAGAAGAGTACATGTCGGGGAATCTGACTGCGATGATCGATGTCGTGTTCCAGCTGATCATCTTCTTCGTATGTACGACCAATATGCAGAACTCCGTTGACGATCGGATTCAGCTGGCGATTGCCCCAAACGGGAAGCCGGTTACAAAAAAGGATCCGAGGGAAATTAAAATTGACGTTGACGCCAAGGGACACATATCCATCGCCCGCACTTACGTTTCACCCGAGCTACTGAAATCCATAGTCAAAAAAAGCATGCAGGAATATGGCAACGACACTCCGATTATAATCCGCGGTGACAGCGAGGCGCGACATCTGGCAATACAGTCGGCCATGAACGCCTGCACGGACGCAGGCATATACAAAATCAAATTCTCGGTTCTGAAGGAAAAGGGCAGATAGGATGGCAAGGAAAAAAAGAAGATCAAATATACAGGCGGGAGAACTCAATCTGACAGCCATGATCGATATTGCCTTCCAGTTGCTTTCCTTTTTCGTAATGACCATGAAGCCGACGGATGTGCTGGCGTTGCTTGATGTCTCACGCCCCGCACCGGATAAACGCGCAGCACAGCAGCAGGCGAAGCCTATAAACGTGATTTGGATAACAATTCTTGCCGACGGGACTTTCATCCTCAACGATCACCCGATAAAAAAAGAAAACCTTGATCTCCAGCTCACCCAGCTTGGGGCTTTGGACAAGACGCAGACAGTGATAGTTGCATGCACACCGAAATCCTCCCACGGCAAAATGGTGGAAGTACTGGACTTGTGCGCAAAGGCCGAACTGGGAAGCCTGTCCGTAGTCAGTGTGGAATAGGTAAGCCGATTGTAAAACCCGCGTTTTGCAGGAATTCAGATTCGCCTTTTATCAGGGCGATGCAGACGCTCCTATCGAAACTTCTATTTCATCGGATTTAACATTTTCCGTCAGAACTCCCTTCTCTTCTTCCGCAAAGACATCATCAGGAGTCCCCGCTTTCTTATCCGGACCAGCGGAGAAAAGCTTTATTGATGAACCGTCCGAGATATAAAGAAACGGTTGTTTCCACGGGTCAGGCTTGAGTTTGAAAATATAGGGGCCATTCCATCCTTCCGCGCGGGAATCCGCAACCAATGCAACCAGACCTTCCTCCGTGGACGGAAAGCGGACACAGTCCTTTTTAAAGGCATCCAGTGCAATCCGAAGGGTTGACAAGTTGCTACGAGTCAGCTGGATTAACGGGGAATGATCCGGCTTTTGAGTCGAAACATGCCAGTATGAACCGATTACAGCGATTCCTCCCAATATGAAAACCCACCTGGGTATGCTTCTAAAAATGATTCCGATATTGTAGAAGCCCCCGCCGTTCAACAGCCAGGGCGCCGCTATTCCCAAATCCCTTTCCCTTCGCCCGGAAGTCCTCTTGGATGATTTCCTGAAAAAGCCCGGTTTTATGGCGAACTTATGGCAAAGGGGACACTGGGAGTTTTTCCATTCGGACAACTCTTTGCAATATGGGCATTGGATTTTCATAGGCGTCTAAAATAGAACCGGGAACGGAAAAATCAATCCATCCTTAAAATTGACGTTTGCATTGGAAAGACGTTCAGGGTGGGTTACCCGTAAGAAATTTTAGCTTTCAGGTGTTAAGTTTAAGGAGTCGTAAAGAAATAAATATGGCATTTGTCGGAAAATACAGGTGTTTGGATTTGAGGCGCGAGCCCCGCGCGTATGGTAATACGTATAATAAAAACATTAGTAAAAACGCATTACGAAGTTAGGATAGATACAGACATCCCTTCTTGAAAGTTCCAGAATGGATGATATTCCTATGAAGTAACTTTTGAGCTTTTCCAAATACATTCTATGATTAAAGAAATTATTATTAAAACAATAAAATTAAGGGGGTAAATATGTTAACTGACAAGAAATTCTTAAGATTATTTCTGACCATAACTCTTCTGACGGGTATTCATATGTTTTCAACAATCTAACAAAGGAATATCACCTCAAATGGAAAATGCAGTAATTATCGGAAGCGGGCCTGCAGGCCTGACCGCCGCAATATATGCGGCACGAGCACTTCTCAACCCGCTGGTCATTGCCGGAACAACTCCCGGCGGACAGCTCACGGAGACAAGCGACATTGAGAACTATCCCGGATTTAAAGAACCTGTCGGCGGTTTTGATCTGATGACAACATTCCAGAAACAAGCCGAAAGATTCGGCACAAGAACAGTCTACGACAATGTATCCTCGGTAAGATTCACCGCCGGAGGTCCGCATGAAATCATCCTTGGCGGCGGTGATAGAATCCAGACACGGGCCGTTATCATCGCAACAGGGGCGTCCCCGATGTGGCTTGGAATCGAATCTGAAAAAAGACTGATGGCCAAAGGCGTGTCCGCATGTGCGACATGCGACGGAGCGTTTTTCAGAAATGTGCCCGTCGTGGTTGTGGGCGGAGGAGACACTGCTATGGAAGAGGCCATTTTCCTGACAAGATTTGCTTCGAAGGTGACGGTGGTTCACAGGAGAGACCAGTTGCGGGCATCCAAAATCATGGCCGACCGCGCCATGAAAAACCCAAAAATCAGTTTTGAGTGGAACAGTGTCGTCGACGAGATCACCGGACAGAATGAAGTTGAAGGCGTAATCCTCGGGAATCTCAAAACCGGAGAAAAAAAGAAAATTGACTGCAGGGGATTCTTTGCAGCCCTCGGTCATAAGCCGAACACGGAAATATTCAAGGGCTTAATTGAGATGAATGACGTGGGATACATTGTTCTCAAGCAGGAAAGGAGCTACACCAGCGTTGAAGGCGTATTTGCCGCAGGCGACTGTGCCGACCATGTGTACCGTCAGGCGGTAACAGCCGCCGGAATGGGATGCAAGGCCGCTATTGACGCCGAAAGATGGCTGGAGTCAAAACAAAAAAACTGAAGTTCCCTGTTTATTGCTTTTTTTATCATGTTGAAAACTTGAAATTCAGCAATATGACACTAGAATAATGGCACATTAGTTGCAGTAGGAATCTCAATCAATAGTGGAGGGGAAAAATGGGACAGAAGGAAGACAATCTCAAGAAACTTGCAAAGACTGGCATTCTTGCCAACTTTGTAAAAAGAAACAAAGGCTCATGGAATCACGAAGGATGGCTCGAACTCCTTGCCTCAATCAGGGAAAAGGGCTATTATCCTATCGACGAGGATCAGGTCGGACTCCTTCTTGAACAGAAGAAATCCACTTGCAAGATAAAGAAATAAGTTCACTCTTTACGCTTCAGGCTTGCTTTAATGTCGTTTGCACTCAGGAAACGCCATTCGCCCGCAGGAAGCGGGCCAAGATTTAAACCGCCGACGGCAATTCGCTTAAGGCGGTTTATTTTTGTCCCCGTGCTTGCAACAAGCCGCCTCACTTCCCTTTTCCTGCCTTCAGCCATGGTAAAAAGGTATGAATACCTGTTGATGCATTTTATATCTGCAGCCCGGATGAATTCACCTTCGCTGTAAACGCCCTTGCGGATTCTCTCCAAAGCCTCATCGCCTATCGGTCTTTCGGTGGACACCTTGTACTTTTTAAGAATCCCATATCTCGGATGAGTCAGTTTTGCCGCATAATCACCGTCATTTGTCAGGATTATCAGGCCTTCGCTGTCTTTGTCAAGCCTCCCCGCAGTGAAAAGGCGCACTCCCGGTTCCGGAATTTTAACAAGATCGAGCACCAGCAGATCCGCATGCGGATCCGAGGCGGTTGAATAATACCCCACAGGCTTGTTGAGCATTATGTAATACCGTCTCTGGGGCACCACTTTTTTTGAACCCAGCAGGACGGTGTCGCCGTCAAGAATCCTCCTCCCGGGTTCAAGGACATAGGTTCCGTTGACACGCACCCTGCCGGATTTTACAATCTCGGCAGACTCGCGCCTTGACGCCGCTCCGGCCTGGCTTAAAAACCTGTCAAGCCTCATTGAACCTGAATCATTTTTGTTTTTGTTTTGATTATCCATGATTTGCATACTAAATTAGTTTTTTATAAAAAGATTGCATATATGGAAGAAATCAAGCACGGTTCGGAAAGTTCGAAGATGATTCCCGGTGCAGGGACAGGCGCCGGTTCAATCTCAATTATTTCAACGCCCATCGGAAACATGAAGGATATTACGATGAGAGCGGTTGAAGCGCTTTCAGCTGCCGATATTGTCGCGGCAGAGGATACCAGGAGGACAAACAATCTCCTCTCCGCCCATAATCTCCATAAAAAACTTGTCAGCTGCCACATCTACAATGAGCATAAAACAGTTTCCTATCTTGTTGAATCCGCCCTTTCCGGGAAAAAAATAGCATATGTCTCGGATGCAGGCACTCCCTGCATATCCGATCCGGGATACCTCATTGTAAGGGAAGCGCTTGCAAAAGGAATAGAACCTCAGATCATCCCGGGTGTTTCTGCCCTGACATTTGCCGTGGCCGCGTCAGGACTCCCTGCGGACAAATTCAGTTTCCACGGGTTCCTGCCGGTGAAAAAGGGCAGAAGGGACAAGGCGCTCATGGAAATCGCCGCTGAAAACAAGACCGTCTTCATCTTCGAATCCCCGTACAGGATGGAAAAACTGCTTAAGGAAATATCGGAGTTCGTAGGGGAAAATGCGAAAGTCGCAGTAATCAGGGAGGCGACAAAGCTCCACGAGGAAACTCTGCGGGGGACAGCCGGGGAACTTGTGCAGAAAACCTCGGGGCGCAACTGGAAAGGCGAATGCGTGGTGGCGATATATCCGGGCGACAACAGGAAACAGGATGAGGGGGAATATGAAAAAGATTGAATTCATGGGTTGGAAAAACTGCATTGAACTCCGGAGCGGAAAATTCCGTATCGTGGTGACCACCGAGGTCGGCCCCAGAATCATAGGGGCATTTGTGGGCAAAGGCGCAAACATGGTGTGCGTTGTTCCGGAAATGGCCGGAAAAAGAGGCGGGAACGAATGGAAGATATACGGCGGACACCGTCTCTGGCACGCCCCTGAAGCAAAACCGAGAAGCTATGCGCCGGACAATTCCGCAGTTGACGTGAAATCAACCGGGGACGGGCTCACATTCACAGCCGGAACCGAAAAAGAGACAGGCATCTACAAGAGCATTGCAATCAAACCCCTTGGAAAAGAAAAGTTCCGCATAAGGCACACTCTCCGCAATGACAATCCATGGGATGTCGAACTGGCGGCGTGGGCGCTCACGGTAATGGACGCAGGCGGTGTCGCCGTCATCCCAATGCCGGAAGGCGACAGGAAAGCGCTTCTCCCAAATCGCCACCTTTCCATATGGCCCTACACAAACCTGTCCGACGGACGTCTGACCTTCGGCGAGAAATATGTTCTCCTCCGCCAAAAGAAAGGATTCAAGAATCCCAGCAAAATCGGACTCAACTGCGAAGACGGATGGATGGCATATGTCAACAGGGGAAGCGCGCTGATAAAAAGATTCAAACACACGCCTGGCGAAGAATATCCGGACAACGGCTGCAGCATTGAAACCTATACCTGTGACTTCATGCTTGAAATTGAAACACTCAGCCCACTTTATCTTCTGGCTCCGGGAGGGGAAATTGTGCATGACGAGGAATGGGAGGGGAAAGACGGCTTCGGCGAAATAAACACCGAAAAAGACGCACGGAAATATTTCAAGGATTGAGATGTTTGCATAAAAGCAAGGCGGGCTGAAAAGCCTGTCATACTAAAAATAAAAGGAGTTACATTCACACATGAATAAAAGTCAGAAAATCGAGGACATAGACCAGAACTTCAGGGCACAGGAGCTGAACAGCAGGAAATATCATTTCTTTAACATAACCGAAAAACCGTTCGAGCTTGACGGATTCGCCTGGTTTGACAGGGAAAAAGAGTTCTGCCGCCTGCCGGCTCAAATAATTTCAAAGGAATCCCCGCTGAACGACGGAGCAAAGGGTCTTTCATGGTGTTCGAGCGGTGCAATGGTCAGATTCAGGACAAACGCCCATTCCATCGCATTAAAAGCCGAACTGCGCAACAATGTGATAATGGCTCACATGCCCCTTTCAGGACAGTCGGGATTTGATTTGTATTTCAAAACCGGAAAGGGATCGTCGTTTCACAGGAACATAAGGCCCCCCTCCGAAAGACCTGATTTTGTTGAAGGCGTGTTCGATGAAAATCTCGGTTCTGAAATGCATGAATGCGTAATTTATCTGCCATTGTACAACGGCATAAAGACAATGGAGATAGGCCTCACCCCCGGCGCAAAAGTGCATGCCCCTGCCCCGCTCAGGCATCCAGACCCGGTCCTCTTTTACGGTTCCTCCATAACCCAGGGCGGCTGCGCATCACGTCCCGGAAATGCATATTCGCATTTTCTTACAAGATGGATTGACGCAAACATGATAAACCTGGGATTCAGCGGAAGCGGCTGCGGTGAAATCGTGATGGCCGAGTGCATTGCCTCGCTCAAACTCTCGGCTTTTATCATGGATTACGACCATAACGCGCCAACGCTGGAACACCTCGAGGAAACCCATGAACTTTTCTTCAGGGCAATAAGGGGGAAACAGCCGGAACTGCCGATTGTAATCCTCTCAAAATGCGACTTCGACAGCAATATGGAAATCAGTTCCAAACGGCGGGAAATAATAAGAAGGACATATTCAAACGCAGTCAAGGACGGAGACAGGAATGTTTACTTTATAGACGGGGAAACGCTATTCGGAAAAACAGACAGGGATGCCTGCACCGTTGACAGCTGCCACCCGAATGACATCGGGTTCCTGCGCATGGCTGAAACAATTCTGCCCGTACTGGAAAAAGCGTTGGCCTGATTCCGCGTCATCACGCAGGATGACGAAAATGAGAAAACAATCCGTGTTGCAAACGGAGCAGCACATATTCAGCATGCCAATAACCAGTTCACTGTCGCTCTTGCGGATAAATCGTTGATGTTCACAATACATTCTCCCATTCGCCGGTTGCCGGATTCATGGTCTTTATTACGCGCGCCGGAACCCCTACGGCAACACTGTAGGGCGGAACAGTTTTGGTCACCACCGAATTGCTGCCTACGACAGAATGTCTGCCGATCGTTACCCCCGGCATGACGCAAACGTGCTCTCCCAGCCACACCTCATCCTCAATGACCACCGGCCCCGGAGTGTCCAGTTCCTGTTCCATGATCGGCATGTTCATATTTCTGAACCCATGCAGGTTGTCCGTGACGTATACCCCATCGGCAAAAACAACATTCCTGCCGATTTTCATTTCAAGACAGGCCATAATATGACTGTTCCGTCCGATATAGGTGCCGTTGCCGATTTCCAGCCGCGGAGAGAACTTTTTCCCCGAATACTCCCGAATTCCCTGAATCCAGCCATTTTCAGCGACAGTACAATTATCGCCGACATGGATGTCTCCTGCATCGAAGCAGAGAAAAGGCGGACGAATCATGCTGTTCTTGCCGAAACTGCCAAAACTTGATTTCATAAAAGCGGTATATACGGCTGCAATTCTTCTTTTAAGAAACACTTGAACATTCAGCATTTTCATTCTGATAACCTAAATTATAAAAGTTTGTCTGCCTGGCTTTAACGCCATCTTGTGCTTTCCATGTTGAAAAGTCCCGGCGAGCGGAGGCGGGAGGCTGATATTGCAGTGCAGTCGGCCTTTCTCCTTTGAATATTCAACTTCGATCATTCCGTCAGGATGAACACATTCCGCCTTAAACTCATCGAGCTTTCCCAGCATGGGGGCGATATGAACCTCCCTGAATTCTCTTGCTGCGGGTCTGATTCCGGCTACATTTTTAATAAGATGGTAAAGCGGATGCCCGCCCCAGCCGTGACAGTCGGAGCGTGAATTGATGAAGTTCTCCGGCACGGTGACAAAACCGTCATCAAGAAATTTATTCCACTTTGCAAGCCCGGAGAAAAATGCCTCGGGCAAATGCATGAGTCCGCAAACTTCGAATAAGTAATGCGTGAAAAAAAGTGAAACGAGCGTTATCCCTGGCGCAAACAGATTACTGACGACAGTCGCCTGCAACGTTTCACTCAGCCTGCCGCTCATGATCGCCATGAGCTGACAGTGCTGTGAAAACGAGCTGCCCGTCTCATCTTCGCGGAACAATCCTTTTCCCTCATCCCAGAACGTGTCAACCAGCTTTTGGGCGGTTCTTGAAGCGATCTCGCGGTATCGAGCCGCAAGCATGGGTTCTTCGGCATAGTCTTCAAGATCAGCCGCGAGCCCGAGAATATAGACAAACAGCCATTGCATGGTGACGTTGATGCTGTCAGCTCCGGGCGGCGTCCAGTTGGACGTTTTTTTCCAATCTTCAGCCCAGTCAACAAAATGCCACATTCCTTTCTCGGCGGTGACGAAACCGTCGTTATTCCGGCGGGAAATAAAATATTCCATCACAGCCCTCACACCGGGGATGAGCGATACTATGAATGCGCGGTCGCGTTGCCAATACGAATAATCGTAAACCATGGCGACATACCATAATGAAAACGACGGTATGAGCTGACTTAGCGAGGACGGATAACGCGCCATGCTTAATCCGTTTGTGTGGCGGGACTCGTCAAACATCATGAGCGCTTTTCTGGCAAGCCGGGCATCCGCCGATATCACATAGTTTGTCAGTGCTTCCAGACGACCGTCGCCGGAATAAAGCATCTGCTCATAGAACGGACAGTCTACATAGTTCTCATGCGACGATTCCTGGATTGCCCGCAGACAGATCGGAATGATGTCGTTTATTTCCTGGTCGCTTGAAGCAATGCCGCCCTGCATCTCAAGCGGATAACGTGTCTCCAGCAATTTAAAACTGTCAATGGTCAGCGGCTGGGAAGAAGTTTTCAGCGAAATCTGAATATACCGTCCGGCACGCCAGACGAGGGTGGTCAGTTCACGGGGGTTGCCGTCACACGCAAACTTATCACAGACACCTCTGAAATATTTACCGGTGATCTGTCGGCGATTGCCTTTTCCGATCCCGTCGGGGTTTTCAAAAAGGGATTCCGCCCAGGAAATCTTTATCTCGCAATCTTTGCCGCCCGCGACAGCCAATATCGGCCAGGCACAATAATAATCTTCCAAATCAATCAGTATCCGTCTTGAAGTAAATGGCGGAATTATTATTTTCCCACCAGCAATAATCTTTGAGAACTGTGAAATTTCATCAGGTAAAAGATCAGCATCATTCAGAGGGATGTCCTGCTCCGAACCGCTTGAAACGTATTTCACGATGCCGACAGATAAATTGCGCTCAACCTGCGCGGAAAGCGTGGCTGGCTTCAACCGGTGAATAGCAGTTTCATACCTGATAAATCCGTCAAATCCTGGCCCGGCAATCCTGGGCGTCTGCCATTTGTCGCCACTCAAGCCATGCCAGTTCCACTGAAATTTTCCGGCATCAAGCTGTTGAGGCGGAGGAGCACCGATCCATTCGTGTGGTCTTATCATATGCGGCTGAAAACTGACGCCGTCAAGCAGCATTGTCCGCCATGGAGCATGCCCGGTACCGACCATATTTACGTATTCGTTATCATAAGGGCAGAGAATAAAGCCGTGAAAAACTTCCATCTGGACTGCCGGGGAAAATTTCCCCCAGCTCCATACTTTTGCGGCGAGTATGTGTTCACCGGCGGATAATTTCAATTGGTACTGCCTGTAAAACCAGCTTTCCGGGGCGCCCGATTCACTGCCACGGCCAACAAGACAGCCGTCCAGATATAATTCATAACGTTGATCGGCGCTTACAGCCACATCCATCTCCATGCTGCTTTTCACGGAGAAGGATAACCCATAAGCGGCAACAACCGGTTCTTCGTTCTTTTGCACCTCCGGATGCGTAATCCAGGAGCACGGCCATGTCCCCTTGGCGCCGTAATACTGATCCGTATCCTCAAATCCCATGTAACGATAAGTCATTTGCATTGCCAACCTCCTAGTATCGTTTTTATTTCACAATGATCCATCTTTACCGTTTCCAATCACCGTCTCTAAATCATATTTAACGGTTCAGTTTTATTTGGGTTGACATTTTTTGCGGAACAAGGTGCCAGTAGGCCGCCAAACACATTGCATGAGTCTCGGCCATGAACATGTTCCGATAATCATCGCCGGCTACACGTTCGTCTAAATCTGCCATGCGCGTCCCGCGTTTGATATGGTAGAAAACTTTGCGGCACATGCAGGATTCAAGACAACGCCGCGATCTCACGTCATATCCGGCGTTCGGCATTAAGCGATGTGCCGTGGCAAGATAGTATGCGCCATAGGCGTTTTGATTAATCGTGTAAAAACAGCCACTTTCAGATTCAATGCTTTTGACAACCGAAGCAGACTGGCAATGAACTACGCCGCTCCAAAAACCAGCCATGTCCGGTCGGAGTGTGATCAGCCGTTCCAGACAATTAAGCGGAATGCCGTGC
>Ga0172379_10009104_pt1 | contig 12311 bp, 12 predicted proteins | sample GrowelOW334metaG_FD_119756 | JGI IMG/M metagenome (GOLD analysis project Ga0172379, IMG submission 119756) | Groundwater microbial communities from an aquifer near a municipal landfill in Southern Ontario, Canada - Groundwater well OW334 metaG | ecosystem: Environmental > Aquatic > Deep... | reverse complement strand
GTTGAAAAAGGGTGTAAAGAAGCAATGGCTAAAGGTGTCTTGGCAGGTTATCCTATCGAAGATATCGAAGTTACATTGTATGATGGTTCATACCATGAGGTTGACTCCTCTGAGATGGCGTTTAAACTTGCAGCTTCTATGGGATTCAAAGAGGCTTGCCGTAAAGCAAACCCTGCAATCCTTGAGCCTATGATGAAAGTTGAAGTAGAAGTACCTGAAAACTTCATGGGTGACGTTATTGGTGACCTTAACCGTCGTCGTGGACAAGTTAACAATATGGGTGACCGTTCAGGTAACAAAATTGTTGATGCGTTCGTTCCACTTTCTGAAATGTTCGGTTATTCAACTGACCTTCGTTCAGCAACTCAAGGACGTGCAAGCTACTCTATGGAATTCGATCACTATGCAGAAGTTCCACGTAACGTTGCAGAAGAGATTATCAAAAAGCGTAACAGCTAAGTTTTTCTTCTTTAGATGCCCTTTTTTGGGTGTCTATTTTATTCCAAATCTCAACTTCTTATGCTTCTTATATAATTACCCATAGCTGAAATAGATAAAATACTAGAAGGGTTATGATTGAGTATTTAATTATCCCAGCGTTTATTGTTTTTATCAGCGCATTGGTTTATGGTTCATTAGATGTTTTAAAAATAGGTGCAGCAAAAAAATAAAAAAAAGCTTTCTCTTTTACAGTTAAAATAGTTTGATTCTAGTGCAGTCTGGAAAAACTCACAAATATCGACTTCTAAAATTGCAGAAATTTTTGCTAAATGTTTTTCACTTTTTTCATCCGTATGAAATTTTTATTATACGCTACTCCCATGACAGGGTGTGTCATCGGTTGGGATTCGGAGCAACGTTTACGGATATAGTGCATATCTCCAAGATTTAGTTCGTCATGATAGGGGCGTAGCCCATTTTTTCCCCACGCTAAAACTTTTCTAAAACGATTTTTTATCTACTGCAACTGTGGCTATCTTTAACCCCAAAAGAGTATTATTCTCCCACTTTAAAACTAACCATTAATGGGGGATATACTATGTTGGATTGCGCAATTATCGGGGGAGGACCTGCGGGTTTGACAGCAGGTCTCTATACGACTCGTGGTGGATTGGATAATGTTGTTATGTTTGAAAAAGGGATGCCGGGTGGTCAGATCACGATGAGCTCCGAGATTGAAAATTATCCCGGTGCAACGGCTCATAACTTGAGCGGAATGGATTTTATGACCCCGTGGCCGGAACAGTGTCAGCGTTTTGGATTGAAACACGAGATGTCCGAAGTCACACGTGTTTCTCGCAATGAAGATGGGACGTTTACGATTCATAAATCAGACGGAAAAACGGATATGGCGAGAAGTGTCATTGTCGGGACGGGTTCAGCCCCGAAGCGTGCAGGATTTATCGGTGAAGATAAATATTTTGGTCGTGGGGTGAGTACGTGCGCCACGTGTGATGGCTTTTTCTACAAAGGAAAAGAGGTTGCCGTGATCGGGGGGGGTGATACAGCACTAGAAGAGGCTCTTTATTTGGCAAAAATTTGTGCAAAAGTCACTCTTATCCACCGTCGTGATACGTTTCGCTCTGCTCCAAGTACGATTGAGCGTATCAAAAATACCCCCAATATTGAGCTTGTCCTCAATGCTTCTCCTGAAGAGGTACTCGGTGATGCGATGGGTGTGACGGGAATTCGTGTTGCGTTGAAAGATGGCTCCACGCGTCAAATAGATGTTCCTGGAGTATTTGTCTTTATTGGTAATAATGTGAATAACCAAGTCCTCATTCAAGAAGATGGCAGTTTTTTGTGTGATATGACCCCATCGGGTGAAGTAATTGTCGATTTGAGTATGAAAACATCGGTTGCGGGACTCTATGCGGCAGGTGATATGCGTATTGCTGCGCCCAAACAAGTCGTAAGTGCGGCAGGAGATGGTGCAGTTGCGGCATTACAAGCGATTTCGTATGTGGATGAGCACTTTCATTGATTGACATTGTTCGTTCTCCGTTCGCCCTGAGCATGTCGAAGGGTACGTTCATAGTTCGACAAGCTCACCACGAACGGAGATTTTTAAAGTCTAAGGCGATACAATACGCTATCAATTGAGTGTGAGGAGTTTAACATGATTAAAGTAGGTGTATTTGGTGCGGGTGGGCGTGTTGGAAAGTTGATTATCGAGGATCTACATCACGAAAGTGAAATTTCACTGGGTGCGGTGTACGTCCGTAACGAACTTAATTTTTCGATTGATCCTTCTGTCCTTGTCACCAACGATATGAATGTATTGCTAAAAAGTTCGGATGTTATCATTGATTTTTCACTCCCTGAAGCGACGCAAATATTGCTGGAGTGCGCACTCAATAATCCTCGACCCCTTGTAGTTGGGACAACAGGGATGGATACCCATCAGCTTAATCTTCTCAAATTGGCAAGTGAGTCAATGCCGATTTTGTACGCAACAAATATGTCATTGGGTGTGGCACTCCTCAATAAATTGGTGTACACCGCATCCAAAACGCTCAAAGATTTTGACATTGAAATCGTAGAACAACACCATCGCCACAAAAAAGATGCTCCAAGCGGTACAGCATTGACATTGGCGCATTCAGCGGCAGTAGCACGTGAATTGGATTTGGATGTTGTACGTGTGAGTGGACGGGATGGTAACATTGGTGAGCGTTCCAAAGATGAGATTGCTGTTATGGCTTTGCGTGGTGGAGACATTGTTGGTCGCCATACCGTTGGTTTTTACAGTGAGGGGGAGTTTGTAGAGCTTCATCACACGGCAACGAGTCGTAATACTTTTTCTAAGGGTGCGATTCGTGCGGCAAAATGGCTAGTAGGTAAAGAGAACGGATTATATAATATCAGCGATTGTTTGGAATTAGGAGCATAAATGCGTAGTATGAATGAGAAGTGTGCGGTTGTTGGAATTTTTGACCATGCTGAGGCATCGAAGTTAGCTTATTTTTCGCTCCATGCGCAACAGCATCGAGGGCAAGAAGCGGCAGGGATTAGTACGAGTAATGGTGAAAAGCTTTTTACGATTAAAGATCGAGGATTGGTTACCCAAGTATTTGATAATCAAAAACTCTCAACTCTAAAAGGTGAGATGGCAATTGGGCATACTCGTTATTCGACGGCGGGAGATGACTCTATTCTCGATGCACAGCCTGTATTCGCTCGCTATGATTTGGGAGAGATGGCGATTGTTCATAATGGTAATCTTACGAATGCACAAGAAGTACGGGATGCTCTTATCAAAAAAGGGGCGATTTTTCAAACCTATATGGATACGGAAAACCTTATTCATCTTATTGCAAAAAGTGACCAACATCATCTTACGGATCGTATCATTGATGCTGTCAAAAAAATCGAAGGGGCATACTCTCTTGTCTTTTTGAGCCGTTCTAAGATGTTTGCGATGCGTGACCGTTTCGGATTCCGTCCGCTTAGTCTTGGACGTGTGGGTGATGGTTATGTGGTAGCGTCTGAAACGTGCGCCTTTGATCTTATTGGTGCGGAGTTTATTCGTGACGTGGAACCAGGTGAATTGTTGATTTTTGAGAAAGGGAAAGCCCCTCAATCAATCAAAGTATTTGAGCCTACTCCGAAACACTGTATTTTCGAATACGTCTATTTTGCTCGTCCTGATTCCAATGTTTACGGACAAAATGTGTATGAAATGCGTAAAGCTATGGGTAAAAAGCTGGCGCAAGAACAGCCGATAGTAGCGGATATGATTGTCCCTGTTCCTGATGGTGGTATCCCTGCTGCGATAGGGTATTCACAAGAGAGTGGTATCCCTTTTGAAATGGCAATTATGCGTAACCACTATATTGGGCGTACGTTCATTGAGCCAACGCAAGAGATGCGTGATTTGAAAGTAAAAATGAAGCTTTCTCCGATAGAACATCTTATCAAGGGTAAACGCTTAATCGTTGTCGATGACTCTATTGTCCGTGGTACAACAAGTCGTCGAATCGTCCGTATGCTCAAAGAAGCGGGTGCGCTTGAAGTACATATGCGTATCTCTAGCCCTCCAACTACTGACCCTTGTTTTTATGGGGTAGATACACCTGATAAAGATAAGCTCATTGCAGCAAATATGACCAATGCTGAGATTTGCGCCTTTATTGAAGCGGATTCGTTGGGGTACCTTAGTAATGACGGATTATTGCTGAGCGTCAACGGCAAAGAAGAAAATTATTGTACTGCCTGTTTTACTGGCAAATATATTATTTAAATCGATTTTGATGCGCGAACAAATTTTTACCTATGGGCAATATCTGCGTGAAAAATTTGGATGCAAAGTTTCAAAAGTCCCAGTTTCCATTTCTGGCTTTACCTGCCCAAATATTGATGGAAATGTCGCAAAAGGGGGCTGTACCTTTTGCGAAAATGACTCTTTCAGTCCCAGTTTGGACAAAGTAAAACCTCTTAAGGGTTTTTTCCTTAATCTTGAGTCTCCCGAAAATCCTTATTTAGAAAAGCAACTCCAACAGCTCGAATGGCAGTTTACAGCTCTCTCCCAAAAGTTAAGCAAAGACAACGGTACTCAAAAGTATCTCGTTTATTTTCAAAGTTTTACCAATACATATGCCCCACTCGCTACGTTAAAAGCCCTCTACGAAAAAGCGTTAACGTTTGAGAATGTTGTGGGATTGAGTATCGGAACTCGATCGGATAGTATTAGTGAAGAAGCATTTGAATATCTCTCAGAGCTCTCACAACGAACCGAGGTGTGGATAGAGTTTGGGATTCAATCAATTTTTGATGAAACACTTGAGAGGGTCAATCGCGGACACGATAGCCAAAACGTTAAAGATGCAATTGCTAAAGCCAAGGAATACGGGTTAAACGTATGCGGTCATTTGATCTTTGGACTTCCAGGTGAAGACAAAGAGATGATGCTTGAAACGGCTAAAGTTGCCTACGGATTAGGGGTTGATTCATTAAAATATCATCCTCTTTATGTGGTGAAACGTACCGCATTAGCAAATGAGTATGCCCGTGGTGAATTTGTCCCCATAACGGAAGAACTTTATTTAGAGGTGCTTAGTGAAGCGTTGAAACTAAAGCCAGCGCATATAAGCGTTCAGCGTCTGACAGCTGGAATTGATGATGATTCGCTCATCTCTCCCCAATGGTGCCGTGATAAAAATAGTCAATTTCGTGCGATTAATAATGCCCTAAAAAATATAGGGCTGAAGTACTAACGTCCAAAAACCTTCACATCTTGAGCATCTCCTTTGAAATAAGGGGGATACGGCATAATAATCCAAAACTTTTTTGTTCTTCCTGGCTTAAGATTCATTGCTACAACTTCCGTATGAATTAGATATGAGGGCTTTTTTTCAAGCCCTTTATCTCCCAGTAATTCTGCAAAGGCGTTGGATTGATAGGTAGGATTCTTACTTCTCACCCCAGTATCTTGATTGATAAGTTTAATTTCAACGTTCACTTCACCTATTGTATATTTGCCTGAATTACGTACCGTTCCTGTAAAAACAATTTGTTCTTTGGGGAGAAAACGGTGATGATCAACACTGACTAAGGTAGGCTTCTTTGTACTGCTATCAATCATTAATAGAACTGCAAAAAATAATCCAGCAGCACCGATAAAATGGACAAAAATAATCGATCCCTTATAGGGGAGATTTCTTTGTAGTAGGGTAATGAGAATAGCAGCAATAAGTGCGAGTAGGGTCACAACGGTAGCAAGATAGTGCCAAACAGTAAAATAGGTTGTCATCGACAGATACTCCATGCAATTACAGTGAAATTTTTAGGATACGAAAATGGCTCAATTAAGAACTTGAAGTTTTCCCCTTCTTGGGGCTTGATTGTTTTAGAAATCACGAGAGTATGTCTACGAAAGGGGAGATAAGGGTAAAGTTTATTGATAGGTTTGATGGAGGAAACTTTGGATATTCCGAACATAAGAGTACACTCTTTAAACGTCTGTTTTGAGGTATTATTAATATCTCCACGAATCAGCAACGCATCGGTAAACTCTAAGTCTTGAACCGTCGTAAGGGTAACACTATGCTTGTAAAAGTAGGTATGCATTCCTATGTAAGCGAGAGGTGAGCTAATAAGGAGAATAAAGGCACTTACAATAAGGGTAACCGCAACACCAAGTTTTCGATGAAATAAAATTGCTAAGATAAGAAATAATAAGAAAAAGAAAAGAATCCCCCCAAACAGGAGATAATCATAAAGGGAGAGGGTATTGATAAAGTGAAGGATGCTGCTTTTCATTTAGTCCTAGAATTCTTCTCCGCGATTCCACTCACTCCTACTCGTCTAGCAAGTTCTTGTTTGATACGATCGGGCGAAATATTTTTATGCCCCAGTGCAACCAAGACATGATAGACCAAATCGGCACATTCGTAAATAATTTCATTTTCATTGTCATCTTTCACGGCAAACGCAAATTCACCTGCTTCTTCTACGACTTTTTTGAGGATAGCGTTATCCCCTTTTGAGAGAAGTTTTGCTGTCCAAGAAGTATTGGGATCACTATTTTTGCGTTCTAATATCGTATGATAGAGATCATCAATAATCCCATACGTAGCAACGGTATCAATTTGGGGTTTACTGATCGTTTCACCCGATTCTATGTCCGTAAAGAAGCACGATTTACGCCCAGTATGGCACGCAACACCTTCTTGACGTACCATGATAAGAAGAGTGTCATTATCACAATCAAGCAAGAATCGTTCGATATGTTGCAAATGTCCGCTTGATTCCCCTTTTTTCCATAATCTCTGTTTAGAACGGGAAAAGTAGTGAGCTACTTTCGTAGAGAGGGAGAGCTCTAACGATTCACGGTTCATATACGCCATCATCAAGACCTCCAATGTTGTAGAGTCTTGAACGATAACAGGGAGAAGTTCCGATTTTTGCCAGTCAATTTGATCGAGATTCATCGGTTATTTCCCAGTAGAGGTGATTTTTTGATTATCACCGCTTTTCGTATCCAACCAAATATTAGGGGTTGAACCTCCGGGTGTTAGGAAAATCTTCGCATCTTTGTTCTCTTTGAGTGCGTCGTTAAATTTCCCTTGCACTTTGATTTGCTCTAGCTTGAGTAATCCAGGGGTTAATGATTGGGAGACAAGATGGTTGGCTTGGGCTTGAGCTCGTGCTTCGATGGTGAGAGCGTTTGCTGTACCTTGTGCTTCGGTCTCTTTTTTGAACGCCTCTTGTTTAGCACGTTCTACGTCTTGCTGTGCTTTTTCAACCTCTTGTTTGGCAACTTGAACCCGTTCGATTTGGTCTTTTACTTTTTGAGGAAGTCCAATTTCACGCAATTGAATGGATTCCAAATCAGCAGGACCATTTTTTTGACGATTCACATTACTGCGAATTCCTGCTTCGATCTTTTGAGCAATAGCATTACGCATTATAGGAAGTGTTTCTGCATCGTATTGACCGATAACGTTACGAACAACATCCCGAGCCACAGGATCGATAATCTTGTCTTCCCAACTAAAGCCCCAATTAGAGATTGTTTTTGCTGCAAGCTGTGCATTGAGACGATATTGAACTGTCATATCAATCGTGACAGGGAGACCGCGTTTATCCAAAACGGTAATAGCTGGCTTGAGCAATATCCCATCTCCTGCGGTGGAAGCACGATCAACTTTATCGGCATAATTGATGATACGTACTTTCGTATCGACCACATAAATTTGTTGAATAACAGGGAGTAGAAAGTGTAATCCGGGCATCAGAGATTCATCGCTGTATTTACCGTTAGTGGAGAGGATACCACGCTCCCCTTCGTTGATAATAATGAACGGTTTTGCCAAAACAAGAAGTAAAATAAACCCTCCAATAAGCCAAAACATCCCTGTTTTTTGAGGATTCATATTGAAATCGAATTTTGGAGGTTTGGGGGTATTCGCACCACCTCCACCATTCTTTTTCTCTTCACTCTTTTTTTTGTTAAAATAATCGTTCATATCAGTTGCCATAAAGTGAGCCTTTGTTAGTTAATGTACGTTAAATAATGATCGAAATCATGATTGCGACCGTATACGATGTCGAAATAACTGCTTTGTAATTTTTCAGTGATTGGACCACGTCCGCCAGCACCTAAAACGCGTGCATCGACTTCGCGAACAGGGGTGAGTTCTGCTGCTGTTCCTGTGAGAAATGCTTCGTCAGCGGTATAAATTTCTTCACGGGTAATACGGCGACGCATTACTTTCATCCCCATTTTTTCTGCCATTTCAATAACCGTTTTTTGAGTGATTGAAGCGAGTGAATTATCATTTGGAGGGGTGATAAGCTCACCGTCTTTTACCATGAAGAATGAGGCTCCGCTGGCTTCTGCTACATATCCTTCATCATCGAGAAGAAGTGCTTCATCGTATCCTGCTTCAACTGCTTCAAATTTTGCCATTTGTGAGTTGAGATAGTTCCCGACTGCTTTGGCTTTACCCATATTGGATTTATTGTTTGGACGGCTGAATGAAGAAATTTTGAGACGAATACCACGTTTCATCCCCTCTTCACCCAAATAAGCGCCCCATTCCCATGCAGCGATAGAAACTTCAACGGGAGCTTCTTTGTGATAAATCCCCATAACCCCATATCCAAGATAAACAATTGGGCGAAGATAGACATTTTCACCCGTAAAATCGTTAGATTTAATAAGATCAATTTGCGCTTGATTGAGTTCTTCAATCGTATATGGAACCGTAATCAAGGTCATTTTTGCCGATTCGATCAAACGTTTCGTGTGGTCGTTGAGACGAAAAATTGCATACCCTTTTGGGGTCTTATAGACTTTTGTTCCCTCAATAGCACCGTTACCGTAGTGAAGTGTATGAGAAAGGACGTGAATCTTCGCGTCATTCCAAGGTACTAAATTGCCGTTCATCCAAATAGTTTTGGCTTCGTTCATGGGAAGATCTCCAAAATAAAAATTAGGTGATTCTAGCGTAGATGCGATTTAACGTTGATTAAAGCGTGATATTCTCGATCCACTCTATCTCATCTTCTACGACAATCAATGCGTCAATGCAATAATCGAGTGTAAACTTTTTTTGTTGGAGATAGGTTTGGATGGCGCGGTTTAATTTTTGGAGTTTTGAGCGGGTAATATTATTCACTGCTTGTTCATAACTCTGAGCACTTTTTACTTCGACGAAATGGAGGACATTGTCTTTGAACGCGATAATATCAATTTCACCGAAACGATTGTAAACATTTCGGTCGATAATTTTGTATCCACGCGCATGGAGATACTCACATCCACGCTCTTCCGCAATATCTCCTTTTGCCTTGGTGTGCATCCCTTAATCCAAATAGTCGGGTTTGACTATCTCAACTTTGATAGATTTAAAACGGGCGGTTTTGATTAGCTCATCGTGCTCATCTCCGAACAAAAAGTTGATACGGCTTTTGGCATGGTGAAATGTCGTAAAGAGGGTCCCTTTTTTCACAGTACTGCTTACTTTGACACGCAAAGGGGCACTTTGACCGTATTCGCTTTTGAGAACCACGAAATCTTTGTACTCGAAAAAATCTTCATCGTCTACACTAACTAGCAAGGTATCTTCCGTATGACTTCGACTTAGTTTCTCACATGCGTTGGTTTGGGCAGCGTTGTTATAGTGCACCAATACTCGCCCTGTTGTGAGGTAATATCCCTCATGCGTAGGGGCACGTAAAAGCTCCTCTACTTGACCGCGTGGCTCATATTGTTTATAGTGATAGGAACCAATACCGTCTTTGGTACGGAAGTCATGAAGATGCAATACAGGGGTATCCTCTTCTTGCACCGGCCATTGCAATCCGCGCAAACGATTGGCTTCAAGTTTTTCATAGCTTGCACCACCAAAACGGATAGGAGCATCGACGCGTACTGCTTCCCAGACATCTTTGGACGTTTTAAAACCAAAATCAGTCCCATACCGCTTGGAAATCTCCGCAATGACTTCCCAATCATCGGGCATCGTTACATGGATAAGCGGTTGTGAGAGGTGGATTCGTCGCTCTGCATTGACATAAATTCCTGTCTTTTCGTAGGCGCTTTTTACCCCAAAAATAATGTCGGCAAACTTGGTGATTTCATTATCAAAAAGCTCATTGACAATTATCAAATCAAGATTTTTCAAGGCCGTATGGATTTTGTTTTGGTTGGGATGAATATGGGCGATGTCTTCACCGATGTTAAACAGCGCCTTGATCTTCCCCTCGACCATCGCATTAATCAAATCAGGGGTCATCATCCCGATCTCTTTGGGCGGTTGGTAATCAGGGGCATAGTACGGAAGCATCCCAACATCACATGTCCCTTGAACATTGTTTTGTCCCCGAAGTGGCATCAATCCCGCACCTCGTTTACCAATATTCCCCGTAATGAGAGCCAAATGGGTAATCGCCATTACGGCATACGAACCGTCCAAATGTTCGGTAATCCCAAGTCCCCAGAAAAAGAGACTTTTACGGGTCGCATATTTGCGTGCGACGATACGAATTTCATCACCAAGGGACTCATACCCCGGTATTTGAAGAAGATAATCGGGGTTAGCGTAGGGATCATTGAGAATCGAACTTTTATACTCTTCATACCCTTTGGTACGTGTAGCAATAAAATCAATGTTGACCAAATCTTCGGTAATAATAACGTACGCCATCATATTGAGCATCATAAGATTGGCTTCGTAGGGGATACTGAGATGATGGGTAGCTGATTTCGAGAGCTGAATACGACGGACATCGAGAACCGCTAATTCCACCCCTTTTTTAATCACATCCAGCATACGGTTGGCTACGATAGGGTGTCCTTCGGTGGTATTAGAACCCATAACGATCATAAATTCAGTCTCATAAATATCATCGAACGGATTGGTAGCCGCCCCCTCACCGATGGTTGTACGCATCCCTTTTAATGAAGGGGAATGACAGACACGGGCACAGTTATCGACGTGAGGAGAGCCAACAACATGACGAGTGAAATGTTGAAACAAATACGACCCTTCACAACTCGTACGAGCTCCACCGATAGAGGCAAAACTATGTGAACCGTACTCGTCGGTGATCGATTTAAGTTTTCGTGCCGCGAGTTCGTACGCGCCCTCATAACTGATCTCATAAAAGTCATGGTCAACAGGTTCGAGATAATCCATATCCAAATCGGCGAATAATGCAGTATTGGCACTAAGAAATGATTTACGGACACGTGCATTGCGTAACCGCTTGGGATGGGTTACAAAATCCCACCCTTGTTTCCCTTTGATACAGAGTTTTCCTTGTGAGACAACACCTTCTTCTTTGGCAAAAATCTTCTGAATCTTATTGTCTTCGACTTCGGCGGCAATATCACACCCCACGCCACAATAAGTACAAACGCTGTCGATGACCATAAACACTTCCTTGGGGTTATACACCCTTTTTAAAATTAGTGAAGTATATTATTTTGTCTCTTAAGGGGTGTGGAAATCGACACACGAGTTAAATTGTTAAGGTGAATATTAATGTATTTGTTCAAAAAATCCGCCCCTTTCACTCTGGTTGCGATGATAGCTAGCAAAAGGAATAAAAATAAGAGGCGGGATTGATATTGGAGTTGGGATGAAAATATCCAACAATGAACTTTTCGGTCCAGTACTGTCAAATGTTTACAAGCTTGAAAGTACTGTCGCTGAATATCCAAGAATAGTTGTTGGAGAGAATTTGATAAAGTTTTTAAATAATGCAGCAGATAAAACACCCATATTGGAGTATGACAAACTTAATATTAAGTTCGCAAAGATTTGCTTGAATGTGATTGCTAGAGACACTGATGGTGTAGATATTATTGATTATTTATGTGATGACTTCGAGAAATATCTAGGACAAGATCTGACGGATTTTAAATATAAAGCTTATGAAACATTAGCCCATGAGTATCAATTGCATATTAACAATAACGACCAAAAATTGGCACAGCGATATTTTAGAGCTATTGATTATTTTGAAGCGAGATTAAATTTCCAATAACCTACCTGTAATAAATCAATCCACTAAACAAGTTTTTAAAAAAGTTGGTTCAACTATATAAAGGGATCAAGAGTCCTACTGAAACGTAGTTCGGTTGGAATTTTTATTCTTAAAAGGGTTTTTCTATATCTTCTTTTGTCATTTCTAATGTACTTTCAATTTCATTTTTACATATATCATTATCTATCGAGCCTCTTGCAAATCCCCAAATTCATCCTCTAATTTAAGACTCTTGGAAGTTTGAAAAAAGCTCATTAAAGCCGAGTTTTCCGATGTTTTCAGTAAAATCATTTTACGACAAACAATTCATC
>Ga0172379_10009103_pt1 | contig 12311 bp, 13 predicted proteins | sample GrowelOW334metaG_FD_119756 | JGI IMG/M metagenome (GOLD analysis project Ga0172379, IMG submission 119756) | Groundwater microbial communities from an aquifer near a municipal landfill in Southern Ontario, Canada - Groundwater well OW334 metaG | ecosystem: Environmental > Aquatic > Deep... | reverse complement strand
CATGAGCATAATGTCTCTTTTCAGATTCATACTCAACATGGGCTGTCGCAATGGTTAAAATTTTTGTCGAATCGCGTCTTCCTTGCTTTTCGGACGCTTTCGCAACCTGGTCGTAAGGAATGTAGCGGCTTCCAAATAAAGAAGCTGACACTGCAGTTAATGCCGCAGTTAATGTGGTTTTACCATGATCTACGTGGCCGATAGTACCAACGTTGACATGGGTTTTTGTTCGTTGAAAAACGTCTGCCATTTTGTTTATTCTCCATCAGGTGGCCCCTTATTAGGGTTACAATCCAGCCACCGTAGACTTATTAATTATTAAAAATTCAATAAAATACACACGAATTATAGCATAGAAAAATAATTTTGCAACTAATCAACAGGCTCTAAATAAAATCGGTCTTCTTCCTCTTTGTCAGACTCATCAATCTCTTTAAAATCAATTTCTTCTTCCGAAGAAGAATCCGCGTCATCTTGATGCTCTTTCCAAACGGAAATGTCATTATTAATTCGTTCGATCAATTCTTCGTCTGTTAATTCCGCTGCTTTGCCGGCACTTAAAGTCAACCGTTCATACTCACTGTAACTCATCAGAACCATCACATCACCATTATCAGAATCGGCAATAAAGCAAGGTTGCTCTGTTTTCTTTACTATATTGATAAACTTTTTTAAATTTAGCGCCATAAAGTTTATCAAAAAATATTATTTAATGCCCTTACTTGCCAAAACTTTTTCCACAACATTGTTTGGCACTTCCGAATAATGGGAAAATTCCATAGCATAACTACCTCGGCCTTGCGTAATGGAACGCAATTGAGTGGCATATCCGAACATTTCTGATAATGGAACGAACGAGCTGATTACTTTTACATTACCACGATCACGCATTTCATTGATTTGCGCTCTTCTGGAATTTAAGTCACCAACGACATCGCCCATATATTTTTCTGGAATAACACATTCAACTTTCATTACCGGTTCGAGTAAGGAAATACCGGCTTTTTTCGCGGCTTCTTGAACAGCCAAGGAACCTGCGATTTTGAAGGCGGCTTCGGAAGAGTCTACATCATGGAACGAACCATCATAAACAGTGACTGAAGTGTCAATCACCGGATAACCGGCGAGAACACCTCTATCAAGCGCTTCCTTTACACCTTTTTGAATCGCCGGAATAAATTCACGAGGAATGGCACCGCCTTTCACCTCATCAAGGAATTCAAAGCCTTGACCTCGTTCACGCGGACCGACACGCAACCAGCAGTGGCCATATTGACCGCGACCGCCGGATTGACGAATATATCGGCCTTCCGCTTCGGCCAATTTCTTGAAACTTTCTTTGTAAGCAACCTGCGGTTTGCCAGTGTTGGCCTCAACCCCGAATTCTCTGCGCATACGATCGACGAGAATTTCCAAATGCAATTCGCCCATACCACCGATAATGGTTTGCAGCGTTTCTTCATCTGTTTTAACGCTAAAGGTCGGGTCTTCTTCGGACAATTTCTGCAAAGCGACACCCATTTTTTCTTGGTCAACTTTGGTTTTCGGCTCAATCGCGATATGGATAACCGGCTCTGGAAATACGATGTTTTCAAGAACCAACAAGCGACTCTCGTCGCACAAAGTGTGTCCTGTGAATGTCGATTTCAAACCGATTACCGCGGCGATTTCACCAGAATATACTGTATCGATTTCTTCTCTATGATTGGCATGCATGCGAACCAATCGGCCGATTCTCTCGCGTTCACCGGTTGTCGTATTGATAACATAAGAACCAGCTTTCAAAACACCTGAGTAAACACGAACGAAACATAATTTGCCCACAAAAGGATCTGTGGCAATTTTGAAGGCTAACCCGGCAAACGGTTCGTCATCGGTGGAATTTACGACTATTTTCTTTTCTTCATCATCCGGATCTTTGGCTTCAACCGGCGGAATATCAAGTGGTGACGGCAAATATTCAACAACCGCATCCAAAAGCATCTGAACACCTTTGTTTTTCAATGCACTACCGCAAAGAATCGGGACTATTTTATTGGCAATAACGCCTTTTCTTAAAACTCGCACTAAATCGTCAACTAAAATTTCTTCACCCGCCAAGTACTTGTCCATCAACGCTTCTTCGTTTTCAACTATGGCCTCAACCAACTGAGCACGAAATTTTTCAACCAATTCCTTCATATCAGCCGGAATTTCTATTTCATTCACTTTGACGCCCATGTCATCTTCGGATAAATATGCTTTTCTATTTATAATATCAATAATACCCTTGAATGTTTCAGCGGCACCAATCGGTAATTGAATTGGGTGCGCGGCCTTGGTCAAACGCTCATGAATGGAATCCACATCAGCATAAAAATCAGCGCCCATTCTGTCCATTTTATTGATGAAGGCCAATCTCGGAACATGGTATTTGTCTGCTTGGTGCCAAACTGTCTCGGATTGAGGCTCTACACCGGCGACGCCATCAAAAACAATGACTCCGCCATCCAAAACGCGCAAAGAACGCTCCACTTCCGCCGTAAAATCCACATGGCCTGGAGTGTCGATTAAGTTGATGCGCTTATTATTCCAGAAACAAGTCGTCGCGGCAGAGGTAATAGTAATACCGCGTTCTCGCTCTTGTTCCATCCAGTCCATTTCAGCGGCACCTTCATGCACTTCGCCTATTTTGTGTTTTTTTCCGGTATAAAACAAAATGCGCTCAGACACTGTCGTCTTGCCTGCATCGATATGCGCGATAATTCCGATATTACGTGTTTGTTCCAAACTATAATCCCTGGGCATATAAATTTCTTTTTACAAAGTATTAGCCCTAAATTTCATCAATTTAAGGCTAAAAATAATTTTATTTTATAATTATCCGCGGGCAAAATGAGCAAACGCTTTGTTTGCTTCGGCCATTCTGTGCACATCATTTCTTTTCTTGATGGAATCACCTTCGTTGATCAACGCGAGTGAAATTTCTTCAGCTAATTTTTGAGCCATCGGCTTTCCCTTTTTCGCTCTTGCCGCATTGATCAACCAATGCAAAGCCAAGAAAAAACGACGGTCGCCGCGAACCGGCAACGGCACTTGATAATTACCACCGCCGACGCGCTTGCTTTTGACTTCAACCTGAGGCATGACATTTTTGACTGCTTGATCAAAAACCAAAACTGCTGAAGGATATAATTTTTCGTCAATTTTACCTTTTTTAATCCGGGCGTCCAATTCATCAAAACAATCATAAACAATGGTTTGGGCAGTCGATTTTTTGCCACCTTCCATAATGTAATTGATAAACTTTGAAACCAAAGTGCTGTTGTGCTTGGAATCTGGTTTGATTTTTCGCTTTGGAGCTTGTTTTCCTCTCATATCATTAAAATTTCAATTATGATTTTTTGGGTCTCTTAGCGCCGTATAATGACCGGCCTTGTCGACGTTTTTCAACGCCCTGAGTATCGTAAACGCCACGGACAATATGATATCTGACACCCGGCAAGTCTTTTACTCTACCGCCACGAATCATGACAATGGAGTGCTCTTGCAAATTGTGACCTTCTCCCGGAATATATACGGTGACTTCTTGACCGTTGGACAATCTCACACGAGCGATTTTTCGCAAAGCGGAGTTCGGTTTTTTCGGAGTCGTGGTTTTTACCTTTAAACAAACGCCTCTTTTGAACGGAGCGCCTTTTGGTAAATCTTTTGTGCGCCGTTTCAAGCTGTTCAATACAGACTGCAGAGCCGGCGTCTTTGTTTTGGCGGAAGTTTTCTTTCGGCCTTTCTTTACAAGTTGGTTAATTGTTGGCATAACGAGATTAATTCGTAAATAAAAATTAGCTTAATTTTAGCTACGATAGTCGATGACAAGGATAACATACAAAATCTCGACCGTCAAGCACTTAACCAAGCAATCTGTAGACAAGGTCGATTCCCCACGAAAATAATTTATTTAACAACCCCAAATTGAAAAAACTATCGAAAATCAAAACAAAAATAAGAATCCAATAACCGTTACCTTCCAAAAACGCCTTCATCGGTTCCCAGCGCGGATTATTGAATAAAGAAAATAAAACCTTTGAACCGTCAAGTGGCGGAATTGGCAATAAATTAAAAAGCATTAACACCACATTCATCACAATAAATAAATTTACAAAGTGAACAACTAAATTATCCGCACCAACAACCGAAGACACAATAAACAATTTCAAGACGAAAATACCGATAATCGCCATGAGTAAATTGGATAACGGACCGGCCAAAGCCACAATCGCCGGACCAAATCGCTGATATCGCAAATTGTAAGGATTGAAAGGAACGGGATTGCCCCAGCCAAACCCGACCAATAACAACATAATAAACCCGACCCAACTGACATGAGACAACGGATTCAGGGTCAATCGCCCGCTGTCTTTGGCTGTGGAGTCGCCAAGTAAAGTACCTGCCAAGGCGTGCGAAAATTCATGAATGGATAAAACCGAAATAATCGCCACCAGCCAGGCGACAAACAATAAAGGATCGTTCAACAATTCATTTAATATCATATAATTACAGTTAATTAAGACTTGTTAAATTATAACATATATGATAGGATAAAATACAGTTGTTGAGTAGAGCGTTGATTAAATTGACTTTTTACGCGACAAAACAGTCTAAATTATAATTCAGAATACATATGTCAAAAATTTGCGATCTGTGCGGACGCGGGCCGACATTCAATATTTCTCGCAGTCACTCAAATGTTGCCACAAACAGAAGAGTAGATATCAACCTTCAACCAAAAACACTCAAAGGCGTTCGTTGCCGTGTTTGTACAAAATGCATCAAAACATTGAGCAAAGTGAAATAATTCCCAAAAGCACCGATCCGATTTACCGTCGACTGGTGCTTTTTTATTGACAATACTTGGTTTGACGCTAAACCGCATTCAAGATACAATAAATAAGAACTTTTAACTTTATGTTTACAAAAAAAAGAATAATTATCGCCTCAATTTTAACGGTCGCCATCGGACTTTCCGGACTCGGCTTTTATTATTTGGTCAAAGCCACACCACCAAAGATTGAAACCACGACAGTCAAACGCGGAAATATTATTCAGGAAGTCAGTGTCACCGGCATTGTCAAACCAGCGGAAAGCGTGGAACTCGGATTTGAAAAAAGCGGAAAAATCGCGAGTAAAACCGTAAAAGTCGGAGATATTGTGAAAAAAAATCAACTGTTGGTTACCTTGCAAAGCGGTTCCTCATCATCGTCAGTCAGCCAATCCCTCGCCAGTCTTGCCAGCGCCAGAGCCACAAAAGAACAATACCAAGCGGTTTTGCTTTCCAGCCAAGCCAAACTGAATGAAATGAAACTCGGTACCAGAAATGAAGAAATCATTATCGCGGAAACTACGGTGTCAAACGCCAAATTAAGTGTAACCGACGCTGAAAACGCGCTGGCCGATGTAAAACTGAAAGCTGACACAGACTTGAACACCGCGTATGATACGGCCATCAGTTCAGCCAACAATTCCGTTGGCGTTTCACTGAACACACTTTATACGATTACCGATATTCAAACCGCGCATTTTACCGGCTATGCTGCCAACGCCACACTAATCTCCGACAAAAAAGATGTCGCGGTTTTAGAGCTACTCGGGACTGCCAACGCCGGCGAATGGTGGAATTCCCAATTGAGCGGTCTCAACGGCGGTGCGAAAAAAATGGTGGCTGACGCACTGGTTTCCCAAAATAAAACTTCAATTGATGCGGCAATGGTCGCCATCCAATCCAGTTTGCAAAAAATGCGCGACTTGGTGTATGCCGTACCCGTACTGCCGGAATTAACCGCCACGGAAATCACTTCGCTCACTTCCGCAAAAAATAATATCAATTACGAAATCACCGTTATCAATTCCAAAATTCAAGCAATCCAAACGCAAAAAATCACAAATAATAACGCAATTACAACCTCTCAAAACAGTTTGACGACCGCGCAAAACAATTTACGCGCCGCGGAAACGCAATTGCTTCTAAAAAAAGCCGGCTACACCAGAGAACAACTCCAAGCCCAAGAAGCCGTGGTCCAACAAGCGGAAGCCAATGTCAAAGCCCAAGACGCGCAAATCCGTTACGCGCAATCCAGTCTGCAAAGTTCTTCATCCGAGTTGGCGAAAAATTTCCTGCGCTCCCCGATCAATGGCGTCGTGACCGAAGTCAGCGCAAAAGTCGGAGAAATCGCGCCCATGAATACAACCATTGTGAAAATAATGTCAGCCGCGAAATTTGAAATCGAAGCCAATGTGCCGGAAGCGGATATTGCCAAAATAAAATTGAACGACACCGCCGAATTGGATCTCGACGCTTATGGCAGTGATGAAATTTTCAACGCGACCGTAACAAAAATCGATCCAGCGGAAAAAATTCTTGATGGCGTGCCAACCTACAAAGTCACACTGCAATTCGATCAAGAAGATGTCCGTATAAAATCCGGAATGACCGCTAACATGGATATTTCAACCGCACGCGCGGAAAATGTTTTGTATATTCCCAAACGAGCTGTGATTTCGGAAAATGGAAAAAAATTTGTTCAACAAATCAAAAACTTGAAAAATGGTGAATTTGATAAAATTGAAGTGGAGACGGGAATATCCGGATCAAACGGCGAGATTGAAATAAAAAATGGATTGAACGAAAACCAAGAAATAGTGGTTTATATTGAGAAATAAAGGGTCATGGTTCGACAGGCTCACCATGACAAGTGAAAAAAATATGGGGTTGATTGAGGTGACGAATATTGGGAAGGTGTTTAAAGATGAAGATGTGGAGACTCACGCATTGAGAGATGTTTCTTTTGTGATTGAGAAAGGAGAGTTTGTGGCTATAATGGGGCCGTCGGGGTCTGGCAAGTCGACTTTGCTGCAAATTTTGGGTTTCTTGGATCGACAGTCTTCGGGAGTTTATAAGTTCAATAATAAAACAATGGATCAGCTGACAGACGATGAGCTGGCAAAAATACGAAACAAAAAAATGGGGTTTGTGTTTCAATCATTCAATTTGTTGCCGAGGACATCTGTACTGGAAAATGTAAAATTACCGCTTCTCTACTCTGATTTCAAAGAATCCGAATGGAATAAACTTGCAATGGACGCAATCGAATCTGTGGGTCTGGGGCATCGAAAAGATCACGAACCTTCGCAACTGTCCGGCGGTGAAAAACAACGCGCCGCGATTGCCCGCGCGCTGGTCAATGATCCGGAAATTATTTTCGCCGACGAACCGACCGGAAACTTGGACACCAAATCCGGTCAGGTGATTATGGAAATCTTGCAAGATTTAAATGAGAAAGAAAAACGCACCGTGATTTTGATTACACACGAAACATATACCGCCGAACACGCGCAAAGAATTCTTTTTATGCGCGACGGAAATGTGGAATCCGACAAACAAGTGCAAAATCGACATTTTGCGAAAAAGGAATTCCACAAGTAAGTTGAAATCAAATATGAAAATAAAATACAGTCTCCAAATTGCGTTCAACGGCTTGCGCGGCAATAAACGCAGAGCGACTTTAACGATTCTTGGCATTGTGATTGGCATCACCGCGATCATTTTAATGATGTCGATCGGTCAGGGCGCTCAGAACATGATTTTAAGCCAAATTCAGGGAATGGGATCAACGACCATCAATGTTGAACCGGGACGCGAACCATCCGGACCATCGGCATTTGGAGAAATGTTTACTGACTCGCTGAAAGATCGCGAAATTGAAGCCTTGAAAAACAAAAGCAACGCGCCGCACATCGCGAGAATCTCACCAACCGCGTTTACCACAGTGTCCGTGACCAAAGAAAATGAAACATTGCGTTCAATGATTCTCGGCTCATCTGATTTGTTGACTGAAATATTTGATATCGAAACAGCGAAGGGCATTATGTTTACCGACGACGAAGTGCGCCAAAAAGCCACTGTCGCCGTGATTGGCAGTACTGTCGCGGAAAAACTTTTCGGCAACGCAAATCCAATCGGCGAAAAAATCAAACTGAAAAATAAAAACTTTCGAGTGATCGGCGTGCTCGCGCCAAAAGGAACTGTCTCCATTTTCAATATCGATGAAATCGTGCTTATTCCATCATCAACAATGCTTGAATATTTGCTCGGAGTGAATTATTATCACGCAATCATGGTGCAAGCCGACGATGTCGCAAATGTTGATAAAACCGTGCAAGACATAAAAGCCACACTTCGCGATTTGCACGACATCACGGATCCCGAGAAAGATGATTTTCACGTTACAACACAAGCCGGCGCGGCCGAAAGCGTAAAAGTCATTACCGGAATTTTGACCGCGTTTCTAGTGGCGGTGGCTGCTATTTCACTGGTTGTCGGCGGCATCGGCATTATGAATATCATGCTCGTATCGGTCGCGGAAAGAACTCGAGAAATCGGTCTCCGCAAATCGCTTGGCGCAACATCATCAGATATTCTTTATCAATTTCTAACCGAATCAATAATTCTCACGGCCATTGGCGGAATTGTCGGGATAATACTCGGCGCCGTATTGTCTTTCCTCGCAGCCTTAGTCCTGACAAAAGCAATCGGCAGTCACTGGGCATTCAACTTCCCCGTCCTTGCAGCCATACTCGGCCTTGGCGTTTCCGCGTTTGTGGGCTTGGTCTTTGGAATCTATCCGGCAAGCCAAGCGGCGAAAAAAAGTCCGATTGAGGCGTTGCGATACGAATAACAAAAAAGGCATTTCTGTTTTGATACAAAATATTAAATATTATGCGAAAACATTTCGCATAATAACGAATTATCGGAAATAGCTCATTCCGTCATTCCAATTTTTGATATTTTGAGCAAAACAAATTTTTCTTATTGACTTCGACAAGGGAATGTGGTTAAATGGCACGTCCGACTTTGAGGAGTCGGGCAATCCCCTACAACCCGAAATTGAGGTTTCAAAATGGGACTGGGACACGTGGACTACAGCAAGAACGAAGCCCCTGCGGGCTACAAGTGTGCCGAGTGTGGCGCAACTGGCGTAAAGCTCTGGCGGGAGTACCAGACCGTCCTCAACCACCAGACGTTGCTCTGCCTGCACTGCGCCTGCAAGGAGCAGGACAAGACGAGAACGCCCACCGAGGACGGGAAGTCGCTCTACACGGACGAGGTCCGTCACTGGTACAGGACCGCTGACATGCGACTCGACCACTGGTACGGCTACGACCCGGAGAAGGGTCCGCCCTCGAACGCCACCTATACGCGATCCGAGCGGGTGCGAAGCGACCAGATCGGCTGGCGCGTCCTTGCGGTCCCGACCGAGGAGGGCGACACCTTCTGGGGCTACACTTCGATCCCCAAGGCCGGTTGCGCATGGTGGTACAACCTGCCGGCGCTTCCGAACAACCAGACCTCCGCCTCGCCATGACGGGGATTGCCCTCGGGCTGGTGGTGTGCAACAAGCACACTGCTAGTCCGAGGGCTTTTTCATTTCTACCAAGTAAAGTTTCTACAAAGTTCGTGATAAACCGAAGGACGGAAAAACCTGTTTTTAATCGAAAAAATTGGAATGACTCCATTCGCTACATCCGATAACACTGGACATGTGGTTCAGAAAATAGCTATGAATTTTATATCCTTTAGAAGGTATCGCTATTTTCTTCAACCCAAACCGCACGATTGAAATTGAAAGGCTGAAGTGCTAAAATACATCTATCTGAAAACGAAAGTTTGTGCTGGCTACAATGGCGCGGCTTCGCATGTCCAGAAACATTAGCAGTAATATCGTTCTTTTTAAAAACAAAAATCTTTTAGGAGGATATGTTACCAACAGCGGGAAAACCTCCAGGAGGAAGTCAATGAGAAAGAAATTGCGCGCGCTCGTGACCGTCGTCGCTGTCGTCGCCCTGCCGTTCGCGCTCATCATGTTTTTCTTCGGCTTCGAGCCGCAGATCAACTTATGCTCGCTTCTGCACAAGGGCGCAAGACCCAACTACACATACTCGCAGTACATGGACGGATCTCTCAAGGCGAACGGAGACTCGGTCTTCATTCGCGCACTCACCACGATCGCCTACCCCGGCGCGAAAGCGGGCACACTCGTCCGCAACGCGCTGGCAGACTAGACTTCCCCTGAAAATCCCACCCGTTGGCGGGGATGGTGCCACGCGCGCCATCCCCTCCTAAAAGATTTTTGTTTTAATTGCTAACGCAACATCGCATACACGCGGACGTTATATGAAATCACGATTTTTTCTTACCCGATGAAAAAGCCTATACATAGATCAAAACTAAGACTTTTGGCTGGCAGATTATACTTTACATTAAGAAGGTATCTTTATTGGTATTTTTCAGGAGTAGATTTTGCGAAAAATTTTGAAAACCCTTTGCCAATTGAAATTTTTGCTCATAAAACCATTTTGCGAAGAAAACTGAAAGATGTAAACATGTGGATGCAGGAGCATAAAATCGCAAATTTGAAAATTGCCATAAAAAAACTTGATGAACTAGTCATAAATCCCGGGCAAACATTTTCTTATTGGCGACAAATAGGAAAACCAACGAGAGGTAAAGGTTATCTAGATGGTATGGTATTGCATAACGGAACTGTTATTTCGGGTGTTGGCGGCGGATTATGTCAATTATCAAATTTGCTTTACTGGATTACGCTTCACACGCCGCTAACTGTTATCGAGCGTTGGCGACATGGTTATGATGTTTTCCCTGATGTAAAACGAGAGCAACCGTTTGGAAGTGGAGCGACCTGTGCTTATCCAAACATTGATTTGCAAATAAAAAATAATACTCCGCAGAAATTTCAATTGGCGCTTGAAGTGACAGATGAATATTTAATTGGCAAATGGCTTTCCGACAAACCGATTGAATTTAAGTATAAAATTTTCGAGAAAGATCATGAGATTAAAAACGAATGGTTTGGCGGATATTCAAGGAATAACAAAATTTTTCGCAAAGTAATTGATATAAATACCAATAAAGAACTTGGCGAGGAGTTTATTACTGAAAATCACGCTCTGATGATGTACAATCCCTTACTTGAATACAAAGAAAAAAATCGCGCCATCATATAAAACATCTGTGGACAAAACTGGGACGAAAAATCCTGGTTTTGTTTTTCTTCAAATGGTATCCGGTTTGCCCAAACCGAATAAATGACATGTGTCATTTTGTTCATTGTCGCCACCAGTGCCACTTTGTACGATTTCCCTTCCGCGCTTCTCTTCTCATAAAATCTCAAACAAAAAAAAGGCCAATCGCCTTTTTTTGTTTTAATACTTTTTTAAAATTCGATTAAAGAACACTCTCATCACCTCGAAAAAAGTTGCCAAATAATTTTTAAAACCAACTGAACTATCTCCGACATCGTTCCATACTACCGGAATTTCTTTTATCGAAAAGCCGAGCTGTTTGACGATGACTAAAATTTCAAAATCAAAACCGAAACGGTCAATTGTCAATCGATTGAATATTTTTTTTGTTGCGTTGTCTGTGAAAACTTTGAAACCGCATTGAGTGTCCCGAATCCGCCACAAACCGAGCGGCGCGCGGATCAATAAACCGCCACAATTACTTCCAATCCGGCGCAACAAACTTTGTTTGTGCGGAATCACAGCTCCGACAACCTTTCTGGAACCGATTACAATATCCGCGCCACGCGCAATATAATTTTCCGCGGATGAAAATGTTTTTATCGGAGTCGAACCATCAGCGTCAGTAAAAAGCCGGATTTTGCCGGAGGCGGCCAACATACCCTGCTTAACTGTCGCACCCTTTCCCTTATTCTTTTTTCTTTCAATGATTTTAATGGCGGGAATCTGTTTGGCGATTTCGCTGACAATGGCCGGAGTTCTGTCTTTCGAACCGTCCAAAACGATTATGATTTCATAGCTTTTTCCTTTCGCCTCAAAATACTTTTGTATTGAACGCAAATGAGCGATAATCGCATCTTTGCGCTTCGCTTCATTATACATCGGAACAATAATCGAATATTCAATCATTTTATTTTTTAATGAAAATAAAACTTTTTCGAATCGCGTATAAAATTATCGTATTCAACGCAATCACCACTAATTTACACAACCAAACCGACCCGAGTTGGTCATTCAAAAAAAGCAACGCCGGTCCAGAAACGATCACCGCTAAAAAAGTAATGATAAAATTCTGAGTGTATGTTTTTCGAAATCGTTGATCGTGCTCGAAAATCACGAAGTGTTGCCACAAATGATTGTGCATAAAACCGACAAAAGACGCTCCCCACTGCGCCGACAACATTGAGAAATTGGAATTCGACAATAAATAAAATACAAAAAAATCAATCACAGTG
>Ga0172379_10009102_pt1 | contig 12312 bp, 17 predicted proteins | sample GrowelOW334metaG_FD_119756 | JGI IMG/M metagenome (GOLD analysis project Ga0172379, IMG submission 119756) | Groundwater microbial communities from an aquifer near a municipal landfill in Southern Ontario, Canada - Groundwater well OW334 metaG | ecosystem: Environmental > Aquatic > Deep... | reverse complement strand
CCAAACGATTTATACTTACAATAACAGGCGGATTCATACCGCCCTCAAAATGCCACCGATAATTTACGCTAATCAATTTTTAATCACAGAATTAGTGTCTAACGAAATGGGTACTTGACATTACCAGAAATTTCACTTATAACATTCTCTAATAATTTTTTTATATTCTCAGCACATCCGCTCTTAATAATATTCCTTGCTTTTTCAATATAAAAATTTTTTTGGTGAAATCCTTTTAAAATATGCTCCGTTTTATATACGCATAGATTTAGATCGCTATGGAATTTTCCCAATAATTTACCGACATCCCTATAGATGTTTGGGTAAATATTGGATGAATCAAAAGATTTTCCTTCTATATAATTATAAACTCTCCATAAAATATTACCTTTTTGCCTATAAAATAACCTTCCGTTCTTCAGGTTTACTAGTGTAGAACATATCCATCCATTCTTACGTAGATATTTTGAGATAATCCTAATATCTTTCATGAGAATTGGGCTAAACATTTTATTCACCTTTTGTATAACAAACTTTCTACCCAGACAATCTTTTACATAAAATGTTTTGTTTATAATACCACCCCTTAAAACAAAGCTTTCTTTTATATTTTTTATTTTATAAATATATAAGACTTTATTCAGGTCATTTTTATGCGTTAATAAAATCATAAGGATATGCTTTTATAGATATTTCGTCAAAAATAATATTTTTTGGTGTTTTTGATAAATATAAAATTAAATCGGCAATATCGCTTGGTTTTAAAATGTGAGAAATAATATTTTCATCTACGGCTCTTGACATACTAGTCAAAACGCTCCCGGGAGAAAGCAGGATAAATCTAATTCCGGTTTCATAATTTTCTTTTTGAAGTGATTTAACTAGAGCTCTTAACCCAGACTTACTAGAAGCATACGCACAGGCCTTTTCCGTTCCCGTTTTTCCCCAGCGAGATCCTATTAAAATAACCATGCCAGCCGTTCCCTTATTTTTAAAATGCATCGTTCCGCACTTTGCAATATTAAAAGATCCGTCTAAATTAACATTCAGCGTAGATTTCCAATCACTTATTGTAGTTTCCTGTGAATTATTTAATTTAAGTATGCCAGCACAATTTACTATCATACAAAAATTCCGTTTGGAATTTTCTTTAAAAAATTTTGAAACATTATTATAATCACTAATATCAACCTGGCAAAACGAAAAGTTGGCGTTTATTATTAATTCTTCTGGCGGAGTATTTTTTATATCTATTCCGCAAACATCAAAACCATTTTTAATAAATTTTTTAGCAATTTCTTTCCCAATTTCCCCACAAGCTCCAGTAATTAATATTGCTTTTTTTCCTGATTTTTGCATAAAATTTCTTTTAATAATTTCTTATTTACAACTCTTAAAACGGTGCTTGCCTGTTGTTGACTTTTAATATAGAACGGGAAATTCATACCATGGAAGTCTTTACTATTGTTTTTGTAACAAACACTTTTAGGAACGTTAACTCCGCTTTGTTTAATGCTCATCTGGAGATAAAATTTAGATCTTTTTTTAAATAAATATTTTTTATTAACAACTACATGTCCTTCTTGTAAAGCATTTTTCGCGCATTTTTTAACATCCTCGACATTGGTCAAAAAATAAAATATTTTCTTTTTTCGCTTATCACGCTTTCCATTATATATTACAAAGTAATCCTCAATAAAAATTATTTGACACTCGAAACCATCCTGCTTGATTTGCTTTAAAATTAATTTAGCCCCATTAATAAACCGCTCTTTTCTGGAAATAACTATAATAATTTCTGCTTTCATAAAATAGCATTTCTTATACTAGCCAGAACTGATGTAAAATATTCTTGAAGATTTTGGTAGCTAAGTTTTTTTACAACTTCATTAATAGGAATCCATTTAACCCACTCTTCACCAATTTTTTTTCCGGGATTATTTTGAATAAAAAGCGTTAAAAACATTCTAACGGAAATGCTTTTATTATCACCACCAAGATATTCCATGTCCGGAAGGACACTTTTAATTTCAACCTGCATACCAGTTTCTTCTAAAACCTCCCTTGTCATTGCATCCATTTCGCTTTCACCCCTTTCTATATGTCCTTTTGGAAATGTCCAATCATTTTTTGTCGGTCGAAAAACCAACGCGACAGATTTTAATTCACGATTTATAATTATTGCTCCTGCTTTTTTTATTGTATTTTTTTCCATAAGAAAAACCCTTTCAGTAGTATGAACCGAAAGGGCTTCTGCTGTCAAATAACAGCAATCCAATTTAAGTTATTTTCTTTTATTGAGATAATCTCTTAATGCATAACATTTGCGCAATTGAAGATTGGCAGAATCGCACCCGGAGAATGCCCACTCAACTTCAGAAAGAAGACATGATAGTTCTCCTAAAATATTTTCGTGCCAGTAAATAATTCTCTTTGTATCCAACTCTTCGTCCCCTTGTTCATTCCTGGCAGAGCGTACTCTCTTGGGAGAAAAAACTCCAACAAGAATTGATTCTGGATATGCGTATTTTATCGCCCTCCATTCATCCGTGTTGTGCACAGAATCAAGAATAATAGGAAAACACCTCTTCTCTTTGATTAATTCGTCGAGAATCATAACCATCATGTTGAATGCACCGACTTTTCCGTAAAGAACACGATACCACTCTTCCCATGTTAAGTCATCGACTGGGGGTTGTTTTTTGTATATTTTTTTCATAGCATCTCTCTTATTTACAACCCTCCACTTAAGCTTAGTACTCATTATGTTAGCTAGAAAGCTTTTTCCAGCACCATGCAATCCAGCAATTCCTATAATCATAATGTTTGCTCCTTTCTCCTGAAAGCAGATGCAATCGCAAGACAATTTGTTTTCATCCCTATGCCAGATTCATTATATGAGTCTAATATTTTTAATAGACACCCAGCCGGATTTTCAGCAAGAACTCTTTGCCAAACATGATTCAGTGATTCATTTATGATACTGCCGAAAAAATTTGAAGATTTTTGACTCATAAATCCACATAGCTGAATCTTTCCGCATGGATCAATAACAAGTGCTCGCTGACCAACACTGCAACTATGTCTCATAAACGGTAATTGAATTCTTGTCCCCAAGCTTTCTTCCTTAAGATAGTGTCCGAGAATTATTCCCTGCGAATCATTCAAGTACATTCTTAATTTATTTTTCAACCACTCGTATTCATTTGAATTCAGAAAAAAATCTGAAGCAATTTTGATTGACCTCCCAAACGAAATGAATCTCCTCACAAAAACGCCTACTCCTAACCTGTGAAAAAACTCAATCACGCGAGGAATATCTTCAATATTTGGCTTCATAGCAACTATATTAACTCGAACATCAATACCTTGCTCGCGTAGATTTCGGATTCCATTTATGGATTTTAGAAAATTTCCTTGCCCGCGAAGAGAATCATGGATTTTTTTCAGTCCATCAATACTGACAATGGCCATGTTAAGCCCACACAAGGAAAGTTTTATTGCACTTTCTCGCGTAATTAATGTTCCGTTTGTTCCCATCGACACACGCAAATTATTCTGCGATGCCTCCATAATGAGATCCCACAGGCACTCAAGAACCATGGGTTCCCCTCCAGTGAAACGTACTTCCTGAACTCCAGAATCAGCACACTCAGTTATAATTTTTATTTGCTTATTAAATTCCATCTCTCCATCCATTTCATCTCCAGAATTATTGAAACAATATTTACAATGAAGATTACATTCGCGAGTAACTTCAAAAAAAATTGTATCTGGAAAACTAAACCCTGCTTTGGGCAGTAGGACTGGATATATTATTTTTATATCTCCAGCTTCTCCCATCTCTTTGGAGAAATTCAATGCAATGGTTCCCTTTTTTTCTAATGACTTAAATTCTTCCGCAGAAACATAGATTCTTTTTCCAGATTTAATTGAAAAAAGAGTTCCGCCAAAATATTCTTTGCGTAGCAGAAATTTTATCATATCATTCCTCCATTATTTTATTGTTAAGGTCTGTCTTAGGTTTCAAATAAAAATAGCACTCTCTGATCTTTATGTCAAATATCTTTTAGGTTTAAATAAAACAAAAAAACGCCTTTATCGGCGCTTCAAAAATCCATAAATTCTATCCTTAAACGAAGTTTTAGGAAAGTTTTGCAAAAACTAGTTTTTCTATTTTTATCATTCGGGTTTGACAAGAAGCAAATCGCTATATGATTTGCTAATTTTAGGATATTTTTCCAAGTCTAGAAGTTCAATAACCTTTTTATGTTCAGATTGCGCTTGAGTAAAACTAATCTTATTGACAACTGTTTCCAGTTCCAAAAAGTTTCCTAATTTATCCACTCGATCAAGATGTATTCTTGTATTTTTATACAACCACAATTCTCTCGTCTTTTTTACAATTACCTTTTCTCCAAATAATCCTAAAAATACTTTCTTTACCAAGTCCTTCGTTTTTTGATCGTAAAGCTTTGTGACTTCATAATTGGAAACTTTTGAACTTTTTTTATCTGGACGATGATATAAAATAATTTCAAAAAATTTGTTATTGATTTCCCGGATTTTCAATCTCTCTTCCGGATAATTATAATAAGTGTCGGTCTGATTTAAAATTGCTTCGCATTTCGCTTTTTCTTTTTGTAAGATTTTTACTATTGGAGAAAAACTGCCCGATGATATCTTTAATTCAATATTTTTCATAGATTTTTTATATATTCTATTCCTTCCGCGGCTCCTTCAAACAAAGGTTTATTATAAGTTTTTAGCAAATTTTTCAGGTAGTTATAACCCTTTATCCATCCTAAATATATCCTAAAGCCCGGCTTAAGGAAAGGCTTATTTTTAAACAAATAGAAAAAACGCCTTTACTGGCGTCTAGTATACATAAAGCTCTACTTTTTATTAAGTGCAACTTTTAGCTACTTGCATTAGTATTAATACCTTCACTTTCTTCTTTATTCATAAACTTTGGCGATTATTTTTCCAGCATCCAGCGCCAAACTGGCATTATTGTTATTTCCTTGCCGTCCTTTTCCATTATATCACTTTCACCATAAGTGAGAAGCGTCCCTTTTTTCATTTTTAATTCCTCCATTGCGGAAACTAAACTTTTTATTTCTCTGTTGCGTGTGTCTTCTTCTGCGACACTCCATGAAACCTGAATCAACTCCTTATCTTTCCTCTTATTTATAGAAAAAAAATCAACTTCCTTCCCATCTTTCGTCTTATAATAATACAAACTATTTTCTCTTAATTTTAATTCCAAAAAAACTGCGTTTTCCAAAACCCGCCCCCGATCTTCCGATAATTTAAAACTGGCATTTTTAGCGAGAGCGACATCAATAGCATAAAATTTCTTAAAGGCCTTCTGCTGTTTTTTTAGAGAAAAAGAAAATTGCGCCAAGTCAAAAAGCAAAAATGAATTCTTGAAATATTCCATATAGGTTGAAACTGTTTCAAATGAAAGATTAAAATTATTTTTTAATGACTCCATAGTCACAATCTTTGCCGAATTAGTCAGCAGAAAAACAGCCATCTTTTCCAGCATTGCGCGATCCCTCACTTCATAACGCGCCATGATGTCTTTTTCTAAAATATCAAAAAAATAATTTTTTAATAGCTCATGGTTCTTTTGCAAAACGGCTTCGGGAAATCCTCCCCATTCCAGATATTCGTCGAACTTTTTCTGCAAAAATTTATCCCTAACGACAATATCTTTTTTGCTTTTCACTTTCACTTTCTCAAAATCCAGGAATTCAGCGAATGAAAGTGGAAAAACATAATACGATAAATGCCTTCCGGTTATAAGTGTTGCTAATTCCCTGCTTAAAAGCTTGGAAGAAGAACCGGTTATGAATATTTTAAAATTTCCGTCATCCCTTAATTTTCTTATCGCCTTTTCCCAATTTTTTATTTCTTGTATTTCATCAAGAAAAAGGTATTTGACATTAGCATTGAAATACTCGCGATACACATCCACAAACTCTTCTATTATCTGGGGATCGTTATTTTCAACAAAAAAAAGGTCTTCAAAATTAAGATATAAAAATTCATCCTTGAGTTTGAGTTTTTTTATGATTAATTTTAAAACGGAAGATTTTCCGCTTCGCCTAGGTCCGACTAGATCAACTATCTCCTTGCTCTTAAAATCAACTGCATTCAAAACAGCCCTTTCAAAAAGATTATTTTTCAGGGCGCTTTTTTGCCAAAAATCGATTACTTTCACTAATTGTTCCTTATTATCTATTTTCATAAGATATAGTTTATTATAAATATAGATTTTAGTCAAATATTGTTTACTATAATTTTCCAGATTTTTCTGCCTTTAAATATGGCGATATTTGTATTCATATTTCATTTCCTAAAGCTAAGCTTTAGAAAAGTTTCGTAAAAGTCTTGCCTTTCCCTCCTCTTAAATTATTGCCTATATTTTACCACAAAAGCCAGGAAATGAAAAAAGGAGTCGTTGTTTTGTTATCGACTCCTTTATTTTCTGATTCTTACATGTTTCCCACTTTAAGACTTAGTAACACGAAAAAAATTACTTTGTTTTTTCCAATTAAATTTTTCAAAAATTCTAGGTCTTTGTTCGATAAAAACTCTCTGTCTGTGGGGTTATCACAATTAAATTTACGAGTGTTATCGCTAAATTGCATTTTTTTTATAATATCCAGCGCTAATGTGGTTTTTCCGGTTTGTCGGGCGCCTGTCAAAATTATTACTTTTCCTTGGAAAAATTTATCTTGTATTTGGTTTTGTATAAGCCTTTTATACATATTTATCCTAATTTAGTGAATTACATCACTATTTTATGCCTAATTTAATAACTAGTCCGGTTTCAGCTATTTTAGCCTCAAAAATAGCAAAAACGCCTCTATTGGCGCTTTAAAATCCGCAAATTCCATCCTTAAACGAAGTTTTAGGAAAGTTTTTTAAATCACCCCAAATCAATCTTAAAATTACAACCTCCCATCAGTTTCATTCTTTTTATAAATTGATTTCAAATCATAGATTATGGATTTTTTCTTTCCAAAAGATTTTATTTTTTTGATGCCCAATTCCGCGAACTGTTTGTGCATCACCGCAATGACAATGCCGTCATAAAAACCATTTTTTGGTTTTTGCACCAGCTCAATGCCATATATTTTTTTCATTTCTTTTGGATCAGCCACAGGATCGCAAACATCAACGCCGATGTTATATTCTTCCAAGGCTTTTTTGATATCCAATGGGCGCGCGTTGCGAATGTCAGGACAATTTTCTTTGAAAGTTGTTCCCATCAACAATACTCTTGAACCCGGAATGCCAACATTATTTTTCGACATCAGTTGAACAATTTTATTAGCCACATAGAATCCCATTCCATCATTAATGGTACGCGTCGCTTTCAAAATTCCCATGTTATGCCCGACTGATTGAGCTTTGTGAACAAGATAATATGGATCAACTCCGATGCAGTGTCCGCCGACCAGACCTGGGACAAAAGACAAGGCATTCCATTTTGTTTTCATTGCGTCTGTCACCTCTTTTGTATCGATATTAAGCTTATTTAATAAAATTGCCACTTCATTCATAAAACCAATGTTTATATCTCGCTGTGCGTTTTCAATCACTTTGCAGGCTTCAGCCACTTCCAAACTGCTCACTCGGTGTGTGCCAGCTTTGATAATTTGTTTGTACAGCGCATCAACAAAATCCGCAGTTTCCTCATTGGAACCAGATGTAACTTTTTTAATATCCGCCAATTTCAATTTATCTGCCGGAGAAATGCGCTCAGGACTATAACCCACAAAAAAATCTTTATTGAATTTCATTCCTGATGATTGTTCCAGCGCGCCAACGCAAACTTCTCTGGTTGCGCCGGGATAGACCGTCGATTCATAGATAATCACATCTCCTTTTTTAATATATTTTCCGACCGCGGTACTCGCGTTTATCAAAGCAGTAAAATCAGGCACATTAAATTCATTAACAGGGGTCGGGAGAGCAAGAATATATACATTGGCGGGAGCGATATCACTTTCTTTGTTTGTAAAGACAAGTTTTTTTGATTCAACGAGATCTTTCGGCGACATTTCTTTCGTTCTGTCAAAACCTTTTTTCAGTTCTCCCACCCGGTCTTGGCTAAGATCATAGCCAATTACGCTGAATTTTTTGCTGAAAGCAAGCGCCAAGGGCAACCCGACATATCCCAATCCAATAACAGCAATTTTCGTTTCCTTTAAATTTCTCATATTATTTTTGAAAAACACTTGGGTTAGTGTTTTTTTATCTTAGAATATTAATAATAAAATATTATAAAGTTTCACCTTCTTCTGCATCTGGCGTAGCCGAATCAGTAGCATCAGTGCTTCCATCAGCTGTAGCTTCGCCTTCTTCTTCTGGAACTTCACAATCTTCTTCCGCTTCAGGATCACAAATTACTTCTTCTTCCGGCGGATTGGCTTTCAGATATTCCACCGGATCGCTACATTCCACTCCTTGATCAATTTTAGTTTCCTCATCGCAAAGAGTTTCTGAGCAATCTTTTTCTCCCTCTTCACAAACAAACGGCAGGCAAGTTTCATCCTTTGCCGGATCGCAAAGCGGAATTTTAGAAGCATTTCTTTCGGCCAGTTTGTAATACCAAATATCCGTTTCCGCATCTCCTGTGCATTTTTCCCCATCCACGGTGGAAGCTGGATCGCATTCCCAAACAAAACATTTTTCCATGGTTGGATCGCATTCCACTTGAGAGGAAATCACATAGTCGCGCTTGAGCATGATGCGCCAATAAGTGACTCCGACCGAAGCCGCAATCAGAACCACAAAAACCCAGATTAAAATTTTCTCAGCCCTAGGCTGATCCGCCTTGGGCGGAGATTTTTCATTATTATCCATATCTTTGTTTATATTTTACCACAAACTAACCCACTATGAAATTCCCTTTTCATTTCCTAATTTTAATCCTACATATCGCTCGACATAATAAGTAAGGCAAATATTAGCGGAATAGCTATCAATATACCACCAATAACCAACAGAATGGTTCTTTTCGACTTAGAGATAAGACCGCAAATAGCCACAAAAATACCCAGCAATCCTATAATCCAAGTAATTTCTACTATACCCATGCTTTTATTCTACTTAATATTATTTAATCTAGCAATAATGAATTCGAATATTCCCAAATTCCTTAAACTTCGTTTAAGGATGGATAAATTGCAATTAATTGCCGGATTATTAATTCGTCTTTTTTGACAAACGGTTTAACTTTTAACATTATTTTTTTCATACCTACATAATATAGTTATTCGACAAAATAGTAAATAACCATTTGACTTTCGTCTCAAAACCTGCTATAATTATATAGTAAGCATATAAATCGGGTGATTTGCCCGGTTTTTTGTTTATTTTTTCCTTATTTAGGGACAATTTATTAGCTAATAATTAATTTACCCCGTTAAATCCTCGCAAAGCGAGGTCTGCCATAGGCAGAATTTAACTGGGCAAGAAAACAATGGAAGAAACACAACACAATCCAAATTGTATCCATTGCCAAAAGCGCAAGGAAAACGAGACGCAAAATGAGGAAATGAATTTAGCTATCCTCATTGCTTTCGTTCCGCTTTTAGTGATGACACTATTTGGACAAATGGGTTTGATTTAAAAATTGAATACAAAAACAAAAACAAAAAAATCCCCATCGGGGATTTTTTTTATTGTTAAAAAGTTTTCTAAACTTAAATATTCAATTTAATGCCAGGTCCCATCGTGGAACAAAGCGTGACTGAAACAATATATTTTCCTTTCAGTGTTTCCGGTTTGGCTTTGCGAATGACTTCCAAAAACGCTTGAGTATTTTCTTTCAACTGATCTTCCGAAAAAGAAGTTTTTCCCACCACCTGATGGATGTTTCCGGTATCGTCATTTTTGAAACTGCTCTTGCCTTTTTTCAACATACCCACAGTTTCTTTGATTTTGTCGGTTACCGTTTCTGTTTTTGGGCTAGGCATCAGGCCTTTCGGTCCCAAGAATTTAGCGGATGAAGCCAATTTCGGCATCATTTCCGGAGTGGCTACCAAAATATCAAAGTTATCCATTTTTCCGCTTTTGATTTTTTCGATCAACTCTTCTCCATAAACGAAATCGGCTCCCGCTTCCTTGGCTTCTTTGGCTTTAGTGGTGGTGACTACGGCAATTTTTTTTGATCCTCCAGTGCCATGCGGCAACACAACTGTGCCTCTCACCATTTGATCGCCTTTTTTCACATCAATCGCTAAATGGATGTGCATTTCAACCGCTTCATCAAATTTAGCGGTTTTGTTTTCTTTGATCAATTTTACCGCTTCTTCCATCGGATACTTCTTGGACTTTTCAATTTTTTCCGAAAGACTGCGATACTTTTTCCCAATTTTCATATAGTTTCGTGGTATTGACACCCCGCCTCTTCGGCGGGACTCCCACAAATTTAATTATTAAATTATTCCACTTTAATTCCCATCGATCTTGCTGTGCCTTCAATAATTTTCATGGCCGCTTCGATATCATTAGCATTCAAATCCTCCATCTTGGTTTCAGCAATTTGTCGAACTTGTTCTTTGGTAATCTTGCCCACTTTTTCTTTCAAAGGATTGGCAGCGCCTTTTTCCGCTTTGGCCGCTTTTTTCAAAAGATCGGATGCCGGAGGAGTTTTGAGGACAAAACTAAAAGTGCGATCTTCATAGACGGTAATTTCCGCCGGAATAACATCACCCATTTTGTCTTTGGTAGCCTCATTGAAACGAGAGCAGAAATCTTGAATATTAAGACCGTGCTGTCCCAATGCCGGACCGACTGGAGGCGCCGGATTGGCTTTACCCGCTTGAATCTGTAATTTTACAACTGTTTTAATTTTCTTCGCCATATTTGTCTTCTCTACGAACTACGAATCTGGTACGAAAATACGAATATTTGTAGATTTGTATTTGATTTGTAAATTAGTAGGATTATTATAATTTCTTAACCTGCAAAAAGTCCAGTTCCACCGGAGTTTCTCGCCCAAAGATGAGCAATAACACCTTGACTTTTCCTTTTTCCTCATCCACTTCTTGAATCTTGCCGTCAAAATTCTTGAATGGACCATCATTGATTTTTACCGAATCACCAACCACAATATCGATCTTGTATTTCGGTTCGTCCATACCCATTCTTTTCTTGAGCATTTCAATTTCTTTGGGATCAACCGGAGTCGGAGTAGTTCCCAGGCCGATAAATCCGGTCACGTTCGGCGTGTTTCGAACAACATACCAAGAAGCGTCAGTTACCACCATGTCCACCAAAACATACCCCGGATAGATTCTTTCTTCCACTACGATTCTTTTTCCGCTCTTGATTTTTATTTTCTTTTCCTTTGGAACAATCACATCAAAAATCAATTCTTGCATGTCCATGGATTCGATTCTTTGTTTCAGATTGCGAGCCACATTGTCTTCATAACCCGAGTAGGTATGAATGACATACCAAGACCGTCCATGATGTTGCGTTTGTTTTGCCATAAATTTATTTAATGAAATATCTTAAAATATAACTAAAAACAAAATCGAGCGCTCCCAAAAAAATTGCCACTGCCAGACTCAAGCCGACAACTATCAAAGTATAATTGATTGTTTGCTGCTTGCTCGGCCAGTTTACTTTTCTCAGTTCCGCCTTCGCTTCTTTAAAAAAATTTAAACCTTTATTATTCATATTTTACTTTTAAAGCTTTTTTAAAAAGCCTTTGGGGCTTTTATAAGATAATCTTATACTAATATCAGTTTGTTGTCAAATCGCCATCCCATTAGAAATAAACAAGATAATGATACAAGAAAATGGGATGTGTTTTATTTTTTATTCACTGCTAATCACGAAAAAACGTTGCATGTTTATTTCTAACGGGACTCTACTATCCACCAATCGAAATCAACATTGGTTGTTGCTATATCATTTATCTCCACTTCAAAACTTTTTCCATTTTCAATAATTCCAACTTTTATCGGAACAGCCTTATCCGCTTTTTTGATTGTGACAAAAATTTTACTATTTGCGCTTACCGCTTTAGTTTCTATTTTTGTTTTTGTTTCTCTGGCTGTGATAGTTCCGGTGCCGATTGTTTTTTTGTCGGCATCGTTAATTTTAATTGTAATTTGTCCTGTCTCAATTCCATCAACAATTACTTTTTCCGCAGTAAGATTTCCCAGAATATTCACATTGCCATCTTTATCCGTATTCAAAACAGTCATGAGCATTTTGTAATTAGTGTCTATTTCAGATAGCAGCGCTATATCAACATTTTTTTTCAATTCATCTATT
>Ga0172379_10009101_pt1 | contig 12312 bp, 8 predicted proteins | sample GrowelOW334metaG_FD_119756 | JGI IMG/M metagenome (GOLD analysis project Ga0172379, IMG submission 119756) | Groundwater microbial communities from an aquifer near a municipal landfill in Southern Ontario, Canada - Groundwater well OW334 metaG | ecosystem: Environmental > Aquatic > Deep... | reverse complement strand
CCCGTTCGCGGTCCGTTCCTTGTACGGATAGAAGTAGTCGTCGAGGTGCACCCCGTCGATGTCGTAGCGCCTCACGACGTCGAGCACCACGCGCAGCGTGCGCTTGCGCACGGCGCTCTCGCCCGGATCCATCCACAGGTGCGTGCCGTACTTCTTCACCAGCGCGGGGGCGGTGTTGGCGAGATGGAGCTTTGACAGCGGGCCCTTGGCGCTGGGGTGGCGCGCCCGGTACGGATTGAACCAGGTGTGCAGCTCGAGGCCGCGTCGGTGCGCTTCCGCGACGGCAAACGCCAGGGGATCCCACGCTGGTGACGGCGCCCGCCCCTGCCTCCCAGTCAGGTACTCCGACCAGGGCTCGATGCTGCTCTTGTACAGCGCATCGGCGGCTGGCCGAATCTGCAGGATGACAGCGTTCAGGCGTTGCGCCTCTGTGCGATCGAGAATCGCCAGCAATTCCGCCTTCTGTTCGGCCGTGGAGAGTCCCGGCTTGGAGGGCCAGTCGATGTTCGACACCGATGCCACCCAGACACCGCGGAATTCACGCTGCAGGTCGGGGGCGGCGCATGAGGTGTCGGCAGCGTCGCATGGCAGGGCTGCGGGCGATGGCAGGGTGCGACCGGGCGTGCCGGACGTCTGGGTGTGCGCCGCAAGCGGCAGCGCAACAACGAGGGCGAGCAAATGGAGAGGACGCATGACGGGAATCTAACGCGCCCCTGGAAACCACGGGATGAACGCCGAGACCTCCCGCTGGTACGCGCGATACGCGTCGCCCTTCGATGCCACCGCCTGCTTCTCGGTCAGGGGAATGCCGGTCACCCGCACGAGGAAATACAGCATCATCGCCGGGGCGCTCCAGCTCACCCACCCCCAGGGCGCGCCTGTCGCCATCAACGCGAACGAGCACCACAGCAGCCACTCGAAGAAATAGTTGGGATGCCGGGACACGCTCCAGAGCCCGCTGCGACAAACGCGTCCCTTGTTGGCTGAATCGCGCCTGAACCGCGAAAGCTGCGCATCAGCGATGCTCTCGCCGGCAAGTGCTACGACCCACAGTGACAGTCCCGCAATTTCCGCGAATCGCCCGATCGGTGCCGCGTCGCGGGCCATCAGCAGGAACGGCACGCTGAGTACCACGTCGACGACGGCCTGCACCTGAAAGAACCGCAGGAACCGCAGCGGCAGGTTGTCCTTCCACTCCGCGCGCAATGTCAGATAGCGCGGATCCTCCGGCCCGGACGCCACCCGCACCGCGATATGCGCCGCCAGCCGCATGCCCCATAGTCCGCCGACGAGCGCTACGAGCGCGCGTCGCGTGGGGTCACCCGGCAGGAACCACGCATAGCCAAGAGCGAGCACCGCCAGGTTTCCGGCCCAAAATGCGTCCACCCAGCTGGCCTTGTCGGTCGCCCGATACAGCAGCCACGCCACCAACATCAGCGCGACCGCGGTGCCGAGCGCCATCAATAGAATGGTCCCGATGTGCATATCCCACTCCCCGCTACTGGCCCACCGCGCGTTTGCGCGGGATGTTTAGGTCGCCGCACCCCACCCTGAACGCCCGCCACCCGCCCTCGGTGCCCAAGCGCTCATGAATATCCGTCGCTCCCTGTTCGCCCTCGGCGCCGTAGCGTTCACCTCGGCTGCCTGCTCGCGCTTTCCCGCAGGCCGCCCAACGGCGACCCATGCCCATGTCGGGCCCACCACCGGATCGCTTGTCGTCGTGGGCGGTGGAAACATGGGGCCGGAGATCTTCGCGCGCTTCGTCGCGCTGGCCGGCGGCCCGACGTCGCCTATCGTCGTCATCCCGACCGCTGGAGAAGACTCCACCTATCCGGCCAACTGGGGTGGACTGAACGGCCTCAAGGCGGCGGGCGCCACAAAGCTGACGGTCTTGCATACGAAGGACCGCCGCATCGCTGAGAGCGATTCGTTCGTGGCCGCCATTCGCACGGCGCGCGGCGTCTGGTTTCCGGGCGGTCGCCAGTGGCGCCTCGTGGATTCCTACCTCGGCACCCGGACCGAACGCGAACTTCGCGCGGTCCTGACGCGCGGTGGAGTGATCGGCGGCACCTCGGCGGGCGCATCCATCCTCTCGAGCTACATGGTGCGCGGGGCGCGCTCCGGTAACACGATCATGATGGCCAAGGGCTATGAGCAGGGCTTCGGCTACCTGCGGGACGTGGCCATTGACCAGCACATCGTCGCACGCAATCGGCAGGCCGACCTGCAGCAGGTCATCACCGCACATCCGGCGCTGCTCGGCATTGGACTCGACGAAGGCACGGCGCTTGTGGTGCGGGGCGACCGCGGCGAGATCATCGGCCGCGGCAAGGCCTTCGTGCACAACGGCCGCGATCCGAATGACCCCGGCCTTCCGTACCAGACGCTGCTGCCTGGCGACGAGTACGATCTCGCGGCGCGCCGCGTCACCGCGCGCGCGGCCGATGGCGGCCCGCTCGACGAAGCGTTCGTCGACTCGCTCTTCGCCGACTTCAATACCCCAGCCGCGCCGGGCGCGGCGGTGCTCGTCGCCATGGACGGCAAGGTGCTCGTCAGCAAGGGGTATGGTCTCGCCGACCTCGACGCACGAGTGCCGGTCACACCGCACACGAACTTCCGGCTTGCCTCGGTGACCAAGCAGTTCACCGCGATGGCCACCATGCTCCTGGTACAGGACGGCAGGCTGCGCCTCGACGAGACGCTCACCGACATCTTCCCTGATTTCCCGGCGTACGGCAGTCGGATCACGGTGCGCCACCTACTGACGCACACCAGCGGACTGCAGGCGTATGAGGACTTCGTCCCCGACTCGCAGGCGACGCAGGTGCTCGACGCCGACGTCCTGCACCGCATGATGCTGCTCGACTCCACGTACTTCACGCCCGGCACGCGCTTCCGCTACAGCAACTCCGGGTACGCAGTGCTCGCCATGATCATCGAGAAGCGTTCGGGCGTGCGTTTCGCCGAATTCCTCAAGGCGCGCATCTTCGACCGCGTGGGCATGCCGTGGACGCTGGCCCGCGAGGACGGCCGCGCGGCGGTGCAGCGCCGGGCTTTGGGGCACTCGAGGCGCAATGGCGCGTGGGTGCGCACCGACCAAAGCAGCACCAGCGCCGTGCTTGGCGACGGCGGCGTCTACTCGTCGGTGGCCGAACTCTACCGTTGGAGCAATGCACTCGAAACGCGTGAACTGCTCGGCGATTCGCTGCGGGCCCTGCTCTTCCGGCGAGGGACTCGATCCGACAGCATCGGCGTGGACTACGGCTTTGGCTGGTACCTCGAGACGAAGCACGCCCTTCCCCTCACGCGACACACGGGAAGCTCCATCGGATTCCGGAACGCCATCATCCGTTATCCGACGCTGCGTGCCACCATCATCGTGCTCACCAACCGCAACAATGCCAACGCCGCCGCGCTCGCCGAGCAGATCGCGGAGCGCCTCACCGCTGTGAAGCATGATCCGCGCTGGACGCTGCAGCAGAGTGGGGTGACGTCGTCGTTCCGCGGCCTCAGCGCCGTCAGCGGCCTCGTGGCATGGGTCGGCGGAAGTCGTGGCACCGTGCTGCGCACCGTGAACGGCGGCCAGACGTGGGAAAACGTGTCCGTACCGGGCGCTGATTCGCTCGACTTCCGCGATGTACACGGAGTGAGCTCGCGCGTCGCCTATGCTATGAGCGCTGGTCTCGCCGAGCAGGGACAGGCACGCATCTACCGCACGGTGGACGGCGGCCAGAACTGGACACTCCAGTGGAGCGACACCACGAAGGGAATCTTCCTCGACGGCATGGCGTTCTGGGATTCCTCGCGCGGGCTGGCCTTCAGCGACCCGGTGAATGGCAAGCCCGTCATTCTCCGCACGCGGAACGGCAATACGTGGGAACGCGTGGATCCCTCCCACATTCCCGCGGCGCTGCCCGGTGAAGGTGCCTTCGCCGCCAGCGGCACCTCCGTGGCCGTGCAGGGACGCGACAACGCCTGGATCGCCACGGGAGCGGGGCCCGAGGCGCGTGTCTTCCGAACCACCGATGGTGGCCGCACGTGGCAGGTATCGAGCGCCGGCCTTCCGGCGGGTCCAAGCGCGGGGTTCTTCGGCATCGCATTTGCCGATGCACGGAGAGGCATCGCCGTGGCCGGCGACTACACCATACCGCGCAGCAGCGGCGACGTAACGATGGTCACGCAGGACGGCGGCGTCACCTGGGCACGCGCCTCCAAATGGCCGTCGCAGGGCATCACCGGCGGCGTGGTTGCCGTGCGCGGTGCGCCAAAGCCGCTTTTCGCTGCGGTCGGCGCATACGGCACCGCGTTCAGCAGCGACTTCGGCGCCACGTGGAGCCGCGGCGACACACTCACGCTGTATTCCATCGATTTTGCCACGCGCGACAGCGGATGGGCCGTGGGGCCGCGTGGTCGCATCGTGACGTTCAGGGGAAACGCACCGTGACGTACGACCTCAAGGCGGTACAGCTGCCGGTGCTGGGGCCGGCTGGGATCCGCGCGGTCAACACGCTCGCGGGACTCACCGGCATCGGGCCGCTGCTCATCAAGAAGCTGCGCAACGACGCCGGCCTGTCGGCGCTCACCACCGCCGCCCTGGACGACCCGCCAACGAACACGCCGATGCTCGCCGACGTGGCGCCGTCCATGCCCGCGCTCGACTCGCGCGACGATGACGCACGAGCAGGGTTCCGGTTTCCCACCGTGGCCGACTACCACGCCGCGTATCGCGCCGGCGCACTGACGCCGCTCGATGTTGCGTCACGCTTCCTTTCGCAGCTGGACGACAGCGAGCGCGGCGACCGGCCGATGCGTGCATTCATCGCCACGCACCGGGATGACATTCTTGCGCAAGCCAAGGCATCCGCCGAGCGCTGGAAGGCGGGCCGACCGATCAGTGTTTTCGACGGCGTCCCCGTGGCGGCCAAGGACGAGGTCGACCAGGCGGGCTACGTCACCACGGTCGGAACCAGGCTCTTCCGGGACACGCCGCCCGCTGCGCGCGACTGCACGGCCGTTGCACGTATGCGCGCCGCAGGGGCCGTGATGGTCGGCAAGGCCAACATGCACGAGATCGGCATCGGCGTCAGCGGATACAATCAGCACTACGGCTCGGCGCGCAATCCATATAATGATTTGCACCATACCGGCGGCAGTTCGGCGGGCCCTGGATGCGTGGTCGGTGCCGGTCTCGTGCCGGTGGCCATTGGTGCCGATGGCGGCGGATCTATTCGCCTCCCGGCGTCGTTCTGCGGCACTGTGGGACTCAAGCCCACCTACGGACGCGTCTCCGAACGTGGAGCGGCTCCGCTCTGCTGGTCGCTCGCCTACCTGGGCCCGCTCGCCAACAGCGCCCGCGATGCGGCGCTCGCATACGAGCTGATGGCCGGTGCCGATCCGGAGGATCCGCACTCCCTCGGACATCCCGACGCCAGCATCGACGCGCTGGCACCGCGTTCGCTCAAGGGCATCACCCTTGGTGTCTACTGGCCGTGGTTCCGTCATGCGCAGCCCGACGTGGTGGCCACCTGTGAGCGTCTGCTGGGGCAGCTGTGTGCGCACGGTGCTCGTCTGGTCGAGGTGGAAATCCCGGAACTCGAACTCGCCCGCATCGCCCAGCTCGTCATCATCACGTCGGAGATGTGCACGGCACTGTGGCCCTACGTGCGCGACCGTCTGGATGAGTTCGGTGTCGAGACGCAGTTGAACCTGGCCATCGCGCGCGCGTCGACGGCGACGGAATACGTGCATGCCCAACGAGTGCGGACGCGCGCCATGGCGCATTTCGAACGGGCCTTTGCCCACTGCGACGCGATCATCACCCCCGCCTCGGGCAATACGGCGCCGCGCATTCACCCGTCCGGCGGGGCGGTGTCTGACCTCGGCCGTACCATGGAAACGATGCGGTTCGCCTTCGTATCCAATCTCACCGGCCATCCGGCGATCTCCTTCCCGGCCGGCTACGACTCGGCGGGCCTGCCCATCGGCATGCAGGCCATCGGCAGGGCGTGGAGCGAGCGTCTCCTGCTCCGCCTCGCCGCCTTCGCCGACACGATGGTCGAGCGCCGCCGGCCGCAGCGCTACTACGCGCCGCTCGAGCCCTAGCCTCATACGCCCTTCACGTCCTTCGTGATTGGCTGTACCCCCCTTCCCCTCCCCTCTTCTATCAACTATATTCCTATACAGGTATATATCAACCTCTTGCCACTCCAATGAGCTTCTTCGCCTCACTTGCTTCCCTGATCGGCGGTTCGTCGTTCGGTCCCCAGGAGTTCGACGCCGTCCGCGCCGAGCACCCCGGTGCCATCCTGCTCGACGTCCGCACCCGCAACGAGTACGTGCAGGGCCACATTGACGGCTCCACGCTCGTTCCCCTCGACCAGCTGTCGGCGTCGCTGACGCAGCTCGCGGCGGTCGAGGTTCCAATTATCGTGATCTGTCACTCGGGCGCCCGCGCCTCCACTGCCGCCACGGCGCTTCGTCGGTCCGGCAAGACCGACGTGCACGTGCTCGGCGGCGGGGTGTCATCCTGGGCCGGCCACGGTCGCAAGCTCTCCCCGGGCGCCAAGGACGTCGCGCTCCGCGATGCCCTCAAGAAGGCGAAGAAAGCCGCTACCGCATAGAGCCCGCAGCCGCCGTATCTTACGGCGTGCTCGGCTACCTCTTTGCCGCCCTGATCGGGCTCGCGCTCGGAACCCTCGGCGGGGGCGGGTCAATCCTGACCGTCCCCGTCCTTGTGTACGTGCTCGGCTTCGACGCCAAGCTGGCCATCGCCATGAGCCTGCCCGTCGTAGGTGCGGCGGCGCTGGTAGGCGTCCTGTCGCATTGGCGCGCTGGCAATGTGCGACTGCAGACCGCCGCGATATTCGGCTCGGTCGCCATGGTTGGCTCGTACACGGGGGCGCGCGCCAGTGTCTGGTTCAGCGGACGAGCTCAGCTGCTCATCCTGGGAAGCGTGATGGTCGCCGCGGCCCTATCGATGCTGCGCAACGCCACTCAAGATGAGCGCACGGATAACGCGCCCCCGCACCCCGCCCTCCTTCTCGCCGTGGGACTCGGCGTCGGGGTCCTCACTGGCCTCATCGGCATCGGCGGCGGCTTTCTTATTGTCCCGGCGCTCGTCATTCTTGGCCGCGTCCCGATGAAGGCGGCGGTTGGCACCTCATTGCTGGTGATCGCGCTCAACTCCGCGTCAGGGTACCTCGGCCATTACGGCCGTGAGATCGTTCCGTGGGGGTTCGTCGTGCGCTTCACATCGGTGGCGGTGCTTGGCATCCTCGCCGGAACGGCGCTCGTCCACCACATTCCTACCCGCCAGCTCAAGCGCGCATTCGCGCTCCTGCTCGTCGTCATCGGCGTGCTCATCCTCTGGCAGAATCGCACCCAGCTTTAGCCTCGCATCCCCATGACCTTTCACGACCGCGCCCGCTTTCCTCGCGGCTTCCACTGCGCCAGTCGCAATGTCGGCCTCAAGCCAGAGGCGCGCGACCTGACGCTCTTCGTCAGCGATGTTGACGCGGCCGCGGCTGCGGTCTTTACGCGCAATCAATTTCCCGGCGCGCCCATCATTCTCGGACGCGAGACCATGAAGGGCGGCACGCTCCGCGCGATCATCGCCAACAGCAAGGTGAGCAACGTCGCCACGGGCGCGCGCGGCGTGGAGAACGCGCGTCGCATGGCCGCGGCCGCCGCAGGCGAACTGGGAACCGATGCCGGCAAGGTGCTCGTGAGCTCCACCGGTGTCATTGGCGTCCAGCTTCCCGTAGAAAAGATCGAAGCGGGCGTGCGCGGTATGAAGGCCGACCTGCAGGACGACCCGCTCGTCGGCGCCGAAGGAATCATGACCACCGACACGCATCCCAAGGCGCTCTCAGCCTCGGTGGGCAACGCCACCATCACCTGGGTGGCCAAGGGCTCCGGGATGATCGAGCCCAACATGGCGACGATGCTGTCGTACATCTTCACCGACGCGGCCATGGACGCCGCCACGCTCGACCGGCTGCTGCGGGAGGCGGTGCATGTGTCGTTCAACATGCTCTCCGTGGACACCGACACCAGCACCTCCGACACGTGTGTCATCCTGGCCAACGGCCTCGCCGGCCCGGTGGACGAGCAGGCGTTTCGCACCGTGCTCACCGCCGGGTGCGTGCGCATGACCGAGATCCTGGCGCGTGATGGCGAGGGCGCAGAGCATCTACTGCGTGTCACCGTGCGCGAAGCCGTGAGTGACGCCGAGGCGCGCATGGTGGCCAAGTCGCTGGTGAACTCACCGCTCATCAAGACCATGGTGCACGGCGCCGACCCCAACGTCGGCCGCATCCTGATGGCCATCGGCAAGTGCTTCGACGCGACCATCAATACGTCCGCGACAAACGCCTGGGTCAACGGATATCAGGTGGTGGGCAACGGCGAGCGGCTCGAATTTGACGATGCGGTCGTGCGGGCAGCACTTGCCGTGGAGGTCGTCGATCTCGAGATCGCGCTCGGCGCAGGCGCCGCGACGGCGCGCGCCTACGGCTGCGACCTCACCAAGGGCTATATCGACGAGAACGCGGCGTACTACTCGAGTTGAGATTCAGCTCGGCAGTTCGCCCAGCTACGCGACCATCTCGTCGTAGTTGGCCAGGTCCTGCAGCCGTGCGGCATGCCCCACGAGGTACGGGACCGCCGTAACCACCACGTGCGGCCTGAACATGAACGCGGTGCGGATGAACAGCGCCGTCTTGTTGTGCAGCAGGTGCTCCCACCAGTGCCGCGGTACGATCTCCGGTACGACGATCGTCACCAGGTCCGTCTCGCCGCGGGCCGAAAGACCCTCCACGTAGTCCACGATCGGGCGCAGCACCGACCGGAACGGCGACGGAATCACCACGAGCGGCACGCCGATGTCCCACGCCTCCCAGGCGGCTTCCAATTCGGCGGTCGACGCATCGTCCACCGCGACGTACACCGCGCGGACATCCTCCGAAATGGTCGTGGCGTAGACGAGCGCTCCCGCCGTCGGTTTCGAGATGCCGTTCACGGGCACGATCACCGTGTGATGCAGGAACATCAGCGACGCCTGGCCGTTGAACGCCACCTCGGCGGAGAAGAGCTCATAATGGCGGTGAATGGCCCGCAGGAGCAGGATGATCAGCGGGATGATCAGGACCACGATCCACGCACCGTGCGTGAACTTGGTGATCACCTGTACGACGGTCACCCCGGCAGTCGCCACCGCGCCGATGCCGTTCAGCCACGCGCGCCACTGCCACCCCGGCTCTCGGCACTTGAGCCAATGCACCACCATGCCCGTCTGTGACAACGTAAAGCAGACGAAGACGCCGATCGCGTACAGCGGGATCAGCGCGCTGGTGTCGCCCACGAAGATCCAGACGAGCAGCATCGCCATCAGCGCCAGCACAATGATGCCATTGGAGAAGGCCAGCCGGTCGCCGCGCGCGGCGAACTGCCGCGGCATGTATCCGTCCGTCGCCAGCAGGCTCGAGAGTCGGGGGAAGTCGGCGAATGCCGTGTTGGCCGCCAGTACGAGCACGGCAAATGTGGCGTACTGCAGCGCAAAATAGAGCGCCCCTCCTCCGAACACGTGACGACCGATCTGGGAAAGCACCGTCTCTGTTGTGCTCGGCATGACGCCGTAGTGCCGGGCGAGGTAGCTCGTGCCAATGAAGAAGGTCGCGAGAATGGCCGCCATCCACCCCAAGGTCGCCGCCGCATTGCGCGCGCTCGGCTGCCGGAACGCGCCGACGCCATTCGAAATCGCCTCGGTCCCGGTCATCGCGACGCACCCTTCCGCGAAGGCCCGCAGCAGCAGGTACGTCAGGGCAAAGCCCGCGGGAAACCCCAGGGGATGCTGGGCCGCGCTGAGCGCATCCACGCGAGGTGCGGCTGTCAATGGCGCCAGGTCGTGCCCCGCCATGCCCCGCAAAACCCCCGTGCCAATGAGCGCCAGCATGAGGATGATGAACACATACGTCGGCACACTGAACGCAATGCCAGATTCCCGGACGCCGCGGAGGTTCACAAGCATCAGCACCGCAATCGCACCGACGCAGAGCGCCACCGTATGCGGCGCCAGGGACGCGTATGCCGACGTAATCGCCGCGACGCCGCCAGAGATCGACACGGCCACCGTCAGGATGTAGTCCGTCAGGAGCGCCGCCGCGGCAACGAGTCCCGGACCGCGGCCGAGGTTGTCCTTCGCCACGGTGTACGAACCGCCGCCGCCGGGGTATGCGAAGATCGTCTGGCGGTACGAAATGGCCACCAACATCAGCAGGCCAACGATGATGGCGGAGATCGGGATGACGTAGTTGAGTGCGGCAGCCCCCAGGACGGCCAGGACCAGCAGCGTCTGTTCCGTGGCGTACGCTACCGACGAGATGGCGTCCGATGACAGCACCGCGAGCGCCGTCTTCTTGTTCAGCCGCTCGTGTTCCAGTCGGTCCGAGGACAGCGGCCGGCCGAAGAGCACCCGCTTGAATCGCACGATCGCAGAAGTCACGCCACAGCATGCACCATCGGGCGTGAAGCCGGCGTGAACGGCGATAACGAACCCGTAAAGAACGCGTGAAGACGCGTGAAGACGCGGTGCTTACGGCTCTTGCGGATCCGGCGGGCCCTCCGCCGCGGGTAGTGCGAAGATGAATACCGACCCGCCGCCTTCCCGCGGCTCGTATCGCACCGCGCCGCCGACGGTCGCTGCAAGCCCCCGCGCGATGGAGAGTCCCAGCCCCGTTCCGCCCGTGTCGGACGGTGTGTTGTGCAGCCGCTGAAACGGCTCGAAGATGCGCTCGCGATCGCCCTCGGGGACGCCGGGCCCGCGGTCCATCACCGCCAGCGTGATAGTCGCCCCCTCGCGCCGGATGCGCAGGTCGATGGGCATTCCCGCCGGCGAGTACTTCGCGGCGTTCTCCAGCAGGTTGACGAGCACCCGCAGCGCGTCCGTGAAGGCGAAGCGTCCGCTGAGGATCGCCTCGGTGCCATCGATGGCGACCAGGCGGTCCTTGAGCACGGCGCGCGCCTGTTGAAGCGCCACCCCCACGAGGTCATCAATGGTCTCGACGGCGATCGTCGTGCGCACGGCTCCGGCCTGGATGCGCGAGAGTTCGAGCATGTCGCCAATCAGGACGTTCAACCGGTCGGCAGCCACTTCGATCTCCACCGCAGCCTGGGGATCGCCGCCATCGGCGATCTCGTGGGCGATGCCCTTGATGCTCGTCAGCGGCGTGCGCAGGTCGTGCGACACGGATGCCAGCAGTGCGCTGCGCAGCGACTCCATCCGCCCCTGCGATTCGGCGCGCTCCGTCGCCTCCGTCAGTCGCACCCGTTCGACGCCGAGCGCGGCATAATACGCCAGCGCGTCGAGCAGGCGCCGGCGTTCAGGACTCAGGTCGATGCCGCGCGCGTCCGCGAGGCGCAACGTGCCCACCGTCGTGTCGCGCACCCGAAGCGGGAGCAGCAGTTCGCGCACGCGTTCACCTGACACGGTCGGCGAAGCCACGGCGGACGCCTCCACGACGTTGCAATACTCGACGCCGAGGATGCTCTGAATGACGCCGACGATGGCGCCCAGGCCGTCGCGCGCGTCGGCGGCATTCAGCGTTTCCGCGCCAAGCGCCGCCAGTCGATCGATTTCCGTCGCGCGTTCCTGTGCCTCAGATGCCTCGCGATTCGCCCGGTACAGCAGTTGGGCCGCCACGACGCTCGTCACCAGGAAGGTGGCGAGCACCAGCAGGTCCATCGGATGCGCAATCGTGAGCGTGCCCAGCGGCGGCAGGAAGAAGAAGTTGAAGGAGAGAAAGGCGGCCACCGACACCGAGAAACCCAGTGCGCGTCCGCCGGCGCTGCTCGCCCCGAGCACCACGAGCAGGAAGAGCAGCGCGATGTGGGCCTTGTCGAGGTACAGGCGCGCCGCAACCATCGCCGCAGTCAGCAGGGCGAGCGCGGTGAACGAGAGCAGCCACGTGCGCCGCGTCGCCCGCTGCCGGGCGGCAGTCAACGGCGGATCAGTGTTGGGTGTCGACATCTGGCTCGTAGCGATACCCGACGCCGGCCTCGGTCTGCAGGTATCGCGGACGCATTGGATCCTGTTCGATCTTGCGCCGCAAATGCCCCACATAGACGCGCAGGTACTGCTGCGCATCCCCTTCCGAATTGCCCCATACGGCCGTGAACAGCTGACGGTGCGTCAGCGTCTTCCGCGGGTTCTCGATGAACGTCCGGAGCAGGGCCCATTCCGTAGGTGTCAGGTGCACCAGCGTCGTGCCGCGTTCGACGCGCCGCAGGTTCAGGTCCACCATGAGGTCGCCAATG
>Ga0172379_10009100_pt1 | contig 12315 bp, 7 predicted proteins | sample GrowelOW334metaG_FD_119756 | JGI IMG/M metagenome (GOLD analysis project Ga0172379, IMG submission 119756) | Groundwater microbial communities from an aquifer near a municipal landfill in Southern Ontario, Canada - Groundwater well OW334 metaG | ecosystem: Environmental > Aquatic > Deep... | reverse complement strand
TGTTGTTATAGTCCGGGCCGCACTGTTCGCTGAACGTGCAGTCGCAGCCGATCGGTCGGTTCTCGGTGACAGCGCATTCCGGCCGGAGCGGGCATTCCTTGGTAATGGGGTCCGGAAGTCCGCCGGCGCCGCAGACACAGGCATAATCGCCGTCGATATAGCTCGGGCTTGAGCCCTGCGGGCAAGCGCAGTACTGTTGATTCGAGTAATTATCCATAACCGGTATTTGAACGCCGGCGCACTGAGCGACACAGCCGCCCGTGAACTGGTCCATGTACGGAGTGGAACCGCTGCAGACGCAGTATGTGCCGTCCTGAGAAAGCGCCATTCCTTCCGGGCAGGAGTTCGTGCATTCGCCGGTCATCTCATCGAGAACGAGACCGGGCTGGCAAACGCATTTCTTTGTGGCGGCATCAGCCACTCTCGGCGCCGGGCAAACTGTTACGCAGGCGCCGTAGAATTCGTCGAGGAACTGGCCTTCCGGGCAGAATGTCGGAGCGCCCGGACAGAAATCGTTGCTTGCTGTGCCGAACATGCAGGGGCACGAGTCGTATTCATTCAACGCGCCGTCGCCGTCAACATCCGGGTAGGCTTTCATATCTCTGCCGCTGGCGTCGGTTCCGGCCGGGCAGAATTCCTGAATCTCGCCGCCTTCGCCGATTGTCACGCCGGTTTCATTGATGCAGGGGTTGGTATCTGTCAGGTTCGTCAGGCCGTCCGCGTCGCAGTCGCCCTGAGAGACCATGAAGTCACATCCGGCGCCTGCCGTGCCGCTCGGGCAGACCGTAGTTGAAACCGTGAAAACGCACTTTCGGGCGTTCATATCAAGATAAGAACCTGTCGCGCCTGCCGGGCAGACGCAGTAGTCAGCGGTGTGGTCGCCCACCTGTCCGCCGGAACATTCCGCAACGCACGCGCCCTGAAGTTCGTCGAAGAAGGGCGTTACGGCGTCGTTGCAGATACAGGCCTGTGTGGCCGGATCGATGACAAAGCCCTTGGAGGCGGGGCAATCGACCGCGGCGATGCAGTAGCCGTCCGGTCCGAGGAACTTGCCGTCCGGGCAATAGCATGTGCCTGTCGTGTTGTCATTGAGCTGGCCGCCGGTGCATGTCGGCACGCAGCCGCCTGTTGCGTTGTCGAAGTAAGTCATGCTGGCGCAGCGTGTGTAAGAGGGCATTTCGCAGAACTGGTTGGCGGCGTTCCAAACCATTCCGGCCGGGCAGAAGCACTTGCCGTCCGGAGAGGCGACTTGGCCGCCTATGCAGATGACCGCGCCGCCGACTGTCGGGGCGATCGCTTCGTATCTCTGCTTGCAAGCCAGAAGCGCGGCGTCCCAGAGACAGTTCGGATCAATCGCGCACATGTCGGAATGCAAATGCGCGGAACAGTTACTCGGCTTGCTGGCCGGATCGAGCGGGTTAAAGTGTGATTCGAGTTCCGCCAGATCGCCAAACGCGTCGCCGTCGGTGTCTTTATTATAAGGATTGGTTCCGACCGCCATTTCTTCCGAGTTATTTAGGCCGTCGTTGTCGCAGTCGGCTTCGGGAGAAGCTTGCGCGTCGCATTTCACGGCGCAGGCGGGAGATGATTTAGTTATAATAACGTTTTTGTCGAACGGGTTGCAGTCAACGCCGTTAAGAACTGTGTCGAAGTCGCAGTCGGCGTAGAGGTCCGTTGTGTCGCATTCACACATCGTATCCTCGTCGATGCGGCCGTCGCCGTCGTTGTCGACGCCGTCGAGAGCTTCCTCGTCGATGCGGCCGTCGCGGTCGTTGTCGATGCTGTCGCCGCACTGGACGCCTGCGGAGAAACACTTATTAACCGCGTTATCCCATTTGCAGCCGTTGGTTGCCCAGCATGTGTCTTTGACGAGAATCGCCTGACAGACGCTCGCGGATGCGGCAACCGCCGGGGAGTCTTCGTCGACAAGGCCGTCGAAATCATTGTCGATTCCGTCGATCGGGTCTTCGCCGATCCGGGCGTCGCAGTCGTTATCAATGCCGTCGGCGGGAATCATCGGAGTCGGCGTGCAGTTGTAAGCCTTGACTACAACAGATCCCTGAGCCGCCGGCAGGCCTGGAACTTCGGCGATAACGGTGAACGGATTCGCCGGGCCGGTGGGAATTTGCAGTTCAGCCTGCGCGTAATAATCAATCTGACCGGCATTGTTTGTCGCAGATGAAAGGCCGCTGATCGGCATCATCGTCATGTTTCCGTAGAATAAGCCGTTCGGGCCCTTGAAGTTTACGAGAATAGCGCCTGTGAACGGAGTCGACGATTTAGCGATGGCTTTCGCTGTAACCGTTGTCAAGCCGCCGTACCATGCTCCATCCTGCTGAAGGACTAAGCTGAGGCCGGTGAGCTTGACGCCCATGGCGGCGGCGTTCGCCGTCGCTCCGGATGTCACGACCACCCTTGTTTCCTTGCCTGAAGAATCCTTGGCAATGAAAACGAGAGCTTTTGTGCAATCCATGAGCTTGTAATTGCTTAACGAGAAAGAGCCGTCGGGATATTTTGAGGTCCGGGAGTCTTTCATGAGATCAATGTTGTCGAGGATGACGGATGTTCCGGGAGAAGCGAACCCGGAAACCGTGACATAGGGACAACTGGTGAATCCGTCCGGGGGGCTCGCGATGATCAGTTCCGGCCCGGTGGATTCTTCGGTTTCATCCGTGGTATTGGTTTCGCCGTCTGTCGTCGTTGTGGTTGTGGTTGTGACGGCGCCGGTGTTGGCGTCAGTAGATGTAGTAGTAGTTGTTGTTGTGCCGGTATTGGCGTCAGTAGTAGTCGTTGATGTCCCGGTTCCGGTGGTGACGGTTCCGGAGGCCGAGCCGGTTGTCACAGTGCCGGTGGCCGCGCCGGTTGTTCCCTCTGTGGCGGCGGCGGTTTTCGGAGCGCACTTGCCGTCGGCGCAAACGCCGCTGCAGCATTCCGTGCCGGCCTGGCAGCTCGATGCGTCGGGGATACAGGCTGCTGCGACAGGAGCCGGAGCGCAAAGTCCGTTTTCGCAGTTCTTCGAGCAGCAGTTTCCGTTGCCGTTGCAACTCGAACCGTCGATAACGCACGCGCCGCCCTGCATGGCTTTGTCTTCCATCTTGCAGATTCCGCCTTCGCACTTGCCGGAAACGCAATCGTTATCGTCCTCGCATTTGTTCATCTCATCTTTAGAGATGGTCTTCGGCTGCGATGGCGCCTGTCCGGGATTAACCGAGACCGTTGTTCCGCCGGGAACGCTGACCGTCTGGCCTTGCGCCGTTACGGCCATCTCGCCGTCGCGGGTGGTCACGTTCGTAGTGTTCTCGGCTGTATTCTCGATGTCGGCTTCAGTTCCGCGAACGCCGGCGACCGCGGTCGGCGTCGTCACGGTAAACTCGGAATTGGGGTTCGCGAGCTTTTCAGCCTTCATCTTTACCTTGCCCGAAAACAGTTCCATGTTCGATGTCACTGTTTTCGAACGGGGATCGATGTCGATGTTTTTGACGGTGAAATTCGTGAACGGGGTGAGCTTCATGACATTCTGCGAACTCCACTTGACCGTCGCGGAGGATTTTGCCCCCGTTTTGACCATCGTGCCGTTCGGCAGCGCCATGTTATCCTTGGCGGGTTGCCAGCTTCCGCCCGGCAGCATAACCTGCACTTGGCCGCTGATTCCTGTCAGCGAGGCGGTGACGGGTATCGCCCGCAGCCGCATCGGAGCCGCTATGGCGACTACCAGTAAAACCGTCGCCAAAAGTAACCATCTGACGTTTCTTTTACACATATGCCCTCCCCAATTTCAAAGTTTTTGCTGTTCGGCAAATAAATATGTTAAAATATTTAAGACTATGTTGGAATTGTGGAATATCGTTAAAATCATATAATCGCATCGTTATTTTTAACTAATCCATTTTAACACGATTTCAATTATTAGGGAAGTCTCTATTTTAAATTTGCGCCGGCGCTCAGACCGTCGGTTTTTATTAAAATAATACCCCCCACACAAAGAATTCCGCTTTCAGTTTACGACAGAGTATATATTTTGTCTGTGACGGGACTCACTTTTTGGATGTGATTATTGTCACGCGCAAGGGAGTCGCCGTAAGCGCCTCAAGAGCTTGCGCATTAATTAATCCTTTGTTTTCCATGGGTCAATCAATACATTCTATTTTTAAGACCCGTAGTATTGGTAATAACAAAAGTGTTTTTTCTGATCCTGATGTAACTCATGGTTTCAAGAGTTTTGAGAGCGCGCGTGAGCGTCTCGCGGGTGGTGCCGACGAGATTCGCGAGTTCGGTCCGGCTGTGCGAAACGGTGAATTCAATCCCATCATCCATTTCCTTGCCCGTTTCGGCCGCCAAATCGAGCAGCACACGCGCCAAGCGCCCGCATACATCAAGAAAAACAAGGCTTTCTATGTGTTCATTCGCATGCCGAAGCCGTTTTCCTAAAACCGCTATCACCTTTTTGGCCATTTCCGGGTTAGTGGTGAACTGCCGGAGAAAATCCTCGCGCTTGAGAACGATGACCTCTGTTTTTTCGATCGCGACAACCGACGCCGACCGCGGTTCGCCGTCTAAAAGCGCCATCTCTCCGAAAAATTCCAGCGGCTGCAATATTCCGACGATGAATTCCTTGCCTTCGTCATCCGTCAGGACTACTTTCACGCGCCCCGAAACCAGCGAGAAAAACGAGTCCCCTTCATCCTGTTTATGGATTATCGTCTCATTTTTTTCATATTCCCTGATCGAAGCCTCTTTGCTCAGGCTTTCCAATTCAGAGGCGCTCAGATTCGAAAAAAGAGGCACTTTTTTCAAAGCTTCATTGGTGGCGATCATTTTCAAAACCTCCGTGGTTTGCCTCAAAATACGTCAAGAGCGGCAGCTCTCCGAAATTCGTTTTGAATTCCAAAGCAAACCGGTATTGTTATAAATGAAAAATGGAAATAGTTTATTCATTAACGGTTAAGTATAAGCATAAAATGAAATAAATAAACAGGTTCGGAGATTTTCGCTCAAAACGCCTCAGCCGCGGCGAAGAACCCGGCCTGGCATCATGCTGAGATCAATTTTGCCCTTCTCAACCGCGTGATGCCCGTTTATGAATACATGCTCGATACCAGAAGGCGTTCCCTGCGGGTTGCAGAAATCGCAGTTCGGCGCAATTGTTTTCGGGTCGAAAATCAGGACATCCGCGAAGCCGCCTTTTTTGATGAAGCCGCGGTCTTTCAGCCGGTAATGCTCTGCGGGCAGTCCGCTCGTTTTGCGCACGGCGGCCTCGATGCTCAGCATCTTTTTCTCGCGCACGTAACGGCTGAAAAATTTCGGGTATGCCCCGTAGAACAGGTGCGAGGGCTTGCCGAGTCCGAGCAGGATGGTGTCCGTGCTGATCGCGACGTCGGGGTGCTTGAGCGCCGCGTAGATAGACTGCTCGGTGAAATTGTCTTCCGGTTCGCCGAGCGATGAGAATACGAGCACGCGGGCGTCTTCCTCGGCGAGGATGTCGCAGATAACGTCGAACGGATGCTTTCCGCGCTCTTCGGCTATATCGGCGAAAGTGCGGCCTTCGAGGTGCTTGTTCTTGCGTGAGAAAACAGACATGATACGCGTTGATTGCCAGCCGAGCAGCTTGAAAATGTTGAGAGACCAACTGTTGCGACCCGTGTGCGGCCACGCCATGTCTCCGTTTTCGATGTCGCGAAGAATCCGGCGCCGGTAGCGCGGGTTCGTCAGCCGCCGCCCTATATCTTCCTTGCTGCCCTGAAGCACCCACGGCGGGAAATATGCCATCAAATGCGTGAATGTCGTCGTCGTCGGCATAACGTCAACCCCGACCGACACTCCCTTTTTCGAGAAACCGGTGATTCTGTCCAACTCTTTTTCAATCGCTGAATCCAGTTTCGCCGGCAGCGTCCAATACTTTGAAAGGTTAATAAAAAAGCGCGCGAATCCATGGACGAGCGGTCCGATCGGGCCGAGGTCCGGAACCCAGAACATGTGGGAAATCTGAGCGCGAATGTCATTTTCGCGCGCGACTTCTGCGAGTTCGTCCACCGCTTTCGGCAATTCATTCATGTAGGTGCGCAGGTGGCTTACGTATATGCCTTCGTATTTTTTCAGAACGGCGCCCAGCTTGACCAGCTCGCGCGTGTCGCTCTGAAGGCCTGGCATGTATTGAAGGCCGGTGGACATTCCGACGCAGCCGGCTTCCATGCTCTCTTCGAGCCGCCGGCTCATCAGGCCGATCTGCTCGTTGTTCGCGTGCGAGGGCTGCATGCCCATCGCGTCTATCCGGATCAGGCCGTGCGGCGCAAGCAGCGCGCAGTTCATCGCAACCCCGTTTTTATCGAGCTGGTCCATGAACCCGGCCGAGTCTTTCCACGTAATCTCCTCGTCGAGTTCGCGGGCGGTGAAACCTTCGAGATACATCTTGACCTCGGCGGGATGCCTTTCGCTCAGCGGCGCCATCGACATTCCGCAATTGCCGCCGATGAATGTTGTTATCCCCTGCCTGATCAACGGTTCGAGCGTCTGCGCGTGGTTGCCACGGTATATCGTCAGGTCCGCGTGCGAATGCGAATCTATTATCCCAGGACACACTATCTTTCCGGCGGCGTTTATCGTCCGGCAGCCGTTCGGGTCGATTTTTATCTGCCCTATCCGTTCAACCGCGGTTATTCTGTCTCCCTCTACAACTACGTCCGCCCTGAAACCCGGCGCTCCGCTCCCGTCCACTACCGTTCCGTTTCTTATTACGTAGTCGGCCATTCTTTCACCTTGTCGCTTTCTTTACGTCAAAACTTACTAAAGATACTTGTATTACTGTAAGTTGACAAGAAATAATTTCAAGTAATATTTTACGGCGGACGAAAAAATCCGCTGCATACTCCGCCACGGGACGCTTTTGTTGTAAAATCTGTCATTAATTGAAAATTGGAGATCGAAAATGAATTTGAAAAAGTATTGCGGGATTTACTCACTTTCAGTCGGCGTTATTATGGCGATTGTCTGGGTGATTTACTTTCTCACAGGCTCCGTCATGGGCGCCAAGCCGGCCGGCTCGGGATTGGGCTTCCACATTGCCGCCGAGTTCCTGACCGCTTTTGCGCTTTCCGCCGCCGGAATCGGACTTCTCGTTAACCGCAAATGGGGCCGCGATTTGTATTTTCTCGGACTCGGACTTCTGATTTACGCCTTGGTCAACAGCCCCGGTTATTACATGAACGGACCCGGCGGAATATTCATTCTTGCCGTCTTCGCCATGTCGTTTGTTTGCAGCGTCATCTTCCTTATTTTCGGGTTTTATTTTAAGGATTAACAGTACTGAGAGGACCACGTTTTGAAACATAGCTCCAATAATGGAATGCCATTAAAAACCGTTTTGATCACAGGCGGCGCGGGCGGCGTCGGAGCGACTGTCAGCAGAAAATTAGCGTCGGTGGGCCACTCCGTCCGGATTTTCGATTTGCCGACCGGCGTTAACAAAAAAACATTTCCGGCCCCGGAGCAAAACATAGAGCTTTTCTGGGGCGACATCACGGACCCTGCAAACGCGCGCGAAGCGATGAAAGATGTAGGCGAAGTGATTCACTTGGCGGCGCTGATCGTGCCTGCGACGGAAAAAAATCCGGCGCTCGCAAAAAAAGTAAACGTCGACGGTACGCGCGTTATCGCCGAAGCCGCGACGTCGGAAAGCGAACGCTCGGGTCGCGCCATCACTTTAAGATTCTCGTCGTCGGCGACCGTTTTCGGGCCGACAAACACGGAAACGCCTCCGATCCGGCCAGACCACCCTGTCAACCCGACAGATAATTACACCGAAACGAAAGTCAAAGCGGAGGAGATAATCCGCAATTCCGGGCTTCCGTGGACTATCTACCGTTTCGCCGCCGCCCAATACCTTTCGATACGAAAAGGCAACTTCAGCCAGATGCGGATCATTCCGCCCGACAACCGGATCGAATTCGTTCACATATTCGACATTGCCGACGCGTTCGTCAACTCCGTCGATAACGCCGAAACGATCGGAAAAACTTTCATACTCGCCGGCGGCCCGAAATGCCAGATGCTTTATCGAGACGAACTGCTCCGCACATTCGGTCTGCTCGGGTTCCCGGCCCCCAACTGGAAAAAGTTTACGGATAAACCCTTTAATCTCGATTGGTACGACACCTCTGAAGCGCAGCGGATTCTCAGATTCCAGAGCCGGACGTTCGACGACTACCTGAAAGACTTCCGCGCCGGACTCGGCTTCCAATACCCGCTTCTGCGCTATCTCGCCGCGCCAGCAATGCAGTTGCTCCGCATACACCTTTGAAAAAGTTTTTAAATGGGGTAAACTCGCGGAATCAGGCGGCGTAAACCACAACGCCGAAATCTGGATTGAACTCTTCGGGAGTTTCCATGATTATATCCATTGCAACAATGAATTCCCGGACGGTTTCGCCATAAGCCCTGTACACCATGTCCGCTCTTTTGAACAAATTCTTCCTTCGGAAATTTTCCGATACGATAATGAGATCTATATCGCTGTCTTCACTGGCGGTTCCTTTTGATTGAGAACCGAAGACGACAATTTTATTCACTTTGATTCCGTCCCGCTCAAGACATTCGACAAAATATTTCACGACCTTCACAACGGCCGGTTTAATTGCTCTTTTAGCCATATGACAACCTTTCTTGAATCTTTTAAAGTCGCTTCCGTCTTTGTTTTGGTATAACTTTTCAAAACCCTTTTTATATCTTCCGGATAACGCGAAAGCACGCTGACAGCGGATATTCTATCTATGAAACTTTGTATATCATTTGGGGGATTCAGGTTCGATATGGCTGAAAGCTTTGACAGATCATGTGTTTTTGGCGGCTCCTTTTTTAACTTCATGAAGTAAACCGCTTTCAGCGCCTTTTCGATGGACAAATGACACATGAATATTGCGTATGGATACACGCCTGTATCGAACATCTTTTCGGCGGCATGCAAATCGTATTCGGCCTGCTCAATCCATTCTTTTTCGTCTTTGATCTTCATGCTGTTGTTATTATATCCTTGCAAAAAGAAGCTGGCAAGCGCGCCGCGCCCTCTGATAATATTACTGCCTCAAACCGCTTATCTACCGCTTAAATTCGGGACATTTCTAATAATTTCATCTTCCAACACGCCCGCTCAATGCCCGATGATGATAAAATTCTGAAATCACGAAAATGTTAAAATGGCGATATGAGTCAAATGAATCTGAAAAAATTGGCGGCATTGATTCAGAGCGGACGATATGCAAACCCGCCCTTCAACTCCGAATTCGATGAACCCAAATCCGCCATTAGGATTTGAGCGCAATGGTTCAGAGGGGATGAGATGCGAGGCAGCAGGCGTATTTTTGAAGTGAATAGAACTTTGGGTCATGAACAAAATAATGCGCCGATAACGAAGCAGATCGCCGCTATGAACATTGTGCCGGATTCGGCGTCCTATTGGCGAATCCGGTATGAAACAGCCGGTGATTTCTTTTCGTAAAACTCTTTCCCTTGGGGGATAAATTGATTATTATTCACCTATAAGCAATCAAGAGGCATCAATGCGCGCGCATAAGTTAACGGCTTCATTGTCATTTATTCCCATTCTGGTTTTCCTATGCGTCGCAATCCCCCGCGCCGCCTTTTCGGAACCAATAACATCTCTTTACAAATCCGGCGGCCTGACCTGGATCTCTGAAAACAGAAGCGACTCCGAAACTAATCTGCTCGCCAATCCCGTCAGCCTGAAAGATGGCTCGTTTCCGGTTGAAACGACCTTTACCGTGTCCGATCCTAATGACGAGCCGGTTGTAAAATCCATAAAGCTCCTGTACCCCGGGGGAACTCCCGCCGCGGAACGCGTCTCTCTCGTCGAAGTCTGGATCTCGGCTGAAAAAACGGATAAGAAATTCAAACAGGTCTTTTGCGACCGTCTCGATGAGAAGGATGAACAGCCGTCGATCGTAACGCCGCCGAGCATAGCGCGCCGCGTCCGCCTGCGGTTCTTCAACGCATCGGGCGGCGGGGCGGCGATCCTGCCTCAAATCGTGATCGAGGGCAGCCCGAAAGTCGCTCCCGCAAGCTCGCCCCTGAGTCAGGACGTGATCGACCTCTCTTACATTATTTTCATGAATGACAACGCCGCCGGAGAAGTCTGGCTGACCCGCGAACCGAAAAATGACGGCTTCTTTTACACCGAAGAGTATTATTTCGATATCGAGATCAAACTCCCGAACGAGGAACAGAATATAAAGAAAAGCTCCGAGGGATATTGCGAGATGGAAACAGACCCGCTTCTCGCAATCGATAAATTACTCTGCAAATATCCGAAATGGAAATACGAGGCGCGCGGCAAACGCGGCAAAGACAGTTTCACATTAAAGCCGAGCGGAAGCTATCCGGGTTCCTCCGCCGACGATGATGAAGAAGACGAAAACACCGGTAAAAAGAAAAAGTACGTTTACGAAACGGAATCGGATCAGGCCGAAATTTACGACAGCGCGATGATCTATGACAAAATCGCCCTTGAAGGGCTCGCGGTCGGCGTTGAGAGAGAATATAAAATGGTTTTGGCCGGTCCGGGCAGGTTCGTCGACGCGAAAGCTCAGGTTCTGGACTATTTGCCGGCCCGCGGAAATCGCGAGGGGGCCTTCGTCATCTGGATCACTGACGAGGAATACAAATATTTCAATCAGGTCGCGATGATTAAAGCGGACGGCACGATACTGCGGCAGTACGACTATACCGACCAGACGGAAATCGCTCTGACCGACAACCCGGACGAATGGGATATCAAACCGTACGTGCTGGACATCGAAAAGCGGATCGAAGAATTAAAATCGTCGGTTTATAATTTTGTTTTCATGCCGGACAGCGTGGCCGGCGCGCGGGTGCATGTCCGCTGGAACGAGATCCCGCCAGAAATGCTCAAACTCGAAAGCGCGCGCCAGAAAATCGTTTCCGTCGAGGAAACCGAGCCGGGTATATACGAGGCGGAACTCGAAACCTCGCGCCGCTATCCCGACGAGCCGTGCGCCGTCGAATCGGAACTGCTCTCGGACGCCGAACTCGCCCCCTACCTTCTCGCGGACGAAGCGATCGAAACCGACAACAAGCGCCTGATCGAGCTTTCGAACCAGATCGTCGGCAAGGAAACCGACACTCTCGAAAAAGCGATAAAAATTTTCAATTGGCTGATTCGCAATATCGAGCCGGAAAACACGCCCATGTTCGACGCGCCCGCCGCCTCTAAGATTCTCAGGTCGAAAAAAGGCGACTGCAAGCATTTCGCCGTGATGTTCGCCACGCTCGCCCGGATCGCTGGCATTCCCACCCGCTTCGCTTTCGGCCAGCGCTACATCGCCGGCGAATACGGCTACCACGTCTGGGACCAGATTTATATCGACGGCGCGTGGCTCGACGTCGACGCTTCCGACCTCGGCTTCTTCCCCGGCGCCCTTCACATTCAATACGACGCCAGCTCCGCGTTCAACGAAAAAAGATACATCGGCGTCCTGCTCGGCCTGCGCCCGGAACCCGAACTCTCCGGCGTCAAAACCGCGCCCCTCGATTTTCAGGTTATCGACGGCTCCCGCGACACTATCCTGAACAGCAGCTTCTATCAGGACGCCTACTTCCGATTCAAAATCTTTTTCCCGGCCGGCCTCAATCACAAAGTGATGGACCTCGGCTTCGCTCGCAAGATCATGTTCTCCGTGTCAAAACAGCCCAAAACCATGGCCAACGTCTATATCCTTCACACAAGCGCCGACGAGAAAAACGCGCTCAGTATGTTCAGCGCCTTTTCAATGGAAGGCATTCAGTTGATGGACCTTTTCGGCGCTATGAAAAAAGCAAAATCACAAAAATACGGCGAGACCGTTATCGCCGGCAAAACCGCCGACTTCGTCACCGGCGAGTTTATGGACAAAAATAACGACTACATCCATTTCGAACTGGCTATCATCAAGCGCAAGGACTCCGTCATTATCTTCCACTTCGCCTCTCCCTCGGAATCGTTTCGAAAATACGCTGACTCTTTCGACTCCATCAAAAAAACGTTCGAAGTCTTTTAGCCGCGCTTATAATTATCCCAATTTGCCGTTTAGGATTTGGAAGCCGTGATTCAGAGAGTATGAGATGCGAAATGTCGGGGCGTTTTTGGCATGGGCCTCTTTATTCTTCTTTTTCTTTTTCCCGTCTACCGTTTGCCGTCTACTGTTTACTGTTTTACCGCCTTTTCTTTTCCTTAAGTTCTGGTTACTCGCTACTGCTTTCTTTTCCCTTCGTAATTCTGCGGTTCCTTGTTCGATATTCGATATTCTCTTT
>Ga0172379_10009099_pt1 | contig 12315 bp, 11 predicted proteins | sample GrowelOW334metaG_FD_119756 | JGI IMG/M metagenome (GOLD analysis project Ga0172379, IMG submission 119756) | Groundwater microbial communities from an aquifer near a municipal landfill in Southern Ontario, Canada - Groundwater well OW334 metaG | ecosystem: Environmental > Aquatic > Deep... | reverse complement strand
CAACAAGTTTTGGGTACCAGTCGGTCGTGTCGACAACGCATATGGCGACAGAAATCTTTTCTGCACCTGCGAGCCGATGGAAAGTTACAGCAATTGAAGCGAGGGGACGACTTGGATGACTAGGATGACTGGGACGACTAGGATGACTGGGACGACTGGGACGACTGGGATGACTGGGATGACTGGGATGACTGGGACGACTGGGACGACTGGGACGACGGAAAGACAGAGGGACTTAGAGAATGTGGATTTCCGGTGTTAGGTAATCCTGTCAGGGATGATAGCTGAAACGGAGAAACAGGAAGTTCTCAAATTAGGATTAATTGGAAATCAAAAATAAAGAAAGATGGTTCTTTTCCCCAACGCCAAGATCAACATCGGACTAAATATCCTGCGAAAGCGGGAGGATGGTTACCACGATATTGAGTCCATCTTTTATCCCATCGGGCTAAAAGACGCGCTCGAATATGTGGAGAAGGGAGGCAATGGGGTCAATTTTACCAGCAGTGGTCTGAATCTAGACATCGACCCTGAGCAAAACATTGTGGTGAAGGCATACAGGTTGCTGCAAGAGGAATGTGTTTTGCCCGGACTGGATATACATCTCCACAAAGTGATTCCTTTCGGAGCCGGATTGGGAGGAGGATCCTCGGATGCTGCTTTTTTTCTAAGATCACTGAAGGACCATTTTGAATTGAATATCACAGTCGAAACAATAGAATCCTTAGCGGGAAGGTTAGGGGCTGACTGTCCGTTCTTTCTGGAAAACAGGGCTGCCTATGCCACCGGAACCGGAGCAAATCTTGAACCACTGCACTTTTCTTTAAAAGGATACTATTTGGTTTTGGTTAAACCTCTTTTCGGAGTGGATACCAAAACGGCTTACTCAGGAGTGGTGCCAACCGAATTTGCTTTCAACTTTAAGGAAATCATAGGCGAACCAATCGCAGATTGGGAAGGGCGAATTAAAAATGATTTTGAGACGACGCTCTTTGTAAAATTTCCTGAGCTGGCACATCTCAAAAGCAGACTTTCTGATATAGGCGCTGTTTATGCTTCCATGTCGGGCAGTGGTTCATCCGTTTTTGGAATTTTTGATCAGAAACTGGTTGTCAACCCAGGAGATTTTCCCACAGGCTCATTTATCTGGCAGGAGGAACTGTCTTAAAACAGAAAAGGATGCCGTCGGGCATCCTTTTCTGTTTTGTATCTGTTATGATCAGCTGATCAATAAAATTTAGCACGTTTGTCGACAACACCGGCATTCTCGCGCAAAGCCTCAAATGCCTGAACCGAAACCCTGTATCCAAGTGCCATTTTAGTTTGGTATTTCTCGGATGCGAGGTCGGAGCTAGCGCCTTTGTTAACGGCAATAGCCTTTACAACATAAACGCCATTGGCTCCTGAAATCGGCTTTGAAACGCCTCCTGGTTCCAGAACGGAAGCAACACCTGCAATAGCCGGTTCGAGTCCAAGTCCCGGGAAGGAATAAGAATCAAAGTTGATATCCTGTGCTTGTCCAACGGTAGAGCCAATAGAAGAAGCAAGAGCAGCGAGGTCGGTTTTGCCAGCCATCTTCGCTTTAAGTTGTTCCGCTTTTTTATCTTTTCTGATGGCCATTTCAATGGTTGGCTTGTTGACACTCAGACTGGAATATCCCTTCTCCTGAATGCCACTCAACTGAGCTACCACAAATTGCGTTCCCAATTCGAAAATTGGTGTTCCTTCTGTACTGAGAACGGGTTGTCCAAGCTCTGCTTTGAAAGTTGCACGAATCAATAATCTGGAGTTTTCCAGGCCTGCTACCTCTTTGTCAGCTTCGAAAAGAGATGCCATGCGTTTGTTGAGGCCCAGTGTTGTCACTGCAGCTCGGAAAGCCTTCAGATCACGGTTTTCAGAGGCAAATTTTGAAGCCTGCGAATAGGTTTGCTGGTAGGTCTGACTGCTTGGTTCAATGTTGCGCACGATGGTAGCCAACTGCACATTTAGTGTGGTATTTCCGCGCTTGAGAACCTGAATCAGGTGAATACCTAATTGTGAAGAGACAACCTGATAGTCATTTACTTTCCCAAAGAATGCGGCATCGTCGAATGGTTTAACCATCATCCCTCTTTTGAACCAGCCCAGTTCTCCACCTTTTACAGCTGAACCTTCGGCACCCGAATATCTGCGTGCCAATGCAGCGAAATCGCCACCAAGTGTCAGTACACGCTTCAGACTGTCGGCGGTACTTTTCGCTTTAACAGCCTCCGCCTGGGAGGCAACAAGGATGAGAATATGACGGGCATTCACAGAATCCGGCAGTTCTTCGAATTTTTGAATCTTGCACAATTTCCAACTTTGGCCCTCTTTGTATGGACCGTAGATATCTCCTGCCTTGCCAGTGAATGCAAATTCAGAGATATTGGAAGGAAGATCCGATTTTTTGAAGAAGGAAGGGTCAAACTGTTTGTCGGAATTGATGTTCACATAGGCAGCAGGATCTTCGACAGCAGCAAATTCTGGTTTAATGTCATTGATCCATTTAATCACCTTGTCTTCATCACTTTTAGAGGCAACAACAGGAAAAAGAACGTATTCAATATCGCGGCTGGCTTCCTGCTTGAATCTTTCTTTGTGGGCTTCATAATATGTTTCCAATTCGGCCGGGGATACGCTGACAGAGTTGTCAGATACAGAACTGTATGGTTTTCCAACATATTCGATGTTTACCTTTTTGTTTCTGCCATCCATATTAAATTTGGCCTCATCGTTGGTAGTATAGATACCTTTGGATAACAGATTGTTGTATTTAGTGAAGCTACGCTCCTCCTGAATCTGGGTTTCAATAAAAAGCCAGTAATTGTGTTCCGGACCACTGGTGTTGGACTGCTGGTATTTTAAAAATTGAATAAGAGCTGGACGATTAATTGTGCCCGTTTTTTGATCACGGAAGAGACTTTGAATGATCGCATGAGGATTTTCGCCTTGTACAAGGTCGAAAAGTTCACTGGATGTAACAGCGATGCCGAGATTTTCATAAATATCTTTCATGGTAAGGTTCCTTACCAACGACATCCAGGTCTGCTCCCTGATCTGTTCCGTCGTTTTTTGATCCAATGAGGTGGATCCTGAGTTCATCTTGTAAATATCTGAGAGGTCGTCAACTTTCTTTTGAAACTCTTTGTAATCGACGCTTTTACCGGCAATCTTTGCAATCTCCTGTTGGTTACCACGCATGATTGAACTGCCTGATTGAACTGCATCTCCAAGAACAAATGCTGCCAGCGCCAATCCAATAAATATGGTGATTCCTATCCCTGCACGGTTTCTGATTTTCTCTAATGTAGCCATCCGTTTTCTGGTTATTTATTTACTTAACTGATATATCCTTTATCCTGTTTTTTGAGCGTACGAATATAGCAATTTTAGGATTTTAAAACTGAACAAAATGCTCAATTTTACAAATTACTGATTTTTTTCATCTCGACCAGTTCAATTCTGGTTTTGGTACTCCTTAAAATCTTGAATTCGTAACTCTCAATAATCAGGACTGAGTTGATTTTTGGAAAGCTTGAATGATGAAACAAGATGTATCCCGCAAGCGTTTCGTACTGCTCATCTTCTTCAATTCTCAATCCATAATTTTCGTTTAGGTAGGAGATAGGTGTTCGTCCGGAGAAGACGAAATGATTTTCGTTGAGCTTCTTTCCTACCAAATCTGGCATATCATGTTCATCTTCAATCTCTCCGAATATTTCCTCCAGAATATCTTCTGTAGTTACCATTCCTGCAGTTCCTCCAAATTCATCCACCACGATGGCAGTACTTCTGTGGTCGCGCAGCAAAATGCTCAGGAGTTTGTTGGCTTCCATGGTCTCGGGGACAAAAGTTATTTTACGCAGACAGCCCTGAATGTCAGCCGGGTTGTGAAAGAGATCTGACGAATGAACATAGCCGATGATGTTGTCGGAGGAACCTTCGAAAATCATAATTTTAGAAAAGCCTGTCTCAACGAATTTTTGTCTTAATATCCCCATCTCCTCGTTTAACTCGAGCATCACCATTTCGGTCCGGGGTATCATGCACTCCCTAATCTTCAATTTGGAGAAATCCATAGCGTTTTGAAAAAGCTTGATTTCGCTGTCAATGTTGTGGCTTGGAGCTAAATTGACACCGTCCATCCTTCCGAAGAGGTTGTTCAGATCAATCCGTCCAAAAACCCGACTCTCATTTTTTTGTTCAATTTTAACTTTGAAGATATATTTCAGAACCAATTTAGAGAGACCAATAGCGAATTTTGTAATGGGATAGAAAAGGAGATAGAATAGGGCTACCGGAAGTGAAAGAAAGTTCAATGCCATATTCGGATTAATCCTGAAAATCGCTTTGGGCAGGAATTCCCCAACAATCAAAATCAAAATTGTGGAGATGGTGGTCTGAATGACCAGGTTCACGGTTTCGTTGACAGCCATGCCCGAAATAAATGGATACATCAGGTTAGCAAATGCCAAACTATAAACAACCAGCGCGATGTTGTTGCCAACCAATAGTGTGGCAATGTATTGTCCCGGGTTCCGGTAAAAAATAGCGACAATTTTCCCGGTCAGATGGTGTTTGCTTTTGTCGAGTTCGAGCCGGAGTTTGTCGGAAGAGAAAAAAGCAATCTCCATCCCCGAGAAAAATGCGGAGGCTAACATGGTGATCAAGATGATTGTTAGCTCGTTCATGGCCATTGTTCAGTATTATTCTCCTTCTTTCATGTAAAGATGCCCTGTTGTATTAATGAAAGACCATTTCGTCATTTGTGTGTCTGATTTAAAACCTCCGTTTCCGAAAATTGTCTGATCTCCTTTTTTTATGCTGACAAATTGATCAGAATAAATCAGTTCTTCCGCCTGGTTATACTTCAACTCTTCCGATCTCAGGGTATCTCCTTCACTGTTAACAAGAACGACATTTCCACTGGCCTCCCATCTTTTTTCATTTACAAAATACTTACCATGATTGCCGACATTTGGGATATGATCTTCCTGTTAAGATCGTAACGCTGCATGATAAAGCCATCAGGAAAATCATTGTAGCGGTTTTTGGGATCATCGTAAACCAGTAATTTGGGGGCTTGTAAATGGTATTTTACGACACCCGAATCTGAATAGAAAGTCTCAAAATTTGTGGCTTCCATATCTTGTTTTTTGGCGTCGTTTAATAGTTCTGCCGGAATATCAGCGGATACTTTTGTCCGACAGGCAGAAATCATCAGAATCACTAACAAACCAATGACTATGCTGCCAAATATTTGACTGCCTTTCTCCCGCTCATCATTCAAGCTTTTACTACTCATTTGTTAATTTAGACTTCGGACTTTTGGTTTCAATGTCCTTTATTCCCTGGTAAAGTTATTCTGTTTTTTCCTGTGAATTTGTTTTGATGGTCACGGCAGGAACCGCTAACTTTTTCTCGGCTGAGAGATCGCAATCAATGTATTCACTGCCATTTGGGTCGATATTCAGTTTTGTCGACTGATCGTTAAAGGTAAACTTAATCCATCGGGTTTTAGTATCAGCTTTCAACTCATATTTGCCATCAAAACTGGTAAAGTAAGTGGCCCGGGATTTGTGCACGGTCACCAGAACGCCGGAAGCAGGTTTCCCGTTATGATATACAGTTCCCTTTAATACCCTTGGAATAGCATTAATACTCAGAATCCCAAAGGAATAGCACAAGGCTAATAACTGAAATCGTCTCAATACGAATATCATCGGAGGATCGGTTGTGATCTAGTCAAATTTTGTTTTGAAGAACCAGCGGTCATGCAACATGAAGTGTACGGTTATTTTACCGTAAGTTTCCTTAATCAAATTGTTCTGTGTTGTGCCCAATTGTCCTATTTCACCCGAAATATTCAGGGTGGACCTCGACCGGCCCATTGGCAAGCCAATCCCAAAGGTTGCAGCAACTCCTTTAATCTGTGATCCGTTGAGGGTCAGATAGGAATTTTCAACAAAACCGCCCAGACGATACTGAACCCTTTCCCAGTAACTACGTATGGAGTAGAGATTAGGCGTATACTCGAAACCGGCCGAATATTTACTGCTGTTTGACAGATAGGCTGCCGTTTGACCCAAAAACTCACAACCTTTCCATTGCTGAAACAAGGCATCTGCACCAAATGTGATTTTGGTTTTAATAGAGTAGGAGAAACCTGCTCCATACGACAGAGGAAGCTGCAACCCCTTGTTGCTAGACACAACATGTTGTATTGTATCTACAATTTCAGCAACGGTGGAAGATCCCCGGAAGAGAGCCCGCTCCTCATGGATAATGTAGTTAGAGTTAATGTTAATTTTGGGATCAAAAGTAGCGCCAAAGGTGAAACTGTTGTTGTTTTTTGTTACTACCTGATATTGCAAGCCACTTGAAATGCCAAATCCATGGGCACTCAAACTATTGTCTTTCAGATAGTCATACGTATAGGAATCGTTCGGGGAATAAATGTAGGTGTTGTCGATAATTTTCCCGAACAAAAACCAGGTGTTCACACCAAAAGATAGATGTTTCCCTAGTTTGATGGCGTTGCCAATGTAAAATTTTGTCAAAGTGCCTGAGCCCGTAAATGAGGAGTTTACCATCAGGTCAGCCGTTCCTTCCGAAGAAATAATGCTGTATCCTTTTGATGCATATGGCATTATCCCGAATGAACCAGCCCACCATCTGGTGAACGGCATGGCAAAAGTAAGGTGGTTGAAGTTGACATTGTTTCTAGTATTGTTAGAGGTCGCGGTTTGGGAATAGGTAAACTTGGAGTCTATTCCAAACTGCATCAGAAAAGTCAGCGAATCAATCGAGGTATAGGAGGCAGGATTGGCTGTATTGATCTGGAAACTGTTTCGCGTTCCAATACCGATCCCGCCCATAGCATCACCTTTACCAAAACTACTACCGCTCAAGGTTCCGAATCCAAATCGGGAGTATGGAGAACTCGTACTGCTGCTGTTTTGTCCGAACATTACTGTCGGAACGATCAGAATGAAGGCGATTGCGAGAAGTTTCAATTTATTGCTTTTCAACATTATATTCTAGAATTCGGTTTAAACCTATGAGTGTAATTTCAAATTTTACAAATATGGCATTTTTTAATCTTCTTTCAAAGAAAAGAGCATCTCCGCCTGTCAGGACTGGTTGTAAGTCTGGCCGGTTTTCACTGAACAGACTGATGGTCCCATCGATCTCGAAAACCATGCCATTGATGACTCCGGCGCGGATGGCCTCCTCGGTAGTCTGACCTATTACCGGGTATTCTTCGGCCTCCCCGATCAGTGGTAAATTCTTTGTAAATTCATGCAAAGCGCGAAACCGGCTCCGCAATCCGGGCGATATATTGCCTCCTTTAAAAGTGCCGTTGTTTTCGATAAGATCGAATGTGATGGCAGTACCTGCATCAATCACCAACAGATCTTTCCCCGGGAACAATTCGCAGGCGCCTATGGCTGCTGCCAGTCTATCTAATCCAAGGGTATATGGTGTCTTGTATTGGTTTTTGATCGGAACCGGTGTCTGATAATTAAGTTCCAAAAAATAGCTATACTCCGATTTTAAATAGCCTGCAACTTGTGGATTAGCTGAGGAAACCGACGAAAGGATGGTTCTATCAATATCCGGGTAGGTTTTTTTGATCTCTTCCAGCCGGCTGATCGTGAGTTTGTCGATCGTCAGGGAATCAACCAGCTCCTTTTTCGAAAAGATGGCCAACTTGGTTCTGCTGTTTCCAATATCGACTACTAAATTCAAAATCAGTTGTTTTTAATGTTCATGCTGATATCCAGGGCCGTCACAGAGTGGGTCAGTGCGCCAATGGAGATGTAATCCACTCCTGTTGCCGCAACTTCCCTCACCCTTTCCAGGCTCATGTTTCCCGAGGCCTCCACTTTGGCACGGTGGTTGATGGTCTCTACGCAAATTCTCATTGTTTCGTTCGTCATGTTGTCGAGCATGATGATGTCGGCGTTCATCTCCAATGCCTGCTGCACTTCGGCCAATGTGGTTGTTTCGACCTCTATTTTCATCCCTGCGGGGATCTCCTTCCTGATCTGTTCTACCGCGTTTTTTATTCCTCCGGCAACTTTGATGTGGTTGTCCTTGATCAGAACCATATCGTAGAGCCCAATTCTGTGATTTTTACCACCACCAGCCTTGACAGCATATTTATCCAGTAACCGCAATCCGGGAACAGTCTTTCTAGTATCCAGAATTTTAGTGCCATAATCTGACACATGAGATACAAAAAGATGGGTCATGGTAGCAATGCCACTCATTCTTTGCAAAAAGTTGAGAGCAAGGCGCTCTCCTGACAGTAAGGCACGAAAAGGACCGCTCATTTCGACCAGAAGGGTTCCTTTTTCTATCTTGTCCCCATCCTGAACGAGTGGATTCCAAACGATCTCAGGAGATAAAAACCTGAAGACTGCCTCTGCTACCTCCATCCCCGCAATGATGCCATTGGCTTTTGCTACCATGGTAGCTGTGCTTGTCATCGCATCCGGAATCAGGGCATCGGTAGTGATATCTCCATCGCCGATATCTTCCTTTAACGCCTGTTCGATCAGGTTTTTTATGTATTGTTTATCTGGTTTTTCCATTACAATATCTTGTTTCTAACCTCCTCCGCGCTGATTTTCTTTCCTTTCTCCTGTATGATATGATGAACCCAATCAGCAGATTCATCCGGAAAATCTGATCTCACATGACCACCCCGGCTCTCCTCCCTTGCCATGGCCGAGATGCAAATAAGGCTGCAGACTGTTGCGAGTTCATATATTTTTTTCCCGTTGTAATCAGTTTGGTGGTCAGGATGGTGCTGAATAATTTCGTTGATCCTTTTAAGGGCATCAGCCATTTCATCGTGGTTGCGAACGATTCCAACCTTGTTACTCATCAATTGGGATAACTCATTTTTGATGATCAAATAAGTCAGATCCGTCTCAGGATGGAGTTCTATGGGAATGAAGGGAAGGAGCTTCCCGGTAGGCTTAGGCAGCTCTTTCGCTTTTTCTACTATCCTTTTGCCATAGACAAGGCATTCGAGCAGCGAATTGCTGGCCAGCCTGTTGGCTCCCATCACTCCGGTAGATGCTACCTCACCGCAGGCAAAAAGCCCGCTGATATTGGTCTGCCCCCATACATCCGTTCTTACACCGCCAACGGTGTAGTGTGCTGCGGGCGAAATGGGTATCAGATCGCTTGTCAGGTCAATGCCTACGCTTTTCAATTTGGCATCAATGGAGTGGAAACGCTCTCTCAGGAATGAAGCTTTCAGATGTTTCAGACAAAGGAACACTGTTGATCCGGTCTCCTGCATCCGCTTAAATATCGCAGATGCAACCACATCACGCGGCGCAAGTTCGGCCATCGGATGAAGCTTAAGCATAAACCGCTCTCCCAAACAATCTATCAAATGAGCCCCCTCTCCGCGAACTGCTTCACTAATGAGATAGGCATCCTCCCCATCCATGGAGAGAGCTGTAGGATGAAATTGAATAAATTCCATGTCAGCCAACCTTGCCCCGGCTTGCCAAGCAAGGGCAAATCCATCGCCGGTTGCGGTATGGGGATTGGTAGATCGTGCATAGATCCTGGATAAGCCTCCCGTCGCCAATATGGTGGCTTTGCTGTTGAAAATCGCATTTTCCCCGGTCATATAATCCATTGTCTGAATGCCGGAACAAATGCCGTTTTCGGTAATTATTTTAACCGCAGTGGTGTATTCAAAAGGTGTAATCTGTTTGATCGACCGGATTTTCCGCAGCATGAACCCCGTCATTATTTTCCCCGTAGCATCCCCGTCTGCATGAAGGATTCGACGATGCGAATGTCCTCCCTCGAGTCCAAGAAGCAACTCTCCATTGGGTTCCTTGTCGAATTCCAAACCCATGGAAATCATGTTGCGAACCTGTTCAAGGCCCTCTTCTACAAGTATAGAGACTGCATCGTGATCGCACAGACCACGTCCTGCTGTTAGGGTGTCGTTGAAATGGTTAATGGGATCATCATCCGCACCTATTGCCGCCGCAATGCCACCTTGTGCATGATAAGAATTGCTCACATCCAGCTCTGATTTGGAGATGAGGGCGACCGATCCATGTACGGAAGCGTGAAAAGCGGCCATTAGTCCCGCCAATCCGCTGCCTATCACAACAAAATCAAAATCAAATTGCTTCATGAATATTAATGGATACCCTGACTAAATTGAGCGACAAAAGTAATATATCTGTACAAAGATCGTGGAAAATACCGTATTTTTGTGTATAATCAGGTTCAAAGATAGGCAGTATTAAATAGATTAAAGTTTGTTTAGATTTTGTTAACTAAAATTGGTGGAAATAATGGGTCTAAATGAAAAAAAACCGTTGCAAGGATTGCAACGGTTTTTTTTCATTTAGACTTTTTACGCTGGCATGTCTGGTAAAGACCATGGTGCACGGTAGGTATGCCTGATCAATTCTGCTGCAAAATCGGTAGCAGGAACCGGATCAGTATAGGTTTTGTTGAATGTCGGGTGTCCGTCATGGATACTGAATTTATCTTCAACCACAATTTTGATTTTATCATCAGCGGTGATGTTGGTAAATTTCATGTTAGGACCATCCCATTCCAACTCTTTGTTAAGTGTCTGAAGGCGGACAGCCAAAACACCCATGACAACCATTTCATTGAACGGACCAGCCATACTGAAGTCGGAAGCTGTTTTAACTCTGGCTGCAGGCGATTCCTTGGCGGCACGAACCCAATCCATTTCATGGGAAAGCGGCTCAACACGGCGACGGAATTTAGGTGTATTCTCCGGTTTATCAACTTTACCGTCCGGACGTAAAATCCATGGACGAACGCCATAGCAACCGCAAACTAAAATTCCTTTGGTACCATGAAAGAAGAGACATCCACCTGCATCGTTTGGTTCTTTTCCTGCGGGCCAGTGTTCAGGAAGCATCGGTTTGATGCCTCCGTCAAACCAATAGACTTCAACCTGTGGTAGTTTTACTTTCGCATGTTTGGCAGTAGATCTTGCAGGGAAGGTAAGTTTTACACTCTGTGCCGTAGGCGCACAATCCTGCAATAACAAAGTTGAATTGCCTTGTGCCTTAATAGGATAGCCAAGCTGAAGTCCCATAAAGACTGGATGCAGGATATGACATGCCATATCTCCTAAGGCTCCTGTTCCGTATGCCCACCAGCCGCGCCAGTTCCATGGGTGGTAAATTTCGTTGTATGGACGCATTTTGGCCGGACCGGTAAACAAATCCCAATCCAATGTTTCAGGAACCCATTGTCCCTGTTTAGGTGTATTTAAACCCTGAGGCCAGATAGGACGGTCAGTAAATGCTTCAACCTTGGTTACTTCTCCAATTTCGCCATTCGCAATCCATTCGCAGGTCAGGTTAACACCTTCTCCAGATGAACCCTGATTACCCATTTGTGTGGCAACCTGATATTTGTCAGCTAGTTTGGTTAATAATCGTGATTCATAAACAGAGTGGGTCAGCGGTTTCTGCACATAAACACTTTTCCCCATTGTGATGGCATGAGAAGCGATAATTGCATGGGTATGATCGGCTGTAGCAACCAAAACGCCGTCGATTGATTTACCCAGTTCGTCGTACATTACTCTCCAGTCCTTGTACTTTTTTGCGTTGGGAAAATCCTTGAGACAATTGTCAGCATAAGCCCAGTCAACATCGCATAAACCAACGATGTTTTCAGATTTGAGGTTTTTTAAATTTCCGTGTCCCATGCCTCCAATACCTACAGCTGCAATATTTAGCTTGTCACTGGGGGCCTGGTGTCCCAGCCCAGCGATGGTGTTGGATGGGAGAACTGTGATAGCAGCAGCTGCAGCACCGGTTCCTAAAAAGCCCCTTCTCGAAACTTTGTTTGTCTCCTTCATCAGAATAAAATTTATTTAGTTTTAAAAAAAAGTAACGTAGCCGTAAATATAAATAATAAATAGCGTTAGACCAAGGTAAAAAATGAATCTAATGAAACAAGAATTGATTACTAAAACTCGCCCATTCCTCCGCCCTCATTGCCTGAGGAATCAGGCCCTTCTTTACCTGGTTTTGAACTGAAATTATTTATTTTGTAACTCAGGGTGAGTTGTACTATCTGTGATTCACGTTTGAATTTGAATTGATTTTCAAAATTCGGGCCATAAGATGAGCCGCTGAATTTCATCGTTCCGAATATATCCTGTATCTGCAGCGTGGCAGACAAACGATTCTTAAGCATATCAAGAGTTCATTCATCTCGCTGGAAGGATATTTCCGTGAAACCAAAGATCTT
>Ga0172379_10009098_pt1 | contig 12316 bp, 2 predicted proteins | sample GrowelOW334metaG_FD_119756 | JGI IMG/M metagenome (GOLD analysis project Ga0172379, IMG submission 119756) | Groundwater microbial communities from an aquifer near a municipal landfill in Southern Ontario, Canada - Groundwater well OW334 metaG | ecosystem: Environmental > Aquatic > Deep... | reverse complement strand
GCGTCGACGCTGTCCCAGCGCTCGGTCTTGAACGGCAGGTCCGGCAGCACGCGCGCACGCGCGGGCTTGGATGCGACTGTGTTGGAAGCCGGTGCGCCCGCCTGAACAGCGGCGGCAGGCGGCGCAGCCGCCTGTTTGGCAGCGTCCACGCTGCCCGGCCTTGCGCCGATCAAGGGGCCGAGATCGGCGATATCGAGCAGCCTGGAAACCAGCTCGGCTTTCATTGCCGGACGTTTGCCGCCAGTGTCGACCTGCACGGTACCGGCGATGTCGCTGTCGCCGATCCGGCCCGAGAACTTCTCGTAGCGCCAGGTCTTGCCGCTATGCACCAGCCGCCCCTCGGTCGAATAGGCGCGCGTCTGCGGAAACGCGATGCCGAGCAGCGGGAAAAGCTGTGCCAGACTGTCGCCGCGCAGCGCGAGGCGCATGTCCATTGCGGAGAACTTCAACAGGCTGGTAATGGTGCCGTCGGCCTTCACCCCGGTACGGCCCACGGTGAGCACGGCTTTGAGCGGATAAGGCGTGGCCTCGTCGCGCAGGCCGAGCACCGGCCCGCCCTTGCCCTGCGCCTTGAGCGCCATGCCCTGGTATTGCCCCTGCGCGGTGAAGCTGAGCTCTTCCCCGGCTGACTGCGCATCCGACGTAGAAAGTTCGGCGCGGATGCTGGTCTTCTGCGCGGCATCGTCGTAGCCGAGCCGGCCATGGTCGAGCATCAGGCGGCCGACGCGGATACGCGCATTTTCGTCCTGCTGGTTCGCGTCCAGCAGCCAGTTCTTGCGGCCGCCGCTGCCCTGCTCCAGGAACACGACCGGGCGCTCGAGCCGCACTTCGGGCAGGACGATGTTGCGCCGAAGCAGCTGCGGCAGGTCGATCGCGACCTCCACCGCATCCGCCGCGACCATCTGCTTTTCCCTGGCCCAGGCCGGATTCGCGAACGTCACCGCGCCGGCGCGGATGCGCGGCAGCGGCCAGCCGAACTTGAGTTGGAGATCGCCACCGATGACCAGCTCGCGGCCGGTCTTGTCCAGAGTCATGCGCTCGATCGGCGCACGCAGCCAGTTCCAGCCGAAAATCGCGATGAACAGAAGCGCCAGCACAACAGGCGCGAGCAAAAGTCCGGCTGTCCATTTGAGCAAACGCGAAAGTGTCATGCAGGAACCAACGCCGCCTGTGCTTCGACAAGGCGGCGCAGGCCGTGTCGATCAAATCGCGCGAAAGGCAATGTAGCCGTGGCCGCCGCGGGCGCCGGGGTCGCATAGGGACGAGCTGCCTTCGCCGCCGCCGCCGCCGCTGCCGAGGGAGCCGCGCTGCGGCGCGGTGTCCTTGTGGCCCGGAGTCTCTCCGCTGCCTGCGCCGCCGGACCCAAGGCGCGCCGCTCCCCCGCCGCCGCCTTCGCCTGCGTGTTTGTCATTCACCGAATAATCGCCTCCAGCTGCACCCGCCACACCTCTGCGCCCCGATTCGAGCGTGCTTGCGCCCGGCGCGGCTTCGGCCTGAACCTGGTACCTGGTTTCAGGGCTCCCCCCGCGTCCGCCGCTGGTTTGCCCGGGGCCCGAGCCGCCGTGCGCGTCCATCTTGCCGGCCGTTTTTTCGAGCTGATTTCGCGTCGGGCGAGCGTAGCTCTCGGCTCCGGCGATTCCGGCTATAAGCTCGCCGGTCGCAACACGGATCATGTTGCTCGGACTTCCAAGCCATCCCGGACCGCCGCCGAGGCGTGCTTGCGGCACGCAGACGCTACCACCCGGCCCGCCGGCGCCGATGGTGAGCAGGTATGTCCCCTCGGTGAGATCGACCGTCGATTGCACTTCCATCGCGCCGGCGCCGCCGCCTCCGCCGCCTCCGCCGCCACCGCCGTGGAAGGCCTGCAAGGAGCCGCCGGCGCCGCCGCCCCCGCCGTTGGAAAGATAGACCCGGTAGCTGCCCGCCCTGAGCCCTGACGCCGGCGCAGCACCCGCACGCGGCCCCACCGTAAGCAGGCACTGTTGATTCACCGGATTGCCGGTGTCGTTCCTGATGGTGAAGAGTCCGCGTTCCCTGTCGTAGTTGGTATCGAAACAATTGGGCAAATCCGACACCGCGACGCGAGGCGCGGGTGCCAGGGTGGTGCAGCCAGTCCCCATGCCCACCAGCAGCAACAGGGCGAGTTTGGTGATCTTCATTTGATATCTCCTTGCTGAGCCTTGCATCAACTCCGGTCCGGCCAAATCCGAACCTCACTGGCCGGCATCATTCACGCCGGGACGACATGGCAACGACCGTCCCCGGGCACTGTTGGAAATGATATTGCTCCGCAGTGCCGCGTTCCGTGCGCTTGCGTACATACGGCGCGTGATTTTCAACATAGTCTTGGGTCTCACCCGGAGCGGCCGCTTTTTTTCGGCCGCCGCGGGGCGACCGAAACTGGCGGCTCAATCGGCCAGATCCTTCAGGCAATGAACCGGGCCAAGGCGAACGTACGCGCTGCATGCCGGTCCGCCGAGTGCTAGTCCTGACAGTTCTGCTGTTCGAGTTGCGGCCCCTGCCGCTTCGCGACAAAGAAGGAAACCTGAAGTGAGTTTAGGCAGCAAACACATACGCGAAACCTGGGCCCGTTTGCGGGCGCGCCTGCGCGGCGATCACCTGGCACAACAACAATTTGCCGGCGATGCGCCACCGTTGCGGGCGGAGCTGTTCGGCGCCGATCAGATGGAGCAGCATGGCAAGACCCTGGCGGGCGCGCACCGCCTGAGCTCGCAACGGGGTCCGGATCAGCTGCTCGCGCGCTTGGCCGAGAACGAAAGCGTACTGCTGCAAACCTACAAGCTGCTGACGACGGCAGGCAAGGCCAAGCGCCGGATTTCGCCGGCGGGCGAATGGCTGCTCGATAACTTCTATCTGATCGAAGAGCAGATACGCACCGCCAAGCGGCATTTGCCGAAGGGCTACAGCAAGGAGTTGCCGCGCCTGGCCCACGGCCCATCGGCCGGACTGCCGCGCGTGTATGACATCGCGCTGGAGGTGATCGCGCACGGCGACGGACGGGTGGACCCGGAAAGTCTCAGCCACTTCGTCTCGGCCTACCAGAAGGTCAGCGCGCTCAAGCTGGGCGAGTTGTGGGCCATTCCCATCATGCTGCGCCTGGCGCTGATCGAGAATCTGCGCCGTGTCGGAGCACGGGAGGTGGCCAGCAGCGCAGACCGGGACCGCGCCGATGCCTGGGCGGACCAGATGATGGAGGTCGCCGAGCAAGATCCGAAGAGCCTGATTCTGGTGGTATCGGACATGGCGCGATCGAATCCGCCCATGGTCAGTTCGTTTGTCGCCGAGCTTGCGCGGCGCCTGCAGGGCCAGAGCCCCGCTCTGGCATTGCCGCTGACCTGGATCGAGCAGCGGCTGTCCGAGTCCGGGCTGACGATCGAACAGCTGGTGCAGTCGGAAACCCAAAAGCAGGCCTCGGTCCAGGTCTCGATCAGCAACAGCATCGGCAGTCTGCGCTTTCTCGGAGCGATGGACTGGCGCGAGTTCGTCGAATCCATGAGCGGCGTCGAGCAGAAGCTGCGGCAGGATCCGTGCGGAATCTACGCCAGGATGGATTTCGCCACCCGCGACCGCTACCGGCACGCGGTCGAGAAGACGGCTAAGGCGAGCCGTCTGTCCGAGGGCGAGGTTGCGCGCAAAGCGATCCAGCTGGCGCACGAAGCTGCGGCCGGCGCGATCGCCAGGAGCGGTGTCCATGGCGGCGCCGGCGGTGATCGCACGGCGCACGTGGGCTATTACCTGATCGACAAGGGTCTGCCACAGCTCGAACGCGCGGCAGAGCTGCGGCCATCGATTGCCGAGGCCGTGCAGCGAAGCTGCGGCCGGTTTGCTTTGCCTCTTTATCTGGGCATGTCCGCGCTGCTGACACTGTGCTTTACCTGGGCCTTGCTGGCACAGGTGCAGGCCGGCGGACTGCACGCTTGGCTGCTTGTGCTGATAGCGATCCTGCTGGCCTTTTGCACCAGCCATCTGGCCATCGCGCTGGTCAATTGGGCGGCGACCGTGCTGGCGACGCCGCGTCCGCTGCCGCGCCTGGACTTCTCGCATGGAATACCCCCGGACTGCCGCACGCTGGTTGTGGTTCCGGCCATGCTCGTCAGCGCCCCGGGCATCGAGTCCCTGATCGAGGCGCTCGAAGTCCGGTTCCTGGCGAACCGGGATGGGCAGCTGCTGTTTGGCCTGCTCACCGATTTCTGCGATGCGCAGGCGGAAACGCTGCCGGAAGACGAAGCCCTGCTGCTGCTGGCCCGGAACCGGATCGAAGAACTGAACAAAAAGTACCGCAGTGGCGCGAGCGGCGCCGAAAGCAACGCCTTCTTCCTGTTCCATCGCCCGCGCCGCTGGAATCCGCAGGAGCGGCTGTGGATGGGTTACGAGCGCAAGCGCGGCAAGCTGGCGGAATTGAATTCGCTGCTGCGCGGCGGCGGGCAGGCGTGCTTCTCGCTGATCGTCGGCGCGACCGAGACCTTGCCCGGCGTAAAGTACGTCATCACCCTGGATACGGATACACAGCTGCCGCGTGATTCCGCGCGCCAGTTTGTGGGCGCGATGGCGCACCCCTTGAATTGGGCGCAATTCGACGAAAAGCAGCAGCGGGTAAGCGGGGGCTATGGCATCCTGCAGCCGCGCGTGGCGGTGAGCCTTCCGGGCACCAACCGCTCGCGCTATGCGCGGCTGTTCGGCAGCGAGCCCGGCATCGACCCGTATACCCGCGCCGTCTCCGATGTATACCAGGACCTGTTCGGCGAGGGTTCGTTCATCGGCAAGGGCATCTATGACGTCGACGCGTTCGAGCGCTCGCTCAAGGGACGTTTCCCTGAAAACCGGATACTCAGTCACGACCTGCTCGAAGGCTGTCATGCGCGCGCAGCGCTGCTCTCCGATGTGCAGTTGTACGAGGAATATCCATCCAGCTACAGCGCGGACGTGAGCCGCCGGCACCGCTGGATCCGCGGGGATTGGCAGATTGCCGCATGGTTGTTGCCGAGCGTACCCGGCAACAGCGCAGATGCCACTGCCCGGCGGCAGAATCCGCTGTCGGCGCTGTCTCAATGGAAGATATTCGATAATCTGCGGCGCAGCCTGGTTCCCGCGGCATTGACACTGCTGCTGCTGCTGGGCTGGACCGTCTTGCCGCCTGGCTGGTTCTGGAACTCGGTGGTGGTCGGCATCATCCTGATTCCGCCCCTGATTGCCTTGATGCTCAACCTGTTGCGCAAGCCCGATGACATGCGGCTGCGCCCGCATCTCGCCGCGGCCTTGCGCTCGGCGCTTGGGCACTTCGCGCAGGCAGTGCTTACGCTGGCCTGTCTGCCCTACGAGGCCTACTTCAGCCTGGACGCGATCCTGCGCACCCATTGGCGCATACTGGTCACAAAAAAGCTGCTGCTGGAATGGACCCCTTCGGGCCGCTCGGATCGCGTTGAGCGCAGCAGCCTCGCCGCCTGTTTCCAGTCGATGTGGATGGCACCCGCACTCTCCATCGCCACCGCCGGCTATCTGGCCGCGTCGACGCCGGCCACGCTGGCAATGGCGGGGCCGATCTTGTTCCTGTGGATTGCCTCGCCTGCGATCGCCTGGTGGATCAGCCAGCCGCTCGCGCGCCGTGAAGCCCGGCTGTCGGCCGAGCAAATCGTCTTTCTACAGACAATATCGCGCAAGACCTGGGCATTCTTCGAGACCCTCGTCGGCGCGGAAGATCACTGGCTGCCTCCGGACAACATGCAGGAACATCCGCTTGCCGTGGTCGCGCACCGCACCTCGCCGACCAACATGGGGCTTTCACTGCTGGCGAATCTGTCCGCCTACGACTTCGGCTACATTCCGGCCGGACAACTGATAGAGCGCACGGCGAATGCGCTCGCGACGATGAGCTCGTTGCAACGGCACCAAGGCCATTTCTACAACTGGTACGACACGCAATCGCTGCAGCCGCTGACTCCCCTGTATATATCGTCGGTGGATAGCGGCAACCTCGCCGGCCATTTGCTCACGCTGCGGCCGGGGCTCCTCGCCTTGACCGATCACAAAATCCTCGGGACGCGCTTGTTTGACGGCTTATTCGACACCCTGAGAGTGCTCGTGGACACTGCGGCAGACGCACCCCCGCCTGCGCTGCTGCTGCTCGATCAACTGCAGAAAGATCTGGAGTCCGCCTACGATTCCCGGCCTGCCACGCTTCTTGCGGCGCACACCTGGCTCGCCCGGCTGGCGACGTCGGCCGCACAGCTGGCCGCCAGCCTGACGAGCCAGGACAGCGCCCCGGCCCTCGCGCCGGTTGGCGGCGCACAGTGGTGGGCGCAGGCGCTGACCCGGCAATGCCGCAGCGCCCTGGATGAACTGGGCTTGCTCGCCCCCTGGCTTGCCCTGCCGGCAGCGTCCGGCAGGCTGGGCAGCGTCCTGGATACCAGCGAGATTCCGACACTGCGCGAACTGGCAAGCAACAAGGCGCCGTGGGTAAGGGCGATCGAGCAACAACTGGCCGCTGACGCGACAGCCGAGGAGCGCGCGTGGCTGGATGCCTTGCGCCAGCACAGCGCGGCGGCCAGCCGCAGCGCCCAGGAGCGGATTACGGCGATCGAACGCCTGGCACTGCTGCTGAGCGAACTGGCGGTCATGGAGTATGACTTCCTCTACGACAAGACGCGTCATCTGCTCGCCATCGGCTACAACGTCAGCGAGCGCCGCCAGGACTCGAGCTACTACGATCTGCTTGCCTCCGAAGCGCGATTTTCCAGTTTCGTCGCGATTGCACAAGGACAGCTGCCGCAGGAAAGCTGGTTCGCGCTGGGACGGCTGCTGACGACCGCCGGTGGCGAGCCGACGCTGCTGTCGTGGAGCGGTTCGATGTTCGAGTACCTGATGCCGCTGCTGGTCATGCCGACCTACGAAAACACGCTGCTCGACCAGACCTGCCACGCGGCAGTGGAGCGGCAGATCGCGTATGGCAAACAGCGCGGCGTCGCCTGGGGCATGTCGGAATGCGGCTACAACACGGTCGACGCCTCTCTCAACTACCAGTATCGCGCCTTCGGCGTGCCCGGTCTCGGCCTGAAGCGCGGATTGGCCGAGGACCTGGTGATTGCGCCCTATGCCTCGGCGCTCGCGCTGATGGTCGCACCCGAGCGCGCGTGTCTCAATCTGCAGCGACTCGCCACCGAAGGACTGGCCGGGCAATTCGGCTTTTATGAAGCGGTCGACTACACTGCATCGCGCCTGCCGCGCGGCAAGAGCAGCGCCGTAATCCGCTCCTTCATGGCGCATCACCAGGGCATGATTCTCCTGTCTCTGGCCTACCTGATCCTGGACCGTCCGATGCAAAAGCGCTTCGAGTCGGATCCGATGTTTCAGGCGACCACCTTGCTGCTGCAGGAGCGCGTGCCCAAGGCCGGAGCGTTCCAGCTGCATACCGCCGAGTTCTCCGCCATTCGTGCGACTGCCAACGAACCGGAAATGCCGGTGCGCGTGCTCAACAGCCCGGACACGCCGATACCGGAGGTGCAGTTGTTGTCCAACGGCAGGTACCACGTGATGGTCACCAATGCCGGCGGCGGCTACAGCCGCTGGAAAGAGCTCGCCCTTACCCGCTGGCGCGAAGACACGACCTGCGACAACTGGGGCACGTTTTGCTACATCCGCGACGTGAAGAGCGGGGAATTCTGGTCGAATACCCATCAGCCGACGCTCAAACGCGCGGAAAAGTATGAGGCGATTTTCTCGGAGGGACGGGCCGAATTTCGCCGCCGCGACCTCGATTTCGATACGCATACCGAGATCGTGGTTTCGCCCGAAGACGACATCGAACTGCGCCGGCTGCGCATCACCAACCGCGCGCGGACTAGGCGCACGATCGAGGTCACGAGCTACGCCGAAGTGGTTCTCGCGGCGCCTGTCGCGGACGCACTGCATCCGGCGTTCAGCAATCTTTTCGTGCAGACCGAGATCATCCGCGAGCGGCAGGCCATCCTGTGCACGCGCCGGCCGCGCTCGGCGGACGAACAGTCGCACTGGATGTTTCACCTGATGAGCGTGCGCGGAGCCAAGGCCGGGGAGATTTCGTACGAAACGGACCGCTCGCGCTTCATCGGCCGCGGTCGCACCGTTGCCGCGCCGCAGGCGATGGACGATTCCGCCGCGCTCTCGGGCAGCGCCGGCTCGGTGCTCGATCCGATCGTAGCCATCCGCCATCGAATCAGCCTCGAGCCGGAGCAGACGGCGACGATAGACATGGTCAGCGGCATCGGCGCCAGCCGCGACGCGGCCCTGAGCCTTGCCGGGAAATACCAGGACCGGCATCTTGCGGATCGGGTGTTCGAACTGGCATGGACCCATAGCCAGGTGGTGCTGCGCCAGATCAATGCCAGCGAGGCGGACGCGCAACTTTACGGACGGCTGGCGCGCTCCGTCATCTATGCCAATTCCAGTTTGCGCGCGAACGCGGGCGTTCTCGGAAAAAACCGCCGCGGTCAGTCCGGCTTGTGGGGCTATGCCATTTCCGGCGATTTGCCGATCGTGTTGCTGCAGATCGGCGACCTGGCGAATATCGATCTGCTGCGCCAGTTGGTGCAGGCCCACGCCTACTGGCGCCTGAAGGGACTCGCCGTGGATCTGGTCATCTGGAATGAGGATCGCGCCGGTTACCGGCAGTTGCTGCAGGACCAGATCATGGGTCTGATCGCCGCCGGCGTCGAAGCCCACGTGATCAACCGGCCCGGCGGAATCTTCGTGCGCCCGGCCGAACAGATCTCCGACGAAGATCGCGTTCTGGTCCAGTCGGTCGCGCGCGCCATCATCAGCGACCGCCGCGGAACGCTCGGGGACCAGATCAATCGGCGCGGCCTGGCGGGAGCGCGCGCACCGCACCTGAATGTCCCGCGCTTCAAACCGAGCCGCACCCAGCGCGCCGATCTGCCCGCGACGGCCGCGCCCGCGCGCCGCGATCTGTTGTTCGACAACGGACTCGGCGGCTTCAGTCCGGATGGGCGCGAGTACGTCATCACCACCGCTCAGGCTCAGGTCACGCCCGCGCCCTGGGTGAACGTGCTCGCCAATGCGCACTTCGGCAGCGTCATTTCCGAGAACGGCATGGCCTACACCTGGAGCGAAAACGCGCATGAGTTCCGCCTGACGCCCTGGGCAGACGATCCGGTGAGCGACGCCAGCGGCGAGGCGTTTTATCTGCGCGACGAGGAAAGCGGCCGTTTCTGGTCGCCTGCGCCTCTGCCCAGCCGCGGTGCCACACCCTACGTCAGCCGCCACGGCTTCGGTTACAGCGTGTTCGAGCACGCGGAAGACGGCATCCATTCGGAACTCACCGTTTTCGTGGCCCTGGAGGCCGCGGTCAAGTTTTCGGTGTTGAAGCTGCGCAACGAGTCGGGCCGCGTGCGCCGGCTCTCCGTGACCGGCTACGTCGAGTGGGTGCTGGGCGACCTGCGGCCGAAATCGGCCATGCACATCATTACCGAAATCGACCCGGCGAGCGGCGCGTTCTATGCGCGCAACGCGTATAACACCGAATTCGCCGACCGCATCGCGTTCTTCGACGTCGACATCGACGATTCGGGCAGAACCTTCAGCGGCGACCGCGCCGAGTTTGTCGGGCGCAACGGCACGCTCGCGAATCCGGCGGCGATGAGCCGCACGCAACTTTCCAACAAGGTGGGCGCCGCCCTGGATCCCTGCGCGGCAATCCAGCTGGCATTCGAACTGGACGACGGAGAGGAGCGTGAGTTCGATTTCCGCCTCGGCGTAGCCGGAAGAAGGGGCGCCGACGAAGCGAGCAAGCTGGTGCGCCGCTTCCGCGGGCCGACTGCGGCACGCAACGCGCTCGAAGCGGTGCGCGCTTACTGGAGCAACACCCTGGGCGCGGTACAGGTGGAAACGCCTGATCAGTCCCTCAACCTGCTCGCCAACGGCTGGCTCGTCTATCAGACCCTGGCCAGCCGCCTGTGGGGCCGCAGCGGCTATTACCAATCCGGCGGCGCGTTCGGCTTCCGCGACCAGTTGCAGGACGTGATGGCGCTGGTCCACGCCGAGCCCGCGCTGGTGCGCGAGCACCTGCTGCGCTGTGCGGCCCGCCAGTTTCGCGAGGGCGATGTCCAGCACTGGTGGCATCCCACCTCCGGTCGCGGCGTGCGCACCCACTGTTCGGACGACTTCCTGTGGCTGCCGCTGGCGCTGTGCCGCTACGTTTCCTGCAGCGGCGATAGCGGGGTGCTGGACGAATCCATCAGCTTCCTCGACGGCCGGCCGGTGAATCCGGACGAGGACTCGTACTACGACCTGCCCGGCCGCTCCGATGAATCGGCGAGTCTTTACCAGCATGGTGTGCGCGCCATCCTGCGCGGTCTTGCCTTCGGCGCCCACGGCCTGCCGCTGATCGGCTCCGGCGACTGGAACGACGGCATGAACGCCGTGGGCCATCAGGGCAAAGGCGAAAGCGTGTGGCTGGCTTTCTTTCTCTACGAAGTGCTGACGCGATTTGCCGGGCTGGCGCACATGCACGGCGACACGGCCTTCGCCGGGCGCTGCCAGACGGAGGCCGCGACACTGCGCCAGAATCTCGAGCGCAACGGCTGGGATGGCGAATGGTACCTGCGCGCCTACTTCGACGACGGCACGCCGCTGGGATCGGCGCGCAACGCCGAATGCCAGATCGATGCCCTACCGCAAAGCTGGGCCGTGCTCTCCGGCGCCGGGGAACCGGCGCGTTCGCGCACGGCGATGGCGGCGGTGGACCGGCGCCTGGTGCGCCGCGATTCAGCGCTGATCCAGGTGCTGGACCCGCCGTTCGATAAATCGGCTTTGAATCCGGGCTATATCAAGGGCTACGTGCCGGGGGTGCGCGAAAACGGCGGGCAATACACGCACGCGGCGATCTGGACGGTGATGGCCTTCGCCGCCCTTGGCGACCGCGACCGCGCCTGGGAACTGTTCGGCCTGATCAACCCGGTCAAGCACGCGAGTTCCGCTGCGACGATTGCCACCTACAAAGTGGAACCCTACGTGGTCGCCGCGGACGTCTATGCGGTCGCGCCGCACACCGGCCGCGGCGGCTGGACCTGGTACACCGGGTCCGCCGGCTGGATGTACCGGCTGATCCTGGAATCGCTGCTGGGACTGAAGCTGGAAGTCGACAAACTGCGCTTTGCGCCCTGTCTTCCGGCAGACTGGGCATCGTTCAAGCTGCGTTACCGCTACCGGGAAACGGTGTATCACATCACCGTTCTCCAGACGCCGGCCGCGGACAACAGGATCAGCGTCACGGTTGACGGCATCGAGCAGCCGGACGACGCCGTTCCGCTGCTTGACGATCGCGTGGAACACGCGGCCGAGGTAAGGCTTCACCGGGCTCCGGGCTGATGGGTGACCTGGACCGTGATCGATCTGCGTGCTGCACGATCGCGCGCCGCCGCAGGTACTTCGCAAACCCGAAGCTATACTCAGGCCGTCGATTCATGAACCCGGATCAAATTGCACCCCGCCTCCTTGGCCCGATACATCGCAGCATCCGCCCACTTGAGGATATCGCCCTGGCTGGCGTCGTGATTCTGAAATAAGGCCACCCCGATGCTCGCCGTGCACCGAAACTCGACGCTCGTTTCCGTCGTTCCCTCATGCGGGATCTCAAGCACATAAGGCACAGCCAGCGCGCTGCGGATTTTCCCGGCCACGCGTTCGGCTTGCGCTCTTGACTCGGTTCTATCCGTATCCAGATCACCGACCATCACCACGAACTCGTCGCCGCCGAAGCGCGCCACGGTGTCCGTCCCGCGCACACAACTTTTCAGCCGGGCCGCCGCCTCGATCAACAGCAGATCGCCAACCGCATGCCCATGCGCGTCATTGAGAAGTTTGAAGTTGTCCATATCAAGGAACATCACCACGCCACAGCGGCCATTGCGCTTGCTGGCGGCCATGGCCTGGCTCAGCCGGTCGCTGAGCAGCCGGCGGTTGGGCAATTGGGTGAGCGTATCGTAGAACGCCATTCGACGCAGTTGTTCTTCCATGCGCTTGCGCTCGGAGACGTTGCGTATGTTGCACTGAATTACCTTGACGCCGGCGCAGTCGTAAGCATTGCTGACGAATTCAACCGGGATCTCCGCCCCTGCTTTGGTTTTCAGGGGAAGGTCTTCGTATCGTACATACCCCTTCGCCTGCAACTCCGCGAACATTTCCTTGCTCTCGGCCCGGTCCGCGAACGCACCCACCTCCCATAGCTTCTTCCCCAGGAACTCGGCGTGCGAGTAGCCGAGCAACTCGATCAAGTAGGGATTGACGTCCTCGATCTGTGCCGTGT
>Ga0172379_10009097_pt1 | contig 12317 bp, 12 predicted proteins | sample GrowelOW334metaG_FD_119756 | JGI IMG/M metagenome (GOLD analysis project Ga0172379, IMG submission 119756) | Groundwater microbial communities from an aquifer near a municipal landfill in Southern Ontario, Canada - Groundwater well OW334 metaG | ecosystem: Environmental > Aquatic > Deep... | reverse complement strand
CGTTCTATCAATGAACATGGTACTCTCCCTTTTTGAACCAGTTAATAGATCAAATTGAGAGAGTACCTTTTTTTTGAATGTCAGACTAGATCGGATCTTTTAGTATTTTGACGAACTCCTGTAGCAATAGCAAATGACAAAAGAGCCATAATCCGCACGCTACTCAATGCCGGAGCAAAAACATCTATTTCAAACTCAGAGTCAAAAACCCCTGAGTCGTACACACCAATAACACGTACAAACAAGACATTCTCTTTCAACGCACAAAAAATAGAAGCGCGGCAAAGCCATCCGATTAACATCAGCCCCTCATCTATTGCAACAAATGCATCATACGAAAGTAACTTTGTTCTGCCAAATCAAGTAAATAGTGATAGTGACACGGTAATAAAGGAACACCCTAATCTCGAGCCCCTCTCACGAAAAAGCTCGAAATATCTAGTCAGTCAACCTAACCATTCCCCGATCGAAGAAATTCCATCACAACCTTGGTGGTACTGTTGCTAAACTAGTGCGTCACACTTTATTTAATCGCCAGTTGCTGAGCGCGTTGAAAAAATAATTTAAGCCTTCGATAATCATTGCCAACAACAAGAGAGAAGATATCAAAAAATTGATCTTGCTTCTCTTGCGTCAAAAGTTTTTGGTCGATCAACTGCTTGAGCATCACAAGTAAAAGCTCATCAATATTCTGGATCTGACTGGCAAATGCAAACAACACATGGAGAAAATCAAACCGCTGAAAAAAACGTGCTTGCATTGCTGAAGGACAGCTGCCAACAAAGCCATGAATCTTGCATGGTCTCGGTGGAAGCAAATAAAAAACATCAGATGTCAGATTCTTTTTTTTCTCACAAAAACCAAGCACCTGCACTTTGAACGTCGTTCTTAAAAATTCAAAAATTTGTGGCTGCTCTGCATACAATTCTGCTTCAGTTTTTTGATACGGAAAAGGGTAGCGCATGGGATCCATTGAACCAACTTGAATATGCGTTACGCATCCGAATACAAGCGTTTCATCATCTTCTACGTAAACTAACGATCCAAATATTGGAAAATTATTCCATTGCCATGACTGTGCAAGAAAATGGTCCAAATGGCTTTCAATAATTTCTGCAAAAAATGGTTCTGGCGGTTGTTTGCTCACGCGAGCTCCTTGTTATCTTTTAAAAAATAGATTGCTGTCCGGTACACTCTTTTTCATCCAGCATTTTAAGAAATGTACGTCGGTGCGCAATAGATACACCAACATGCACGATTGCATCCATATGCTCTTTTGTTGCATACCCCTTGTGCTGGGCAAACGCATATGAAGGAAATAATTTATCAAAGCGATTCATCAATCGGTCACGCGTAACTTTAGCTATGATAGAAGCGGCTGCAATCGACGTCGAAAGCGACTCTCCTTTAGTAAAATAACACACCTCAAGTCCGTCAGACGCATACGCTTTAGGAATAATTAATGGCATTGCATCAACGACAGCGTACTTCAGGGTATCATTGGAATTCATTTGTTGGTCAGCTAGATGAATGTATGCACGCTGCATGCCCTTGAGCGTTGCCTGATAAATATTAATCGCATCAACAACATGACTACCCACCGTTGCAACAGCATAATACTTACAGTGCTCAACAATCCAATCGTAGGCTGCCTCGCGTTGGCCCGCAGTCAATACTTTTGAATCGCGCAGTAAATCGTGGTGCGCATAAGGATGCAAAACAGCTGCAGCTACGACAACAGGACCGGCAAGGCACCCTCGCCCTACTTCATCGATACCACAGACTAAATGTCCATGCGACCATGCATCATCTTCAAAAAAATTCTTACTCACCTGCGTATATTTTTTTGTCACACACTTATCCACAGCAACCCTTTTTTATTAAAGAGAAATACGGTGTAAGCATAGCCAACACTTCATAAAAAACAACGTCGCCCGTTTTCATATTGGGCAGCCCATATTTTAGTAGCATTTCAGCTTGACATAGTTTATAGTAAGACACAGTACAAACTGAAAAGTTAAAAAAGCAATAATTTGCAGGGAGGAGAAATTATGTCAACCACAACTGAACTGCGCGTTAAAGAACTGCTGCGCGAACGGGGCTGGACAACCAAGGTTCTCGCAGAAAAAACTGGCATGTCAGAAAGTTATCTAACGCACATTAAGAATGGTACACGCCGCTGGAATGAAGATGCGCTTAAAAAGCTTGCACATGCGTTTGGAGCTCATCCGGTCGATCTTTTTGTGCAACGTAAAAACCGAACAGACAACGTTGAAAGTTCGATAAAAATCACTGAAAGCACAGAAGCTTCAACCGTTGATCTTCAACTCAAAATCGTACCGATCATGGGTGATATTCCTTCAAACCCATCACCATTCAATAACCAGCTCATGCAGGTAACAACCGGATACAAAGATGCGTTCGTCCCCGTCTTTAATACATCAGACAGCGGAATATTCTGTTTGTGTGTTGAAAGCAACAGCATGGCGCCACACTTTGTAAAAGGTGATTACCTAATCATCTCTCCTGAAACATGGACCCGCTCAGGCGATATCGCTGCTGTTGAATACGGCAACGATCAAATGACAAAAGCGGTCATGCAAGTAACCTACATGGAAGATTTTATTGTACTGGAATCAGTCAATCATAAATCGCCACCCGTAGCACTTATCAGAGGCAAAGATAATTTCAGAGTCATCGGTAAAGTTATTTACCGCTATCAAAAGATCAACTAAATCTTAAAGGGGCCTGAACAGGCCCCTTTTTAGCATCCCTATCTCATTCAAACAGTTCTAGCGACATGGAAAGTAATAACCATACCCAAGGCGCACGAGATCAACCATAAAGTAGCATCCTATTCCCACAAGCACCAACCCCGTAATGTAGGCGATCGCATTTAAACTTTGTGTATTAATCGATTTTCCAATGTAGTGAGCGATAAACGCCACGCCCGTTAATATGGTCAGCGATCCAAGCGTAATCATAAAACTTCCCGAAAGAATTCGCGCGACCGACAACCCTGCAGACCCTTCTGGTACAAGCTGTACGCTGACAAACATAAAAAAAAGCAAGGCCAACGGATTAAATAATGTTATAAAAAATGCTTTTCCAATCGTAAGCACAATCGACGCAGTCAGAGGGATCGATTCATCCGAAATCGTTGTTTCCCGTGTATGCCTTCCCCGCAATAACCGAATACCAAAGAAAATCATGGCGATGCCGCCAACAAAATCCATAACAATCACAGCCCGAGGCGACCCACCAATGAGCCCTAAGAGGCCTATGCTTCCCAACAAAAATAAACACCCGTCAGCCAGCGCCGACCCCAAAGCAGTTGTAAAACCTTTCCAAAACCCGTGGAGCGATCCGCGATTAAAAACAAGGATGAAAATAGGCCCGATTGCCGATGAAACCGATACGCCAACGAGAAAACATTTAAGGAAAAACCAACAATTCATAGAAAACCCCTTTATTAACGAATTCCTTTGTAATATTTTACCACAGTCGTTACAATAAAATAAATGAGTTTTGTATATTGGTCAGGTAAACCACCGTCAGGCTTTATAAGGAATGCTTGTGAGTCAGCCGTTACACTTTGGTACCGATGGAATACGCGGTCCCGCAGATAAATTCCCATTCACCTACGAAGCGCTCCTTGCGCTCGGACAAAGCTTCGGCGAGTGGGCAATCGGCCGGTACGGCACGCGGACGCCTCACTTTCTTATTGGCTGCGACACCCGAATTTCCTGTCCAACTATCAAAAAATCTCTCATTCAAGGTATTTCAGCAGTCGGCGGAACCGTCACCGATGCAGGAATAATCCCTACCCCGGCGGTTGGCCAGTTAGTACAAAAAACGGCACACTTCAATTGCGGTATTATCATTTCGGCATCGCATAATCCTTACTATGATAACGGCATCAAGCTTTTCGATGCTCAAACCGGCAAGCTCACTGATGCGGATGAACAGTGTATCATGCAATGTTTCGAAGCGTTCTTCAACCAGCCTTCAACGCTCACTCTATCAACAACTACTGACGCCGTATCCTGGCACGAAGCCTCAACGACCTACATCAACAACGTGTGCGCCCTCTTTACCCCTGAATATCTTAAGGGCCTTACTATCGTTCTTGATTGCGCCAACGGCGCAACATTTTCAGTCGCTCCAGCAATATTTGCCAACCTCGGCGCCAATGTTATCGCGCTTAATATCGAACCTACAGGCACCAACATTAATGATCAATGCGGCTCACTACATCCTGAAAGCCTTGCACAAATGGTCATCAAGCATAACGCTGATTTTGGGTTTGCGTTTGATGGCGATGGCGACCGTGTGATCGCTGTAAACAACCAGGGCTTGATCAAAGATGGTGATGATCTTTTAGAAATTTTGTTACAACATCCTGCATACAAAGACACCAATTGTTTGGTCGGCACGGTCATGACCAACAAAGGCCTCGAAAATCTTTTAGTCAGTCGAAATCAAGCACTTATCCGCACAAAAGTCGGTGACAAACACGTTGCCCAACAGCTGGAAAAAGAGAATCTCCCTCTTGGAGGTGAAGCCTCAGGCCATATCATTATAAAAGATTACCTCGTCACCGGTGATGGCATCTTTGTAGCACTTAAAACGCTTGAATCAATTGTTGCATCAGGTAATACTCTCATGCAAACCTTTGAAAAGCATGCCCAGGTTATTATCAACATCCGCGTAACCCATAAAAAGGACCTAGCGAGCACCTCGATTAAACCAATCATCGACCAGCACGAGCAGACATTGGCAAGCGGCAGAGTTTTGGTACGTTATTCCGGCACTGAAAACGTGCTGCGCATCATGACAGAAGCGCTTCAACATGACCATGCTCAAACCTGTGCCTCATCACTGGCGCTCCATCTTTCTAACGTTCTTAACACCGAAGCATAAAAATTTTTAAGGAGTTTGAATGAACTTTTTTAAGCCAGTTACCCATTTCTTTGCGCATCTTAAGTCACTTTTTTTAAGTGGCCTTTTTACAATGATTCCCATCGCCGCCACACTCTTTTTTATTAATTTTGCGTATCACCTGGTAAGCCGTATCATTCTACCGCTACGAACCCTTGAACCTGCTTTCTTACAACAGGTCCCCGGCTCTGAATTTGTTCTCGTTATGCTCATGATCGTCGTCTTTGGAATACTGCTTAAAATATTTATCGCGCACACGGTTCTCCATTATCTTGAATACCTCATCGTTAAAATTCCGCTCGTAAGAATTATTTATTCTTCTTCAAAAATTCTTGTCGATTTCTTCAAGCTATCTGATAAAAAAAAAGCTATGGAACGTAAAGTTGTGCTGATCCATTACCCTCGCAAAGGCCAATTTCACCTGGCTTTTTTACTCGAATCAGCTGAACAAACGTATCAAAAACTTATTCCTGAGCATCAACGTTACGCAACTCCCGATGAAAAATTCTATAAAGTCTTTATGCCTCATTCTCCAAATCCAACAACCGGGTTCTTTTTTATCCTTCCTGAAAGCGATATCATTCATACCGATATCTCCTTTGAAGAAGCAATAAAAACACTTATCTCATGTGGACTGACCACGCCAGAATCAATTAAACCAATCTCAGACGTGCACCACAGATAATGATCCTTGCCCGCTATATTTTTCGTCGTTTTTTTGCCTACGTGGGCTGGACAACATTGCTGCTCGCCCTCATTTTTGCCCTTATCGAGCTCTGCGAAAAAATGGTTCGTGCACAACAGGTGGGCGTTTGGGCTGTCGTGCAGCTGGTTGGCTTTAATTTTATACCTTCTTTTTTTGATATCATGCCCCTTGCCAGTTGGATCGCAACCCTTTTCTTTATCAAAGAGCTCTATCAACAAGATGAATGGACAACCGTCTCTATCCTTTCCATAAGTCAGAAAACCATCCTGCGCATTTTCTTTGCAGCCGGCCTTATGCTGTGCTGCATCCACGCCATCGCACGGGAAACAATAGCGCTCCCCTGTACGGCCAAAGCTGAGCGGTTTAAACAAGAAGTCTTTAAGAAACAAACACCGCGAACATTATTACATCAGTGGTTGATGCTCGATGCTACAACGCTGTGCCACTACAACGTCCTTGATACTAAAAAAATGACCGGTAGTGGACTTTTAATTATCTCAATGACCGCCGCCGGATTCATAGCGAAGCAAACAGTCACCGCGCCACGCTTTCACTTAGATCAAGCCCATCAAAGTATTACACTTCCAGAGGGGGTCAGCTTTAACACGCAAACCGGTCAGTCTACGCCTATCGCGCCGACAACCATGCATCTCCCCAGTTTTTTTTCTCAGCTGAATATCACAACCGAACCGCCACTGCTGAAAAACATTATGAGACATTTGATCTACAACAAAAATATACTCCCCGAATCGGTCAAAAATGACCTCCTTGCAAAACTCTTTAAACAACTAAGTGCGAGTCTGCTTCTCTTGATCTACCCACTCCTCACGCTGTGTCTGTTTTTCTTGGCCGCAACCCGTAAGCCGTTACTGGCTGTATTGCCCTTACTTCCTTATCCGTTACTCCTTGTAACAACAACGGCCGCCGACATCGGCATCGCTCATGGCGCTCCTGCCATCGTTACCCTTGTTCCTATCGCCTGCGCCGGAGCATGCCTCCTTGGTTACTACCTGTATTTAACGATTCAGGAAGGCAAATTCAGCAATTCTAACTTGAAAAAATGAGCGCTTTATCTAGACTAAAGATCTAGATGTTTTTGTGTATCCATAGGTAAATTTATGAAAGGATCTTATGTCGCAACATAAAAAGTTTAATCTCGCTCTGGCGATCTTCTGCGGAGCTCTTTTTTGTACTCCTGCCTACGCGGCTGAACAAGCCGAAATGCAAACCCCTTCCACGGTCATAGCATCGCCTGCACAAACCGAATCGCTGTACGCCAGCGAAGAAGAAATCAACGCCGCCGTTGAGCGCATTGACGTTGTAGATCCACGCGTTATTTATTTCAGCACCATCGGTTCAACATATATGGTTGATTTTCAGCCATCAAACGGTTCAGCAACCATCGTTTACTGCAACACCTGCGACAGGCAGTACAAGAAAAAACAATCAAATATCTGGACACCAGTCAATATTCGTCCCATTTCAAAGCCAGGTGATTTGCTTAGTCTCACCCCTGTTCGTCAAACCATAAAATTCACACTTCCTGAACCATCGGTTATCGATAAATCATTTACCACTGAGGGCAGTCCATATATCGAAGCCGGACTCGTCAAAATTTTCAAGGCGATGAGCATTTACCCAGACGAAGGCTACAATGGCACGATTCTTATCGATCAGTACAGAGCAGGTTTGCCATTCAAGTTTTCCTTCAAAAACGTCGAAGAACTCAGAATGCTTATTGCTTACTTCGTTGAACATCTTACGCTTCCAGACGGAACGTTTGAACTCCCTGCAACCAAACAGCGCTCCATCGCGATGATCGATTGCAAAGGAATTGAGAACCTCAATAAGACTGAAATACAGATTCTCAAACAGTTTTTTATCATTCCAAATCAAAAAAATGAAGTCGCTAAAAATTTCTTCGGCAACGTTGGCTACACGTATTCAACCATCGTCAGCGCCAAAATTGATTCATACAAAAAAGAAGAGATCGGCGAAACTATCTTGAGAAAAATCAAGGATACAGCAACGCTTGATGGCAAAAAGTTGTTAGTGGCAACGGTCGGAATCATTGTTGGTACCTACATTGTCAAAAATTTAACCAGTACTTTGGACAAGTGGGATACTTACTCCGGATTCGGCTGGTTATTCGGTTTTGCAAATCCTCCGCAGAAGCCAGACTCAGCAAAACCTGTTTATGTTGTCGACAATCCATCGAAAGCGAAATCATCATAATTTCAGAATTTCAGGGGCGTACATGCGCCCCTTTCTTTCTTGTCTGTGCGGGTCCACGATAACACTCATCTTTTTAATTTTACCTAGTAAAATAGTCATGGCATGTCTAATTAACGAGGTAAAATTCTAAAAGAGGGTTGAAATGAAGATCATCGTATCGGCCGGTGGACGGTTCCATGCCATCAATCTTGCGGGCCACCTGGCGCAACGCGGCCACCTTGAAAAACTTTTTACCTTCAGTGCCTCTCGCCAGGATCATGCGCTCATTCCCAAAAAAAAGATTGCCCGCATCTGGCAAGGCTCTTTTTTAGATACAATGTTCCAGCGCTTGCGGCTCGGACGGGTTGTCGATAAAACAATGTTTAATTTTTACAAAGACACTCTCTTCGATTATTGTGTCGCCCGGCAATTAGATTCTTTTGCGGGGATGACAGGAGAATTTGATATTTTTGTGGTCTGGGCAAACTATGGCCTACGCTCAATACCTGTCGCGCGCAAACGGGGCGCTCTGGTTATCGTTGAATCCGGTTCGGCTCATATCAAAGAACAATATGAATTGCTCACACATGAATACAAAAAATATGGGCTATCAACGCACCCTGTTGACCAGCGGACCATCAAGCGTGTAACTCAAGAATATGAACTAGCTGATTATATAACGGTCCCTTCGACCTTTGTCTTTAACAGTTTTATCAAACACGGCATCCCGGCAGAAAAACTTTTAACGGTACCATGCGGCATGAATCTGGCGCCGTTTTTGGCAAGCGCTCGTATCCTTCGACAAGCTCAGGACGAGCGGGAACTTTTATCCGTTCATGGTGAGCCTGTCGAACCACATGAGCGGTTTCGTGTCATCTTCGTCGGCCTTCTCTGCCTTCGCAAGGGCATCCATTACCTCATCGACGCATGGAACAACCTTGACCTGCCAGAAGATTCCAGCGAACTGGTTCTTGTCGGACATTTGCAAGCTGACCTTGCCCATGTTTTGAAGAGAAAAAAACTTAAGAAAAATATTATTTTTTACGGCTCAACGGATCAGGCAACACTTAAAAACCTTTATGCTGAGTCATCAGTGTTTGTCCTCCCTTCAATTGAAGATGGGTTTGGCATGGTAATGGGAGAAGCAATGGCTTCGGGATTACCCGTCATCTGCACCACGCACACAGCGGCCCATGACCTTGTCAGCGAAGGCAAAACTGGTTTTGTTATCCCTCCCGGAGACGCCGGCGCCTTGGCTGACAAGCTACGGTGGTGCTATGAGCACCAAGATGAAAGCGCACAGATGGGACACAAGGGGCGACAAGCGATACAAGAACACGCGCATACCCGTTACAGCGATACGATAACCCAGCTGTATCAAGAGCTTCTTGCTCATCGCTTATCATTCGTAGGTCCGTATGGTTCGAGACGGCATTCTAAAGCACCGTTCGTGGCGAGGAGCGAGCAACGCGAGCATCTCGAATCCATGAACGATGAGAAATGCCTCCTCACCACGAACGAACCTAATGACCGAGAAACAAGGCCATGATGCCACTATCTACCTCAATGCTTATCGTAGGAGCAGCAAGCGAAAATCCCGCAATCTACACCTATGCACCATCGTTTCATACAACGCTCAAAAGTCTCGGGTACCAGGCCACAACTTTTTTTAATGTGAAGCAATCTTTTATCCCCTTGATAAACAATCGAACAATCGCATCGCTGCCAGGTGCCGCACAAAAAATAAATACTGTCTTACTCAACAAAGCGCTAGTTTCCCACGTACAAAAACATCGCCCACGTATTATTTTTTTCATTAAAGCCCACACAATTTTTTCTGAAACATTGGTTGCGTTAAAAAAATATGGCGCCCCAACGCTTATCAATTTTTACCCCGACAACCCTTTTGTCTGCTGGAATGGTAATTCAAACGAACATGTACTCAAAGCGTTTCCCGTGTATGACCATTTCTTGATCTGGTCACAAATGCTCATACAGCCCTTGTTGTCGGCCGGATGCAAGCAGGTCCACTATTTCCCTTTTGCTTTTGATGAAGTACTTTTTAATCAAGAGATTTTTATAACTCAAGAGGACCACACACGATATCAAAGCGATGTTTGTTTTATTGGTTCCTGGGACACCCAGCGCGCGTGGTGGCTTGAACATCTGGTCCACCGACTCCCCCACCTCAACCTAACGTTATGGGGCAACGGATGGCAGGACAATCTTGGCAAAACTTCACCGTTAAGAAAACATTGCCGGGGACCGGCCCTCTATGGGACTGAAATGATTAAGGCCTTCCGCCTATCGCACATAAATCTTAACTTCATACGAACGCAAAACATGACATCACATAACATGCGAACATTTGAAATTCCAGCAAGCAACGCTTTTATGCTCACACAACGCAGCCACGAACAGGCGAAAATGCTCTTTACAGAGGGACAAAGTATTATTTGCTTTGATTCACTTGATGAGCTTGCACAAAAAGTTGTACAGTACCTCAACGATCCAGAACAACGTCACACATTGACTGAACAGGCATGGATAAAGGCGCACAACTATACGCTCAAAAAAGAACTTAACAAGCTCATGCTTTTACTGTAGGGTTAAGCGCAGCAAAAATCGATAGGAAGGTATAATGAAGCAGAAAGCGTTGAACAATCAACTCTCAGCTGTTAAGTGCGCGCATATCAAATCATGTTTAAAAGGCTCTGCGGTTCTTGATGTTGGTGCCGGTGATGGACATTATCTGGCCTGGCTTGCAGCTGAAAACCCAACGCTGGCCCTTGTCGCCATCGATCACAAAGAACCGCCAAACGCCCCTACATTTACCTATCATCAAGCCGATCTAGAAAAACCAATTGATTTTCCTGACCATTCATTTTCAACTATTTTGGCATTCGATATTCTTGAACACATTACGCATGAACAGCAACTCATAGCTCACATCTTTAGGATCTGCCGGACGGGAGGGATTATCATCGGCTCGGTTCCCCACGACAACGATGCATTTTTACCCGACTATAATCTCACCTTTTATCACCGAAGTGATCTTACCCATAAACGTTACTACACCAAAGAAACACTACATGCGCTCCTTGAGCGTGCTGGATTTCACACCATCACTATTAATGGTAAAGGCGGGGTTAACCCTCACGTAATTGCAGAATTTTTTCCTCGAGGCACTCGATATATAATAAAAAAAATAATCGGGGGCCTAAGGCGTATTGGCATAATAAACACAAACCTATTAACGTCGGATCTGTTTTTTATCGCACAAAAACAGTAACCGCCCTAGAAAGGTGCTATGTTACCTCGACAAAAACCCAAGATTGCCATCATCTCACTGCGTAATTCTTATAATTATGGGGGCGTTCTTTCATGCCTTAGAGCAACGTACAAATTCTGTGAAACATACTTTGAACCAACGGTCTTTTTTTTGAGCTTTGATCCGGAACTTGCCACCAGTATTCATCGCCTAAAATTTGCTTCAAACAGCAAACCTCTTTCTTATTTTGGTATGAACTGTGTTGAAATAGGTGCGCGATGGTCATTCTGGGAACCGGGGCATTATGTTTTTACACAGCCAACCTGGGAAAAATTGTTGCAACAGTATGATTATTTTTTTGTTGTCAGTGGCACTTGTATAGCGGCACATCCACTTGTTCTCCTCAATAAAAAATTTGTTATGTGGGTTGCCACCCCCTACACAGAAGATCGTGAGCAGCGGGTCAAAGAATTCGGCGAAATTCATTACATCATCGACCGCCTGGCAAACAAAAAGATGCTTGCTCTCGAAAAAAATATCCTTTCATCAGCTAACTATATTTTTTCAATCAGCTCCTATGTACAACAAAAATTCAACTCTATTTTAGCAACAAAACGCACCAACAATACATGGTGCGGATTCCCGATTGATTGCAGCAAAGCGCTGCCCCTTAATATCTATAAAGAAAATATACTGATAGCTGTCGGACGCTTCTCTGACCCGCGTAAAAATATCACAATGCTTATAAAAGCCTTTAGCCTCATTCATGAAAAAAATAAAACAGCAAAACTCTATGTCGTTGGTAAAAAGCCAAGCAATGAAAAACTTTATGATTTTTGTGACTACCCATGCATCGAAAACATTGTTTTTACAGGTCAAATAAGCGCAGCAGATCTTACCGCACTCTATCGCCGGGCATCTGCAATGCTCATTACATCGCACCAAGAAGGATTGGGCATTGTCGGACTTGAGGCGCTTTTACATGGAACACCCGTCATTGCAACGCTGTGCGGGGGGCCTGAAGATTTTATTATCCAGGGTCGTAACGGATACCTTGTGCCCATCGATGATGTACAGGCAATGGCAGATAAGGCGCTCGAGCTGCTTTCCAATCACGCATTACTGTGCCAACTTTCACTGGCAGCCCGTGACTTTATTCATGCACAGTACTCGCTCCAAACTATT
>Ga0172379_10009096_pt1 | contig 12318 bp, 11 predicted proteins | sample GrowelOW334metaG_FD_119756 | JGI IMG/M metagenome (GOLD analysis project Ga0172379, IMG submission 119756) | Groundwater microbial communities from an aquifer near a municipal landfill in Southern Ontario, Canada - Groundwater well OW334 metaG | ecosystem: Environmental > Aquatic > Deep... | reverse complement strand
CAATGTTTCATTGCGTCATTTATTGTAAATTGGAAATTGTAAATTGGTAATTTTATTCTATTATTGCGAGTATATCTGACTCACTTGCTATGAGATATTCTTTGCCATCAATTTTTATTTCATTTGGCCCATATTTTGTAAATAAAACTTTATCTCCTGGCTTTACTGACATCATAAGTATTTTTCCATCATCTGTTTTCTTGCCAGGTCCCACAGCAATAATTAATCCTTCTTCTGATCTTTCTTTTGAAGCTGTTTCTGGTAAAAATATGCCAGTTTTTGTTTTTTCTTCTTCTTTTACGGGTTCAATTAAAATATGGTCTCCTAATGGTTTTATTGTCATAACACTACTATTTGTTTAATTATATTTGATATTATAACTTAAAAGATTTAAGAGCTTATGTCAAGCTTTAAGATATTTTCCGGTGTAACTGTTTTTCACCTTGGCAATATCTTGCGGAGTTCCTTGGCCCACAATTGTGCCACCTTTATCTCCGCCTTCAGGACCCAAGTCAATTAACCAATCGGCATTTTTGATTAAATCTATATTGTGCTCAATAACTAAAACAGTATTATTTTTTTCGACTAATCCACCTAAAACAGAAATTAATTTTTTGATGTCGTCAAAATGTAAACCAGTTGTTGGCTCATCTAAAATATATAAAGTCCTGCCGGTTCCTTTCCTTGAAAGTTCTGTTGCTAGTTTTACCCTTTGAGCTTCTCCCCCAGACAAAGATGTTGCCGATTGTCCTAACTCAACATAGGACAAACCAACTTCTTTTAAGGTTTTCATTTTTTCGTAAAGCCCAGGAATATTTTTGAAAAATTCCATTGCTTCTTCAACTGTCATATCTAAAACTTCTGCAATGTTTTTATCTTTATAGGTAACTTCCAAAACTTCCTTGTTATATCTTTTACCATGGCATTCTTCGCACTCAACATAAATATCTGGCAAAAAATACATTTCTACTTTTTTCTGGCCTTGGCCCTCGCAAGCTTCGCATCTTCCGCCTTTTACATTAAATGAAAATCTTCCAGCTGAATATCCCCTTACTCTTGCTTCTTTTGTTTTGACAAAAATATCTCTTATATATGAAAAAGCCCCTGTATATGTTGCAGGGTTTGACCTTGGAGTTCTACCAATTGGAGATTGGTCAACTAAAACAACTTTATTTATATTTTCAATTCCTAAAATTTCTTTGTGTTTTCCTGGTTCTTCTTTTGCACGATAAAACTTTTTTAACAAAGATCTGGCCAAAATATCGTTTACTAAAGATGATTTTCCAGAACCAGAAACTCCGGTTACGCAAACAAATTTTTCTAAAGGAATTTTAACATCAATATTTTTTAAATTATGTTCTTCTGCGCCTTTTATTGTTAAATATTTCTGCTTTGCCACGCCAAAGCCGGGGTACCCGCTCGCGGGTCGGGAGGCGGGTTTTTTCTTTTTACCCTCTCTTTCAACTTTCTTTCTTCCAGACAAATAATCTCCGGTTAGAGTATGTGATTTTAACAATTCTTTCATTGTTCCTTCAAAAACAACCTTTCCTCCATGCTTTCCTGCTCCAGGACCAATATCAACTATCCAATCAGCTGCCTGCATTGTCTGCGGGTCGTGCTCAACAACAATGACTGTGTTTCCTAAATCTTTTAATTTTACTAATGTGTCTATTAATTTGTGCTGATCTCTTGCATGCAAACCAATGGATGGCTCATCTAATATATACAAAACTCCAGACAGTTTTGAACCAATTTGTGTTGCCAATCTTATTCTTTGCTCTTCTCCGCCAGCCAATGTCCCAGCTTTCCTGGATAATGTAAGGTATGACAAGCCAACATCATTTAGAAATTGCGTCCTATCAATTATTTCTTTTAGAATTCCTGCGCTAATTTTTGTTTGTGCCATGCTTGCAAAAAATTTTTGTAGCTTATCAACTGGCATATCAACTATTTTATCTATTGATTGGTCAGTAATTGTCACAGCCAAAACTTCTGGCTTTAATCTTTTGCCATGACATTTTGGACAAACTTTTATTACCATATATTGTTCAATTTCTTGTCTTGTCCAATCAGAATCAGTTTCGTGATACCTTCTTTCCAAATTTGCAACAACTCCTTCCCAGCCCGAGGCTGGTCCGCCTTGGGCGGAAAAATCTTTATCACCAAACAAGATAATATCCACAATTTTTTTAGGCAGTTCATCTACTTCTTCATCTAAAGAAAATTTGTATTTGGTGGCTAAACCAGAAAGGATTGAATAATAATATCCTTGTCTCCCAACTTTATGAGAAGCACGAGACCATGGCCAAATAGCGCCTTCAGCTAAAGTTAAGTGCTTATTTGGAATTACTAATTCAGGATCAACTTCTAATTTTTCTCCTAAGCCCGTGCATTCAGGGCAAGCTCCATAAGGATTGTTGAAAGAAAACAATCTTGGCTCTAGCTCTGGAAGAGAAATTCCACATTCTTCGCAGGCAAAATGTTCTGAAAAAATTAAATCTTTTTCAGGATCATTTTTTTGACCAATAATTACAATTCCTTTTCCAAGTCTTAATGCAATTTCTAAAGAATCAACTAGTCTTGACCTGTCTAAATCTTTATCCAAAACCAATCTATCAACAACAACTTCAATGTCATGCTTTTTTTGCTTGTCTAATGGCTTTTCTAAAGATTCTTCAACCTGATAAATATTTCCATCAATTCTTACTCTAACAAATCCTCCCCTGTTAATTTCTTCTAAAACTCCATGATGTTCGCCTTTTTTGCTTCTTAAAACCGGCCCTAAAATTGTAATTTCTGTATTTCCTTGCCTCGCCGAAGCCTTGGCGGAGGCGGGTTTGGACATTTTCAAAACTTGGTCAACAATTTGGTCAACTGACTGGCGCGAAATTAATTTTCCGCAATTTGGACAATGAGGTTTTCCAATTCTTGCATATAAAAGACGCAGATAATCATAAATTTCTGTAATTGTTCCCACGGTAGAGCGTGGGTTATGAGTAGATTTTCTTTGATCAATTGAAATTGCAGGAGAAATTCCTTCTATTTTATCAACATCGGGTTTATCCATCACACCCAAAAATTGTCTTGCATAAGCTGACAAACTTTCTACATATCTTCTTTGGCCCTCTGCATATAAAGTATCAAAAGCTAAAGAAGATTTTCCAGAACCAGACAAACCAGTAATTACAATCAGTTTGTTTTTTGGAATATCTAAATCAATATTCTTTAAGTTATGAACTCTTGCCCCTCTAATTTTGATATATTCGTTTTGTCCCGACATAATCGTGGATCCTCGATAAATTTAATTATTTAAATTTATCGGGACATAGATAACAATAAGTGGTTTATTATACACCTTTATTTATCCCCGTGCAAGCCCTATATTAAACACCTCACTCGACTGAGTTGTTTAAATAACCTTGAAAACAAGCTAAATTTGGGCTAATCTTATTCTATGGACAGATTTAAGTTTATATATAAATCTAATATAAATAAACTCCCAAAAACAGCTGGGGTTTATTGCTTTGCCTCGCCAAAGCCAAAAGGCGAAGGCGGGTTCGAAGTGATTTATATAGGAAAGGCAATAAATATACAAAATAGAGTGAAAAATCATTTTAATCAGCCAAGTTATCGAGATAATCTTTTTATGGATAAAGTTGATAAGATTGGTTTTTTAAAAACAAATTCAGAGATTGAGGCCTTAATTTTAGAAGCTAATTTAATCAAAAAACATCAACCAAAGTTTAATGTAGTTTGGCGCGATGACAAAAACTATTTTTATGTGGCAATAACAAAAGAAAAAAGGCCATCTGTTTACATCACCCACCAACCCTTCGACGGGACTCAGGGCAAGAAAAACGACAAAGCTGATTATATTGGGCCTTTTGTTGAAGGCGTAGCTTTGAAAAAAACTTTAAGGTTTTTAAGAAGGGCTTTCCCCTATTACTCGCAAAGAAAACATCCAAAAATAAAATGTACTTATTGCCATTTGGATTTATGTCCCGGCCCGCAGCCTGACTTAAAATTATATAAAAATAATTTAAAAAATCTAAAATTAGTTCTTGAAGGAAAAAGAATTAATGTTTTTAAAAACTTAAAAAAAGAAATGAATTTGCTGGCAAAAGAAAAAAAGTTTGAAGAAGCAGGAAAAATTCGCGACAGAATGCAGGCTTTAAAGCAAATTATGGCGCATACTCGCGTAATTGAGGCAGGAAAAACATTCATAGCAGAAAACCCAAACCAACTTTTAGCAAGAATAATTGGCGTAAATAATATTTCAAGAATTGAATGCTATGACGTTTCAAATATCCAGGGCAAACAAGCTACAGCTTCCATGGTTGTGTTTGTTGATGGACAGCCAGATAAAAACGAATATAGAAAATTTAAAATTAAAATGCAAAATGAACCAAATGACATTGCAATGTTAAAAGAAGCCATAACTCGAAGGTTAACTCATGCAGAATGGAAATTTCCAGATGTAATTTTGATAGACGGTGGCATTGCCCAGTTAAATGCAGGAATTGAAGCTAAGGGCAACAAAAATATTAAGGTAATTTCAATTGCTAAACGAAATAAAGAATTGTTTATTGAAAAAAGAAAAAATCCTATTCTACTAAAAACTTTACCACAGGAGATTTATAACCTAATAATACATTTGGATGACGAAGCCCACAGGTTTGCAATCACTTATCACAAAAAATTAAGAAGTAATGATTTATTAAGATAGTTATTGCTTTTTCGTTAAAAATTTGCTATACTTGTAAAAGATGAAGAGATTACTCTCTCAGATTATCGCTGCCATACTAGGATTATGGCTGACGACATTGTTTGTGCCTTCGGTTATAATTAGGGCATATCCAACCTCAAATTTTTTTGGTTTTCCTTTAACAGCTCAATGGGAGATTCTTTTGGTTTTAGGAATTGTTTTAGGATTATTAAATTATTTTTTACGGCCACTTTTAAAAGCTTTATTTTTACCCTTAGAAATACTTACACTTGGACTTTTTACAATAGTAATAAATATGGGTTTGATATGGCTTTTGACTAAAATGTTTGACGAGCTATATATCCCCTTCTTTTTGCCGCTATTATACACAACCATGATTATTTGGATATTAAGTGTAATTTTACAAAAATTATTAGTCAAAAAACATTAAAAAACTAAAATGAATCAAATATTATTCTATTCTCAAATCATAATATCTATAATTTTAATTGTGCTTATTGCAGTACAACAAAGGGGAGCTGCTTTAGGCGCTGGCTTTGGAGGTGGAGGAGAAGTTTATTCTACTAAAAGAGGAGCACAAAAAAAAATATACTACGCCACAATTGTGGTAACAATCATTTTTCTTGTTTTGGGCGTATTAAATATATTACTTCCTCAATAAAATTTTTAAATAATGAAGTTTCCTAAATTTTCTCAGTGGAAACAACTTTTCAAAATATTGAGAGGAACTGAAAGAAAATTTTTTTTAGTTCTTGTTATTTTAGCTATTGGATCTGCAACATATCTTGCAATTGATTTTTATATAAATAATACAAAAACAGCCCCTGCCTATGGAGGAACTTATATAGAAGGTGTTGTTGGTCAACCAAGATTTATAAATCCTATTTATGGAGAAACAAATGATGTTGATAGAACCTTAATTGATTTAATTTATTCAGGGTTGATGACTTATGATAAAGATGGAAAGATAGTGGCTGACTTAGTAAAAAGTTATCAAATTTCAGATAATGGAAAAATCTACACTTTTCAGTTGAAAGATAATCTTTATTGGCAAGACGGAATACCACTAACAGTTGATGATGTCATTTATACTATTAAAACTATCCAAAACTCAGATTATAAAAGCCCTCTAAGGGCAACTGGCTGAATGTAAATGTAGAAAAAATATCTGACAAATCTTTGGCTTTATCTATCAATTCACCCTACAATTCTTTCTTAGAAAATTGCACTGTAAAAATAATACCTCAGCATGTTTGGGAAAATGTTTTAGCTGAAAATTTTGCGTTGTCTTCTTATAATCTACAACCAGTTGGTTCAGGCCCCTATACTCTTTCTAATTTACAGGAAACCAACAATAGTTTTATAAAAAGCTTAACGCTTACAGTAAACCATAAATATTATGGCAAGTTGCCATATATATCGGAAATATATTTTGATTTTTTTGAAAATAAAGACAATTTAATAAGTGCTGCCAATCAAAAAATAATAGACGGCTTTTCTATATCAGATTTAGACGGAAACGAAGCTTTAGCTGAAAAACAGGTGCGCCAAGGATGGACAACAAATGAAAAATTTGATGTTTATTCCTTTTCTCTTCCAAGATATTTTGCCGTATTCTTCAACACACAAAATTCTAAAATATTATCTGATAGCAATATAAATCAAGCTCTTAATTATTCTGTTAATAAACAAGAACTTTCCCAAAAAATAAGCGATTCATCTAAAGAAAAAATTTCTGTTGTTGATTCTCCAATTTTACCAAACTATTTTCTTTATCAAGAGCCAACAATAAATTATGATTTTAACATAAATACAGCAAACAAGCTTTTAGACAAATCTGGATATAAAGACAATGGCCAAGGCCAGAGGGTAAAAATAAATAATAAAAAACCAGCGTTTCAATTTAAAAGTTATCTAAAAATAGGCTCTAGCGGAAACGAAGTCATAGAGCTTCAAGGATGTCTATCAAGATTAGATAACAATTTTAGAATTCTCTTGCAAGAAGAAAGCAATGGGAAATATGACAAAGGAACTGAAGCTGCAGTAACTGCATTTCAAAAAAAATATTTGCCAGATACAGAAAGCACTGGCGAAGTTGGTGCTGAAACAAGAAAAAAACTTAATGAGTTATGCTTCGCCACTCAAAATAATTCCTTGCCCCTGCAATTTACTTTAACTACAATAAATCAGCCACAACTGGTTAAAACAGCCAACCTTTTAAAAGATTATTGGCAAAAAGTTGGAGTATCAGCTCAAATAAAAATTGTAGAGCTTTCAGAATTAAAAGATATTATTAAAAACAGAGATTATGATGCTTTGCTCTACGGTCAAGCGTTAGGAAGTTTGCCAGATTTATATCCTTTTTGGCATTCTACACAAATAAATGACCCGGGACTAAATCTTTCATCATACCAAAATAAAAAAGCTGACCAATTATTAAAAGACGCTAGAGAAACTTTAGACGAACGAACAAAAGCTCAAAAATATGAAAGTTTGCAAGACATAATTCTTGCTGACGCCCCTGCCCTATTTTTGTATAATCCTGATTATCTTTATTGGGTTTCTGGAGGCATAAAAGGAATTGACACTACAAAAATAGTTGACCCGGCAAAAAGATTTGAAAACATACAAAATTGGTACGTACAAACTAAAAGGGTTTGGAAGTAATATGAAAAAATATATAGTAAACAGGCCTTGGGGCAGATTTGAACGATATTGTTTGAATCAAAAATGCACTGTCAAAATTCTTTTTTTAAAACCCAATGAAGAACTTAGTCTTCAGTATCACAAAAATAGAAATGAATTTTGGAAGATAATCAAGGGGAAAGTTAAGGTTAATATCAATAAAAAGATACTAAAAGCAAAAGAAGGAGACGAATTTTTCATTACTAAAAAACAACTTCACAGAGCAAGTGCTGGAAAAAATGCAGTTGAAATCTTAGAAATTTCTTTTGGAAATTTTAATGAAAAAGATAATATAAAAATAGAAGATAAATATAAAAGAATATGACAACAGAAAATATCGACTTATCAAAATTAACACCTGACGTGCGCCACCTAAATGATATGCGCGAAGTTTTATATGACAAAAATTTTGCCAAAAATTCAGACGATTTGGATTTATATTTTATGTATAGAAAGTTAAAAGAAGAAAACGGATTAAAATATAATATCACAATAATTTCCTCAAAAATGTTGGGCTGTGAATTTAATAAAACAGCCGGACATTATCATATGGGACCAGAAATGGAACTTTATAATGTGATTGAGGGAGAAGCAATATTTTTAATGCAAAAGGGAGACCAAGAAAAAATAGAAGATGTTTATGTGGTTAAAGCAAAAGCTGGAGAATCGGCTATAATAAAATCTTCTTATGGACACGTAACAATAAATTCCTCTGACAAAGATTTAAAAACTCAAGATTGGAGCCCAATTGAAACACAAAGTGATTATTCGCTATTCAAAAATTCACAAGGCGCCTGCTATTATTATATAAAACCCGCCTCCGGACCCAAGGGGTACCCCGGCTTCGGCGAGGCGCAGTGGATAAAGAATCCAAATTATAAAGATGTCCCTGAAATAAGGTTTGAAGAACCTGTTGTTGGCGTACCCGAAGATTTAAGCTTTATAAAATAAGCGCAATACGTTTGCGGACGTGGCGGAATTGGCAGACGCACAGGCTTCAGGAGCCTGCGATCGCAAGATCATGTGGGTTCAACTCCCACCGTCCGCACAAAAATAATTCTCTAAAAATTAACTAATATAATTAATATGATAATACAAAAACATCCGGCCTCTGCCGGAAAACAAAGTCCAGCACAAACAAAGAGCTGGCATGAAGTAAATCCTCCTCCACAAAAAAAATGGCGTCAGGATGATAATTTAAAAATAATTCCTTTAGGGGGATGTGAAGAAGTTGGAAGAAACATGACTGTTTTTGAGTATGGGCAAGATATTGTAATTTTAGACATGGGCTTGCAATTTCCAGAAGAAGATATGCCCGGAATTGATTATGTAATTCCAAATGTTGAATATTTAAAAGGAAAAGAGAAAAATATTAAAGGAGTCATATTTTCTCACGGTCACTTAGACCATATTGGAGCAGCTCCAATTTTACTTAATAAATTAGGAAACCCGCAGATAATCGGCAGACCTTTAACTATAGAAATGGTAAAACATAGAGTTGAAGATTTATACCATGGCGCTTCAAAAAAGTTAAAAACAACCTATGTAAAAGACATAAACCAAAAAATAAATTTAGGAGCATTTACTTTGTCTTTTTTCCAAGTTGACCACGCTATTATGGATGCAGTTGGAGTTATTTTAGAAACACCGTCAGCCACAGTAATACATCCTGGAGATTGGACAATAGAAAAAAATCCAATTGGCAGAAAAGCCATTGATTATAACCATTTGTCTCGCTTAAAAAGGCCTACAATTTTAATGCTCGAGTCTTTGGGAGCCACAAATGCAAAAGATCCTGTTACTGAAGAAGAAATGTTAAATAATCTTTATATGTTAATCAACAAGGCTCCTGGCAGAGTTATTATTACAACGTTTTCTTCGCAGATTGAAAGAATTAGGCAAATATTAGAATTTGCCACAAAAAATAATAAAAAAGTTGCTCTTGATGGATTTTCAATGAAGCTAAATATAGAATTAGCTCAAAAATTAGGATATATTAAAATTCCAAAAGGAGTAATAATTCCAACAGACAAAGCTCACACCCATCCAGACAATAAAGTTATTATAATCTGCACCGGAGGGCAGGGCGAAGAAATGGCAGCTCTTTCAAGAATTGTTGCAGGAAATCACCGCTTTGTTAAAATTAAAAAAGAAGACACTGTTGTTTTTTCTTCTTCTGTAATTCCTGGAAATGAAAGAACTGTTCAAAGGTTAAAAGACAACCTTTATCGCCTATCTGACAATGTATATCATTCAGATATTATTGATGTTCACATTTCTGGCCACAGCAACATAGAAGGAATAAAACAAATGTTAAAAGAAATTAGGCCAGATTATTTTATTCCTGTTTATGCAAACCATTATTTTTTGAAAGAAGCTTCTAAAATTGCTCAAGGAATAGGATTTCGCAAAGATAAAATATTTGTTCCAGACAATGGTTCTATTATAAGGTTTTCCCATTCGGTAGGCTCAGGGCAAGCCAATAAAGAACCTGAAATATTAAAAGAAAAAGCGCCGTCTAACTATGTTTTCGTTGACGGGCTTGGTGTTGGAGATGTTGGAGAAATTGTTTTAAGAGACCGCCAAATGTTGGCAGAAGATGGAATGTTTGTTATTGTAACTATAATAGACAAACAAACAGGCCGAGTAAAAGGAAGCCCAGATATTATTTCAAGAGGATTTGTTTATTTAAGAGAATCGAAAGACTTATTGTCTCAAACTCGAAAAAAAGTTATAGAGATTGTAGATAAGTCAGCCGGCCACGGAGGTGCTGTAAACTGGACTTATGTTAAAGACGAAATCCGCAACAAAATTGGCGACTTCTTAAATACAAAAACTTCAAGAAGACCAATGATTCTTCCAGTTGTTATTGAAGTATAAATTTTAAAGCGAGGCAATAAACTTTTTGTAGTCCCTGGTCCACTTGCCCCAAGAGTTCAAAGGGGGTTACCAGCTACGGAAAAAAGTTTGTTGCCAAGCGAAAACAAATTATGAGAATATTTTCAGGGATTAGGCCAACCGGAGGCCTGCATATAGGAAATTATTTAGGAGCAATGAAGCAATGGATTGAATTGCAAGAAACAAATGAATGTGTTTTTTGCATTGTTGACTTGCATGCAATAACAACTCCTTATAACCCAAAAGAATTGCAAAAAAATATTTTAGAAACAACTGCTGTTTATTTGGCAGCTGGAATTAACCCAGAAAAATCAATTATTTTTGTGCAGTCAGAGGTAAAAGAGCATTCAGAATTAGCTTGGCTTTTAGGGACAATTTGCCCAATGGGTGAGCTTTCCAGAATGACGCAGTTTAAAGACAAGTCACGCCAACACAAAGATTATGTTAATGCAGGATTATTTACCTACCCTGTTTTAATGGCTTCAGATATTATTTTATATAAGACTCAAGCAGTACCTGTTGGCAAAGACCAAGAACAACACGTAGAACTTGCTCGCACAATTGCTAAAAAATTCAACCAAAAATTTGGACAAATTTTTCCAGAACCAAAAACAATTATGCCAAAGTCAGGAGCCAAAATAATGAGCTTAACCGACCCAAAAAAGAAAATGTCAAAAACAGATGACGCAAAAGGTTGCATTTCTTTATTTGACTCGCCAGAAGACATTACAAAAAAAATAATGGCCTCAGCCACAGACTCTGGCAAAGATATAATTTATAACGTTACAAAAAAGCCTGGCATTTCAAACCTTTTAACAATTTATAGTTTAATGAGCGGAAAAACAATCCAAGAAATTGAGAAAGAATTTAAGGGAAAAGGCTATGGAGATTTTAAAAAATCTTTGGCCAAAGTAATTATTAACTATTTAGAACCATTTCGCAGAAAACAAAAAGAATTACAGACAAGAGACGTGTACGTAAAAGAAATTTTAGAAAAAGGTGCCTCTCGCGCAAGAGTAATTGCAGAAACCACAATGTCAGAAGTTAGAGAAAAAATGGGACTAATATAACTTCTATAACCAACTAAACAGCCCCGACGTTACGTCGGGGCTGTTTTTTAGTTTATTTTTCAATAAGTTCTGTCAGCTCTTTTTGTTTTTGCGCCAATAAATCCTGAGTATTAGCTTCGATGGTTAAACGCAAAATAGGCTCTGTATTTGATGGACGCACATTAAACCACCAATCTGCATATTCTACACTTATGCCGTCCAAAAAAGATTGTTTTCCATCTGAATATTTTTGTTTTACATTTTCTAAAACTTCATCTTTGTTGCCAACTTTAAAATTAAGCTCAGACACCTTAAAATATTTATTAAAAGGCTTTACAATTTCTGAAATTGGCTTTTCATAGCTTGATAACAACTGCAAAAATATTACAAAAGCAATAAACCCAGAATCTGCATAAGCATTATCGCGAAACGAATAATGGGCTGACACTTCGCCTCCCATAATTCCCTTTCCTTCCCGCATTACAGAAGACATATTAACATATCCAATTTTGGATATTAAAGGTTTTCCACCTAAAGTCTTAATTGATTCTGGAACAATTTTTGACGCAGTCAAATTATAAACTATTCCAGCCCCGGGTTCCCTCTTTAAAAACACCTCTGATAAAAGTGGAACCATAAAATCAGCTGAAATAAAAACTCCTTTTTCATCTACAAAAAATAATCTGTCTGTGTCGCCGTCAAAAATAACGCCAAAGTCTGCTTTTTCTTTAACAACAGCCTCGCAAATTTGTTTCTGCGACTCTGGCAACAAAGGATTTGACGGATGAGCTGGAAAACTGCCGTCTAATTTAAAATTTAAAGGAATTATGTTTAATGGCAAGCCCTCTGTTAAAATTGGCATTACTTTTCCAGCCATACCATTTCCTGCATCAACCACAACACGAAAGGGCTTTATTTTATCAACCTCAACAAAGCTTAAAACATGGTTGATATATTTTG
>Ga0172379_10009095_pt1 | contig 12318 bp, 13 predicted proteins | sample GrowelOW334metaG_FD_119756 | JGI IMG/M metagenome (GOLD analysis project Ga0172379, IMG submission 119756) | Groundwater microbial communities from an aquifer near a municipal landfill in Southern Ontario, Canada - Groundwater well OW334 metaG | ecosystem: Environmental > Aquatic > Deep... | reverse complement strand
GCTGGCAGTTGTGGCACGAAGCATCGGTGTTGAGGAGTTCCTTATGATGAGTAAAGGCGAAGCGAAAGACACGGGACGCGCACGGCAGTATTTGCTTGCCAATGCTATGGAGGCGATTATCGGTGCACTCTATCTTGATCAAGGTTATGATGCCGCTAAAAATTTCATATCCAAAACAGTGCTTGTTCATTTGGATGAGGTTTTGAAAAGTAAATCATACGCCGATCCAAAAAGTCGCTTTCAGGAAGAGGCACAAGAACGATTGAGTATTACGCCGAACTACCATGTTTTGCGTGAGGAAGGACCGGATCATGATAAACATTTCGTGTCCGGTGCGTTTTTGGGCGAGGAACTGATCGCTGAGGGGGCGGGACAATCCAAACAGGAAGCCCAGCGCGATGCCGCCAAGAACGCTTTGGAAAAGAAGGGCTGGTAAACTATGTATCTCAAAAAACTTGAAATTTCAGGATTCAAATCATTTGCCAACAAGACCGTGTTGGATTTTTCGTGTGACAAAAACAGTGGAATTACGGCGGTAGTTGGCCCGAACGGTTCTGGTAAGTCAAACATTGCCGATGCGATCAGGTGGGTTATCGGAGAACAATCACTCAAAAATCTTCGAGGGAAGAAATCCGAAGACGTTATTTTTTCAGGATCAGGTAAAAAAGCTCGATTGGGGAGTGCGTCGGTGACGATTTATTTTGACAATTCCGACAAACGCATCCCTCTGGAATTTTCAGAAGTTTCCATTACGAGAAAATTGTTTCGAAACGGAGAGAGCGAATACCTTATCAATGGCAGTCGCGTGCGTTTGCTTGATATTGTGGATGTGTTGGCAAAGTCAGGTATCGGCAAGGACAGTTATTGTGTGATCACGCAGGGTATGTCGGATGCTATTCTTAATGCGTCGCCGTTTGAACGACGCGGGATTTTCGAGGATGCGGCCGGTGTGAAACAATTTCAGATAGAGAAAGACCGTTCACTTCGTAAGATGGAGAGTACTAAGGATAATCTGATGCGAGCAGATAGCCTTATTATCGAAATCGAACCGCATTTGAAAAATTTGAAACGTCAAGCGGAAAAAGCGTCGCAAGGGAAAGAAATCGCTGAAATGCTTCGCACAAAACAGTTGAAATTATTTGGTTTTTTGTGGCATCGTTTCGATAGCGAACGCGCGCAGTTGGCAAAGGAGCGTGACGAACTCACCAAGAAATTGCAAAAAGCGGAAACTCAATCAGAAACCATCAATCAATTATTACTAAGTGAATCGGCGCAAACGGAGGATCAAGGCGCTATCAGTGCGCTGGAGAAACGCATCAGTGATATTCGAATGAAACTCAACAAAGCTGAACGCGAGCTTGCGATTGCCGATGGTCGTATTCAAGTGGAAAAAGAACGACGCGTGCCCAAGGAAGTGACACGGAGTACGCCGGTGGATTTGGCATACGTCCGCAATCGTTTGATTGAATTTCAAAAAGATCAAGAAGTATTGATTGAGCGATTGGGCAATGTTAAACAACTTTCTGCATTGCAAGACTTGCAAGTATTGGCACGTGCTATTCAGGCGAGGATGCTTGCGTTGCACGAGGATGCTGGCAAAGGCGCCGTAGTAACGAAGCAGACCATGACACTTCCGGATGAAGAACTTCAAGCGAGCGATGCTCGTTTGGCGGAATTGAATGATCAAAAAAATGTACTGGTAAAAGAAATCGAATCTTGTAAAAAAGACATCATAGAAAATGAAATTGCGATTGCCAATGAACGAGAGAAAAGCCGATTGAGTCGGGAGAAATTTTTTGCGTTGGAAAGAACGGCTCGCGCGCAACAAAATGAATTGAATACATTGAAAGATACGCTGAATGAATCCAAAGTCCGCCTGGCGCGCGTGGAGGTGCGTGAGGAGGATTTGACGGCAAGTATTCGCGAGGAGTTGTCTTTGGAACCGACGCAACTGACGTATGATGGCAATGCGATCGAAAAGGAAAGTATGGAACGAGACATTGCTCGCCTCAAAGTACAGTGTGAACATATCGGCACGATTGACCCGATGATTATGGAAGAGTATGCGGAAACGCAAAAGCGCTACGATTTTTTGACACAGGAATCGGCGGATTTGAAAAAGGCGATGGAATCTTTGAAACACATCGTGCACGAAATGGATGAGAAAATTCGCACGGAATTTGAAACGGCGTTCAAACAGATCAACAAAGAATTCGAGCATTATTTCTCGCTTATTTTTGGCGGTGGCAAGGCAGAGCTTGCCAAGATACAAGTGGAATCAAGAATGCGGACTATGGAATCAATTGGCATTGAAGGTGTCGCGGGATCTAATGAGGGCGAAAGCAATGATAGCAATGGCAGTGCCACACAAACCGGCATTGAGATTTTTGCTTGCCCTCCCGGAAAAAAAATCGCCAACCTCGCGATGCTTTCGGGAGGGGAGCGATCACTTACCTCGCTCGCTTTACTTTTTGCGATTATTTCGCACAACCCACCTCCTTTTGCCGTGCTTGACGAAGTGGAAGCTGCACTGGACGAAGCGAACTCGCGTCGGTTCAGTCGTGTGTTACAAGAACTTTCGCATCAGACGCAATTCGTCGCTATCACACACAATCGTGAGACGATGCGCCAAGCCTCGCTTCTCTATGGCGTGACGATGGGTGATGATGGCGTTTCCAAACTGCTCTCCGTCCGCCTCGATCAAGTCGCTTCCGATGGAAAAGTGGTGAAGTAAAATAGTATAAAAAAAATAAACCTGATCAGAAACATTGCTTTTGAGTTTTTTGTCTACCTATTTTTTTATTAACCACAAAGATTTTACTAGCACATTGACATAAACAGTCAAGTATCGTCAAGAGTGTTTCTGTGCTACACTAAAAATACCATAAATAATGTTTTTCTATGTATTATACAATGGATGTTTTAAAAAAAGTGTATTTTTTTCTGATATACGGATTGACTCTCATTATTGTATTTACTCCTTATTTGATCAAGGATGACCTCTCCATTTTTTCGGAAGAATTCTTGGAAGGTTGTATCATCCTTATTTTGCTCGCAATCGGATGGGTGCTTAATTTTTTCTACGAACGAGAGATTAAACAGCAAGAACACGTGATGGAGGAAGCGTGGAAGCATATCGGGGCGGTGAATTTGTTGGTAGAACGATTTCGTTTGGCGTTGACAGACGATAAAGAGTATCCGAGAAACAAAAAGGAATTGCAGTTGTTCGCCGAGTCCGCGCTCGAAAAAATGCGGGGCGTGATCCATTGCGAGTTTATGCTGTTACGCGTAGTGGATACGGAATCGCTCAATACGGTTTTCGAATACGGTGATGTTGACGCGCAGGAGAATGATGCGATGCCAAAAATCGGAAATAAAGAACTCTTGAATAGTCAATCTGCAGATGGTTTCGATACCGTATGCTCTCAATCGAATGCGGTGAAATTGAAAACATTCGTGATTTTTCCAAAAACACAGATAAGTGAAGATGGAAAAATAGTCACGCAAAAAGTTGTTAATGATTTCACGATGGTGTATATTATTTCCACCTATATTTTGTAACTTCACTGTTAGAAAGAGTGTTTTCACAATGAGACACGGTTTTTTTGAAAGAAGTTATCGTATATGATATCATATAATTGTTTTTGCTTTGATTAATAAGATGGTTTCAGGTATCTTTTATGAAAGAACACATGCATGATTTTAAAAACAATATTATTGTTTCCGCAGATGACTTCGGCATAAGAAATGTTGCCGAGCCTATTCTTTCTCTTGCGCGACAGGGAAAAATCGACAGAGTATCAGTGTTGATCAACTATGTGACCTCAAAAGAACAAGCGGAAGAACTTTTGGCGACGGGAGTGAAAATTGATTTGCATTTGGAGTTGATTCAGTTGATACGAAGCGGTGAACGTGTTGAAGGGAGTGCTTTGCTTCGTGGAATGAATTTTGCGATACGCTCTGCGTTCGGACTCGTTCGGGTATCGGAAGTGGAACGTCTGTGGATCGATCAAATAAAGGCATTCAAAAAGATGTTTGGACGCTATCCCGACGGTTTGAATTCTCACGAACACCTGCACTATTTTCCAAAGTTTTTTCGTATCGCTTTGTCGTTGAGTGAGCGATACCATATTCCTTTTGTTCGATTTGCACGAAAAGGAATCATAGGTCAAAAAACTTCAATGGTCTTTCGCATCCTTTCTTTTTTATGGAAGAAAGACAGCGCGTATTATGACGCACAACAACAATTAATAGATACAACTGATTTTTTCGTGAGTTATGACTGGATAGACGACTTCGATAATTTTTTGAAATATGCGCCTCTTGGAGTGACGGAAATTGTGTTTCATCCGGAAAGACAATGCGAATATGATGCGATAGACAAGTATTTTTAATAAGCGATTGCGGGGATATTTGACAAAAGTTTCATCTTTGCTATAATATGAAGTACACTTATAAAAAATTGTATAGAAAGCTTTAAATAGAGGTATTTTCTCGTGTGGTTTCCATGCGAGAGTTCCTGAGCGCCCTTCCTCTGTTTTTTAGTTTTTATCTATGCTGATAGCGAATACTATCGATACACTATGGCAAAAGGAAATGAAAAAGACGTGATTCGAATGGAGGGAGAGGTTATTGAAACCTTGCCAAGTACGACATTTCGTGTAAAGCTGGATAATGGGCATGATGTGTTGGCGCATATTTCAGGAAGAATGCGCGTTCACTACATTCGTCTTTTGCCGGGTGACAGAGTTGTTTTGGAAATGAGCCCGTATGATTTGACAAAGGGTCGGATCGTTCAGCGGATGAAATAAGATGTTTACGATTATAGAGAAACATTCACACGTTTAATGATAATATCGAAGTTATGAAGGTACGAGCATCTGTCAAAAAAATATGTGCGAAGTGCAAGGTAGTAAAGCGACGTGGCAATTTGTATGTCATTTGTCCGACTAATCCCAAACACAAACAGCGTCAGGGATAAATCGGGATTTGATTCGAATTCCTTTGCGTATCCCATTTTTAATTCATGAACATTTAGAGAACTTCACGTATGGTCAGAATAGCAGGAGTTAACATTCCGGATAATAAAAGAATAGAAATCGCCCTTACCTACATTTTTGGTGTCGGTCTTTCGATAAGTCAAAAAATTCTCAAAGAATCGGGCATTGATCCGAATACGCGTACGAAGGATTTGAGTAATGATGATGCCAATAAATTGCGTGAAGAGATTGAAAAGAGCGTTCGTGTCGAAGGAGAATTGAGACACAGCGTCAAAATGAATATCAAGCGTCTCAAAGAAATCGGTTGTTATCGTGGTACTCGACATCAGAAAGGACTTCCTGTTCGCGGACAAAGAACGAAAACGAATACGCGTACCGTACGAGGTAATGTCCGAAAGACTATGGGAAGCGGTAGACGATCAGCTGAAAAGACGTAAACCCGACACAGTATTTTTATTTAAGATTGATATATATAAACTAGCTTAGTGTATGACAAAAGAGCTCAAACAAGAGAATACGGTTACAGAAGAATCGACTGATTCGGATGTCGCGCCAAAAACCGAAGAAACAACGGCCGTGCAGAAAAAAAAGAAGAAGATCAAAAATCAGATTCTGAAAGGACGTGCCAGTATTCAATGTACCTATAACAACACTATTGTTTCTTTGTGCGATATTAATGGGGCGGTTCTGGCATGGTCAAGTTCCGGACATCTCGGATTCAAGGGTGCCAAGAAATCGACACCATATGCTTCGACACAGGTGGTGGCGGAAGTTTCCGAAAAAGTGAAAAAGTACGGATTGCAAGAGCTCGAAGTGTTTGTAAAAGGTGTGGGAAGTGGTCGTGAAGCGGCAATACGCGCTTTGGCAAACAATGGTTTCACCATTTTGACTATCAAAGATATCACGCCGGTTCCCCATAACGGTTGTCGTCCACGCAAGCCACGTCGAGTGTAATGAAGACTATTTTTTAAGCAGAGTGATTATTTCGTTTTTCAATATCTATGGCAAGAATTCAGGATAAATGTAAATTGTGCAGACGGGCTGGCGAGAAACTCTTTTTGAAAGGGGATCGTTGTCTTGGACCGAAATGCGCTATGGTTCGTAAGCCGTATGCCCCGGGAGCGCATGGAAAAAGTATTTCCCGCTCTTTGAGTGAATATGGAAAACAGTTGGCAATGAAACAGAAGATCAAGCGCATTTATGGTGTTATGGAAAAGCAGTTTCGAAAACACTTTGAAGAAATTCAAAATAAATCCGGTATAACAGGTGATTTATTGCTGGTTCGTCTTGAGATGCGTCTCGATAACGTAGTCTATCGTTTGGGATTCGCACCTTCACGCGCTTTGGCTCGTCAGCTCGTGAGTCATAAAATGTTTTCCGTGAACGGTGTGACACTCAATGTTCCTTCCGCAAAAGTGAAAGTCGGCGATATTGTTTCCGTACGCGCTATCAAAAAAGACAAAACATACATTAAGAATCAATTGGAAATTTTGAAAAACAAGAAAGATATTCCGACATGGCTTGATTTGAATGCAACGAAACTCGAAGGTAAAGTGATCGCCTTGCCGGCTCGGGACAGTATCGGTATCAGCGTCGATCCTCAGATCGTCGTCGAATATTATTCAAAATAAGATATCCGCCAAACATACTGACGTTCATACGTTCGTACGTTTTTGAGAAAAGTTGAGAAGGGTCACTATTATTAAATTGAGTAAAAAGGTTATGCAGAGAATATCACTTCCTCACAAGCCAAAATATACTGCCATAAGCGAAAGCCATGGTATGTTTGAGATAAACGGGTGTTATCCCGGATACGGTCCGACGCTTGGCAACGCGCTTCGTCGGGTTTTGCTGTCCTCATTGGAAGGTTCGGCCATTAAATCCGTTAAAATCGAAGGAGCGACTCATGAATTCTCGACACTTCCGGGAGTTATGGAAGATGTGGTGCAAATCATTCTCAATCTTAAAAAATTGCGCTTTCGAATGCAGGGAGACGAGGCTATCAAACTGACACTTCACGTGAAAGGCGAGGGCGAAGTGACAGCAAAATCTTTCAAAACTACTTCAGATATTGAAGTAGTGAATCCCGATCAGCTCATTGCGACCATCACAGACAAAAAAACGGAGCTTACCATGGAGATCGAGATCGATAAGGGACTTGGATATATCCCTGTGGAACAACAGGAACGAGAATCCAAAGAAATCGGTGTGATCGCTATCGATGCCATCTATACTCCGATCAAACGCGTGAACTACGATGTGGAGAATATGCGTATCGGCAAGCGAACGGATTTTGATAAAGTGACGCTTGAAGTCGTGACTGATGGAAGTATTTCTCCGGAAGAAGCTTTTACGAAGGCCACTTCAATTCTTGTAGAACAATACTCGGCTCTCTTGGGAATGGATATGACTGATAATGAGGACGTGGCTTCTTTGGGCGATATTGATAAAGAAGCGGCTTCTATTGTAACGGTAACCGATATGAGTGGTATTTCCGCAAAGGTCGCAAAAATTTTGAATGAAAACGATATCAAGACTGCCCATGATTTGGCAAAGCAGACAGAAGAGACGCTGATTGGTATGAATGGTATCACGGCAAAGGCGATCAAGGACATCAAGAAAGCTCTTGAAGCGAAAGGATTAAGTCTTAAGTAAAAGTCAGCTCCGGCGATCGAGAAGAACATACATCTTGGTAGCTGACATTGTATACGCATATGAAACACAGAGTAGCGGGACGAACTCTTGGCAGAGAACGCAATCAAAGAAAGGCTCTTATCAAGACTCTTTTGGGAAGTTTGGTGATGCACGAAAGAATCACAACCACTGAAGCAAAAGCGAAGGAGATAAAGAATTTTATCGATCAGGTTGTTAATAAGGCGAAAGAGGCTCACGGCAATGCTGAACGAAAAGTATCTTTATTGCGCCAGTTGAATCAGGATCTTCCCGCTATGGCTGCCAAAAAAATACTCGGTGAATTCGTCGAAAGATTCGAGGTGAGAAAGAGCGGATATGTCCGTGTCGTCAAGCTTGAACCGCGCAAGACCGACGGTGCTCGTATGGCTATCATTGAATTCGTATAAAACGTGAGAATAAGAACCTAAGTTATGATAACAAAGAAATCGATCAATCGCAGATACCATCTTTTTGACGCACGAGGAAAAGTGCTCGGACGTTTGGCGACCGAAATCACGCGCGTTTTGAGCGGAAGAGGCAAAGTTGATTTTGCTCCGCATATCGATGGTGGTGATTTTGTGGTAGTGATCAACACGGATCAATTGATCGTGACTGGAAACAAGCAAGAAGGAAAGATATACTATCGATTCAGCGGATATCCCGGAGGTATTACGGCTATCAATTTTAAAGATCAGATGAAAAAAGATTCTCGAAAAGTATTGTATAGCGCCGTGTACGGGATGCTTCCAAAAAACAAGCTCAGGGATCGTATGACTAATAGGCTTCTTTTGTACAAATCTTCCGAACAACCTCATGTTATTCATGTTACGGAAGGCACGGTTTAATTTTCAAAGGTAATTTTTTCAAGTATGGCAACGACGAAACAGGAACAAGTGAAGATCGCTCCGAAAGCAAAAAAATCTACTCCTGATGAAGTATATTTTTACGCTGTCGGTCGCAGAAAAACCGCTACGGCACAAGTGCGTCTTTATGTGGATGAAAAAGCTTCCGAGCCGAGCGGATTGGTCAATGAAAAAGATATGAACGCGTATTTTCCGACGACCCAATTGCAGAATATTTTTATGGCGCCGTTTAGGATATTGGGAGCCGTGAAATATCGCATGACTCTTTTGGTACGCGGTGGAGGTGTGCATGGACAAGCGGATGCTGCTCGTTTGGCCATTGCTCGAGCTTTGGTGAAATTGGACGCCGGTAATCGAGCACTGCTCAAAGCCAATGGTCTTCTGGTTCGCGACTCTCGAGAAGTGGAACGCAAGAAACCAGGATTGAAAAAAGCCCGTCGAGCCCCGCAGTGGAGCAAGCGTTAAAGTTTTACTTTCCAAACAATTCTCAATTACCCGCATTGCCTATGCGGGTTTTTGTTTTACCGACCGGTTGTGAAGAAGCCGGGGGTGATTTCCGGAAAGTCGATGGAGTGAAGCGTTTGGTTTTGCAAAGAATCGTTGGTGACGGTATAGAAAAGCCTGCTCTTATCGAAGTTGCTCAGAATTTGTAATGGCTGATGTGCAAGCGTTATGACATCCATAATGCTTTTCTCTCCCCGTGTGTCGAGTTCTATGAGTTTGATACCATTACCGACGGAAAACGTGACATGTTCATAATCTTTCGCCCAATGCACATTGTCGATGTCTTGAGAAAATCTCCCGACAGTAAGCGATGAGTCCGCCTGACGCACGGGTTGTGTGTCCCAATCACGGGTAAAATAAACAAACATTTCCTTGTCCGTCCAATAGAGAAGTTTTTTGCCATCGTCTGAGAATTGCGCACCACGCGCATCGGAGTCTACGGTGAAAGTATGCGTAGCAGCATTGTTTTTGTTATAGGCAATGAGTTTGCCGGTAAAATAATTGATGAGATTGATACGATTTTGGTCGTAGGCGATAATGGAATAACGTTGATCGCTCGCATGCGCATCGGGAAGCGTGGTGATTTGAATATGAGACTCCAGGTTATTGATCGAAGTCTTGTAGACGATGTTGCTGGGGGATGGTTCGAAAATATAAATATCGTTACCGGAAATATCGTAACTCTGAACGTTTTGCACGATAACTTTTTTGTCCTGCGGGCTGTTGATATCGATTTCGTACAGTGTTTTTCCGGATAAAGCGAGCAGAAACGTGTCGCGTGATGAATCCCAACGAACACTGTGGAGATCTTCCAATTGCGTGTTTTCCTGCAGATTCACCGGCGTATTTTCCGTTGTGTTGTTGACGATGAAATAGTTTTTTTGACCGTCTTTTATGGCCGGAATGCTCACGTAATCCGAGTCGATAGACCACTCGATGTTTTCTTTGTCATCCCGATCAAACGAGGAGTCTTGCGTGTTGAAAATGGATACATCTTCATTCGCTTCCGTGTCAAACGTATTGACCGAAAATCCCTTGTCACCAATAGATACGTAGGCGAATAACGTGCTGGTCGGTGAAGGAAAAATTTTGTGCAGGGGTTTGGTGGTGTAGGATGTTTCCGGATACGTAGTTTTTGTGAGCATCACATTCCAGAATTCTGTGGAAATACCGCTGTTGACAATGAATTTCTTTGACCATGTGTTGTATCCGTCGGCATTGATTTCGATCGAGTGTTCTCCCGGTTTGAGTCCCGCGATGTGATACGATCCGTTAAGTTGATTGATACTCGCTTTACTTATTTCTTTGTCGAGAGTGATATTCACGGTGATCGGATTGGATTGGATGGTGACCGAGCCGGTATAAATGAAGATGCCCCTTTGCGTGTTGTATCGATAGCCGAGTGTATAAAGCGTCATGAAACTCGCCGTACCGAAAAACGAGCATACGAAAAGAAGAAAAACGAAACGTCGGGAAAGCTGACTCATAGCGGTTTGTTGCTGATAAAAGAGGAATGCATGCGTGCCTTTAGTGTAGCAAAACGGCGTTATAAAGCAAGGTATGGACAAAAAAAGCATTTGCCTCTATACTGGGAAAAGTAAGAAAGGGCCCTTAGCTTAGTTGGTACCCGCCCGTACCGAACGGCACGTTCGGGCGGGGAGCGCCGCATTTGCAATGTTATGTCATACACCGTGTATGTGCTTCGAGATAAAAACGGAAAGCTTTATAAGGGAATGACAAATAATGTAGAAAGACGTTTGAAGGAGCATCGAGGAGGATATACTCAAACTACAAGTCGAATGACAGATATTGAATTTGTGTATAAAGAGGAGTATAGTTCTTTTGAAGAAGCAAGAAAAAGAGAACTCTACTTAAAGTCCGCTACAGGAAGACGCTTTTTAAAAAAGAAAATTTATATTGGGCCCTTAGCTTAGTTGGTAGAGCGCCGCATTTGCAATGCGGAGGTCGCCGGTTCGAATCCGGCAGGGTCCACACGAATATTTAGAGGCTTATTTAAGCCTCTATTTTTGTTTTTTATTTGACAAGAGGGCTTAATTTTTCTATACTTAGCGTATAAATGCATCATTTTGAAATATCGTATTATGGGAAAAGAAATTGTCTTGAAGGGTGAAAGAATTACGACTAGAAAGGAAAATTATTCCCAATGGTATTTGGATGTTATACGAGAAGCTGATTTGGCTGAAAATTCACCGGTAAAAGGATGTATGGTTATTCGTCCTTATGGATACGCAATTTGGGAAAATATCCAAAAGATTTTAGATGACAAATTTAAGGCGCTAGGAACTGAAAATGCTTATTTTCCTCTTTTTATACCAAAAGGGTTTCTTGAAAAAGAAGCAAAACATGTTGAAGGATTTGCAAAAGAGTGTGCTGTGGTGACTCATCATAGATTAGAATTAGATGCTCACAATAATTTGCAGCCAGCAGGCGAATTGGATGAGCCTCTTATTATCAGACCTACATCCGAAACGATTATATATCATATGTTTTCTAGATGGGTACAATCGCATCGCGATTTGCCTTTGCTCATAAACCAGTGGGCAAATGTGGTTCGCTGGGAAATGAAAACAAGACCGTTTTTAAGAACCACGGAGTTTTTGTGGCAAGAGGGGCACACCGCGCATGCAAGTAAAGAGGAAGCTGAAGAAAAAGCTATGCAAATGCTTGCAGTGTATCAAGATTTTGTTCGAGAATATTTAGCGATAGAAGTTGTTTCTGGAAAAAAAACAGAGTCGGAAAAATTTGCAGGAGCGGAGTACACTACCACTATCGAGGCTTTGATGCAAGATGGTAAGGCTCTGCAATCGGGAACATCGCATATGCTGGGACAGAATTTTGCAAAAGCCTTTGACGTTAGTTTTTTGGATCAAGATAGTAATAGAGAGTATGTCTGGCAGACAAGTTGGGGGATGAGTACTCGCATTATTGGTGCCTTGATAATGTCTCATGGTGATGATAGAGGGGTTATAATTCCTCCTATGATAGCATCCGTACAGGTTATTATTATTCCGATTTGGGTGACAAATGAAGAGAAAATTGAAGTTTTTGATAAGGTAGAAAAGATTTCGAATGAATTGAGACTTGTTAGTATTAGAGTTAAGATTGATCAAAGAGATGATCGTCCCGGTGTTAAGTTTTTTGAATGGGAAAAGAAGGGTGTTCCATTGAGGATTGAAATTGGTCCAAGGGATGTAAAGAATCAATCTATAGTAACTGTTCGTCGAGATACCAGCATTAAAGAAGTTGTTCTAGAAACG
>Ga0172379_10009094_pt1 | contig 12320 bp, 13 predicted proteins | sample GrowelOW334metaG_FD_119756 | JGI IMG/M metagenome (GOLD analysis project Ga0172379, IMG submission 119756) | Groundwater microbial communities from an aquifer near a municipal landfill in Southern Ontario, Canada - Groundwater well OW334 metaG | ecosystem: Environmental > Aquatic > Deep... | reverse complement strand
GCTAAGAAGGGATATAAAGGAATTGTCTTAGAATTATTTGGAATTGGAGATGCTCCTACAAAAGAAGCCAGAAACTCTTGGGTTCAGAAATTAAAAGAAGTTCAAAAAAAAGGAATTGTCGTCTGCGCTGTTTCGCAGTGCATTTATGGGAAAGTTGATCCTTTAGTTTATTCCAGTGGTAGAGAAGTATTATCGACAGGAGTTATTTATTTAGAAGATATGCTCGCTGAAACTGCTTTTGTAAAACTTGGTTGGATTTTAGGGCATGATGAATGGAAAAAAAATAAAAAAATTATTCGAGACAAAATGTTAGAAAATATTTCTCATGAACTGAATAATAGATTGGAAGAATAAATTTATTTTAATTTTCTTTTAAGAAGTTCTTTTATTTCCTTTATTTCTTCTTCTGCTTTTTTATTTATCTGATAATCATATTCATTTTTTATTCTGTCTTTTTGTGCTTCTCTATTCTGCGACATTAAAATTATTGGAGCTTGTATTACTGCCAGACTTCCTAACACTAAATTTAAAAGAATAAATGGATAAGGGTCAAATGGGCCGCTCTCATATTCTATTAATAAAACTGTGTTTGTTATAATCCAAGATAAAAGAAGAACGACTAAAAAAATAATAAATCTCCAGCTTCCAACGATTCCAGTTACTTTATCTGCCGCTTTTTGTCCAAACGTTCTTCGAGTGTGGTGCATTTTAAATGCAGGGTCTTCTAAATGCTCGAATCTTTCCTCAACCTCTTTTTTCATAATTAATTAAACATAAATATCCTTTTATACTTTTTCGGGATATCCTTTATAACTACAAAGGGGTTACAAAAGAAAGGTTTAAATAATTTGGAAGGTTGGAAATGATATGAAAGTTTGTGCTATAAAACATAATAGCGGGACTGGAAATTTTGAAGATTTCCGAAAAAAATTAGCATTAGCCGTCGCAACTTGTTCTGAAATTATTATCGGTCCTTATGATTCTTTAGGAAAAGGATTATCCTCTGAAGAAAGAAAATCCGAAATTTATGAACAAATTAGAGATTTATCTTTAGGGGTTGATTCTTTGATTATTCCAGGAACAATTACTTATCCAATAAATGAAAAAGAAATTGTTTGCGAAGCTCCTGTTTTCCATCATGGAAATTTACTTGGGATTTTTCACAAAGAGAAAGAAAATGGTGAAGAGGGTTTAGCTGAGAAAAATGGTTATACTTACAAGAGGGGAAATAACTCAAAAAACAGATTAAGTTTTAAGGGGAAAAAAATCGCTTTAGAATTGTGCGGAGATCATGGTGTTCAGGATGTACATGGCTGTGATTTAGAATTAATCTTAGCTTATGATAATCGGGCTGGATTTTGGATTAGTGCTTCTAATGATGATTTCAAAAGAAGTGCAGTTGTCTGTGATGGATACGCCCCAAAAGTCGAAGCATTTGACTATGACCCAGATAGAACAGATAGACTTCAATTTGCTCCTTGTGAATATAGTGATTCTATGATGATTACATCAGTTTAATCCTAAATTTAATAAACTCCTGTTCTTTTCTTAAAATATGGTTTTAGATAACGAAAAAATTGATTATGAAAAATTAGGTTTCAAATCCGGGTTGGAAATTCATCAGCAGTTGGATACAAAAAAACTATTTTGCAATTGCTTTTCTGTTTTAAGGCAGGACGCACCAGATTTTACTATTAAGAGAAAATTGCACGCTGTTGCAGGGGAGAGCGGAGAAGTTGACGTCGCTGCGAAGCACGAGGCAGAAAAAGAAAAAGAATTTGTTTACGAAGGATATGATTCTACCTGCTTGGTTGAGCTTGATGAAATGCCCCCTTATGAAATAAATAAAGAAGCGCTTGAAATTGTTATGCAAATTGCGATAATGCTTAATGCGAGAATTCTTCCAATTACTCAGATTATGAGAAAGACAGTTATTGACGGGAGCAATACTTCGGGATTTCAGAGGACAACTTTGATTGCGCATGACGGATGGGTTGTTACAAAAAGCGGAAGAGTTGGAATTCAGAGTATTTGTTTAGAAGAAGATGCAGCAAGAATAATTGAAAAAAAAGAAGGACAAACTATTTTTAGACTAGATAGATTGGGAATTCCATTGGTTGAAATTGCTACCGAACCTGATATGAAAGACCCCGAGCAAGTTAAGGAAGTTGCATTGTATATTGGGAAAATTTTGAGAAGTTGCAAAGTCCGAAGGGGAATCGGAACAATAAGACAGGATGTTAATGTTTCAATAAGAAAAGGTGAGAGAGTCGAGATAAAAGGTTTTCAGGATCCCGCGATGATGATTGAGACAATTAATTCTGAAATTAAAAGGCAGTTGAAATTATTAGAAAATAAAGAGATGATTAAATCTGAAGTAAGAAATGCACTTCCCGACGGAACAACTGAATTTTTGCGTCCTATGCCCGGAGCTGCGAGAATGTATCCTGAAACTGATTTACCTCTTTTGAAAATTTCAAGAGATATGATTAATCAGGCGAAAAAAAATCTTCCTGAACTTAGAGAAGACATTGAAAAAGATTTGGCGAAAATTGGTTTGAATGAAGAGATGGTAAAATTATTAATGAAGCATGAAAAAATTAATGAGTTCAAAGAATTGCTTGATATTTTTAATGAGCCAATGTTTATTGCGAAAGTTTTGCTTGTTCTTCCTAAAGAAATTGCAAGCCATGAAAAGAAATTACAGAATGAAGTTGAAGAAATTTTGAATAAAGATGTTTTGATTTTTATTGCAGAATCTTTGAGGGATAAGAAAATTTCAAAAGAACAGATTAAATTAGTTATGGAGAAAATTGTCCGCGGAGAAGAAATGAAGAAAGCAATTCAGTTTGAGGAAAAATCTGAAAATGCTGAAGAGGAAATTCTAAAAATAATAAAAGAAAAACCAGGACTTTCTGAAAATGCTTATATGGGATTAGTCATGAAAGAAATGAAAGGAAAAGTTAATGCGGGAGAAGTTATGGGAATTATAAGAAAGCTTTTAAATAAATGATTGTTGAATTTTTAATGGAAAATCGTATCCCAATTTCAGAAGTTTTCAGTGGAAAAAATAAGAAAGTTGAATTAGCCGGATGGGTAAAAAATACTCGCGCTTTGGGAAAAATAAAATTTTTAGTTCTTAGGGATATTTCCGGAGAAATTCAAGTTACTGCTGTCGGAAGCGAGACAGATAAAAAGATTTTTGAAATGATTGATAAAATTCCCAGAGAATCTGTTGTTTCTATTATTGGAGAAGTTAAAGATTCAAAACAGGCGCCTGGAGGAAAAGAAATTCTTCCAACCGAATTAATTGTTTTGAACAAAGCAGAAGATTTGATGATTGATATTTCTGACACCTCAAAAACAGAATTACCTAAAAGATTAGATTACAGATTTTTGGATTTTCACAGAAAAAAAGTTCAAGCAATTTTCAGAATACAAAATGTTATTACAAATACTTTCAGGGAACATTTTTACAAGAAAGGATTTTTTGAAATTCAGCCCCCCTGCATTATTTCTGCAGCGTCGGAAGGCGGAACAGAATTATTTGAAGTTAAATATTTTGAGAAGAAAGCTTATCTTGCGCAATCTCCCCAGTTATACAAACAAATGATTGCCTGTGCTATGGAAAAAGTTTTCACAATAACTCCTGTTTGGAGAGCAGAGAAACATAATACTACAAGACACATTAATGAAATTAGACAAATGGATATTGAAGTTGCATTCAAGAATCAGTTTGAAATTATGAAAGAAGAAGAAGAAGTTGTTATTGATATTGTCAAAAATGTTTTAGAAAAATGCAAGGCGGAATTGGAGCTTTTGGAAGTTAAATTAAAAGTTCCTAAGGGAATTTATTTAAGTTATGAAGAAGCAATAAAAAAAGTCGGCGGAAAAATCGGCGAAGATTTCACACCAGAACAGGAAATAAAACTTTGCGCAATGTATCCGGGAGATTTAGTTTTCACACATTCATGGCCTGCATCACTGAAACCTTTTTACATTATGCCAAAAGACGGAAAAGAAGACAGCAAAGTCAGCGAGGGATTTGATGCATTGTATCTCGGTGTTGAAATTACTTCTGGCGGGCAGAGAATTCATCTTCCTGAATTATTAATTAAAAGAATAAAAGCGAAGGGACTTAATCCAAAAAATTTTGAGTCTTACATTGATTCGTTCAGATATGGCGCTCCGCCTCATGCAGGATGGAGTATCGGACTGGAAAGAATAACTCAAAAAATCTGCGGGTTAGATAATGTTAAGGAAGCAACTATGTTCCCTCGTGATAGAGATAGACTTACTCCGTAATTCTTTTTTATAACAATCTTTAAATAATATTTTTTTTCTTAACTAAGATGGACTGGAAAGAACCAACAGAGGAAGAGAAAAGGGCAATTCGTGATTCACGAGATATTCCTATTATTGCAGTAATTAAAGGACTAACTCCAGAAGACCGAAAATTAATTTACGATTCTATTAGAATTAAATCAGAATATGAAAAAGATTTCGAGAAAACTCAAGAACCCTGGATTGAAGATTTTAAAACCTATTGGGGAGAAAATCACCATCGGGATCCGAGTAGCTGCACAGAGGAATTTAGCACAGATTTTCTTAATAGTTGTGAATATCAAAGATTTAGACTTTATTATGCCGCAAAATATCCTGAGAGAATAGAAATTAATCATGTTAATAGAAGAACATTGGATTTTTTTGTAGAATCTGAAGAATTTCTTAGGATTGAAAATTTGATACTTTCAACAATCAAATAACTAATTTTTTATACCCTTTATTCTTCAACTTATAATGGATTTTTTATGGCGACAGATGTCTGATAAAGAGAAAGAAGATGCAAAGAAACAAGTTGATTCTATAATTGATTCTTTCTCCAAAAAACTTTCAACTCTCAAGGAAAAAATAGAAGTTGATGATTCTATTGAACGGGAAAATTTTGAACGAAGTGAGGATGGGAAACCTCTTGAAATTTCAAAAAGAATTATGTTTGAAAATGCTCCTGAATCAAATAAAGATTTTATAATTGCAGAAAAGAAAAAATGGTAAAAATAAAACTTTATGGAATTGGAAATGATGAAAATTCTAACTTTTATATATTCGATAAAAAACAAAAAGTAGCAGAAAAACTTTCTAATATTATTAAAGAAATCTTTAAGGTTTATTGGGGTTTTGAAAAAATGGATCAAAATAAAAAAGGAGAGTGGATTGATAAAAAAATTAATATAGAAAAAAATAAAGATTCTTTAGAGACAATTTCTTCAAAATCTGATTTCTTCATTCGAGTTTTTTATGGAGATAAAAAAATGTTTATGATAATTAATTGTTCTGAAAAGGATAGATTAAGATTTAATGAGGGATTATCTAAAATTGCAGAAATGCCGAAAGTAAAGAAAAGTAAACCAAATAGGATATTTAGAAGATGAATACTCAAGAACGATTGAAAATTTATTTGAATGAAATTGAAATGCATAATAAAACTGGAAATAAAATAAATGCAATTCTTGAAGTAAATCCGAACGCGATTGATGAAGCGAAAAAAATTGACGAGAAAATAAAAAATAAAAAAGCCGGAAAACTCGCGGGAAAAATAATTGCTGTAAAATCTAACATAAATGTTTTGGGGCTGAATGCTTCGTGCGGAAGCAAGGTTCTTGAAAATTACAAATCTCCTTATGATGCTGAAGTTATAAAAAAAATAAAAGATGAAGATGGATTGATTATCGGAATGGCGAACTGTGACGAATTTGCTTGCGGGTGGAGCGGAGAAACTTCTGCTTTTGGCGCGACAAATAATCCTCAAGCATTAGGATATGTTTCTGGAGGAAGTTCAAGCGGAAGTTGTGCAAGTGTTTCTGCAGATTTTTGTGATATGGCTTTGGGAAGTGATACCGGTGGAAGCATAAGGGTTCCTGCAAGTCATTGCGGAGTTGTCGGATTAAAACCAAGTTATGGTTCTGTTTCACGATATGGATTAATTGACATGAGCATGAGTCTGGACCAAGTCGGACCAATTGCAAAAAATATTTCTGATACTGCGCTTTTATTTGACGTAATCACAGGAAGAGACGAGAAAGATGCAATAAGTTTAGGGAGCAAATTTAATTTTAAAGAAATAGAATCAATTCCCAGAAATATTAGAATAGGAATTTTGGATTTTCAAATACATGACTCAAGAATTCAGAGAGTTTTTGACGAGAAAATTGCAGAAGCAGAAAAAAAATACAAATGGAAAATTGAAAAAATAAAATTTGATTATATTGATTTTGCTGTTGCGACTTATTTTCCGATTGTTTATACAGAATTTTTTTCATGCACAAGAAGACTTGACGGAAGAAGATTTGGAAAAAGAATTGAAGAAGCGTGCGGACCTGAAGTTTTGCGAAGAATAATTGGGGGAAGTGAGATAAGCAAAGCAGAACATAAGGGAAGATATTATCATCTTGCGTTAAAAGCAAGAAAATTAATTGAAGAAGAATTCAAAAAAACTTTCAAAAAATTTGACTGCATTATCTGTCCGACTGTTCCTCGGCTGCCTCATAGAATAGGAGAAAAGATTTCAATTGAAGAAATGTTTCAATATGATGCCTTAACTTCTCCGATAAATCTTTCAGGCGATTGTGCTATAAGCATTCCTATGGGAGAAGTTGATAAAATTCCTGTTGGTATGCAGATAATCTGCGAGAAATTCCAGGAACAGAAACTTTTTAATATTGCTCGGAGTTTTGAAAAATTATGATAGAATACTTAGTGGGGAATAAACAAATTTTTCTTGATTACTTAAATAATCTCGGAAAGAAAGATAGAATAGGAATAATAAGTCACGATGATTTAGATGGAGTTGCTTCTGCTATTTTGATTAATGAAATTTTAAAACAGAAAAAAATTAAAATTAGGGGAATAAATTTTGTTAATTATAAAAAAGGGATATTTAAAGAGTCAGAAAAAATATTCTCAAGAAAAAGAATAAATAAAATTTTTCTTTGCGATGTTGGAATTGATCCAAATGAAGAATTTGAAGAATTAAGAAAAGCTTTTGATGTTTTTTACATTGACCATCATCCATCAGAGATAAAGGGAGACAATATAATAAAAGCAAAAACTGCGGATTGTGCTACTTTTACAATTTATGAAACTGCAAAAAATAATTTTGATTTGAGCAAATTGGAATGGCTCGTTTGCGCGGCGATGGTTTCGGATTTTTCTTATAAAGATAAAACAAATTTAGATTTTTTGAGAAAACATTATCCCGATTTGAAATTAGAAAATATTATGGATTCTGAACCAGGAGAAATGTCAAAGAGAATTTCTTCAGCTCTTATTTATTTTAAAAGAAAAGAAAAAAAAGTTTATGCTTTAGTTCTAAGGGGAAAATTAAAACAACTTGAAAAATATAGGGAAATTGTTGAAAAAGAAATTAAAACTCTAGTTGAGAAATTCAAGAGCGAAGCGCAATTTTATCCAGAAAAAAATTTGTACCTTTATTATGCTCATCCTAAATTCAGTATTACTTCGGTTGTAACAACTATTCTATCTCCTAAAGAACCAGAAAAAACTTTTGTATTTATCTCAGATATTAATGATGAACCTGATTTTTACAAAGTAAGCTCAAGACGTCAAGATGGAAAAGAAGATATGGGACAATTAATGAAAAAAGGAATTAGTGAATTGGAAAATGCGACTGCTGGGGGGCATGTTCCTGCTGCTGCAGCGAGGTTTATGAAAAAAGATTTGGAAAAGTTTAAAGAAAATTTGCTTAGGGGATAATCTTCTTCACAGATAAATATTTAAATATATTTTTTCTTTAATGATTGTTAAAATGGAAAAGAGGAGATTTCAACATGAGTTCGCATTATTATTTTTGTTAGCACTTGCCGTCGGAGCTATTGTTCTGCAATCAAATTTTAGTTTAACTGGAAATGTTGTTTCTAATGGTGCTACCTGTGATGGAAATTGGACTTGCGGGGATTGGACAACCTGCGCAGATTCAAACCAAAGCAGACAATGTACTCTTGATGTAACTTCCAACTCAACATGCACTTCTCCAGTAACTGAATATCAAACTTGCGTTATGCCCGTAACTAATTCTACAAATTCAACTGTTACAGATACTAATTCAACAACAAATTCTACTGTTACCAATACAACAGTTCAGGTTACTTTAAGCAGTTTATCAATTGCTTCACCTGCAACTAAACTTTCTTATGTTGTCGGCGAAACTTTGAATATACTTGGTTTAGTAGTTACTGGAACTTATAGTGATAATTCAACTAAGAATGAATCGGTATCTACTTCAGATATAACTGGATTTGACAGCACATCACCAACAACTAATCAAGTTTTAACTATTACTCTTCAGACAAAAACAGTGACTTATTCTGTTAGCATTGCTGTTCCTTCAACTTCAACAACAAATTCAACTTCTACAACTGATACCAATTCTACTACAACTACTACTCCAACAACTCCAATTACTAATGACCTTCCTCAACTAACTGGAGAAGCAACTCAGCCTGTTGTTTGCTCTCCGAATTGGCAATGTGGGGATTGGCAAGAATGTGTTGAAGGAAATCAGGCAAGAGCATGTACTGATGTAAATAATTGTGGAACTCAGGATGGAATGCCCGCAACTTCTCAGGCTTGTGTTGTTCCAATCTTAGAAACTTGTTCTGATAAAATTAAGAACCAAAATGAAACTGGTGTTGACTGCGGAGGACCTTGTAAAAAATGTAGCATATTCAATATGGTTGGCGGAGTGATTAATGGACCACTTGGTTCTGTTGGGAAATTCTTCTCAAACAAAACAAATATTTTCATTACTTCAGGAGCTTTTGTTTTAGTAATCGGCGGATTTGTTTGTTTTAAGATATTTAAGAAGCGAAGGAAAAAATGAACCGGAAGTCCATTTTGCCAACAACAGAAATTGTTGGGCGAAAGAAAAAATAATCCTAAGTTTTTCTAGCACCAAAAACCTTTAAAATGATTTTTTACTCTTTGTTATATGAAGATAGGGGAAATTGAACTTAAATGGCTGGGGCATTCTGGCTTTTTAATAAGAAATCACAGAATAATTTACATTGACCCTTATAACATAAAACCTGACTTGGAGAAAGCAGATATAATTCTTATAACCCACAGTCATTACGATCACTGCAGTGTTGCTGATATTAAAAATATAGTTAAAAAAGGGACTAAAATTATTGTTACAGCAGATTCGCAAAGCAAGATAACCCGAATGGATGTTCCGATAGATATCCAAATTGCCGAACCAAATCAGGAATTTAATTTTGGTGAATTAAAAATTTCAACTTTGCCTGCTTACAATTTAGACAAACAATATCACCCAAAAGAAGAAGGGTGGGTTGGATATGTGATTAAAATGAATGATGTTATTATTTATCATGCAGGAGATACTGATTTAATTCCAGAAATGCAGAAACTTACAGGACATAAACAACAGGACAAGAAATTTATTGCTCTGCTTCCTATTGGGGGGAAATTTACTATGAATGCCGAGGAAGCTGCTGAAGCAGCAAAATTAATCAAGCCTTCTCTTGCAATTCCAATACATTACGGAACTATTGTTGGAGATAATAAAGATGCTGAAGAATTTGTAAAATTGTGCAAAGAAAATGGAATTGAAGCGATAATTCCAGAAAAATAATGATAAACTCTTTTCAACAACGGAAACAAGATGTTCTTTCTAAGATTGATAAGTCTTCAATTGGAAAATGGGACGAGAAAATTATTTCTTTATGTAAAAAAATAAATTCAAAAGAAAATTATTACACGACTTCGTCGTGTTCTGGAAGAATTATTTTAATGATTGATCAGGAAAAGAAAGGAGAGAATTTATTTTTGTTTGTTTCCCACGATAAAATTTCTTTTAAGAAGTTAAAAGAGGAACTTGATAAGATAGTCTCCCCGGCCCGCCCGCGAGGAAATTTAAAAATTAAATTCAAATTAGAACCTGCCATTATTCACATTGCCTGCAAAACATTGGAAGAGGCTGAAAAGCTTTTTGAGATTGGAAAAAATGCAGGATGGAAAAGATTAGGAATTATAGGAACAAGAAATGGATTTACATTTGAATTAAATAGCACAGAAAAATTAGAATTCCCAATAATTAAAAATAAAAAAATTTTAGTTGACGATGATTTCTTGAAAATAATTATTGAAGATGCAAATAAAAAATTAGAAATAAGTTGGGAAAAAATAAAAAAATTAGAAAAAGAATTTTAAATTTTTTAGAAATTAAAATATTTTAACTATTCTACAGAGATAATACTTATTTAAAAATAAGAAGTGCCTCATTTTATTAATATTAATTTAAACGTCAAATAGATTAAATTAACATTCGTTCGTGAGGCAGCTCTTTCTTTGATAATTAAATGGAAATGTGCGAAATATTTAAACATTTCGTTAAAATAAAACACATTTCGAATTCCTGATACGGGAATTACATAAAATTGTAAGGAGGTTTAAAAAAATGGTATTAGATTTTGCAAAAGAAGCGATACAGAATGCGGAAACACATAGTATCAACTTCGACGACTTGAAAGCTGGAAAAGCTAACATTAAAGTTGTTGGAGCTGGAGGAATGGGTTGCAACGCAATCACTTGGCTTTACAATAAGGGAATCACAGGAGCAACTGTTTATGCAGTTAACACTGACGCACTTCACCTTAGCGTTTCAAAATCCGACGAGAAAATTCTTATAGGGAAAGAATTGACAAGAGGATTAGGATGCGGAGGAAATCCTGCAAGAGGAAGAGAAGCTGCGAAAGAAGCTTTGGCTGAATTGAAAAAAGCAGTCGGAGGAGCTGATATGGTTTTCATTGTAAGCGGAATGGGCGGCGGAACTGGAACAGGTTCTGCACCAGTAATTGCTCAAATTGCTAAAGAATCCGGTGCAGTTGTTATAGGGGTTGTCACAATGCCTTTCGAATCAGAGAGAGCAAGAATTGACAAAGCTGAATTTGGATTACAGGAATTAAGAGATGTTACTGATACAACAATCGTTCTTGACAATAACAGATTAGTTGACATTGCAGGGCAGTTGCCAATTGAACAGGCATTTGCTGTTGCTAATGAATTAATAAGTACAATGGTCAAGGGTATTGTTGAAACTATTACATTACCAAGTTTGATCAACCTAGACTATGCTGATGTTTCAGCAATTATGAAAGACGGCGGTGTTGCAGTTATTGGAATTGGAGAAGCTGACACACAAAATAAAGTGATGGAAGCTGTTCAGCAAGCTCTTACACATCCACTACTTGATGTGGATTACAAAGGGGCTACTGGTGCTTTGATACACGTAACTTGCGGACCTGACTTGAAGTTAGAAGAATTCGACTTAATCGGAAGAATTGTTTCTGAAAATTTAAACCCTGAAGCAAATGTTATTATTGGAGCTAGAATTAGCAAAGACTTCGCCGGAAAGGTAAGAGTTATTACAATAATGACTGGAGTTAAATCTCCATATGTTTTAGGAAAAGATTTAGAAGAAATGTCTAACTCAGGACGTCCACCTTCAAAAGAAATGTCTGACTTAGGCATAGAAGTTTGGAGATGAAGACAAATGAATAAATAGGAATTTTTATTTTTTTATTTTCCTTTTTATTTTTTTTAAATTTTAGAAATTAAATTTTATAATTAACTTTTTATATTCTTAATTCATTTAACCCTCAATGAAAAAGGGAGTTGTGAAATTTACATTTTTAGGAATAGGAATCTTTGTTTTATTGTTTCTTATTTTGTTTATTCCAAATGGGAAAAGCAATCCTGATACTGGAGTTACAAATTGTACAAATTTAGCTCTCGTTGGAGAAACTTATAATCTAACAAATGATATAGTTAATAATCAAATAACAGACAATTGTTTTAACATTTCTGCTTCAAATATAATCCTTAATTGTCAAGGACATTATATCTTTTCAATACAAAATCGTTCGGGAGTTTATTCCAATTCAACTAACACAACGGTAAAAAATTGTAACATCACTATGGGAAGCGGAGGGAATGTAAATGCTAGTGGAGTTTATTTTAACAGAGCAATAAATGGGGCTATTTTTAATAATAGTATTTTTGGAGATAGTTATGCAGGAATTTATTTGCTTTCTTCTTCAAACAATAATCTCACTAATAATAATGGGGTAAACAATTTAAGTTATGCAATTTTTCTTTCTTCTTCTGCAAATAATACTTTAACTTCTAATACTGGAACAAGCAATACAACCAGCGGAATTTATCTTTATCCTTATTCAAAAGGAAATATTCTAATAAATAATACGGGGGTTAGTAATTCATAT
>Ga0172379_10009093_pt1 | contig 12321 bp, 19 predicted proteins | sample GrowelOW334metaG_FD_119756 | JGI IMG/M metagenome (GOLD analysis project Ga0172379, IMG submission 119756) | Groundwater microbial communities from an aquifer near a municipal landfill in Southern Ontario, Canada - Groundwater well OW334 metaG | ecosystem: Environmental > Aquatic > Deep... | reverse complement strand
TGCCGGTTTCATCGGCTAACAATTTCAAGGTCATTACAAATTTTTCTTTACCTTTCATCGCTTTCATCAGATCACGTCCCGCCATCATATTAAACATCTGGTCATTACCGCCTAATTCCAAATCAACATCCAGCGCCACGCTGTCATAACCTTGCGCGACCGGGTACAAAAATTCATGCAAATAAATCGGTTTTTCCTCTTCAATTCTTTTCTGGAACATATCGCGCTGAATCATCTGTTGAACCGTAAAATTGGAAGTGATTTCAATTAAATCTTTGAAACTGATTTTATCACTCCATTCGCTGTTATATCTAACAACTGCCGGATTGTCGCCGTCAAATTTCAAATACATTCCCGCTTGCTCTACATAATTCTTGGCGTTCGCCAACACTTCTTCACGAGTTAATTTCTTCCGCGCCGCGCTCTTGTCAGTCGGATCGCCAATCATGCCGGTAAAATCACCAACCAGAAAAATCACCTCATGCCCCAAAGCCTGAAACTGAGATAATTTATTTATAGAAATGGCATTACCAATATGCAAAGCCGGAGCACTAGGATCATAACCACAATACAACTTAATTCTCTTTCCGCTCATCAAAAGAGTTTTAAGCGACTTTTTATCCGGATAAATTATTTCCACTCCTCTATTTAATAATTCATCAACTAATTTTTCGTCGGTTATTACTTTTGACATATTTTTACATTAAAATTCTTAAATCCTAAATCATAAATCTTAAATCTATTCTACAATATTCCCCATATTTTGGCAATTTTATTCAAATCTAATACAATACCGCTTTGGACCGGACTCTTGCTTTAAAATCTCCCGCCATTTTTGGTCAACTTGCGACAAACGCTTGACTTTGCCCTCCGCTAAAAACAAAGGATCCACCACCCGCGATTTGCAGTGAACAAAGTGCGCTTCTTCTTCCGGTAAATGAACAGCTTTAATTTTATTATTCATCCGTTGAAACAAAATTTTTAGTTCGGAGTCTTTTTTAACAAATTTTTTAATTTTATCAATCACCTCATGATCTGTAGAATACAAATCAGCTCGTGTTAAATACTTTTTTTCCAAAGCGTATCTCAGACAATCCCCTACTGTCTTGAACATCAAGGCTGAGGGTAAACCGCAATAATAAAGATGATTAACGTGTAAATATAAAACCGCGTATTTTTTTGCTGAACGATAATCTCTGAGCACCCATTTATTTTTTATGACTAATAAATTTTTGACAAAATAATCCACTTCGGCTTTACTCATTTCTTCCAACATCAAAGCATCTCGGAAAAAATAATCAACTCGGTCGGCGCAAAGATCAGGCAATTTTCTTTCTAGCAATGGGAAATTTTCCTCATCCAAAATAAAATCTAGATCTAATTTATGTTTTTTAATAATCCCCGCAATTTCAGTCTGCTTAACATAGGCTTTTAAAAGATTGTCCTGATAATCCTGCACCTTGCCTGAACCGCCAGGCAAAACATAATCAATGCAGTGCGAAAAAACCGCGTGCGACACGTCGTGCAAAAGACCGGAAATTTGCTCTTCTCGGGAAGCACCAAATTTTTGCAACAATAAATATACACCGATGGAGTGATCATAGCGATTCATCTTGGCTTTGGGGTAATGAGGAAGAAAATATCCAGCTTGATTGATTTTTTTGAGACGCCTAAAACTAGGACTCTTGATAATTTCAATCGCCAGTGGATCTTCTATTTTATTTTTGCCGTAAAGGCGGTCGGTGATGAGCATAATCGGTCAAATCCCAAATTACAATTACTAAATCCCAAATAAATTCAAATTACTAAAACCAAATGTCAAAAACTTTTATTATTCTTATATCTAAACTGAGTTATTAATTATTTTATAAGTGTTTTTTCAATGAGTTAATTTATAAAATTTACTTTGTCAAATAGACCCTCCTTTTCTTTTCTGCAAATTTCTCAATCGCATACCTGAGCATTGTTCGTGGCATTACCTTGTGATATTCCACCAAAAAATTTTCCAAAACTGCCACGTCAATTTTACCAATTTCTCTAAGCATCCAACCCACCGCCTTCTGAATTAAATCGTGTTTATCGTAGAGCAAAATTTCGGAAATAGCAAGCGTGTCTTGGAAGTCTTTATTTTTTATAAATGCGTAAGTTGCGACAACAGCAATCCGCTTTTGCCAAAGATTTTTTGATTTCGCAAATTTATACAAAATTTTGCGTTCACTTTTTTTGTTCAATAAATAAGCCCCCACAATCTTCGGAGCGCTCAAATCCACTAAATCCCAATTATTCGTTTGCTTAGAATGTTTGAGATAAAAATTATAAATTTGCTTTTTTATTCTTTCATCCCCTTTTTGAAATTTTTCCACCAAAATCAAAAAGCCGGTTAAACGGCATTCGTGGTATTCATCGTAAATTAATTTTTCCACTTCATCTAAATCAATCTGCCAAAATTTCCTAGCGACTATGCGTTGCTCTGGCACAACTACGCCAAAAAATTTGTCGCCGTAACCGTATTGACCAAGGCCTGTTTTTAAAAACCACGATAAAGATTTAGCGCGTTCGGGGGTGCCTTGTTTTTTTAACTCGGTTTTAATAGCTTGAAAATTCATAACTATCTCTAAGCCTCTAAGAGCCTTTCGGAGGGCTCTTAGAGGCTAGTATCCGCTCAGTTTCTTACTTATTTTTACTAAAATAATTATTCACCCACCACCTCTTAACCGCCGGCAATGATTGCGTGGAAAGAAAATAACCCAAAACCGGAACCAAGGCGCCTAAAAGAAAATTTTCCGCACCAATCAAAAAAAGCAAAGCCGAAGCAAAAACATAAGTAATCAAGCAAATAAATAAAATCCGAAATTTGCTCGTTTCCCACGCTTTGTCCGCTTCCACTCTTTTGTTGCGTTCGTGGATTTTTTTTATTTCTTCTTGAAAATTAATATCATTCTCTGACATAAAATTATTTCTTATTTTTTAAACAATAAGCTCCCAAAAAAGTCGCAATTGGCATCGCCAGGGCTACACCGATACTACCAACCATGGTTCGCACTATTTCCGTAGCAATCATCTCGTTATTAATAATTTGGCCAAAAGTTAAAAATGGCTCCTGCTTAATGACAAACAAAAGTAAAATCGGCAAAGATGCTCCGGCGTAAGTTAAAAACAAAGTATTTACTATCGCCCCCAAATGAGTATTTCCCACCTTGTAGGCCATACGAAATACTTGCCCCGCCGGCAAAGCCGGATTAGCTTCTTGAATCTGTCTAACTGCTTCAATCTGCCCAACAATTACATCGTCCAAAACTCCAACTGCGCCGATTAAAATTCCCGCTAACAGCAAGCCCTTAAAATCAACCACCTTGTAGCCTGACTCCAGTAGAAAAGTTGTTTCTTCTGAAAAACCGGTCAAGTGAGCTAGCCCGGAAAAAATCAGAGACAGAATCATTGTCGCGACTAGAGACAAAAAAACACTAGCCATCGCCAAGTGTGATTTGCGATTCCAACCTTCAGTAAAATAAATAATCAAAGCCAAAACAGCAAATGCACCACAAACGCCGACAATCAAGGGATTACTGCCAGCCAGAATTCTTGGCAACATGAAATAAATAATAATGATAAAACTAAAAACCAAACTGGCTACAGCCTTAAAGCCTTTCCTACCACCAATAGCAATCGTAATCAAGACAAAAACAAACGCCAACAAATACAAATACCCCCGCCGAACAAAATCAATAATTGTAAAAGTGACAGCACCGTCAGGTGAGGAACTTCGTTGAACTACGACTTGATCACCAACCTCATAAACGCCGGCGCTGGGCACGTCTATTTTAGAAATTCCCTGAATTTCAATTTCCCTTCCTTTCCACTCCCCTTTCACTCCTTGTAAAACAAGATTTTGCTGAGTAACCTTGGCACCGTTTTCTTCCGTAATTTCTTTTTCTTTAATTACCTTCACAACCAAAGCTTCAAAGATCTGATCTTTTGATTGGGCTGAAAAATCAAAATTTTCTAGAGCCGTAGAAACTGGAGCTGAATCTTCTTGGCTTTTGTTTTCTTGCTCTTGAGCGAGAATTAAACCGGGATAAAAAAACAAAAATAAAAAAATTATGACCAGAATGTTTTTTTTCATATAACTATAAAGGTTTAAAAAATAAACCACAACCCGATTAAAATCGCCAATGCGATCCGATAATAACCAAAAATTCTAAAATCATGTCGTCTGATATAATCTAGGAAAAATCTAATAACCGCTAACGCTACCAAAAACGAAACGACAAATCCAACCGCCAAAACAATCACCTCGAATCCGGAAATCGCCAAGCCGTGCTTCAAAAGACTATAGCTTGAAGCCGCCACCATTGTCGGAATAGCCAACCAAAAAGAAAATTCCACGGCAACCAGAGGTGAAGCGCCCAAAAGCAAGGCGCCGATAATCGTCACAGCTGAACGAGAAGTTCCCGGTATCATCGCCAAGCACTGAATCAAGCCAATAAGAAATGCCGTTTTAAAACTTAATTCCGATAATGAATTGATTTTAATTTTTAATTTTTCTCTTCTTAAAATAACTAAAACGATACCACCTAGAAACAGAGCAACCGCCACAACAAAAGGATTGAATAATCTTTCTTCAATCCAATCTCCCAACATAGCGCCAAAAAAAAGCGCCGGCAAAACTCCCACTATTGTTTTATACCAAATATTTAAAGTTACGCGCCGTTCATCTTGGTTTGACGCAAATGGCCATAATTTTTTCCAAAAATAAACAACGACTGCCAAGATCGCCCCCAATTGAATCACGACATCAAACATTTGGGTAAAAGGTTCACTGAAACTAATCCATTGATTAACTAAAATCAAATGACCGGTTGAAGAAACCGGCAAAAACTCAGTCAAACCTTCAACAATTCCCAGAATTACGGCTTTGAAAATAAGTAAAGACATAAAAAATTATTAAAAAAATAAATCACCTACCACTTTTCTTGATGTATTTTTTCTAAAATAAATTCCTCGTCGCTATGCTCGGGCATTTCTTCTTCAGCATAGCCAAGCGGAATTAAATTTATCATTGTAAAATTCTCAGGTATATCCAAAAGCGTTTTTATTTTTTCCACCCACTCCGGACTTAAGTGTTTCCAAACAGTTCCCAGACCCAAAGCAGTTGCTTGCAAAAAAATATGCTCAGAAGCGATTGATAAATCTTCAACAGGGGTGACTGATTTTTCTTTATCAATCACCGGCACGATTAAAACCGGCGCGCTATTCATATACTCCTGATCTACAAAACTAAAAATAGTGTTTTTGATTTCCGGATCTTTGATAATTACAAATTCCACCGCGCGATTATCATTGGCAGTAGGCGCGAACTGCGCCGATTTTATTATTTCCTTAATATCTTCATCCGACACCGAATCAGCTTTATACGAACGAATACTGCGACGTTTTTTGATTTCTTTAATTATCATAAAATTACTTTAAAAATATAATAAAATTATACGCCTTTCTCTAAAAATTGGCAAAAAACTTGACTTAATTCACCAAGCAATATACTATATCAATATAAATTGATATTATGAAACCAAAATGCTGTTCTAACCAAAAAGCTCTGACTGAAATCACGCAAACCGCCGAGCTTTTAAAAATCATTGCCGAGCCAAACCGCTTAAAGATTCTTTGCGCGCTAAAAAACGGCGAACTCTGTGTCTGCGAAATCTGGCAGGATTTGGATATTCCCCAAAATTTAGCTTCACACCATCTCAAAATTATGAGAGATGCCGGTCTTTTAGATTCGCGCAAGGAGGGATTAAACATAATTTATTCTCTTAACAAAAAAGGAATTAAAAATCTTACCAATCTATTAAATAATTTTTTAAAACCTTATGCGAAGTAATTTTTTGTCATTCCCGCGAAAGCGGGAATCCACGCCTGCGCTGAAGCTTCGGCGTGCAGGCAGGAGGGCGAAGTAATGACTCTATGTTATTTAAACAAGATGCTACGTGTAATAAAATTCTATTTTAAACTTTTAAATCGCTAAACAACTTTTTTTAAATACTAGCTTTTACGGCTCTCTCCTGCCTGCCCGGCCGTAGTCCCGAGGCGTCGGGACGCAGGCGGGGATTCCCTTCCCCTCCGCCCCGGTTGCGACCGGGACTCCGGCCGGGAATGACAAAATATTATAAATTTTTTAAACCTTATGCCAAATAAAACAATTATTCAAGTCATCGGCTCGGGCTGTCCGACTTGCAAAAAACTATTTGAAAACACAAAAAAAGTCGCCTCTGAATTAGGTATTGATTCGGAAGTAGAATATATCAATGACATCAGTAAACTAATTGAGATGGGCGTAATGACTAGCCCTGTTCTGGCAATTAACGGCAAGCCTGTTTTAACCGGCGGAGGAAAAAGCGAAGAAGACATCCGAGAAGCGATTCAAAATCTTAAAACAAAAAATTAATCTATAATTTGTAATTTATAATTAAAGATTGATAATTGACTATATGGACATTTTTTATCCCATAAAACTATTTGCCGATATTGCTACCTACAACTGGCTGGGCATAACAAATCATTATTGGAGCGACGCAGTCAATTTTTTTATTTATGACACGATAAAAATCGGTTTGCTTCTAGTAGTGATAAATTATATCATGGCGACCACCCGCTATTATTTCCCGGTTGAAAAAATCAGAAACATTTTGACCAGCCGTAATTGGTATGGTTTTGACTATTTTCTCTCCGCCCTGCTCGGAGTGATCACTCCTTTTTGCTCCTGCTCTTCTATACCTCTATTTATCGGTTTTGTCGGCGCCGGTATTCCTTTGGGAGTGACTTTTGCTTTTCTAATCGCTTCGCCGTTGGTAAATGAAGCTTCGCTTTTTATTTTTCCGTCAATTTTTGGAATAAAAATGACTTTGGCATACAACACTATAGGGATTTTAATCGCTATGCTAGCCGGTATGGTTATTCAGAAATTGAAAATGGATAAAAATGTAAATCCCGATTTTCTCAAATTTAAAACTCAAAAGGAAGCGATAAAAGAAAACGGGGGCGAAACAATTCCGCTCAAAAAAAGACTGGCCATTTGGTGGAAAGATGGGATGTATATTTCAAAAAGTATTTTTCCTTACGTTTTAATCGGGGTTGCTCTCGGTGCTTTAATACACGGTTTTGTGCCAAAAGATTTTGTAGCAGACTATTTATCAATTAAAGATTGGTGGGCAGTTCCTCTGGCCGTAATTTTGGGCCTACCTCTTTATGCTAATTCCGTTAGTGTGATTCCCGTAGTTGAAGCTATGACCGGCAAAGGAATACCGCTTGGCACGTCATTAGCGTTTATGACCGCCACGGTCACCCTGTCTATTCCAGGACTTTTGATTCTCAAAAAAGCTATGAATTGGAAACTTTTATCCGCCTTTGTGGTGGTTACCTCTATGGGTATTATGATAATCGGCTATTTTTTTAATTATTTTAGTTTTTAAATTTTTAATTAAGCACCCAATCAAAAAACCAAACAAAAAATAGCGAATTTTTATCGCTATTTTTTGTTTGGTTTTTTCTGTTTTTCTTTTTAAACTATTTAGCAAACATCTTAAACGCCCAACCCAACAAACTAAAACCTTGTTGAGACTGGTCTAAAGAATTCTGAATTTCTAAATTAACTTGCTCTAAAACCTGAATCTGCTCAGCCAAACTTTGAGCATCGGCTTCATTTACCACTTGAATCTTAAGCTGATTTAACTGAGCAATCTGCTCTTGGTTTTGACCAAGCAATTTCTTTGTTTTATTTATTTCGCCGTAATTAGCACCGATAAAAAATTTAGCAAAAAGACTTCGGCTCCGAACTTTTTCCAATCCAGCTTCCAGTTTTTCTTGATTTTGATTTTGAGTTTGAGCGATCTCTTTCACCTGTTGACCAATTCCACCATTTCTATCTGCGATTTGAAGCATTGCTTGAACAGCGTTCGCGACTTGGCTTCTTCTTTGCTCAGCGTTTTGCGACCCGACCAACTTACCGGTTGAAGTTGCTACTTGATTGCGCATTTGCTTCTCTTCTCCTTGATTTCTCACTTCATCGCCTACTTCACTACCATCACGCAATCTTTGTTGAACTGGGGTGCCGGTTCCGTTTACCATCGGCTGATTAACCATGTTTGTATTTTGTAATGCTTGACCAGTACCTTGATTCTCTGCCTTGATTTCCGGATTTTCCAATCCGGTTCCGGGCTCGTGAATGCCACTAGGACCAGCACTTCCCTGAGTTTCAATATTTTGACCAGCCGCCAAAACGCTCCCAGCAATAACAAAAGTCATAGCTAGAGCACTACCGAATAAAATTTTGTTTTTCATGTTTTTTTTACTTAATTATTAAAAAATCTATATACTAATAGTATAGCAACCTTTCGCTGCTTTGCCAAAGAAAAAAAGTAAAATTGCTCTTGACAAACATATTAGCGCTTGCTAATATATTAAATATGGAACAACTTTTAAAAGCCTTCTCTAATATTACGCGGGTAAAAATTCTTACTTGCCTATCGCGAGAAGACAAAAACGTCAGCGATCTGATTAAAAATTGCGGACTATCACAGTCGGCGGTTTCTCAGCATTTAAAAATCCTAAAAGACTCAGGGCTAGTGGAATGCTTAAGTCTTGGCCGGGAAAAATTATATCGCGTTAAATACAACCAAGCAGGCGACATTGCCCAAGCAATTTTAAAATTAATTAATAAACTAAAATAAAAAAACTATGTCAAAAGTAATAGATTTAAAAGGAGTAGGAGATTTTGATAAAGAAGTAAAACAAAGTGATCTGCCGGTCTTGGTAGATTTCTGGGCACCTTGGTGCATGCCTTGCAAAATGATGGCTCCCATTTTGGACGAGCTATCCGTAACCATGGACGGAAAAATAAAAGTCGCCAAAGTAGATACTGAAGTTCCCGAAAACCAAAGTCTGGCAATGGCCTATCAAATTCAAAGTATTCCGAATATGAAATTATTTAAAGGTGGACAAATAATCGCCGAATTCATCGGCCTACGCGACTTGGGTTCTTTGCAGAAAGAGATAGAAGGAAAAATTTAATAAAAAAATTTTTACAAAAAAATACGGGATAATTCCCGTATTTTTGTTTGGCTTTAAAATTTTATAATTTCGCCATCGCTTTTTGGAACTCTTCATCTGTCGCTTCTTCACCTTTCAACTCTTCGCAATTCTTGTCTTGCCAATACGGCAAGCTATTCATATTTTTTCGGACAATCTTTTCGGCCATTGTTCGGTCACCGCCGATCGCACCGAGAAAAAATTCCACTCCCCCGTTAAAAATCTCTCCGCAGGTTTTTACGCTACCATCCACGTTTACGCAATGAACGCAAAATTTCGAATTCTCATCGCCCAAGGCAAAATCTTCTTTTTTCTCTAACGGCATCCCGCAGGCTGAACATTGTTTCATAAAAATAAAATTAATTATTAATTTTCTTAAAATAATAAACAAAATGCCAGAGGGTATGAAATACTGAAACCAGGAGAAACGCCCAGCCAAAAACAAAATGCCAATAACCAAGATTGATGCCAAAATCAATCAACCAGCCAAACTCTATAGCCAAAGCCAAAAATAAACTAGTAAGCGCGGTAGGAATAAAAAAAGCCAGAAGCAACCAATTCCAAAAACGACGATTCTGACAAACAGAAATTTTTTTCTTGTAAACCCCAAAAAGACTGACTAAATAAGCAAGAACCAAAACTAAAGTTATTAAACCTAAGCGATGATCAACTTGCTTTGGTGTTGAATTTGTTTCTTCAGTTTCCGCCAAAGCTGACGGCGTGGTTTTGTTTTCTTCCGATAAATCGCAGAGATCATTACCGTTATTATCCCGATAAAGCCGGCAATCACCGGGAGCCGGATCATTAACTAAGCCAAACGGACAATCAGTCGCTTCGGCTGTGATTGGAAGAAAAATAAAAATAAAAAATAAAATAAAAAAAGTTTTTCGCATATTATTTATGAATTAATTTTAGCTTATCAACTCTCCTTAATTTCTTAATCCGCGCTTCCTCTCCTGAGGCCAAAGATCTGTTTTTAAATTTTTTGGAATAAACTAATTCTACCGGTCGGCGAGCAGAAGTATACTTCGCGCCCAGCTTAGAATTATTATGCTCAAAAACCCGACGCTTTAAATCTGTTGTAATTCCAGTGTAGAGAGTTTCGTCGGCGCATTTTAGGATGTAGAGGTGGTACATATTTTATTTCTTCGGCTTCGGATATGGTAAAACGTCAGCCGTAAGCCGAATCAACTCACTTAACCATTTGCGATCTTCAAGCCGATCGCCGTCAATCATCATTGATACTTTTGCTCCAGGATAGGCGTGACCTTCTTGATAATATTTCGCCACAAATTTCTTTCCGGGCTCAGTAATTTTTACGAACAAAGTATCGTCGCACACCAAACCAACAACTTTATCATCGCAGTATAAAGCATATTCACCAAACATTTTTCGCACGCGCAGATTACCGGCCGTGACCGCTTGATCTAAGATATAATCCATGGTTGCTTGTTTGGTAGACATACCTTTTCAATATTTTAATAACTCCGAAACTGTCACAAAATTATATCCTCGCGTTTTTAATCCGTCAATAATTTCCGACAGAGCCTCTCTATCGGCCGTGCAGGTCTCTCCGCAGAAAGGATGCATTAAAATAATTGAACCCGGTTTAGTATTGGCCAAAGTATAATTAACGATTTTTTCAACGTCTCCGGAAAAATTGGTATCCGGCTCCACGTCCCACATAATGGTTCTGATATTATTTTGGCGCGAATACCAAGGCAAGCCAAATAATTTCTTGCCATTGGGCGGACGAAAGGTAATTTCACCGGCATGGCCAAAAGTTCGGATTAACTGATTAGTTTTTTCTATTTCGTTTTTTATAAATTTTTGCGACTTCAAAATCAAGCGCCGGTGCGAATAAGAATGATTGCCCAATTCATGCCCATTCTCAATAATCGCTTTTGCGAAATCAGGATATTTTTCCAAATTCTGCCCAATAACATAAAAAGTCGCTTTAACATTTTTCTCAGCTAAAATTTTCAGAAATTCATCTGTATATTCAGAAGGCGCATCATCAAAGGTTAACGCCACTACTTTTTCTTTTGTTTCACCCCGATTAATCAAACCGCCAAAAAACTGAAAAGTTCTGGATTTGCTAATCTGAAATAAAGCATAACCTCCCAGGAGAAGAAAAAATAAGATAGAAAAGATTATTATAATTTTTTTTATCATTTTATTTAACCAAAATTTTCTCTACCCAAAAAACATAAACCAAATATAAAAATGCAATATTTTGAATTAAAACCAAAGGAATTCCGACAACAAAATACCACTTCCGTGTTTTGTGCCGAAAGATGTGCATTCCCGCCCAAACTCCCAAAGAGCCGAAAGCAACCGCCATAAAAAAAAGCATACCTTCGGATATCCTTTCGGCGTTTTTAATTCTTGATTCGTTCTTATCCCAGAGCATCAGGAAAAAAGCTAGCAGGTTCATAGCTGAAAAAAACAGAACGATGATAACAAGTTGATTGTTTGTTTCTAATTGAGACATAAAAATTTACTACAGAATATTTTATACAAAGGACTAGCTAATAGCAATATCTCTGACGTGTACTTCATTCTCTAGTGCCCAAGCAGGAACTGTAATCAAATTCAATTTCATTTTTCCTAGATAATAAATTTTTGTACCAGGAGAAATAACAATCAAGTCAGTCGCCTTAACAGGCGTTTCAACGCCGTCCAAGAAAAAGCTGCCCTCTCCCTCCAGCACGTAATAAATGAAAGTGCTTACTTTATTATAAAATTCTTCCAGATGACCCTGGGCGACTTCTATGTAAACAAAACCAGCTTTTTCACTATCGGTTTTATAAACCCACAAATCAATACCAAATTTTGATTTAATTTCAGCTTCTTGTTTAGTTGTTTTCATAATATTAAAAAATAAACTATTTTTTAAACTAAATCGTATCTGCGGAGAGGGAGGGATTTGAACCCTCGGTACCCTTTCGGGCACATCGCTTTTCGAGAGCGACGCCTTAAACCAGCTCGAGCCACCTCTCCAACGATTAATTACGAATTATCAATTACGAATTACGAATTATACGCAACGAAAAAAATTTGTAATTCGTAATTTTTAATTGATAATTGATTTGTGCTCCCACCAGGAATCGAACCTAGATCTTAAGATCCGGAATCTTATGTTTTATCCATTAAACTATGGGAGCCAACTAACTTAATTACAAATTAAAAATTTCAAATGTCAAATCAAATCCTAAATATAAAATTTCAAATTCT
>Ga0172379_10009092_pt1 | contig 12321 bp, 10 predicted proteins | sample GrowelOW334metaG_FD_119756 | JGI IMG/M metagenome (GOLD analysis project Ga0172379, IMG submission 119756) | Groundwater microbial communities from an aquifer near a municipal landfill in Southern Ontario, Canada - Groundwater well OW334 metaG | ecosystem: Environmental > Aquatic > Deep... | reverse complement strand
TTGATTTCATTCTGGCGTTATTTAAAGCCACCACGGCCAAAGTTGATAACAAGCCGATAATGGCGATAACCACCAATAACTCAATTAAAGTAAAACCTTGTTGTTTTTTCATAATTCACCTCCCCTCTCTGCTACACGAATTATTTACCCTGTTAAATAATTTCGGTTTCACCGAAATTACCGCCTAGCGGTATTTAACAGGGTGAACCCAAAATTAAAACAAGCATGGGAATCTAATCGTGAAATTAATTTATTATATTTTTCCTCCGCGCCTGCTCTGGCGCGGGTTTGTACTTATCCACAATTATACCACAAAAATTAACTATTGGCACTATCTACTCGCCGAACGCTAGCTAAAAACTGCTGGCTAAATTATACATGGGTAAAATTACGGCCGCCACCATTAAGCCCACGGCCACACCCATAACAACCATAATCAGCGGCTCCATCAAAGTCATTAAATTATCCACCATATTGGAAATTTCTCGGCTATAAAAATTAGTTATTTTTTCTAAAATAATATCCATTTTCCCGGTTTTTTCTCCAATATTTAACATCTGCGAAACCATTTTAGGTATAGTATTGCTTTTTATAAAAACGCTGGAAATTGAATTGCCATCTTCAACTTCTTTAATAGTTTCCTCTATTAATTCCTTGTAAATTTCATTGCCAACCACTTCGGCCGTCACTTTTAAGCTGTTGTCTATGGTTACGCCGCCGACGATTAAAGTATTCATAGAGCGGGTAAAACGGACTAAATAAATCAATTGAAATAAACGGCCGAAAATCGGCAGCTTTAGTTTTATATAATCAAACTGCTTCTTGCCTTGAGACCTTTTTATATAAAATCTAAAAGCCGCGATTAAAGCCACTACCATAACGATAAGCAGCCACCAATATTTTTGCATAAAACCGGAAGTGCCAATCAATACTCTAGTGGCAAACGGCAGTTCGGAACCGCTTTCAGTTAAAATGCCGGTAAGCTTGGGCACGACAAAAATCATCATAACGATGCCGACAACGACTAAAGCGGATAAAACAAAGGCCGGATAAATCATGGCGCCCTTGATTTTGTTCGTCATGTCATAGTCTTTTTCCATCTCGTCGGCCAAATAGCTTAACACCTCGTCCAGCTTGCCCGAGGTTTCGCCCGACCTGACAACGCTAACATAAAAATTGCTGAAAATGCTAGGCCGTTTGCCTAAAGACTCGGATAAAGTCGAGCCGGCGTCAACTTCGTCGGCCACTTCCGAGACCGCCATTTTTAAAATTACATTCATCGTTTGATCAACCATAATCTTAAGCGCCTGCACCATGGAAACGTTAGCTGAAATCAAAACTGAAAACTGCCGGGAAAAAATAACTATGTCCTTTATTTTTACCTTGTTTAAAAAATCTAAATTAATCTTAGTTTTTCCGGACGACACCTCCGAGATTAAAACAACGGAAAACCCTTTTTCCGCCAATATCTCTCCGACCGCATCTTTACTAATAGCCTCAATCATACCCTCCTGCACTTCTTTGTCTTTATTAAAAGCTTTATATTTATAAATTGGCATATACAATAATTGAAAATTGGTAATTGAAAATTAATTATATATCTTCTGCCCTAACTTCGCCTAATTGGACTAAATCGCTGAGCGACTTATGCATGCTAATCATGCCTTCTCTTTTCGACGTCTGAATTACGCTCTCTAATTGATATATTTTACCTTCCCTAATTAATGATTTAGCGGCCGAATTATTTAACAGTATTTCATTGGCTAAAATCAAGCCGCCGCCCCGGCGCTTGACTAATTTCTGTACTAAAACACCGACTAAAATATCCGCTAAATTATAGCGCGCGGCTTCCGCCGGCAAACTTACGGACATGCCGGCTAAAACTTTTTCCAAAACCCTGTCTGAGCTATCGGCATTGATTTCTAAAATAACCAAGCAATTTCCCGAAGCCAGCTCAAAAATTTTCGGCATAGCCGAATTAAGAGCTTGGCTATCTTTTATTTCATTAATATAGACCGCGTCCACGTCTTCGCTTAAGCAATAATCCAAAGCATCAGCTACCGTATTGACGTCGGTTCCTACCTGCCTCTGCATGACTAAGCTGTTTTTGCTGATGAACAAATATTCAATCGGATCTTCAATGGTAATAATATTCAAAGCCCTGGTTTTATTAAGCTCTTCGACGAAAGAAGCCGCGGTGGTGGTTTTACCTGAATTATAAGCTCCGGCGATGATTAAAAGCCCGGAAGCGGCCTGCAAAAAATTGCGACAAGCCTCGGCCAGCCCTAAATCGTTAAAATTTTTTATTACGCCGGGAATATAATGGAAGGATAAGGCTAGAAGGCCTTTTTGATAAAAAACGTTTATGCGAAAACGAAAATTAGAAATATTTTTCACTAAAATCACGCCCTTATCCTCTTTTAGGCCGGCGATCTCCTCAGGGCTTAAAAAAGTTTCTGTTATCTTACTTATAATTTCGCTGGTAATCATCTCTTGGCCGGTTAAAGGTATGAATTGGCCGGTTATTCTTACCATGGGCGGGCTGCCTACGGCCAAATGCAAATCAGAGCCATTTTTTTGGACCATTTCCGATAATATTCTGTTTAAAAAAATTGACGGCACTTCCATAGAATTACAGTTTTTATAATCAAGTTAAAATTTAATGGCCGTAGAACTTCGCTCGCTATTAAATTTTAACTTGATACCTTATATTTTTGGAAAATATTATTTATCCCCGGAGGGGGAAAACCTTTTTTAAAAAGGTTTTTAACCTTTATTCAGCATTTTTTTTATTTTATCAACCACTTCTGAAGGCATAAAATGCGCCTTGATTAAATAATCAGCCGCGCCGATTTTTAAGCCTTGCTCAATCTCATCTTTTTGGCTTAAGTTAGTTAAAAGTATTACCGGAATGTCGGCGGTCGCGGGGTCGGCTTTAAGCTGGCGCAAAACATCAAAACCGTTCATCTTGGGTAAAATAATATCCAAAAGAATTATATCCGGCGCCTCTTTTAGGGCGAGGCGAACGGCCTTTTCTCCGTCTTCGGCCATAATGACTTTAAAATTCTCCATTTCAAACTTAGTGGCATACATGCCCAATAAAAATGAATCATCTTCAACTAATAAAATTTTTATTTTAGCTTTTGGCATATAATTTATCATTAATTAATTAATTAATACATTATATTTATTTTTATCCCGCTTAGCGGGGAAAAAGTTTTCAAAGGTTTATTAAACATGAATAGTTCTTAAGACTTCTTCCATAGTGGTTAAACCCAATAAAACTTTTATTATGCCGTCTTGCTTCATGGTAATAAAATTCTGATTTTTCACTAATTCATCAAGCGTTAAATTATTCTTATTATTCATGATAATTTCTTTTATTTTATCATTAACATCAAGCACCTCGGCCAAAGCGATTCTGCCGGTATAGCCGGTTGCCCCGCAACGGGCACAACCCTGGCCTTTGTAAAATTTTATTTTTTTAAAATCAAAATCAGGTATCATCGCTTTAATAACCGCCGGCGGTATATTATCTAATTCTTCTTTAATTTCAGCCATGATATCATCCGGCAATTTATATTCTATTTTGCAATAGCCACAAATTTTTCTGCCTAATCTTTGCGCCAAGACGATGTTTAGAGTCGAACCCAAAAGAAAAGGCTCTACCGCCATATCTAAAAGCCTGGGGATAGCGCCTAAAGCATCATTAGTGTGTAAAGTTGATAGCACGAAATGGCCGGTTAAGCTGGCGTGAATGCCTAATTCAGCGGTTTCATTATCTCTTATCTCTCCCACCATTATAACATCAGGATCTTGGCGCAACAGCGAACGTAAGCCAGAGGCGAAAGTAAAGCCGATTTCCGGCCTAACTTGCGATTGATTAACTCCTTTTATAAAATATTCTACCGGATCTTCTAACGTAGAAATATTTATTCCTTCTTTATTCAAATCGGTTAAAATAGAAAAGATGGTGGTTGATTTGCCTGAACCGGTCGGGCCGGTTACCAAGAACATACCGTCGGTTTTTTCTAAACTTTTTTTAATCACTTTAAGGCCGGCACCCATGAAGCCCAATTCTTCTAAAGTCGGCGCGCCCCTGGTTACATCTAAAATTCTCATTACTACTTTTTCATCATCTAAAAGCGGCATAATAGAAATTCTTAAATCAATTTCTTTATCATTAATGCTTACCCTGATTCTGCCGTCTTGCGGCATTCTGGTCTCATCAAGTTTTAAATTGGCTAAAACCTTAATTCTGCCCACGATGGCTCCATGCACGCTTTTTGGCAAAATCAATGAGGTATGCAAAATACCGTCTATCCTATACCTGACTCGACTTTCATTCTGTATCGGCTCAATATGTATATCCGATGACCGGCCTTCAACCGCATGCCTGATAATTACAGAAACTATTTTTGATACCGGGGCCGACTTAGTAATCTCCTCAACTTCTTCTTTATTTATTTTTTTGCTGGCGCGTTCTAAAATTTCTTCCTCTTCTTTAGTTTTTAAGGCTTTAGATACTTCTTTGCCTAAGGTTTTATAATGCTTTAAGGCATGATCCAGGCTTAAAGCGGAAATTAAAAAATATTCCGGCTGCAAATTTTCTTCTTTGGCTAAAAAATCTATAGCCTCAATCGCTTTAAAATTTTCCGGATCGACCATGCCCACTTTCATTTTGCCTTTAGCGACTTCAAAGCAAACAATTTTATAATTTTCAGCCACTTCAGCCGGAATTAAATTTAATACTTGGTCGGGAATTTTCACTCCGATCAGACTATGATAATTGAAATTATATACTTTAGCTTTGAATTTTATTAAATTCTCAGCGTCAATCAGACCGCTTTTAATAAGCGCCTCTTCTAAGTTGCCGCCATACCCCGGCGACTTCTTGATTTTAACTAACTGCTCAGGGGTAATTAATTTATTTTGAACCAGCAAATTTATTAACTCTTCCGGCTTAGTCATATTAATTTGGCTTAAAAGGATTTCTTTTGCCAACCTCGGGCTGTTCTCTGATAATATACATATTTTCCCGTAAATTTTTGAATTTATCGCTGGAAAAAATGCTTAAATCAAGGCCGCTATTTTGATTGATTTTATTTAGATCCGAAGTTTGGCTCGGCGCGCCGGCCGCCTGATCATTAATTTCATTGGTTCCGGCGGCTGGGGCGTAATTATTAAGCGCGGCCGGAATATTGACGTTAGCCGGCCGGCGAGTTGTCAATCTTTTATTTTGATATAACATAAAACCCGTGCCGCTGGCCATCAAAAAAATAATAAAAATATAAATTGCCAATTTTTTCACTGATATTTTTTTCAGTACTAACATAAATTTATGCTTACCCCGCTAAATAATTCCGCCCCCAGAGAAATTTCCTCTTCGCGGAATTTAACGGGGTGAATTCCGCTAAATCGCATGACGCAAAAATAAAATTATTTAAGGAAGCAAATAATAGCTGTAAATATTTAACAGCGCTTGGTCTTTATCGGAATCAAAACTTATTCGGGCTATATCAAAAAGCCTTAAATTATTCTCAAAAGCTTTAACTATATTTTTTAAAATCGAATAATTGACCGAGCTTAAATTAACCTCTATCTTAATTAAGCCGACTCCGCTAGGCAATTGGTTAAAAATCCCCGCCGGCATATCTTTATTTTCTTTTGGTTGAGTTTCCGGAGCGGCTTTATCGCCGGAGCCCCGAGGCTCTATTTTTATCGAGGTCAAAATCGCGCTATTTCTGACAGCGATGGATTCAATCTCCGTAATTATGACGCTGGCGTCATCCATGGCCGGCACCATGACGGCGATCTTCGCTTTTTCGCCATCGCTGATTGATTGATATGATTTTTTTAAATCGCGGATAGAGCTTAAATAATTGAATTCAGCCTCATATTCAATCTGCAGATTATTTTTAGATTCTTGATTTTCTTTTAAAATTTGCCGATACTTTGGATAAACGAATAGGAATAAACCAACGACCAAAATAATAACGCCCAAAGAAAAAATAAAATAATTAAAATAATTAATTAAAAACCCGCTAATTTTAATTTTTAGAGCTTCGGTTTGTTTTTTATTTTCTTCTTCGCCAGCCGGCGATTTTTTTTTAATTTCCATAATTATTCAGTAAAAATATTCTTTGAAACGGAAAATTTTAGATTAAATTTCACCGAAGATTCATTTTTATCATCCCCTGTCGCCAAATCGCCGCCGTTAGCTTCAACGGAGGTTATTTTCTTGTTATTCTTAAGTACGCTGATTTGCTCGGGGATATTGCTATAATTAACGGCTGTGGCATTCATAGTATAATTACCGCCGGTGTCGCCGCTAAAATTTTTAAAATAAACGTCTTTAATCATATTATCTTCCAGAAAATTAAAAAAATTAGTCCAGTAGAGATGCTGTTTGAATATTTGAGTAACTATTTTTAACCGGGACTGAAAATCTAAAATTTCCTTAATACTTGATTCTTCTTTGCCGATGTCTTGCTCAAGCTGGGCAAATTTTTCGGCTTGCGCTAAATTTTTCGCCTGATTGCTTTTTTGATAAAATGCCAGGCCGTAATAAACCGCCCCGACGATAAAAATCGGCGCTAAAATCGCGCTCAATGAAATAGCGACCTTAGAGCGCCAATCGAAAAAATTTACAAGTTCTCCCTGGATTAAATTAGTCTCTAAAACGCGCTGCCTAACCTCGTTTTTATGGACTGGCTCGTTTTCTTTGATATTTATTTCTTTCACTTCGGCTGGTTTTTTCTCTTCTTGGATAAACGGTCGAGCGGGCGCCAACGGCTTAACTTCTGCCGGCTTAATTTCTTCAGCCTTTGGCGATTTAACTATTTTAGCTATTTCGTTTTTGCGAGCGCTTAAGGCGATTATCTTTCTCTTTAACGACTCTATTAGCCTGTCAAACCAATTATCCTTGGATTTTCCCGGTAATTTCGGCTCTAGTTTGCCTTCAACTGCCGGTTTAATATTAAAAATCTTACCAAGCTGGTCCTTATGCTCTTTCTCTCGGTTAAAAGCCCGCTGATAATCAATTAAAACTTCTTTAGGTTTAAGCTTTTTTTTAAATTTTTCACTAAAAATTTCTAAAAAATTTTTATCTTTTTCCTTCGCCGGCGGTTTTGAATATTCATGATGCTTTATTAAATTTAAAATTTCTTCGCGCGACTTTTTAATTTTGTTTTTATCAACAATATTATTTTTATCAACTACCGCGGCAGAGATTTTATTAATCGGCTTTTTTTTATTTAAAGACGGCCAAAAAGAGAAAAAAGAGCCTTTAGAGCTTTTGGCCTCTTTCCTAGGGTTAGACCAGGCTATGCGCTCTTTTTTATCGCCTTTATCTTTCGGCTCTTGATCATCGCCGTTTTTTTTGTTGTCTAAAAAATTAATATCGGACATATAAAGTTAAAAATTTAAAAATCAAAATGTAAAATTATTGTAAAATTATTTCGTAAAAAATTTTTATAAAATTTTTTACTCCATAATTTTGATTTTTACATTTTACATTTTCTATTCCATTTCCCTAAGCGCCAAGCCGATAGCTATGGCCATGCGCGGAGCGATTTCGTCTAACAGCGGCTTTAAATCCAAGGGGTAAGAAACCGTTGACCAGGGATTGCCGGCTACCACGTTAATATTTAATATTTTTGATAAATAATCAGTAAAATTCATAAGCAAAGCTGAACCGCCGCTTAAAATAATCTTATCCACTTTTTTATTGTTCTTATTTTGAAATAAATTTAAAGCATATTTTATTTCATTCACTATGGGCGAAATACTCTCAACAATGGTCCGGGGAATGGCGTTATCGGCCGAAGTGAACGAGCCGACGCCCAAATCATATTTAAATTGCTCGGCGCGCTCCAGACCGATGTTAAGGCTATGGCTGATAGCTTTAGTAATTGTCCAGCCGCCGATATCTATGCTTCTGTTTAAAGTTGGGATGCTCTGGTCAATAATCGTAAAACTGGTGGTTTTGGCACCGATTTCCACAACCATGGCCGTTGATTTATCATTGCCTAAAAGCGACCTAATCAACGCAAAAGTTTCAGTTTCCAGACTTAACAAATTTATTTGGGCACTTTTAAAAATTTCAATATAGCGCTTGACTAAAGTCCGCGGAGCGCCGGTCAATAAAACCTTCATGCTGTTCTTATTGGCGGCTTGGTCAATATTTTCTATTTTTTTCCAGTCTAAAATCATCTCTTCCGCCGGCAAAGGAATAACCTTTTTCGCCTCCCAATTGATGGCCGAAGGCAAATCTTTTTTACTAACGCCGGCCAAACTTATAATCGAAGAAAAAACGGAAAAAGTCGGTAAAGCTGAAACAGCCTTACGACTGGTTACGCCGGCTTCAGCACAAATTTTATTAATAATATCAGCTATTTTTTTAGGGTCAGTCTGATCTAAGTCATCTAAATTTTCGCTAAAACCATAAGTTAAAAGCATGGCTTTACCGCCTTGATTTTTTAACTCAACAATTTTAATGCTGGAGCTGCCGATATCTATGCCCAGATAACTTTCATTGGAAAATAAACTCATATAATAAAGATAAAATTATAAATCACTGGACTATCGCCGTATTTTTGACACTAGGCCTATTATATTATACAATTATATAATAATAGTGCCAAAGAATCAAAGGCTTAGCTGAATAAATTTCTACTATTATTATACCATAAAATTCCGGTTTAACAAAAATAGAAACAGCTTATAGCTATCTTAATATAAATTCCATGGATTTTTTTCAAAAATACAAAAAAATTTTTATCGCCCTTGGCTTTATTTTAATTGTTTTTATTTTAGGCTATCTGCTTTATGCTCTTTTTTTTAAACCAAGCTCCGCCCCTATTATTACAGAAGAGCCGGTCGCAACCAGCACTCAAGGCGGTTTACCTGTAGCTCAACCGGGCACAGGGCAAATAACGCCTTCCGACCAGCCACTTAGCGGCTTACCTGGAGAAACCGGGCAACTAAAAAGCAGCGCCATCGCTTTAGGCGGCTTGACCGAAACCCTTGAATTAAACCAAGCACCGAGCTTGGCGGCGACACTATCCGCCAACGGCAATGATCTGCAATATTATAATAAGCAAGACGGCAAATTTTACCGCCTAACCAAAGACGGCCAAGCCAGCCTGCTCTCGGATACGGCCTTTCATGAAGTGGAAAAAATTACCTGGTCGCCTGATAAAAATAAAGCTATTTTAGAATATCCCGACCAAGCAAAAATTATTTACGATTTTAACAACAAAGAGCAAATCAGCCTGCCTAAGCATTGGAAAGATTTTGACTTTTCTCCGGACGGTTCAAAAATTGTTTTAAAAAGCATGGCCACTGATCCGGCCAACCGCTGGTTGGCTATTGTTAACGATCAAGGCACTTCAGCGCAAAGAGTCGCCTCTTTAGGAGATAAAGATGATACGGTTTATCCTTCTTGGTCACCTAACAACCAAACCGTGGCCATGTACACCGAGGGCCTAAGCTTTGATCAGCAGGCGGTTTATTTTGTCGGCTTAAACGATGAAAATTTTAAATCTTTAACCATAGAAGGCCGGGGCTTTGAACCTAAATGGGCGCCGGCCGGCGATCGCCTGCTTTATAGTGTCTATTCAAACTCAAGCGACCTAAAGCCGGAGCTTTGGATAGCTAATGCCCAAGGAAATAATATCGGCGCCGGGCGAATAAAATTAAATATCCAGACTTGGGCGAATAAATGCGTTTTTTCTTCAAACGCCGATGTTTATTGCGCCGTGCCGGAAAGCCTTGAAGAAGGCGCCGGACTATTTCCCGACTTAGCTAAAAGCACTAAAGATAATCTATATAAAATTGATACACAAACCGGCTTAAAAAAGTTAATCGCCATACCGAACGGCGACTTTACTATGTCCGATTTAATCGTCTCGGACAACGGCTATTATCTCTACTTCACCGATGTTAATACGGAAAAAATAAATAAAATAAAATTGAAATAATTTTTATAAATGTCGGCAAACAAAGTTCAAACGGTTTACGCCTGCTCCGCCTGCGACGCCCAATTCCCGAAATGGAGTGGGCGTTGTTTAGAATGCGGCGGCTGGGGCACTTTGCAGATGCAAACGGTTGACCAGAAAACCGCGGACAAAATGATAACGGCCGTGCCGGCGGAAGTAATTGATTTAGAAAAATTAAGCGATCAGCCGGAAAACCAGCGCTTGAAAACCGCTATTGAAGAATTGGACCGAGTTTTGGGAGGCGGCGTTATGCGCGGCTCTCTTATACTCCTGGGCGGCGAGCCGGGCGTGGGCAAATCAACCTTAGTCGCCCAAACCGCTGGCGCCTTAAGCCGAAACGGCCAAGTAATATACGCCAGCGGCGAAGAATCAGCCGGCCAAATAAAAGCCAGATTTGACCGGCTGGGAGTTAGGGCGGAAAATATTAAATTTCTAAACGAAACCAACGCGGAAAAAATTATCGCCACCATTAAGAAGCTTAAGCCGGCCTTGGTTATTATTGATTCAATTCAAACTATTTATTCTTCAAGCATCCTTGGCGAAGCCGGCAACATAAATCAAATCCGCGGCTCGGCGGTTAACTTCCTGGAAGCGGCCAAGACCGATAATATCGCCATTATCCTAATCGGCCATATTACTAAAGACGGCTCTTTGGCCGGACCGAAGTCGCTTGAGCATATTGTTGATACCGTGCTTTATTTAGAAACTGAAACTAACCGCGGCTATCGCATTCTGCGCGCCGCTAAAAATCGCTTCGGTTCAATTAACGAAATCGGCATCTTTGAAATGACTTCCGGCGGCTTTAAGGAAATCGCCAATCCTTCGGCAATTTTCATAGAATCTGGCCAAAATTTTACCGGATCGGTAATCAGTTGTATTATGGAAGGCACGAGGCCATTTTTAATTGAAGTCCAAGCTTTAGTCACAAAAACCGTCTTCGGCTATCCGCAGAGAAAGGCCTCGGGCTTTGATTTAAACCGCTTATCGGTTTTAATCGCGGTTTTAACCAAGCGCGCCGGCCTGAATTTAAATAACCAAGATGTAATACTGAATGTAACCGGAGGCTTAAAAATAACCGAGCCCGGCTTGGATTTAGCTGTTTGCGCCGCTATCGCTTCCTCTCTCTTAAACCAGCCTTTAAGCCGGCAAACTTTGGTTTTAGGCGAAGTTGGCTTGGGCGGAGAAATAAGAAACGTCTCCAGATTGGAAACGCGTCTTAAAGAAGCGGAAAAATTAGGCTTTAAAAAAGCGGTCCTGCCGCCGGTTAAAATTAAATCTCAAAAAATGAAAATTTTTGCCATCAGCAGCGTGGCTGAATTAATAAAAATTTTAACTAAATAATAACTAAGCCATCCGCGGCTCGTGCAAATCGCGAAGCCGTTTTTTATTCCAGATGAACTGATTTTTCCCATTCACCCAGTTTTTCTTTCAAAGCCGGCCATTTATTCAAGCCGGCATCTTCGCTTACTAATTTAACGGCCCAATAACGAGCCTGCTTCATTAAAGCATAATCAAACAGCGAAGCCATTTTGAGTTCGGGAAAGCCTTTTTGCGCCGTGCCGTAAAATTCTCCCGGGCCCCTGAATTTTAAATCAAGTTTTGCCAATTCAAAGCCGCTTGAGCAGTCAACCAGCGCTTTAAGCCTGGCTAAAGTCGGCTCCGCCTGGCTGTCGGCAAAAAGAAAACAATAAGATTGATGAATACTGCGGCCAACCCGGCCGCGAAATTGATGCAGTTGCGCTAAGCCAAAGCGGTCAGCGCCTTCAATTATCATAACCGAAGCGTTAGGCACGTCCACGCCAACTTCCACGACCGAGGTTGAAACAAGGATATCAATTCTTTTAGCTTTACCCGCTGAAGCTTCAGCGAAGGCGGACATAATTTTTTCTTTGGCCGCCGGCTTCATCTTGCCGTGCAACTTGCCGATGGTTAAATCGGAAAAAATTATTTTAGATAGCTTCTGATATTCATTTTCCACGGATTTAACGCCCAGCTTATCCGACGGATCTATTAAAGGGCAGATAACGAATACCTGCCGGCCGGCTTTAACCTGGGCGCGGATAAATTCGTAAGCCGCGGTGCGCTTGATCTCCGGCACCACTTTAGTTATTATTTTCTTCCGGTCTTTAGGCATCTCGTTTAAAACCGACAGCTCTAAATCGCCGTATAGAGCTAAAGCCAGGCTGCGCGGAATCGGCGTAGCAGTCATACTTAATAAATGCGGCACCAACCGTTCTCCCTCTCCTTTGCAAGGAGAGGGTTGGGGTGAGGTATTTTTTAAAAGCATTTTCCTCTGCTCCACTCCAAATCGATGCTGTTC
>Ga0172379_10009091_pt1 | contig 12324 bp, 13 predicted proteins | sample GrowelOW334metaG_FD_119756 | JGI IMG/M metagenome (GOLD analysis project Ga0172379, IMG submission 119756) | Groundwater microbial communities from an aquifer near a municipal landfill in Southern Ontario, Canada - Groundwater well OW334 metaG | ecosystem: Environmental > Aquatic > Deep... | reverse complement strand
ATCATGGACGAGGATTTGTTTTCTTATCCGATGCTTTACATTGTCGGCCACGGAAACATCGTTTTCACGCCTTCAGAAGTCGTTCGTCTACGTTCTTACCTCGAACGCGGCGGCTTTCTGTGGGCAAACGACGATTTCGGAATGGACGCCGCATTCCGTCGCGAAATGAGAAAAGTCCTGCCCGAATCAGCTTTCATCGAACTTCCGTTCTCGCACCCGATTTACAGAACGCCTTATCTATTCCCGAACGGAATGCCCAAAATTCACGAACACGCCGGCGGACCGCCTCACGGATACGGATTGTTTATCGGGAGGAGAATGGTTGTATTTTACGATTTCAACACGGATATCGGCGATGGGCTGGAAGCGCCGGAAATTCATAAAGACCCGCCCGAAAAACAGGAACAAGCGTTCAAGATGGGCGTAAATATCGTTTATTACGCGCTGACACATTGACCGGCTCGCCATTATTTCTATTTTTCTCAACGTTATGAATTCTTAGGAGAAATAATAGTATAATTGTTGATTAAACTACGTTTCTCATTTACTTCTGCGACATGGCGCAAACATCGCAGACGAAACGAATATAATTAAAGATGTAATTATGGCCTCGATACAAGACATGAAAAAAGTCGCGATCGAACAGAGCCTGTTCGATGTTGACATAACTATAAGCGAGGCTCGGGAAGCAGCTGCGCTGGGCAATTTAGAAGAGGCAGTAATTTTATACAAACAGGCGCGGGCCAGCCTCGACGACCGATTCAAGGGGAACATTGATAAAATCCCAGTCGACGTTCTTGTGCGCCGCTACCGCGTTTTGATCAGTATTGCGCGCGCTTACGCCGCCGCGGAACATTACAAGCCGGCGATCCAGTCGGCCATAGAAGCAAACTCTCTCTCTCATGAACCGCTCGCGGACTTCCCGGAATTGTACCTGCAATCGTGCGTCGACCTCGGAACCTATTATCTGAAAACCGGCGACTCGGCCGAAGCGCGAAACATCATCACTAAAGCGGCAGAAGCAGCGAAAGCCTCTCGCGACGCTTCCGAAGCTACGCCCGGCGAGGACGCCGCATTCGGACAAGCTGTTGTGTCCTACGGAGCCGGCATGCTTTTGCTCGCTCTCGGGAAAACAGACATCGCCATCAAACGTATCGCCGTCGGCCTTGAAACCCTTAAAGAACCGCAAGGAGCGGAGGAGATTTCGCTTAGGGCGGATCTTTATTCGATTGTCGGAGAGGCTCACAAATAATCGGGCAAAGAGGCCGCCGCCGCGGACGCCTTCCGGGCCGCCTCCACCCTCCTCTTCGACTCCGCCTGCAAATCGATCGAGAACAACCGCGTTATCGACGCCATTATCCTGCTTTCTAAAGCGCGCACAATATACAAGGAACTGCCGCCCACGCCGGAACATACTATACGGCGCATAGAAACCGACATCAAGCTCGCGCGCATCATGGACCTGCGCGGCAGATGGGATGAAGCAGATAAGTTCTATCAAGGCATAATCGGCATTTACCAGAGCAGCAAGGTCAACTTCCCGCGAGGGCTGATCCTCGCGCGCGCCGGAATGGGCAACTACCAATTGCAGATGAAGCAATACGACCGCGCGGAAAGCCTTCTCCTGCAAGCGGTCAAAGACGCCGGGGAAACCGGCGATTTACTATCTCTATGCTATTCCCAATACTACCTTGGAGTGACATACTCGAAACGCGGCGGCGACGACAAAGGCATGGATTTGTTCGAGCAGGCGCTTATCCGGATTAAAGAAATTTCCGGACGCGCGGAAGCCAACCATCTCGCCGCGCTCATCAATAATCAGCTCGGTTTCATAGAATTCAAGCGCCGACAATCCGATGCCGCCCTCGAATACTTTCACAAAAGCATCGATATCCTGAAAGACGCGCCGAACGACGCCGCTCTCGGAGAAGCCTACCGCCTTACAGGGGACATTCACACCGAACGCGGCCAGAACGCCCAGGGCGAACGCGCTCTGAAAAAAGCGCTCGATATCTTCGAAAGAACCGGCGCCACCTTCGAAATCGCGCGCACTTATAAAAGCCTCGGCATCAATCTGCTGAACAGCGGCGACCTCGACAAAGCCGCTTTCTTCCTCGACGAGAGCATTAAGATTCTCGAACGCCTCGATATCGAGTCCGAACTGCCTATGGCTTACAGCAGCAGAGCCAAAGTATGCATAATGAAAGAGGAATTCAAAGAAGCCGAAGCGCTGTTCGCGAAAGACCTGAGCATTGCCAAAAAATCCGACAACAAACACTCGCTCGCATTCTCTTATTACTATATCGGCCGCATAGGGCGCCTGCTCGCGCGGACGCATTCGGCTGAAGATTATCTGCAACGCAGCCTGTCTCTGTTTAATGAAGTAAAAAACGATAATATGGCCGGCCACGTCATGATAGAACTCGCGCTTTGCGCGGCGGCCCGCAAAGACACTAAAATCGCGACCGACCTCTGCGAGAAGACACGCGGCATATTCGAATCACGCCGCAATTCGCCGGAGCTTGCCGAACTGCTCCTCGCACGCGGAATCATTCTTCGAGACGCAAAACGCGTTCAGATGGCCCAACGATGCTTCGACGACTGCATCCGCATTCATGAAAAACTCAATCAGCCAACGCTTGAAACTGCGGAAACCCGCTTTGAATTCGCTATCTTCTGGCGGGATCAGGGCAAGCGCAAGGAAGCCACCGAGCACCTGCTCGCCGCCATCGGCATAGCCGAAAAACTCGGCCTTAGCAAAAGAATGAACCGCTATATCGCGCTTTTAAACGAAACCGATCCAGACGCAGGCGCTAAAATCCAGCTCTCACGGTTCGTGGACAAGGCCACAGTCGATCAGATTTCAAAAGGAAAATCCTCCGCCGGCCTTACAAAGGTCGATCGCAAAAATCTCTCCGTGCTATTTACTGACATTCGCGACTTCACTACAATATCCGAGACGCTGGATCTGGATGCCTTGGCCTCGTTTCTGGATGATTTTTACACGAACGTTATTCAGGCGGTAAACAAATACGGGGGCATGTTAAACAAGTTCATAGGAGACGCCGCTTTTGCGATTTTCAATATTGACGGCGCCACTAAGGATCATCCGGAGGCCGCCGTCCGCGCGGCGGTTGAACTCGTCAGAACGATTAATGAAGTCAACCTGATGCGAAAAAGGCGCGGGGAGATAGAAATAAACATCGGCGTCGGCGTCAATACAGGCGAGGTGATCGTCGGCAGCTTCGGATCATCGCTGCGACAAGACTTCACCGCCATCGGCGACACCGTCAACACCGCATCCCGGATGCAGTCACAGGCCAGCCACGGCGAAATCGTAGTAAGCCAGACAGTCTACGATTCAGTGGTCGGCATCGCGGTCGCGGAGGATATGGGCGAAAAACCATTAAAAGGCAAGGGACAGCCTCTAAGGCTGTGGAAAATATCAGGCTTTAAAGAATAGCGAAGGGACAGGAGTGTCACAGTGGCAACGACAAATGATTTAAGAAACGGAATGTTTTTTGAGTACGACGGCGAAATTCTTGAGGTCGTCGAATTTCAACACGTTAAGCCGGGCAAAGGCCCGGCGTTCGTACGAGCGAAAGTGCGCAACATGCGCACCGGCACGCTGGTTGAGAGAACTTACCGGACAAGCGAAAAAATCGAACCGGTCCGAATAGACAAAAAAGTCATGGAGTATCTCTATCAGGACGGCGACGGCTATGTTTTCATGGACAATGAAACCTACGAGCAGGTTCATATTTCAACGGAAATGCTGGGCGACAGAATTAATTTTCTCAAGCCGAATTCGACGATCGACACACTCTTCTACGGACAGCAGATCATGGGCATCGAACTGCCCGCTTTCCTCGAACTCGCGGTCACCGAAACAGACCCGGGCGAAAAGGGAAACACCGTGCAGAACGCTCTGAAGCGCGCAAAGCTTGAAACCGGCGCCGAGGTTCAGGTGCCGATGTTCATCGAGATCGGCAGCGTTGTAAAGATTGATACCCGGACCATGAAGTATATTGAGCGGGTCAGCAAATAATGCGCCGCCGCTCGCGCAAACGCATCGCGGGTGTATAATTATAAAGCAGCCGCCGGGCTTCAAAGGCGGCCGCGTTCATCCCGAATCCGACATTAGGGCTTGGGAGCAAAGGAGCGCCAGATGAGCGAACCACAGGATCTCGGCAAGGTTGAAATTTTCGATAATGTTATCGGCACCATCGCAGGCGTCGCAATCAGCGGCATCGCGGGCATCGCAGGCATGCGCGGCACCTTCATCGACGGCATCAAGAAAGCGACCACCGGCAGGAAAGATTTCAGCGCCGGCGTCGAAGTCCGCAAAGAACCGGACGGCAAGCGGCACATTATCGACATGTACATCATCATCGACTATAACGTCAACGTGATGGCGGTCGCCGCCAACGCTCAGAAAGCCGTCAAGCAAAAAGTCGAGGAAATCACCGGCATCACCATCAGCTCTGTCAACATTCATGTCTCGGACATCCGGTTGCCCGAATCGCTGGTCGAAAGGGCGACGGACCTCTGATATGAGATTCTTCTTCGCTCTGATCGGGATCCTGTTCGACATCATCATCCTCGCGCTCGCCGGGTTCGTTATCTATTGCGCGGTCGAACCGGGTTTTCTGTTCGACCAGTTCGACCTCGTGAAACCGTATTTCGAGGACATGAACATGCGGACGCAGATCGGCGGCGGCGCGCTTGTGTTTTTCATTCTGTCATTCCGCGGCGTATTCCTGCTTCTTTTCAGCGGCAAGGAACGCCTGTTCGCGGTCAAGCGAACCGAGCATGGCGATCTGACGGTTTCCAAAACGACTCTCGAACACGTGGTGTCCCGCATCGCCGCGGATCAAACGCCTTCAGCGAGCGTGGCTTCAATCAAAATCGCGCAGGACGGTTCTTCCCTTCGCATCAACTTGAAGATCAAGCTCGATCTAGCCAAGTGCAATCTCGGCGAATTCATCGACAAATTCAATCTCGATATCCGCGGCTACTTCAAAAACTCGCTCGGCATCGAACTGAGCAGGCTCGACATCCAGGCCGAGGCGGCAGGCGCGGAAATCGAGGCAGCCTGAAAAGGTGAATTTTATGTTGTCAGATCAGGACAGACTATTTATCGCGAAACACAGGGCGGCCATCATTTCCGCCGTGGTTTTCGCCGCTCTCGGCATACTCTTCATGGCGCTCGGTTTTCTGAAAACCATGTTCGTCGTTCTTCTGGGCGTCGCCGGATGGGCCGTCGGCCGCGTCGCCGGCGACAGGGAACTCATCCGCCGGTTCCTCAACAACTACTTGGGAAAGTAAATAACCTATATGTCACGAAATAAAGCAAGGCTCGTCGCCATGCAGTCTATTTTTCAACTGGACGACGACCCCACAGCAATACGCGACTTGGCCGACTCTCGCGCCGAAGAGGAACAACTTACCGATCAGGACTTGGAGTACCTCGAAAAGATCATCGCGTCGACTTCCGATAACAAATTGAAGATCGATCAATACATCACCGATTATTCTATTGATTGGGATATCGCAAGGCTCGGAAAAGTTGAGCGCGCCGTTCTGCGCCTCGCCATCGCCGAGATGCTTTATGTCGACGATGTGCCCTCCAACGTTGCCATCAACGAGGCCGTTCTCCTCGCGAAAAAGTTCGGCGCGGATCAAGCGTCGAAATTCATCAACGGCATTCTCGGCAAATTCAGCCGCGAAGCCCTCGGCGAACAGCGCGGCGACAGAAAATAAAAATATTTCAGCTATTCATCCTATTTTTCAACCGTGTGATTTAGTATATGCGTTAGAATTATTGAAAGCTTAGGGAATACACGTATGAGCGAGAAAAACGGCGAAGAGAATATCCTCAGCATAAGCGCCGTGAACGGAATCATCAAAAGGACTCTCGAGGATTCGCCCTCGCTGACCAACATCCGCGTCCGCGGCGAAATCTCTAACTTCACTCATCACGCGAACGGCCACATGTATTTCTCGCTCAAGGACGAGAATGCGCAGATACGCGGAGTCATGTTCCAGCGCTACGCCGGAACGCTGCGCTTCAAGCCGGAAGACGGGCTCGAAGTCGTCGCGCTCGGCTCGGTAAGCGTTTTCGAGAAGCGCGGCGAATATCAGTTCTACGTCCGCCACATGCAGCCGGCCGGCATCGGCGCCCTATATCTGCAATTCGAAAAACTAAAACAAAAACTTCAAAGCGAAGGAATATTTGACCCGTCGCGAAAGAAACTTATTCCTCGGTTTCCGCAAAAGATCGCGGTCGTGACCTCCCCTACCGGCGCCGCCGTGCGCGACGTTATAAACATCATTACGCGCCGGTTTCCTTCAGTCGAAGTGATCATCGTGCCGGCTCTCGTTCAGGGAGCGGACGCGCCGCGCAGTGTCCGCGCCGCCCTCAAACGCGCTCAGAACATTCCGGAAATCAACACGATTCTTCTCGTGCGCGGAGGCGGCTCCATCGAGGACCTCTGGGGTTTCAACGACGAACAGCTCGCGCGCGACATCGCCGCTTCTAAAATCCCGATCATTTCCGGCGTCGGCCACGAAACCGATTTCACTATCTCCGATTTCGCCGCCGACCTCCGCGCGCCCACTCCGTCCGCCGCCGCCGAGATCGCCGTCCCAGACCTCAACGAACTGCGCCTGAAACTACGCTCGACTCAGGAACGCCTCAACCGGCGCCTGCTCGACCTCGCCCGCTTCTACAGGTCGCGAGTCGAAACCATGTCGGTCACTCTCGCCCCGACCCGCATCCTCGATCTCATCGACCGTCGCAGACAATTGCTCGACGACTACTCAAAAGAAATGAAAAAAGGCTGTTCACGCCTCATCGACACAAACCGAAAACAAGTTTTGCACGTCGAAGAAAAGCTCGCTGCGATCGACCCGCGCCGCGTTCTCGCCCGCGGGTTCGCCATTTGTGAAGACCAGAAAACCGGGCGCGTCGTCCGCTCGGTCGCGCAGGTTAAACACGGCGCGCCGATGCGCGTGACCCTTCACGACGGCTCTTTCTCAGCCCGCCCGGACTTGAAAACGAATCCAAACCAAACCGGTTTGGACCTCGATATTTAATTAGTATTTTATAGGAGCGTAATCATGGCAAAAAAAGATAAAGCGGCTTCGTTCGAGGAAAGCATCGAGAAGCTTCAGGAATTAGTCGAGTCGATTGAAAGCGGCGGACTCGGCCTTGAGGAAACCATCGCGAAATACGAGGAAGGCGGCAAGATCATTAAAGCATGCCGTGAAATTCTCGACAAAGCGGAACTTAAAATCTCAAAGCTTGTCGAAAATACTGACAGGCAGGAACCGTTCACGCCGGACGAATAAAACGGCGCGAATAGTATTTGTTGAGCTAAGGACATCTTTTTAGCGGTTCATAAATATTTTCTGTAAGTTTTTGCAGGGCGAGGTTATAATTGATTAAATAAGAATTCGCAATTTAGGATTCGGAATCAAGCAAAAGGCTGAAAGAAGGCTGACCTGAAAATGATGAAGAAAATGTTAGCGGTAACATTGATATGCTTAGGCCTCGGAGCCGCATCGGCGTTTGCGGCGCCGGCTCAAGCGGCAAAGGACAACTCTAAAAAATCCGATGCAGGCGCCACGAAAAAACCGGAGCATCTAATTCAAAAGTTAGCGCCTTCGTATTTCGCGATTAGAAAATCTCTCGGCGACGATAGCGTCAAAAACGTTTCCACAAACGCAGCTGTATTCGTAAAAACGCTGAGCGCGGAAATAACGGCGATGGAAAAATCGAAAAAACAGTCAGACGAACTTCCGCCGCTGACAAACATTCTTAAAGCCGCGCAGCCCCTGACGGAAAAACAAACAGATATCAAAAAATCGCGAGCCGCTTTCGGCAAACTCAGCGATTCACTCGTTGACTACATGAATAAATATGTCGGCCTTTATTACACAAAAGACATTAAGACATATTACTGCAGCATGTCTAAGCACTATTGGGCTCAGAAGGACGGCGATAAAATGGTCAACCCATATTACGGCAAGGCCATGGCTGATTGCGGCGATGAAACTCAGCAAGCGCAATCGTCGCCGCAGGAATCGGTTCCTGGCCGGGACAGCGTCCTGAAATGCGAACCCCCGCAGCGCAACTGAGTTTTTATTTTTTTGCCCCTTGGGGATGATTGCTTTTCCTTTCAGCCGCTGAATATTAAATATGACTCGTTCATCTCAATTTAAAATTGCCTTCATTTCCGGGGTTTTATTAGTTGTAAGCCTTTTTCATTACTATACAAATTTTCAGTTCGAGCAGATTCACGACGTTTACACCCGCTTGTATTACATTCCTATCATACTGGCCGCGTTCTGGTTCGGGACGAGAGGCGGATTCATAGCGTCTGTCGCGGCTTCGGCGTTGTTTTTGCCGCATCTGATCTTTCAATGGAACATCCACGCCATGCACGGGCATTTCGCCCAATATATCGAGATGGGCATGTTCGTGGTCATCGGCGTCGTAACCGGCGCCCTCGCCGATTTGGAGAAAAAACAGAAACGGCGCGCTGAGGAGGCTTACGACAAACTCGAAGAATCGTTTGAAAAAGCGAGCGAAGCGGCCCGGCTTGCCGCAATCGGCCAACTCTCGGCCGGTATCGCTCACGAGGTCAGAAATCCGCTCGCGGGAATCAAGGGCGCTGTGGAAATCATAGCTTCCGACATCGGGGATTCGAATCCAAAACACCGGTTTGTCGGCATAATCAACAAGGAAATCGCGCGCTTGGAATCTCTGGTGACAGAGTTCCTTCGCTTCGCCCGCCCGCCTAAACCCGAGTTCGCTCCGGACAATATCAATCGTGTTGTGCGTTCGGTTTTGGAATTGTCCCGCAAACATCTTTCCGAATCGCGAGTGGATGTAAAAACTCTGCTTGACAATGATATTCCGCCTTCATTCATTGACACTAATCAGCTGAAGCAGGTTGTTCTCAACCTTTTATTGAACGCCGCTCAGGCCATGCCGGACGGCGGATCGCTTGCAATCCGAACTTATAAACACAACAATAGTATTTATCTTGAACTGGCAGACACGGGAAAAGGCATTCCCGAAGGAAGCGAAAATGACATTTTTGCTCCTTTTTTTACAACACGGCCCGGCGGAACAGGACTGGGACTCGCGGTAAGCCTCCGAATCATTCGAGGCCATGGCGGGGACATTACAGTCTCCCCCAACTCTGATGGCGGCGCGACTTTCATTGTGAAACTGCCAATTCTCAAAGAGGAACCGGAAGATGCCGGCGAAAATTCTGTTCGTGGATGACGACGAGAGTCTGCGAGAAGTCACCGCGTATCATCTCAAAAGCGATGGATACGAGGTCATTACCGCCGGCGATGGAAATGAAGCGTTCGCACGCTGCGAGGAATCCACGCCTGATATCATAATTTCAGACCTGTCGATGCCCGGCATGGACGGCTTGCAACTCCTCCAAAAAATAAAGGGAATTTCGGAAACCGCTGTTTTCATCATGGTCACAGCGCATGGCTCGGTGGAATCGGCGGTGCGGGCCATGAAACTCGGCGCTTATGACTATATCGAAAAACCATTTAAATCAGACGTCCTTAAAGCCGTCGTTAAGCGCGCGCTGCGGGTCCTGAATCTTGAGAATGAAAACCGGAATCTTCGCCAGGTCGCTTCTGAAAAATTCCGTTTCGGAAATTTGATCGGAACTTCAGAAAAAATGGTGGAAGTGATTCGCTCCGCTTCTCAAGTGGCGCCTCTTGATTCGACCGTGTTTATTCTGGGAGAAAGCGGAACCGGCAAGGAACTGCTCGCGAAAGCGATTCACGTCAACAGCCGCCGCAAAGACGGGCCTTTCGTGGCGATCAACATGGGCGCCATCTCTGAGTCGCTCGTGGACAGCGAGCTTTTCGGCCATGAAAAAGGATCTTTCACCGGGGCGGCGGCGCGCCACGCCGGAGCGTTCGAGCGCGCGTCGGGAGGCACTCTTTTTCTGGACGAAATAGCCGACATGAGAACAGACCATCAGGTCCGCCTTCTGCGTGTTTTGCAGGAACGCGAAATCCAGCGGGTCGGCGGCGACCGCTCTATTCCTATTGATGTCCGAGTCATAACCGCGACTCACAGAGACATCGAAGCTTTGGTGAAAGAAGGAGAATTCAGAGATGATTTGTATTACAGGCTCTGCGTGGTTCCCATCAAACTTCCACCACTGAGAGAACGCCGCGAGGATATTCCTTTGCTCACGGCTCATTTCATCAATAAATACCGAAAGGAAGCCGGGATTCACAATCTGCGAGTGACTGATGAAGCCGTTGAAGCTTTCATGAAATACCGCTGGCCGGGCAATGTCAGGGAACTCGAAAATGTTGTCCATCGCTGCATCGCAACATCGTCTTCGGATGAAATACGTCTCGCCGACCTTCCCGAAAATGTCCGCCGAGCCGACAACTCCACAGGCAAACTCCTTATTGATTTGCCCGATGAAGGAATCGTTTTAGAAGATCTGGAGAAAGAAATAATTATTAGATCGCTCGAAAAAAATGATTACAATCAGTCGCGCACAGCCCGTTATTTAGGCATTACCAGAAACACCCTCCTATACAGAATGGAAAAATTCGGATTGAAACAAAATCCCTGAGACCTTTATAAAACCAGTCCATTTTTACAATAAGCCCATTTCCAGAATACTGATAATCCTTTCTTTGTTTTTCAATGTAATCAGATAACAAAATTCCCAATAATTGTCATAAACAAGAATACTTCTCCATTGGAATTGTATTGGGTGATTGAAAACCAACAGTAGGCGCTGCAAAAGCAGCAACATTCCTAAAGGAAACGGCGCAGGACTATAAGCTGGCGATAAGACATTTAAAATTCCTTTCGCTTGCGGATTTTATCACTGATAAAAAACGTTTTGCAAATGTTGCTAAAGCGTTCATAGGTAAAAAAACGCAAAATACCGCTATGCCTTTATTATCTTTTCTGAAAGGCGCTGTCCGAAAACCGATGAATTCCTCAAAAACAGCGATCTGTTTTATTGCCTCGAACCGCTTGGCAGGAAAATTGCATTAATAAGTTTATAAAAAATGGAGGAACAGATTCATGAAAAAAATTTTTGTTACAACGATGGGAATTTTTCTTATTGTGTTGGGCTTTGCGATGTCCGGAGCGGCGGCGGAAAAGAGCACCAAAGCGAACTCGCCCAAAAACGAAAAGCCGAAAGCGGCCGATACGCTCGCAAGCAACCTCATGACTCCCTATCTAGCAATGCGGGCAGCTCTTGCGGCAGACAATGTTAGCGGTGTCGACAAAAATGCGGCGGTATTAATAAGCGCCCTGAAGGACGGCCTGTCGAAAGCAAAGAAAGAAAAAAAGCCGAAGGATTATTTAGATTCTCTCGAAGTTCTCATAACAGCGGCTGAATATTTGAACGGGAAAGACTTGGGAATCGGCCATTGCCGCGAGTATTTCGGGGAATTCAGCGACACGTTCGTATCTTGGATGCGGTCGAATGCATCCGCGAAAGACACTGAAAAATATCAGTTGTTCTATTGCCCGATGGCAAGGCACAACTGGCTTCAGAAAACCGGCGAGAGTATTGAAAATCCGTTTTATGGGGCTTCCATGGCCGAATGCGGCGAGAGACATTCGTTCTCCGCATCAGCGGCTAAGAAATGAATCCTGGAACAATATCTGTATATTCATAGTTATATTATCCATTAGAAACAATTCGCCAAATATATTATTTAGGGTAGGAATATGAATAAAACCGAGATAAACGACGGACTGCCTAAAGCGCATCCATCCAGGGTTTACGTCTTCAGCATTTTGTTTCTTGCGTTAGCGGCAATCGCAACATATTCCGTGGTGCATAGGTACAAAAAACCCGGATCGATGACGATTATCGAGAGCCAGGCGATGGATATGAGTTCCTCTGGAGTTCCCGTAGGCAGCGCGCCGGTGGCCCTTGAGACGGTCGAACCGTCTTCATTCACGGCGTCGGTCACTTATGCCGGATCGGTTGTTCCTTTCACGGAACAGGAAGTCGCGCCGCGCGTCGAGGGGTGGATCGACGAAATGAACGTTTATCCCGGCGACCGCGTTAAAAAAGGCCAGTTGCTCGCGCGGCTGACATCGCAGGAAGTCGTTCAGCGCTCGGCTGGCGCGAAGGAAGACGCCATGGCAGCGGCATCCTTTGCGGGCGCCGCAGGCGACGAAACTGCTCAGATGGGCAAGATGGTTAAAGCCGCCGAAGCGGAACTCGATTCGATGAAAGCGGAAATGGTCTACAGAGACAGCGAGCTGGCGAGAATGAAGTCGCTGCT
>Ga0172379_10009090_pt1 | contig 12325 bp, 13 predicted proteins | sample GrowelOW334metaG_FD_119756 | JGI IMG/M metagenome (GOLD analysis project Ga0172379, IMG submission 119756) | Groundwater microbial communities from an aquifer near a municipal landfill in Southern Ontario, Canada - Groundwater well OW334 metaG | ecosystem: Environmental > Aquatic > Deep... | reverse complement strand
TATTTCAGGACTTAACCGAGAGAAAAGGATAGACGAGAAAACAGAAAGAGAAATACATAAAGAAAGAAATACTCTAACAAGAATAGAGAAAAATTTAAAAGAAATTAAAGAGACACTAGCAAAAAACAAAATAGAATAATTTCTATAAATTATTTTTTAAATGGAAGTTCAATGAAGAAAGTAGTTCCTTCGTCTTGGCCGTTGGATTTGGCATAAATTCTTCCATTATGCCTCTCAATAATTTGCTTAGATAAATATAACTTTAATCCAGTTCCATCAGGATCCATAAGTTTGGCGCGGTGGCTTCTGTAGAATTTTGAGAAAATCATCATTTTGTCTATTTTACTTAATCCGATACCCGTATCGCTTATAAATAATACTAGTTTTTGGGGGTCGGAAATACAATCGACGAGAATTTTACCTTCTTGTTTTGTATATGTAATTGCGTTTTCCAAAACAGAATCAATTACGAAAGTTATCTTTTTAAGGTCCAAGGTTAAGAGAGGTATATCTTTAAAGGTTGAAACTTGAAATTTAATATTTTTTTTATTTATTTTGTCTCGATATTTATTAATAGAATTTTCAATTATTTCTCTTATAGAAATTGCTTGGAAAAAGTACCCAGAGGTGTTCTTCACATCTTTTATTCCCACCAACACATCAACGACATTTAATACTTTGCTCGTAGAATTATTTATATTTTGTAAATATAAATATTTTTGATTTTGGGGAAGATCTTTTTTTAATTCGGTGGTGTGCCAGAGAATACTTGTGAGGGGAGTTCGAAATGTATGATTAACAATAGAGATGATTTCACCTTCTAGCTTATCTTCTTTTATTTTTAAAATTATATATCTATAACTAATATACAAAAAACAGATAGAGGTTGTGGTAGGAATGAGCCAAGTTGGCAAATCATAAAGAGTTGAAATTTGAGAATTTTTGAGCATTAATAAAAAAACCACAATTATAAAAATTAAAGAGAATAGGATTTGTAAAATTTTCTTCATAATCATATTATAACTCTTTTAGAGAAATTTGGTATAATCCCGTAGTAGAACTTTATAAAAGTTTCACTACAGGATATAATCAGATTATGTATATAAAAGTTAAAGTTCAGGCTGGGGCCAAAAAAGAAGAAATTAAAAAGAAAAGCTCGAGTAACTATATAATTTCGGTTAAAGAAAAAGCTGAAAGAAATATGGCAAATAAAAGGGTTTGTGAGATTCTAGCCTCTATTTTTCAGGTTTCGGTCAAAAATATTCGAATAATAAATGGTCATCAAAGTCCTAGTAAAATGATATCAATTAATTTACCGGAAAATTTGGTATAACCCGGTAGTAGATTTTTGTTAAAAAATTCACTACGGGGTATAATGAGTCTATTATTAATTTAGCTCAAATAAAATCAATGACAAATATCAAAGCAACCAATATGGAATTAACAAGCGCAATCAGTGACTATGTCAATAGGCGCTTGGCAGCGATTAATAAATTTGTGAAGGACGGCGAAGAAATGGTTTCTTATGTTGAGGTAGGGAAGACGACCAATCATCACAAACAAGGAGATGTTTTTAAGGCAGAATTTAATATTGAAATATTAGGAAAAAAATTCTATACGGTTTCGGAAAAAGATGATCTTTATGTTGCAATCGATGATGCTAAAGAAGAAATTATTCGTCAAATAACTAAAAATAAAGATAGAAAACAAACTCTCTTTAAAAGAGGAGCGACAAGTGTCAAAAAAATGTTGAAGGGTATATCAGACCGTAATCCATTTACTTCAAAATACTAGGCCAAGTATAATTCTTCACAAGCTTTATCAACAAAAAAGTCCTCGGACGAGGGGGACGGGAGCCGGTGCCAGACTATTTTTCTTGAAAAAGCTTGTTCCGAATTAATACCTCTTGAATTCCTCATAATTAATTTCTTTTTTGCCTTCGGGGGTGACTTTTTTGATGATAAATAAGCCATTTTCAAAAATAGCTTCTTTTATTTTTACACGGATTTTTTTATCATGTTTTAGAGCGAAGAAATATGTCCCTGGCCAACCATAAAAAGCTCGATACTTATTCCAGTTACTTGTAGCATCTCCATCTGGGTCTATTTCTCCATCTTCTTTATCAATTTTTCCACAGTGCGTTGCTTTTGTATCATCTTGGATTCTTGGAGTAATTGATTGATCAAGAATTTTAGGAATAGTCTCACATAATAAATTTCCTCCTAATTCTATCAACTTATCTCTTAAATTTTCCTTAGTCTCCTTGATATCAATTGGGATTTCTTTATCGGCAAGAATTGGTCCGCTGTCTAACTTAAAGGCCATTTGTTGAATACTAGCTCCCGTAATCTCATCACCATTTAATAGACATGCTTCTAGGGGAGATGCTCCGCGGTATTTGGGAAGTAGTGAATAATGAATATTTATGGTGCCTAATTTAGGTAAATCAATTAATGATTGAGGAAGTATTTTTCCGTAAGCGACAACCACGTAAAGATCCACTGGTGTGGATCCACGTGGCATGCCACATAAAGATTCACTTACTGATGATCCACGTGGCATGCCACTAGACAACTGCTCTATAAATTCGGGAGTTATTTTTTCTGGTTTCAAACAGGGGATATTATTTTTTTCTGCCCAGATGGATACTGGGCTTGGGGTCAGATGAAGGCCACGTCCGGCAGGTTTATCGGGAGATGTAATTATTAGAGATGGAACATATCCATTTTGTGCCAAGATATCAAGCGTCCGGCTAGCAACTATCGGTGTCCCAAAAAATACAAATTTAATATCTTTATTCATGTTTATTTTTTACTCAGCAAGAATCTCTTGGATATCTTTTGCTTTATCTATAAACAAAATACCCTCTAAATGGTCTATTTCATGCTGAAAGATGTGGGCTAGTAATCCAGACCCTTCCATAGTAAACTTCACGCCATGCTCGTTGTAGGCCTCTACGGTGGCACGAGTGGCTCTTCTGACCTTGCCGTATAAGGGTCGAACTGAGAGGCACCCTTCAGTCATTAACTTCCTATCTTTTGAAGTTCTTTTGAAAACTGGGTTTATGAAGACGAGGTTTGGTTTTGTTGTTTTAAATTTATTGTGTAAAGTGTTTGGAGTTTCTCCTCGAATAAAATCTTCATCGAAAACTTTTCCTGAGACCACAAATATCCGAAGTGATACTCCTATCTGGGGAGCTGCAATGGCTACGCCGTCATATTGAGAGTTAAGAGCGTCGCTCATTTCTTTAATAATTTTTGATATTTTAGGTTTTGTGATAGTCGAAATAGGAACATCCCTCGATATTTTTCGTAGTACATTATCTCCATTTTGAACAATTTCAACCATCCCGGTACTAAAATTTTAATAATAATTTAATATTCACTCGACTTTTTATTGCTTGTATTTTTCCCCTATTAAATTTTTTTAATCAAAAATTTAGTACGGGACAAGTAATTTTTTTACTTTAGATTTTTTATATATTCCAATAATTTTGGAAGTTTTATTGTTTCCTGAGAGCGATTACTCATATCTCGAACGATAGCAGAATCTTCTAGGGCTTCCTTTTGTCCGAAGATGATCGCATATTCCATGCCAAGCTTTTCAGCAATAGCAAGCTGGGCTCCCAGATTATCTTTCGAGATTGATTGAGCAATTGGAACTTTACCTTTTCTTAATATCTCAATAACATTTAATGATTTTAATTTTGCATCAAAACCAAGTTGGATGAAATAGATTTTTGGTTTCTTAATGATTCGAGGGGAAAGTTTGGCAAACCAAGGCGATTCAACAACTCTATCTACCCCGATAGCAATTCCAACAGCCGGAATATCCTTCTTACTGCCAAGTTGTTTTCCCAAGTAATCATAACGTCCACCTCCGGCGATAGTAATCTTTTTACCCGTCTCTTTTTCTTCTTGTATTATCTCAACGACTGTTCGTGTGTAATAAGATAAACCACGAACAAGACACTTATTGATGGTGTAAGGAATCTCCATTTGTTCTAGATATTCGAGAACTTCTTTGAAATGTTTTTTGCAATTAGGACATAAATGCGAAAGAGAATCTGGCGCGCTTTGGTTCAGCTCAATGGTTCTTTCTTCTTTTGAATCAAGAATTCGGAGAGGATTTGTCTTTAATCTTTCGCGATCAATCGAGGGAAGAATATTGATATTTTTTTTATAAAAAGAAGTTAATTCTCTTATGTAACTACCTCGGCATTCTTTATCACCGATAGAATTTATATCAATAGAAAGATTTGTAGCACCAGCTTCAGCGAGAATTGTCCAAGTAGTTTTTATAACGAGGGCATCTAGAATACTTTTTTCACTACCGACGGCATCCATATCGAATTGATAGAATTGTCGATAACGTCCAGCTTGAGGATTATCGTGACGGAAAGATGGGCCATAGCTGTAGAACATTACTGGCTGAGGGAGAGCTTGCATACCATGCTCAATATAACTACGCATAAGGCCAGCGGTGTGCTCGGGTCGAAGAGCTAGGTGATCACCACCTTTAGTTTTCAATGTATACATTTCTTTGTCGATGATGTCTGTGCCTATTCCAATAGAAGAAGTGAAGACATCTTCATATTCAACAATTGGAGTCTCTATTGGTTTAAATCCATAATAAACCGCTATCTCTTGAGCTTTTTCAAAAAATCCTTGATATTGATAATACTGGCTATCAATTATGTCACGCATTCCTTTGACTGAGGCCATTTGACTTTTACTTGTTTTTTTCTTATCCATATTATTTATTTTGATTAAAATATCCTGGTAAATATGAAAGTTCTTTTAGGGGATAGAGTCGGAGGAATGCTCTGCCGATCATTAATTCGTCTGGAAGAGCTCCCCATGTTCGAGAATCAGAACTTCTGTTTCTATTATCTCCTAGCACATAATATTCTTTATCTCCTGTTTTAAAGAAAGTGGTTGTGCTAAATTTTTCATTTAAGAATGGTTCATCTAAAATAAAACCATTTGGATTTTCGCTGTTGATTATTGTTATCTCTCCATTATTTATTTTAATTTCTTCATTTGGTAAACCAATTATTCTTTTTATGAAAAATCTTTTGGTATCATTTGGATAGCGGAAGATGACGACATCACCACGATGGGGATTGCCTAGTATGTAAGATATTTCATCAACTATTAAGTATTCTTTGTCGTGAAAAGTTGGAACCATTGATTCTCCACTAACGACGAATGGTTGAGCTATGAACATTCTTATTGGGATAACAATAAGAAGGGCAATAATAGCAAACTTGAGCAAATCCCAAAAACCTTCCCAACCCTTTTTGAGTTTGGATTTTTGTGGAATTTCCTCATTAGAAACTTGATTATTTATATTTTCTTCCATATAGGTCACATTTTACCACACAAGTACTGTTGACGGAATATATTTTTGTGTGTTGTATTGATAAAACTTTGTTTCGAATTTATGCTATTATTAAAAAATGATGTTAATTGTTGGATTAGGAAATCCGGGAGAAGAATATAAAATTTCTAGGCACAATACTGGTTTTATTGTGCTTGATTATGTTTTAGGGAAAGTGGATTGGAAACAATCTTCTGGCACCAAAGCACTTTTTCATAAAGATAGAATTGGTAAGAAAGAAGTGGAATATTTCAAGCCACAAACTTTTATGAATAATTCTGGAGTGGCGGTTGCATTCGCTCAAACGAAATATAAATTAAAACCACAAAATATTGTTGTTATTTACGATGATATAGACTTACCACTTGGAAGTTATAAAATTTCTTTTAATCGGTCTTCAGGTGGACACAACGGCTTAGAATCAATAATAAAGAAAATTAAATCGCGAGAATTTGTGAGAATTCGTATAGGTATTTCTCCGGAAACTCCATCTGGTAAATTACGAAAACCAAAAGGGGAAGCGGCGGTATTGAAATTCTTGCTCGGAAAATACAAAGAAGATGAATTGAAAGAGCTTAAAAAAGTTTCTAAAAAAGTTGCCGAAATTATAGAGATGATTACTCTCGAAAGCCGCGAAAAAGCAATGTCGGTATTTAATTAAATATTTCCCACCAGTCGGACTGGTGGGAAATAAATTATATAAAATATGCAAAAAATTGATAAAGATATTTATTATGTGATCGGAATGAGCCCCGGCAATAGTTATTTTAAAGAGGATGAAATTAAATATCTTCTTAAAACAACTGTTGAAAGATATGGTCGTGTTTTGGTTATGATAGCTGATATACCTGCTATTTCTACATATATTGCTCTTGGATATCCCCAAAATAGAGCACGACGTGATAAAGCCCTTCCACAAGGTAATCTTTTAAAAAACAGAACAGAAAGAGCAATTTTAGACCTTGGTTATAAAAGTAATCAGGTGAGAATTGTTGATTGGGAGAAAGAAGTAGAAAATAATAAAGAATATAAAAAGTCGTATAGTTATATTAATTCTATATATGAATCAAATATTTCTTTCGAGCAAGATGCCGATGAAACGACAAAAGGAGTAATTATTGGTTCAAAAAAAGAAATTCCAGATATTGCTATTGCAACTAAAATAGCTGTTCATTATCTTCTTTCAGAATTTGCTTTTATGGATTTTCTCCCAAACTTTTTAGGAGTGAAAAAAGTTGTTTATATTTATCATAAAAATTGGCCTATATATGAAAATTATATAGCAGGTAAATATGACAACAAACCAAAGCCCCACGAAGACTTTTTACTTCTTGAAAATCCATGGGAAACATATAATCCAATTTGGGGTCTTGAAGAAAATGAGGATGAGGCAAAATATTTAAATGATTTAGATAGGGTAGAGAAGACAAAGATATTAAGAGTTAGTTTTTCAAATTATCCGCCAGCTCTTATTTATGATAAGGAATACAATAATTTTTCAGGCATATTTTATGAAATTATAATTGCTATATCACGAAAATTTGGATGGAAAGTTCTATTTTCTGAAGAAGTTGGTTATGGTGTAATTATTGATGGTCTTAATTCTAATCGTTTTGATATTTTTGGAAGTACTGTATGGCCAACACCAGAAAGAAAAGAACAAGCAAGTTTCTCTTTGTCTCTTTATAAGAGTTCTGTGTTTGCTTGGGCTCGTGAAAGTAATGATGTAATAGATATTTTTTCATCCAGAATAGTAATAAAGGAAAATGATATATCAGATTCAATAGCTCTTGCTGATTATCCAAAAGCTCGTTTGGTTCATATCCCGCAACTTTCAGAATCAATAGATCTTTTAAAATTTGTTACTTCTGATAAAGGGGACATCACCTTTGTTGAGCCATATCTTGCTGAATATTTTAATAAAAGTTCAGAAATAAAAGTCATTAAAACATCAGAAAATCCTATTCGTGAGTATGAAAATACTTTTATGTTTAAAAAGAATGATACAAGTTTACGAGACTTATTTAATAAAGAAATAGAAAAGATAAAAGGTTCTGGTTTTATAAAAGAATTAATAAAAAAATACACTGGTTCGGAAGATACTTTTAAATTAGATTAAATTTCCCACCAGTCGGACTGGTGGGAAAGAAATTAATGTTATATAATAAATATTATGGCAATTAGAAAAACTCCGCTTGTAGATGGAGAATATTATCATATTTATAATAGGGGAAATAGTAAACAAAAAATATTTTTAGATAAAGAAGATTATTTACATTTTATTAAATTGCTTTTTATTTGTAATTCTAATAAAAAATTTAAGTTTAGAGATAATATAGTAGATCCTAAAATAGATGCTTTTGATTTTAATAGAAAGGAACCACTGGTTTCTATTGGAGCTTGGGTTGTAATGCCGAATCATTTCCATCTTTATATTACTACTTCCCACCAGTCGGACTGGTGGGAAAGTCTAGGTTTAGATAATAAAAATAGAATTTCTGAATTTATGAGAAAATTGCTTACGGCTTATACTTTATATTTTAATGGCAAATATAAAAGAACGGGGAGTTTGTTTGAAGGCAAATTTAAATCAGTTCATATAGAGAAAGATAATCAAGCCAAATATTTATTTTCTTATATTCATTTAAACCCAATTAAATTAATTCAGAAAGATTGGAAAGAAAATGGAATTAAAAATTTTGAAATCGCCTTAAATTATTTACATAGATATAAATGGAGCAGTTATTTTGATTTTAAAAATATTAAAAGAAAAGAAAATAAGATTTTAAATTTAATAGATTTTCCAAAATATTTTTCTAATTTAAATGATTTTGATAATGAAATTCTTGAATGGCTAAAATATAAAGAATAAAAATTCCCACCAGTCGGACTGGTGGGAATTTTTATTATAATTAGTAATTATTCTACCTTCTTTCCATCTTCTAGATAAACAAGAGTCATTCTTTGATCTTTTGGTTCAAATAATGTCACTTGGAAATTGTAAGTTTTACCCATTTCCAAAGTTCTCTTTAGTTTTTCTTCAGATCCAAATCCAGAATTGTGAACGAGTCCAGCAACACCTTGTTTAATCGAGACAAGAGCTCCATGTTTGTTGAATTTGATGACTACTCCAGAGACGATGTCTCCTTTCTTTAATGTATCTTCAAATTCTTTCCATGGATTTTCTTTCAAAGCTTTGATTGAAAGAGAAATTTTACCATCTTTTATTTCAATAATTTTTGCTTTAACTTTCTCTCCAACCTTGAACATTGTTCTTGGATCTTCTACTAGACCCCAATCAATTTCAGAAATGTGGACAAGTCCTTCAAGACCTTCTTCAACTTTCAAGAATACTCCGAAGTCAACGATACCAGCGACAATACATTCAAGCTCATCGCCGACAGCATATTTGCCGACAATCTCTTGCCTTTCTTCGGGGTTATTGTCCTTTTCTGAGAAGATTAGTTTACCTTCTTTTGGTAGAGCTGAGATCATGACAACACTGATGCGTTTGCCGATAAGAAGTTTCAAAGCCTTCAAAATTTTATCTTTGTCTGAATCTTCTACACGAGGGTAGTGTTCACTCTTTAACTGTGAGGCTGGTAAGAATCCAGCAATACCTTGCCATTCTAATATAAGTCCACCTTTGTTTGCTTCTTTGACTGTAAGTTCAAGCGCTTGCTTGGATTTGATTATCTTTTCTGCTTCACTCCAGATGAGAGCTTGCTTAGCCTCTTTCAATGATAATTCTGTATAGCCTTCATCGTTGTCAGTTCCGACAACTTTTGCTTTGACTACATCACCAATATTTATTTTCTTGATGATATCTTTGGCATTAATGAATTCACGTCCATAAATTATACCTGTTCCAAATGGAGCAAGGTCGATATAGACAGATGATTTCTGAATCGAAATCACAGGTCCTTCAACAAGAGCATCTACTTGAGGTGGAAGCTCTGCTTTATCCAACATTTTACCGATACTAGATAGTTCTATTTTTGCATTTTCGGCAATACTATCTATAACGTCTTTATCTTCTTTTTTCATAATTTTATTTTAACTTCAGCCCTAGGCTGACCTGCCTTGGGCAGGAAAAAAACCGCGTTTCGCGGCACAGTTGAAGATCTTTCTATTTTTATCATTTGATAAACATAAAAAGGGTTAACCTTCAAACCGAACTCGTAATACAGTTAATATACTACAAAAGGTAATAATATGCAAGCCTTTTTAGGGTATTTCCCCTTTGTTTTTTTCTTAAAATTTTTACCCCGTAGTAATTTTGAAATTTCATACGCAATGCTATATTTTTAGTAATTATCTTAATAATATCAATAATTTAGTAGGTTATTGGGGCTTTCAAAATTTACTTTGGGGTGATATAATATAAGCATGATTATCACATATTTAGGAAAGCAATTCTTCAAAATCGGACAAGGAAGTCTAACTGTGGCTTTTAATCCTATAAGTAAAGACTCTAAATCTGGGGTTGCAGCATCACGCTTTGGATCTGATATTGCTCTCTCTACTATAAATCACCCTGACTATAATGGCTTTGATATGGTCTCTCACGGAGAGACAGTTCCTTTTGAAATTTCTGGTCCCGGAGATTATGAAATTAAAGATATTTTTATAAAAGGAATAATGACTCAGACAGAATTGGGAGGTAAAAAATATATTAATACAATATATTCCATGACGATAGAAAATATTTCTTTATGTTTTCTTGGAGCAGTATCAGATAATAAATTAAGTTCAAGTATCCGTGGGCAGATAGAATCTCCAGATATATTATTTATTCCAATCGGTAATAATGATTTACTTGATCCAAGTGAAGCATATAAATTAGCTGTAACACTCGAACCAAAAATTATTATTCCAATGGATTATGATGAGAAAACTTTGAAGGTATTTCTGAAGGAAGCCGGGCAAGAGAAAGTAGCCCCAGTCGAAAAACTTACAATAAAAGCAAAAGAAATAATGGGCCGAGAGGCAGAAGTCGTTGTATTATCAGCCTAAATTACATTTATATGCATACATATGTAAAAAAATTACAATCAAAGCCAGAACATGTTCGGAAACAGATACTCGTAATTTCTCTTATCATTTCTATGTCGGTTGTATGTTTGGTTTGGGCGACGAGTTTAGGTTATCGATTCAGTAAGAAAAATGTTGTTGATGTTAAAGAAGAAATTAAACCGTTTGCACTTCTCGGGCAGTCAATCAAAGAAACATTCAATAATGTAACAGCAAGCGTTGGAAATGCATCGTTATTAAAAAAGAATGGAGAAGAGACGAAGGCAGAATCATCTACACAAGTAGAAGAAAAGGTTGAGACAGGAAAGCAGATAGACCTTATCCAAATAGAGTATCAATAATTATGGCTAAAGAAAAAGAAAATATTCCTGCGAATGCAGATGAAAAAATCCCACATATTAATGTTGTCTCGGTAGATATAAGCACTGAGATGAGAGAATCGTTCATCGACTATGCGATGAGCGTCATTACTGACCGAGCTCTTCCTGATGTCCGCGATGGATTGAAGCCGGTTCATCGTCGTATCTTATATGCTATGTATGAGATGGGTCTAACCCATACTAGTCGTTTTCGAAAATCAGCTGCAGTAGTCGGAGATGTGCTCGGAAAATATCATCCACACGGTGATGTCGCTGTCTATGACTCGATGGTCAATATGGCGCAGGACTTTTCTTATAGATATCCACTTATTCATGGGCAAGGTAACTTTGGCTCTATTGATGGCGATGGAGCGGCGGCAATGCGTTATACCGAGGCCAAGATGTCCAAAATTTCTTCACTTCTTCTTTTAGATTTAGAAAAAGAAACAGTAGATTTCCGCCCAAACTATGACCAGACCCGCAAAGAACCAATCGTTCTTCCTACCGCCGTTCCAAGTCTCATTTTGAATGGAACTTTGGGTATTGCCGTCGGTATGGCTACAAATATTCCACCGCACAATCTATCTGAGGTTGTCGATGCGACGATTCATCTGATAGATAATAAGGATTCTACAACTGAGGATTTAATGGAATTCATCAAAGGTCCAGATTTTCCAGTCGGAGGAATTGTTTATGGTCAAGCTGACTTACTTCACGCTTATTCGACTGGCCGTGGCGGAGTGGTTACTCGTGGCGAAGCGGAGATAGTAGAACAAAAAAGTGATACTTTTCAAATAATAATTACTTCTATCCCTTACCGTGTAAATAAATCAGCACTTATTGAATCAATTGCGGCTCTCATACAAGAGAAAAAATTAGAGGGAATTAAAGGTTTACGTGATGAATCGACCAAAGATATTCGCGTAGTTATCGACCTCAAGAGTGGGGTCATTCCACAAAAAGTTTTAAATTATATTTACAAACATACTCAACTTGAGCAATCATTTAATTTTAATATTGTCGCTCTTGTCGATGGTGTTCCACAGACGCTATCACTGAAGAGTTTACTCAGAGAATTTATTGCTCATCGAGTCGTTGTAGTTAAGAGACGTACTGAATACGATCTGAGGAAAGCTAAAGAGCGTGAGCATATACTTCTAGGACTTAAAAAGGCGCTTGATCATATCGACAGAGTTATCGCAGTTATCCGGGCTTCCAAAGATACCATGGTCGCTAAGTTGAATTTGATGAAGGAATTTAAGTTTTCTGAAATACAAGCAGTGGCAATTCTTGAAATGAAGCTTCAGAAACTTGCTGGACTTGAGCGAAAAAATGTAGAACTTGAATTAAAAGAAAAGCAAGAATTAATTAAAGAATTAGAAGCCCTCCTTGCAAGCCCAAAGAAGATGATGGGAGTTATTTCGACTGAGCTTAAAGATATTAAAGAAAAATACGATGATCCTAGGCGCACTCGCATTGTCAAAGGTGGAGTTAAAGCCATAAATGAGGAAGATTTAATTCCAGAAAAAGAATCAGTTCTCGTCTTTACT
>Ga0172379_10009089_pt1 | contig 12325 bp, 11 predicted proteins | sample GrowelOW334metaG_FD_119756 | JGI IMG/M metagenome (GOLD analysis project Ga0172379, IMG submission 119756) | Groundwater microbial communities from an aquifer near a municipal landfill in Southern Ontario, Canada - Groundwater well OW334 metaG | ecosystem: Environmental > Aquatic > Deep... | reverse complement strand
GCTTATCCCGGAGATGTTTTTTATCTCCATTCAAGATTGCTTGAAAGAGCTTGCAGACTTGATCAGAAATACGGAGGAGGTTCATTAACCGCTCTTCCAATTGTTGAAACTCAGGCCGGTGATGTTTCCGCTTACATTCCTACAAACATAATTTCGATTACAGACGGACAGATATTCTTGGATTCGGATCTTTTCTATAAAGGTATTCGTCCGGCTCTTAATATAGGTATTTCGGTTTCTCGCGTAGGTTCGGCTGCTCAAATTAAGGCTATGAAGAAAGTTGCCGGTAAATTGAAGCTTGAACTTGCTCAATATAGGGAGTTGGCGGTTTTTGCCCAGTTCGGTTCCGATCTTGATGAGGCTACCAAGAAACAACTTAATAAAGGTGATCGTTTGACTGAAATTTTGAAACAGACTCAATATAGCGCTTTGCCGGTTGAGAAACAGGTCGTGATTTTGTATGCCGGTATTAATGATTACTTGTCGCATATTCCGGTTACGAAGGTGAAAGAATATGAGGAAAAATTACATTCGTATTTTGAAGCGAGACATAACGATATTTTGAAAGAAGTTAAGGATAAAAAAGAGTTGCCTGCCGAGTTGGAAGAGAAATTAAAGAAGGCTTTGCATTCGTTTAATTCGGAGAATAAATTTGAATAAATATGCCAAATTCGGGAAAAGAAATTAAGAGAAAGATTAAGTCTATCAAGTCCACGCGTCAGATAACGAAGGCGATGGAGCTTGTTGCGACTTCCAAGATGAAAAAAGCTGTGAATAACGCGGTTAATCTTCGTGCGTACGGATATTTAGCTGCAAATATTTTGTCGAAATTGTCACATAAGGCGAAGAATTTGCATAAATTTTTCCAGAATCGTGAAGTAAAAAATGTTCTTATATTATTGTTTACAACAGATAAAGGTCTTTGTGGAGGATTGAATACAAATCTTTGTAAGAAATTGGTTACGGTTCTTTCTTCTTTGGAAAAAGATCATCCGCAAGCGAAAATCCATTTTGTTGCCAGTGGTAGAAAAGGTGCCGAGTTCTTACGCAGAATAGGGAAGGATTTGGATTATGTTTTCCCGGCTTATTCCGCGAATCCGAAATTTGCAGATATTTTCCCAATTAGTAAAATTGCGCTTAAGGGTTTTGAGAGCGATCAATATGATTTGGTTACTGTTATTTATCCCGATTTTATTTCCACTTTGGTTCAGAAACCTGTTTCCAGAGTTTTGCTTCCTTTTTCTGCCGAGACTTTTAAGCAAATGCTTTCCGAATTAGGTTCCAAATTTACAAGCGTTGCGAGTGTTCCCGAGAAAGATATTGATTATAAATTAGAACCATCTCCGCAGTATATTATAGAGAATATAGTTCCGCAATTAACAGAGTTGCAGTTGTATCAGGCTGTTCTTGAGGCCGCGGCGAGTGAGCATAGCGCAAGAATGGTTGCGATGCAGGGTGCGACGAAGGCTGCGAGTGATTTACTTGAGGATTTTGTGTTGAGTTATAATCAAGCGCGTCAGGCTGCGATTACAGCTGAAATTGCCGAAATAGCCGCAAGTGCATTAACTTTAAATTAAATTTTAAACTAAATATAAATATGGCTGGAAAAATTACTCAAATCATTGGTGCCGTAGTTGACTGCTCCTTTGAGGGCGGAGATCTTCCGAAAATATATGATGCCTTGGAAACAAAGATTGGTGATACTATGTTGGTTCTTGAAGTTCAACAGCATCTTGGAGGAAATTCTGTTCGAACTGTGGCCATGGGTACAACCGATGGTCTTAAGAGGAATCAGGAAGTTATTAGCACCGATGCTCCGATTTCCGTCCCGGTAGGACGAGAAACTCTCGGAAGAATGTGCGATGTACTTGGTAATCCTCTTGATGACAAAGAGCCTCTAAAAACCAAGAAAAAATATCCTATTCACAGACCTGCTCCCAAGTTCGAAGATCAAGCTACTGAAACGGAAGTTCTGGAGACTGGCATTAAGGTTATCGATTTGATTTGTCCGGTTATTAAAGGAGGTAAGGTTGGTTTGTTCGGAGGTGCCGGAGTAGGTAAAACTGTAGTTATTATGGAGCTTATTAGAAATATCGCTCAAGAACATGGCGGTTTCTCTGTTTTCGCCGGTGTTGGAGAGAGAAGCCGTGAGGGAAATGATCTTTATTATGATATGAAAGGTTCCGGAGTTCTTGATAAGACAACCCTGATATTCGGACAAATGAACGAACCTCCTGGAGTTCGTCAGAGAGTAGGTCTTACAGGTGTTACTATGGCTGAATACTTCCGTGACGAAGAAGGACAAGATGTACTTTTGTTTATAGATAATATATTCCGTTTCACGCAGGCAGGTGCCGAGGTTTCCGCCCTATTGGGTCGTATTCCTTCCGCTGTAGGTTATCAACCTACATTGGCTACTGAAATGGGTGCTCTCCAAGAGAGAATTACATCTACAAAGAAAGGTTCAATTACATCTATTCAAGCCGTATATGTTCCTGCTGATGACCTTACAGATCCGGCTCCAGCTACAACTTTCGGTCACTTGGACTCAACTGTAGTACTTTCAAGAGGACTTTCAGAGCTTGGAATTTATCCTGCTGTTGATCCTCTCGATTCAACATCTACTATCTTGGATCCGATGATTGTTGGAAAAGAGCATTATGAGGTTGCCAGAAATGTTCAGAGGATTTTACAAAGATATAAAGATCTTCAGGATATTATCGCAATCTTGGGTATGGAAGAGCTTACCGAAGATGATAAGCTTACCGTTAGGAGAGCGAGAAAAATCCAGAAATTCTTATCTCAACCTTTCTTCGTTGCCGAAACATTTACAGGTCATCCAGGTAAATATGTTAGCTTGAAGGATACTATTAAAGGGTTTAAAGAAATCCTTGATGGCAAGATGGACAATGTTGATGAAGGATTGTTCTATATGAGGGGTGGGATTGAAGACGTGAAATAGGACCTAGGAGCTAGCGAACTAGTGAAGAAGTAAAGATAAGATAAAGAAAAAGATATGAAAAAATTTCAGCTAAAAATCGTTACGCCGGAAAAAGTCCTTTATCAGGATAGTGTTGAGTCTGTGACTGTTCCGACCGCGGAAGGTGAGATTACAGTTATGTCTAATCATTTACCGATAATTTCCGCGGTTAATCCGGGTGAGCTCAAGATTAAAAAAGATGGCAAGTATGATTATTTCTCAATAACTCGAGGTGTTCTCGAGGTTGATGGGAAATCTGTAACTCTTCTTACAGATGCGGCTGAATCGGCTGGTGGTATTGACGAGAAACGTGCCGAGGAAGCTCGCGTTAAGGCTAAAAATCTTATGGAAGGTATTAAACAGAGCGAGGAAGGTTACGCCGATGCGGTTGCGCAGATGGAAAGAGCTCTTTCAAGGCTTAAGATTGCGAAGAAGAGGAGAGGCTCCCGGTCATCTTTTAACCAAGATTCTTAATGGTAAATGAGGGGAAAGAAAAGGTTTGGAATGCCTATTCACTTGCTTTAACCCTTGGGTACATGGTCGCGCTTCCCGTTGTTATACTCGGAGTCGGTGGTGTACTGCTAGATAAACATTTCAATTCGTTTCCACTGTTTGTAATTATAGGGTTCATTCTTGCGATGACTGTGTCGCTGACGACAGTTTACGTTAAGACGAAAGATATAATCTCCATGGGGACTCTGAAAACTAAATCACGCAAAGATAATAAAGATTAATCAATATGGCAGAATTTATACCACCAACATTAGCTTCAGAAACGATATTTCATATCGGTAGTTTTGAGTTTAGAAACACTCTCATAACTGCGATTATGACGTTGATCGTTCTTGTGTTTATAGGATTGGTTTTGAAAAGAAAAAAATATGCATTGGTACCCGGAGGATTTCAAAACTTGGTTGAGGTTGTTGTCGGAGGTTTATTTGATTTCTTCAAAGGCGTTGTTGGTGATGAAAGTAAGGCGAGAAAATTCTTTCCATTGGTTGCTACGATTTTCCTTTTTGTGATTATTTCAAACTGGATGGGTCTTCTTCCGGGTTTCGGAAGTATCGGGCTTTGGGAGATTGAGGAAGGTGAGAAAATTTTTGTTCCTATTTTTAGATCCACTTATGCGGATGTAAATATGACTCTCGCGCTTGCTCTTATATCTGTTACTGCTGTGCAAGCGTTTGGAATTGGGATTTTAGGTTTCAAAAAATACGCACATAAGTTTTTCGTAAGTCCTCTTAAGGATCCGATCGGATGTTTCGTAGGTCTTCTTGAGCTTATGTCCGAGTTTTCAAAAATGATCTCCTTCTCATTCAGGTTGTTCGGGAATGTTTTTGCCGGAGAAGTTTTGCTTTTGGTAATTTCTTTCCTTGTTCCATATATTATTCCGCTTCCTTTCTACGGATTGGAATTGTTCGTCGGGTTTATACAGGCGTTGGTGTTCTCGTTTTTGACGACTGTGTTCTTGACGATTGGGACGACGGCGCATCATTGAAGCGGAATATCGAATGTCGAATTACGAATTTCGAGAGGGGAGAGATGAGGGAGATTAGTTATGTTCTCTAACGGGCGTTGTTTGATGTGTCCTGTTGGTGATTTAAAGGGTCTAATCCCACTCGCCAACAATATTTTGGCACATCACATGGCATACAATTTTTGTTGGTCCCTAGGCGATAATACCTCGCCGATTCCTTGTCGGTCAGTTGTATTCAAACTAAGATAATGCCAAAGCCAATTCATTTTTGCGCGAATAAATGATTCAGTTCCTTTTACCTGCGGAATTGAACTTTTCGCAAGAGCGGAACCAGCTTCATAAACACCTGCTGTTAAAGCCGCATCATGAAAAGGTGAGCGTAAAATAACTGGTTTACCTTCCTGTGCCGCACGACCTAAAATATCCGCATGAGTATTGGGGCATGTTGCGCTACCGAGCAGAGTCCAAACAGAGACTCTACTTCTGACAATTGTACGGGCCAGTTCTCCGGGTGATATATCAGCTAGTTTCAAAACCGGAATATCCGCTGATTCCCAGATTTCATTAAATGGCAAAAACGGTATTCTGCCATCTGCTCTCAAAGCAGAACCATTAAGCTGCCAACGCTTTACAAGTTTGTTATCCACTCGAAGTAAAGGCTTGCCGTTGAATGAACGGAAGGCATTGGAATCTCTATCACTAACTTTTTCTGCCCAAGCTGCTCTCACCAGCTCATTACCACAAAGTATCATGACTTCAGCAACAGCATTGTCTCTCAAATATTCATGGACTTTTAAACAGTTATCCATGTTGTAGACTGCATCACTATGTTTCATGCGAGCCGGATCTTGTGATCCTGTTAATGTAATAGGCTTTTTAAGCCCGCGACCCAAAATCAAAGACAAATAATTTGCTGTTTCAACCATTGTGTCAGTACCATGCGTTAGAATGAAACCATCAATCCAGTCTGAACAATCTTTGAGTAAGTCAATTAAAACTTCAGCAATAAAACGAATGTGTTCACCGGTTTCCAAGAGAGATGAGTCGTAGTTGAAAAGCTCAAAAAGATTCAAATGCACTTCGCCTTCGTTATATGGCAGCTTCATTGCTTCGAAACTCTCTTGCAAACTGCCACTCGGAGCCAACCCTTTGTCGGTTTTTGCACTTTGAAAAGTTCCACCAGTTCCCAAAACGACTAAGTTCAATTTTCCAGCTTCATAACGTTTTTTTAACGATTCTTTGAATGTGTTAAACGCATCCCCCAGTAGAACAAGCTCTTTTAGTTCATCAAAGGTTTTCATTTTTGGGTCACGAACAGTTTTAGCATATTCTACGAGATCAAAAGACGGTTCGGCTGGACTATTACTGGTTGTTTGCAAAGCTTTTTTCATAATTAAATTGATTAAAGAAGAGCACACTCAACAATAAAACCCGCATTCTGTCACGCGTTATGTGTTTGCAATTTTCAAACAACAACTTGTCGTCAAAAAATCGACAACAGCTCTTTGCGCCAATTCAAAAACGATATTTGTAAGACAAGAACTCTTTTAGTATGATATCGACATGATAATCGAACGTTTTCTAAACAACCTCGGATTAAATCCGAACGAAGTAAAGGTTTACCTCTACCTGTTAACTCATGGGGAATCGATAGCCAGCATAGTGGCCAAGCGTTTGGATATGCGCCGTGCGAATTGTTATTCGATTTTGGAAGTTTTGGAGAAAAAAGGCATGATTACAAGTTTTACAAAAAATAATGTGACGCATTTTGATGCTGTGGAGCCGGATGATATTGTGGAACTTTGCAATCAACGCGTTAAAGAAATGGAAAGACTTCAGAAGAATGCATCCGAACTAAAAGAAGAGTTCAGCAAATTGCGTGAAAAAGGCAAAATGCCGAAATTGGAAATCCGCGGGAAAATTCAATACTATCAAGGGCTTGAAGCCGTAACTGATCTTATCGAGGAAACTATTAGGGGGAAAGGCAAAGAGCAACTTTGTTTTGGACTCAATACTTACCATACGGAACTTGGAGGAGACGACTGGGTCAATTATACCCATGAACGCGTTAAGAATGGCATGCGTGTCAAAAGCATTCAACCAAATACTCAAGCGGCAATCGAATACAAAGCCCGTGATTCCAAAGAATTACGGAACACATGCTTGGTACCGAAAGACGAATTCCCGGGCAACTGCGAAATCAACATTATTGGCGACATGATCGCCATGTTCACGACTCACGGTAAAGAGCCTATGGGCATGAAGATGTATAACCATGATATGGCTCAAGCTCTTTCAAGTCTTTTTAATTTGGCGTGGGAGACATCAAAGACATATGATAAAAAGCTTCGGGAGAAGAAGAAATAGATAAAAATTTTTTTTACGCTTGTTTTGCGAACAAGAATCCCATCTTCTTATCGAACTGCGATGGGAATATCTGAACTTTGAAGCGGTTTTCGCGAAGGATTGATTCTAGCTTTTTGATGGTGCGAGGGTTGTGGTATTCCATCACAATCGCTTCAATTTTTGCGTAATCGTCTTTTGTGAGGCTGTGGATGATTTCCTCTTCGGCTCCTTCGATATCCATCTTTAAAAGTGAAATTTTATCTTGTTTGATGATGTCCCGAAGATTTATTGAGTCCACTTCAGTTGGTGTGCTGTTATGGGTTTGTGTGAAGGAGTGGTTGTGGGAATCTTTTGATATAAAAAAATCTCGTTTTTCGGTTTTGTTCGCCAGTGCTTTTTTAATAATTTTTACTCCTGTTATTGGGTTTGTCTTTAAGTGATGCTCAAGAGCTTCAATATTCGCTTTTTCAGGTTCGATTGCGATTATTTTGGCGGTTTTATTTAAGGCGCGTGCGTACATGGTGAAAAATCCTGCGTGAGCGCCAGCATCGATTATTATTTTGGCGGTTTTGATTGTTGGTTCGGCAATTCTGTATTCTCCGAATTTGAAAATTTCTCGCATGACGCTTTGGTCGGCTTCGTCGCGGATTGCGAGGGTTAAGGTTCGGTTTGCGAAATTTAGTGAGATTTTTTCCATGACTCAATTATACCAGATTGATTGGGTCATAGGGATGAAGTCTTGTTTCGAAAAGTTCGGGGATGAGGACGTCTTTTATTTCTTCCGGTACATAATGAGACCCTTCCGTTAATGTAAAAGCGAGCGTGGTTTTTCTTCCGTCGCTTCCGACAGCTTTTGTACAGTTCACCAATGTCTCTTATTTCTTCATCTGGAAATAGCGGGATACGGCTTAACGACTGCCTAATCCTTTCACTTGTTGATGACATTGATATTTGAAGTGCGATATTTGCTGCATGGGTTTGTATTTTATTTAAAATTGCGGCTAAACGGTTTTTTGCTTTGGGTGTATTTGGCAGAACTGTCGAAACTCTTATCGATTCCGTTGTCGGATCGGATTGCACACTTTCAAGTATATCCATGCAATTCGGGTTTAGAAGTATTTCTCCTCCATCCGTGAAACTTGTTTTATATGGTCCTTCAGCCGGAATTTTTCTTTCAATTGCCACTTCTGTTAAGATTCTCACTTGGTCTGAAACTTCCGCTGGGTTTAGATCCCCTTTAAAATTCCCGCATCTGCAAAATCCACATCCGATATGGCAACCTATTTGAGGCGAGATTTCTCTTGTGTATCCGGTGCTGTTTCCGCCTCTTGGGTATAAAGAGCATATGATTGGTTTTGGATGCTGTATCCTTTTTGATTGTAGCAATACTTCCATTACCGGTTCATCTGTTACGCGAAGTCTTTCTCTTATGTCTGTTATTTCGAAATGTTCCGAAGTTATATTTGTTGGCATGTTTTTTGAGAATTAAATTATAAAAAAACCGCTTCTTTTTAGGGAAGCGGTTATGGGTGTTTTTAAATATGGTTTAAAAAAACCGCTTCACTCGGAAGGAGCTCTTCTTGCTTACAGGGTTGCTGATTTTTGCTTTTATGTTTTCCACGGCTTTGATTTTATCATAATAAGAATTTTATCCAAGGCTTTTTCTAAACATTGCCGCCTCAATCAGGTCTTTAGAGAAATCTTTCCCGATTTTTTTCTTCAGTAGAATGTTTGAGGTTAGATTTCTATGTAAGAAATGGTTTTCTTTTTGCGGACCCAATTCTATCCCGAGAATTTTCTCGCATAATTCGATGTCTTTTTGAATTTCGCTAGCCCATTTATTGTCTACTGCCAATATTGAAAGATTTTCGCGATTTAAAAATTTTCCGGCGTGTTGAAGTTCGTGGCGAAGGGTAGGGAAGTGCTTGTCAATTAACGGCAAAAGTTCTTGCTTCTTGGCTTTTTCAAGCCCTCTTCCGGTCCCGATGAATTCAGGGGGAATGCCGAGTGAATAACACGCACATGTGAAGCTTATTGCGCGTGGAAGTTTGGTCGTGCCGACTCCTCGCGAGTATCCGAATAATCCGATGTGTTGAACGCGTTCGCGTCTTTGTGGTACGAATGCGGCCATCTCATTTATTAGAGGTGCAAATGTTTCGATTGTTGGTGAATATATATCCTTAAATAATCCTGTAATTTTTTTTATTTGATTGAATTCATTTGTGTTAAATTTTATTGACTTGCTGTTTTTGAGAGTTTTTTTAATAAAATTAACGGCTTTTTTAACGTCTTTTAGCGGATAATCGTATCTGAATGCCGATTGAATCGTTACTGTTCTGGCGCCTTCATATTGCGGGAGACTTTTTTCTATATTTTCCGGATTTATTCCGCCACGGAAGGGGAGAGAGCCGGTTCCGATTATCGGATACATCGGTACGCCTGTTTTTTCGCTTACGCGATTTATTTCTCGTAATGCGAGTCTTGTTGCTAGTACAGCCGAGACGAATCCGGCGTTAAGGGCGGGATCCGATCTTGCGATAAATACCCTGAGATATGGTGGGTATGAGCCGAAATTGGTTTTGTGGAGCTTGAGAAATTCTTCTAAGACTTTCGCGCAATTTGCGAGGTCATCAACACTTTCAAACAAAGGAATTACATGTATGTATCCTTTTCCGAACTCGGTTTCGCCGAAAATTTCCTTGTGCAGTTTCGCAGTTTTTTGAAATGTTTTTTGGAGGTGAATGAGTTGGTCTGCATTTTTTGTCATCGGAAGAATAAGCTCGAAAACGGGAGGGGTGTGGAGTTTTAGCGATTTGGTGAATTCGGCGCTTGATAAAATGCTCATGTAGGCGCGTGCAAGTTTAAAAGTTTTTTCCTCCCAGATGTTTGGAACGCGCATTAAGATTGCGTTATCTCGTCCGAGTTGGTTTTTCTGAAAATATTTAAAATAGTTCGATACAAGTCGTTCGATCATCGCTTCATCCGCGAATTTTCCTTCCCAGTCCCACATATATTCGTCGCAGCCAAGTCCGGAGAAGCATTGGTAAATTTCTTCCGCCTCTTCGTTTGTTGTTATTATGGCTTGTGATCCCCAAAAAGGCGCCATCGCGTTGTCCGGGTGTTGAGTTGCCATTAAGATGGGAATTTTGTGTGAACGAAGAGGATTGAACATATGTTTTGTTGATTTTCGGTTTGATTGTAAAGTAAAAATTTTCATTTAACCATGAAAAATAATGCAAATATCTGTTACTCTGATGCCCTGTAAAAAAAATACAAATATGCGAAAAATTCTTTTAGTTCTTTTAGTGGTTTTTTCACTAGTTTCTCCTGTTTACGCGATTGAATATGGTGGAATTGGCGGTTATCCTGCGAATCCGGATCCGGAAAATACCAGTACGAATCAATGGTTTATTTATACACTAAACCTTGGGGAGACAATTGAAGATTCGATTATTATCGAAAATACTTCAAGCGAAGCTGTTAATGTTAAGCTTTATCCTGCGGATTATACCGCCAGTACGGATGGTGGTTTCGCTCTCGAGCAAGAGGTTGAGTCTCGTGACGAGGTTGGTAGTTGGGTTACTCTTTCCGCTACGGGTTTGGTTGTTGAGGCTATGTCGCAGATTGTCGTGCCTTTTACTATAACGGTTCCGAATGATTCTTCTGTTGATGTTGGCGAACATATGGGCGGGATATTGATTGAAAAAGTCTCGGATGAGGAGGGGAGTGAGGGTGGTTTACAGATCAATTTGCGTGTTGGTGTTAGGATTTACATTACTATACCCGGTGAGGTTTCCGAGTCCGTTGCCGTTGGTACTATTATGTTTGATACCAATTTGGATAAAAGGATTGGTGTTGTTACAACAAATATAGAAAATTCAGGTAATGTTAGCGAAAATGTTAAAGTTAGTACTTCGGTTGAGAATGTTTATCCTATTTTTGATAAAATTTGGTCATATTTCCCGGTTGAGAATGAAAGATCTTTGCAGGTATTGAGGGACGATGATCTTGTTTCCAACTTTGAATTCAATTTGCCGCTTTTTTCTTATGTAAAAATTAACTCCAAAATTGAGTATACGGATAAGAACGGAGAGATTGTTACGGTTGAGGCGGATCCTGTTCAGACATGGATTTATCCGCCTTTGATGTGGTCTATTATTACGATTGCTAGTATTTTCGGTATTCTTTTCTTTTTGGGAGTTATGTTGTTTTTGAAAATAAAAGATCGAAAGAGCCATAAGTATTTTTATTAAAACTTGATGAAAAAACGCATCTGTTTTATTTTTTTGTCGATTTTTTTTGCCCAAGTTTTCTTTGGTTTTATTGCGAAAAGAGTTGATGCGGTTCGTTTGTCCAGTACGACTTGGTATTTGAGAAATACAACGGCTTCCTCAACTTTTGGTACGACTGGTCCTGTTGCTGAATATAGTGCCGCTTCCGACTTGGTTACCACTTCTCCGACTGTCAAAACAACTGCGCTTGCAATGAGTGAGACTCCTGGTACTACTACTGCAACTGTTCTTGCGACAGAGACTACTGCGACTGCCGGTAATATATGGGTGAGGACTTTTTTATCTCCCGAGCTTATGTCGCAAACCTTGGAGGCCGGAGCTGTTTTTAGGTTTGAAGGAGGATTGCGTGAAAGTAATCTTGCCGCTGATATGGTTTTCAGAATAAATGTTTATCTTTGGAGGGAGGGGACAGGATATGTCGAGACTCTTTTTGATGGAGTATCTGATACAAATTGCGGAATTGAGCCTTCGGCTATCTCTATTTCAAAATCTCAAGTTTGTTTAACTCCGGCTACAACTTCGGATGTTTCCATACAGGATGGAGATCAGATTGCGCTTGAGGTTTGGATTAATTCTGCCAACATTTTAACTACATCGTATTCAAGTTATTTGTATTACAACAGTACTGCTTTTGTTGGTAATGGAAGTGCTTCTCATACAGCTTCAACACCTCGTTCAGCCTTTTCGGTCTCTCAATATTTATACTCATATACTCCTTCGGATTATTCTACAGTTTGGTATTTGAGATCCGATAATGCTTCCGATTCTTTTGGTACCGAGGGTCCTTCTTCCGAATATAGTGCAAGTAGTGATCTTTCTACGACCAGTCCGTCCGGTAAGTCTACGGCATTGAGTATGTTGACTTATCCCGGAGGTTCTCAAACGAGTATATCTTTTTCCGAAACCAAAACCACAACCGGTACGATTTGGCTTGGTACATTTTTGTCCCCTCTTTTGGCATCTCAAACTATTCCGACCGGTACGACTTTTAGGCTTGAGGATGCTTTACTTGAGAGTAGTTTGAGTGCGAATTTTATTGAAAGAATTCATATTTATCAGTGGCGTGAAGGTAGTGGGAAGATAATTTCTTTGTTTGACGGTGTTCCTGCTACGAATTGTGGAATAGAGCCCGGTGCGGCAAGTTCCGAGAGGTCGGAAGTTTGTGTGACAACTGCGACTACGACGGCCGCAACTATTCAGGATGGTGATCAGATTGCGCTTGAGGTATGG
>Ga0172379_10009088_pt1 | contig 12325 bp, 15 predicted proteins | sample GrowelOW334metaG_FD_119756 | JGI IMG/M metagenome (GOLD analysis project Ga0172379, IMG submission 119756) | Groundwater microbial communities from an aquifer near a municipal landfill in Southern Ontario, Canada - Groundwater well OW334 metaG | ecosystem: Environmental > Aquatic > Deep... | reverse complement strand
TTACGTCGTAAACGGAAAACGACCGGTAAATGCTGAACTCGCCTTGCGGTTAGGTAAATATTTTGGTCAGAATCCGCGTTACTGGCTCAACCTTCAAACCCGATATGATATGGATATTGCGGAAGATACCCTGGCAGATCAGGTAGCAATCCAAGTTCATCCCCTTGTGTTTACTGTGTCATAAACACCTTTGATTCTTAATAGGTAGCCCCATGAGGACTTGAGCCATAATTGCCGGTGTGAGAGGAGAATCAAAAAGATACCTAAGTTACCTGTTTTATTACAAGCGTTTAAATTAATTCCCCCACCTTCTTGAAATTCGTTTTTATCCCGCGCTCTAAATTTTATTTCTCGCACATTTTTTAAATATTGTTCATAATTCAATGATAACGGATATATATAATCCGTAGAGTGGCAAGACTGTGGATAATTTGAGATGCGATAGGAACGGTAAATCGTGATGGATAAGCAAAAACATGGTTCAGGGGTGGTCAAAATTAGGTTATCACAAATGGTCAATTTTCGGTTGTCATTTCCACGAACCCACCTGTTATGGTTTTAGCACCCCACAACAGCTTTGAATACCGGTAATAAAATAGAGCAACCCAGATGGATGAATTCCACTGGGTTGTCCTGGACATGGTTAATCTCTTCTTTTGTCTTGAAGGTTGGAAATAGGGTCGGAATTTGATTTACAGAAAAAAACAAGGGGTAGAAATTTCTTTCTAACCCTTTGTTTTTATTATTGGTAGTCCCACGGGGAGTTGAACCCCGGCTTCCGGCGTGAGAGAGCGTTGGAAACGCCATATTCCGCCATTTTATTGAACTTTTAATCCTGACAAAACCCTTTAAGACCTATCAAGTCCCGACCAGATTCACGACCTAATGGTTCATCCGGTTGATGCGCACGTTGAATAAATCGATGTGATTAGTTATTGACCACTCATTACAAAGTTTGGCTGGTTTAATGTTTTAGAAACTTAGTAATACTGACTGAAAGATATTAATAGCCGAAGCTAAGCATAAGGTTCTGGGCTTTGAATCCTTAAATTCATAGTAATTGGGGATAATGATTATTCTTACCATTATTAATCCTTACCCGCTTTATTTCCTGATTTACCGGAAGCAGTTCTCATCTTTTCTTCCACCCAGATCAAATTATCTTGTGCATTTGTATATGTCTTATCTATCTTTAACGCCTCAGTAAAATGCTTTTTGGCGTTTTCATAATCATTGAGGCGAACATATACATAGCCAATATTGTTATGAGCATATTTATCATTTGGATCTATTTTCAAGGCTATTTCTAAGTATAACTTAGCTTTTGCGTAAGATTCTTTTTTTATGTAAGCTAGGCCCAAACTATTGTATTTTAATTTAAAGTCGTTTGGTGGTAGCTGGGCTGATTTTTCAAATTCCTCAATAGCCTTATCATAATTATTCTTGTCAAGATAAATGGCGCCCAAAGCCATCCTGACAGAGCTATCTGTTTGGTCTAAAGACAAAAGATAATCTTCGGCTCTTTTCAAGAGATCAACATTCCGTTGCTTAAAGCCTGCCTGTATATAATATTGAGCAACCCGAAGTTTGGCATATTTTACTCGTTTCCCTGCTGGTTTTAAGCCTATATACTTTTCATAAAACTTAACCATTAATGATAAATATTTACCCTCTGGGAATTCAGTATCCTCATAAATCTTACCCAATAAAAAATAAGCCTGCGCATGCTTTGGGTATAGTTTCACTTCTTCATTTAACTCATCAATTGCTATTCTTATATTATGTTCACTATAATCTTTTATAGCTTTTTTATAGTGTATATTTTCAGATTGATGCTTATCCTCATCAAGCAAAATATTTAAATAATTATTATTGTTGCCATTATTGGGAATAAAGAATTGATAAAACAAGTATACGCCGCATGAAATGATCACTAAAAACGATATAAAGGATATAAGTAATAAATATCTGGTCCGTAGTTTTTTCATTTTTTATGTTTCTTGATATTTTTGACATTATTTCGTAACCAACGCTGGCGTTCTGCTGAGGATAAGTCCACACCTTTATCAAATGTTCTTTGTGCTTCCTCATTCGCATACATTGACTTTATTGAGATAGGACCGCCTTTAGTTCCCCAAGAAACATTTATTATTTCATTCACGTCTTCTTTAGCCTCGACAAGGATGTCAACATAGCATTTTTTCCTTTTTGATAAATGAGACAACGTGAATTCAGCTAGTTCATTCGGGCCGAAGCTAAGGCTTTCAATTCTGTCAATAGTCTGTACTTTACAATCAATAACCTTGCCTTTTTGAAAGAGTCCCTTAAAATGTAAATCCTTTGCATGAATGCTCGATGTGTTTTCCAGTATCCCACTATAATATAATATTTGTGGATGCTTAAATTTCATCATTACCCCTTGAACAGAAGCTTCGCTGGAATACGAATCTGAGGCCTTAATGAAAAAAGTCCCTGCTGTTAAAATCATGCTAATAGAAGCTACTATTAGAAGGATTATGGTTGAATGAGGAGTAATTATAGTGGAAATAATTTTTTTAATAGACATTATAATTATAATAAAAAAGTACTATTTAAATCTGGACAAATAATAGTTCCAATCAGGCTTTTTAAATAAAGGTATTGGAGATTGAACGTTTCTATCCCAATCCTCTTCTTGCTTTATCAGTTCAACACCATATGTTTTATTTCCACTTGAATCTGCGGAAGATATATAGTTAATGTTATATATTTGAGTAAATTTATACCAATACTTATCATTACTATTGATTCCAGTATATACGACCTTGCACCATACAAATACTAATTTAGGGTTTTTACCGATCATTGGATGTATTGGTATCTTCCTGCTTTTTTGCCCTGGAAAAACCGTTGTTACATCAGGATATGCGCCTTTAGCTTCTTTAAACCACGCTACCTGATCAGTATCCCGCATTTCATTGCTTATTGAAATGTACTCACATTCATTAGGTATGATACTTGCGGGTATTTTCCCTTCGTTAATAAATGAAAGTTCCACCCCACCAAACATTATCTCTCTTTCTTTTGGATCAGCACCAAAACCGAAAGATGGTGTGTATTCTGCGTGTAAATATGGTCTGTTTTCTAGGCTAAAGCTTCTAGTTTGGTTTTCTATATTCTTCTGTAGCATCATCGTTTGATAACCAACAAAGATTAATGCGCCAGTAGCAATCACAACACCGAATAGTGTGAATATGGCAGAATATTTTGGAGCGTTACATACATCTATTTTATTGTAGAAGAATATTCCCGCAGCTACAGCAATGAAAAGTAGAATTATACATGTTACAATAATCAGTTTCATTCCACTTCCTCTTTATAAAAAATACTTGCGTATCTATGAGAAACTTAGACTTAATAGCCGGTCAATATTATTTTCCAACATGGTCATAATCAGTGTGGCTTATATAGATATTTCCAGAGTGATCGAGAAATATCACAATCTTTAATAGAAAGCTATAATATAAGTAAAAGATTAGGACGTACATTTTCAGGAAGTAACACATACCCCCGGATAAGTAACTTATCAGGCAATGCTTCTATCTTAGGAGCAAAATTATCCCACTGATAGCGCCTTTAAGAATGTCCCAGATGTTTCTTGTCTGTTCTGGAGATAAAGCTATGGCAGAGGCTAACGTGAAAATGACGCCAATTGATGTATGAAACCAGTCTTTGCGTCCTTGTCTCTTGGCTGCCTCAAGTAAATAATCTAGCTTATCACTCATCAAAAAATGTTGATCCACGTTCAAATCTAACTCAGTTTCTATGTAGGCTTGCACTCTTTTGATCCCTTCAGTCAATTGCTCAGCTTCTTTAACTGTAAAGGGTTCATTACCAATGTCGGTAATAAGTTGATCACTTGGCGGCAGCTGATACTTATAAAGCCCGGCCCATAAATCTGGCTGTTCGACTTCTCTTTTTAAATACGACAGCCAATTACCAACATAAATAAGCTGATTCTCCCAATTGCCAGGGTACTTCTCATCAACAAGCTTATCGCTACCAGGTGCGAAAATCGCATAGTGCTTTCCTTTCATAAAATCAAACTTATAAAAGAATCCTTCACCTTCGTAGTTCAAACACTCCACGGATTCGGAATCACCATAGATATCATCCGTGTAGTTGCTTCCCTCCACTGACCATTTGAAATTAAATGGGTCTAGGCCGAGTGACTTGACCGATTCAAGAACATCATTCTTCTGGGATCTAAGCAGAATACATTTAGCCATAATCTTTCACCGACCATAGATTATAGAAGCAAACGTTATATTGATTTTACTATCATTATTTGCATTAGAAATCCACAATATTAAAAAATAAATCTATTTCTTTAAGGAAGTAATAAATGCCCCCGGAACCGGCGAGAATGGGCCTGCCCATGGCTCGTCGGAGCCGGTGAAGGGGGCTATTTCACGACAAAACAAAAAATTATAAAAAAAGCTTGACAAGTCTACAGACACTATTATATAGATTAGCCACAAATTTATTGGAGGTGTCACATGCCGTCAGAAAAAGGGGATAAGCAGGCAGTCACTATTTGGGTTGACAAAGGGCTTGTGGTCAAAATTGAAGCCCTAGCCGAAAAGGGCGGATTGACCAGAAGCAAGCTCATTACAAACCTTATAGAGGTAGGAGTTGAAGAACTGGTAGCCATGAACAAACTCGGCATGTGGGCAACGCTGAGGGTATTTGAGGATATAAGGCAATATTTCAAAAAACGCCACATAAAAAAAGAGGTAAAGGCAAAGATCAAAAATAAGGAATAAAAAGCGAAAAGTCGAGCACACAACTTTGGCGGGTGTGGATGCTCGACTTTTCGTGGAAACTGAGGGTCCTGAAGACGCACTCATTGTTGTAAATGTATCAGTTCCTCTTGAGTACGTCAACGGATCTCTCCACAATCAAGAAATGGAGGTATCCATGGGCTATTCAGAGGAGAGCGTTATTCAAGGATTTTCAAAATTCGGTAAGATAATTCAAAGAATCCTTGAAGCCTTCCCGGGTGCAAAAGTCCTTACTCCATACGAAATAAAGACTATTCATCTTCAGAAAAATGAATCCCATGAAACATTAATAGGTAAGAATACGCCTGCGCGAGGCGTCGCCCGTAGAGCGACCCGCCGAGCAAGTAGGCAGGCAACGGGCAAAGAATCATATAGTATGTTTGATCTGCCTTGCTTCAGGAGGGAAGAATGAATTCTATCCCTTCAGATCATGACATTCGTCAAGATTCGGATTCTGATCGCATGGCGGAGTCTGTAACACGCCATACGCAAATTTCACATATCCAACAAAAGCAATACTCTGAAAATTCATTACCTGCGGTCTGGGCGAGTTTTCTTGATAAACCTGAATGGCATTGGGAATGGTATGGACATTTTACATTTCGAGATGTTTTTAATCCATATACAGGATTGAAACACAACGTCCATCCGGAAACAGCTATAAAAACTTGGGATAAATTCATCCATATTCTGAATCGTGACATATACGGCATTAAATATTGGAAACGGGAGAATAAAGGCGTTGTCTGGGCTCGTGGTACTGAATTGCAGATTCGAGGTGCAATTCATTTTCATGCCTTGATTGGTCTTATTCCTGCCAACATTAGGCGACTCACTTATATGGATATTTGGGATAGCATGGCAGGGTTTGCACGTATACACGCTTATATAAGAGGCTACGGGGCTGAATTTTACATGAGCAAAAGCGCCTATGCCTGGAAACGTGGTGAAATAGATTTAGGTGGCCCCCTGGCGGATCGCTTGAAAAAAGATCAAGGCGAACTGTCGTTTTAAGTTGCAATGCAATGCAGATTACAAGGGGCTGCATCAAAGTGACGGTGCTTGAAACCGTTGCTTGAATCATAAGAGTGCATAAAATATATAATATGTAAGTTATTGTATTTATTATAATTATATGAACACACTAACGGATACATTAGGCAAGCGTTTAACGGCTCAAGAAGTTGCTGAATATTTAGGCGTTGACGCTGAAACGGTAAGGCGTTATTATAACAGCCTTGGCGGAATAAGGCTAGGACGCCTTTTCTTGTTCTTTGAAAACTTAATTATCCACGCGATAAAGGAGAACAGCCATGCCTTACAAGAGGAAGAAAAAGAACAAGGTGGAGTGGATAGCCGATGTGATGCGCAACGGGAAGAGGTTTTACAAGATATTCGATACCAAAACAAAGGCCCTTGCATGGGAGTCCGAAGTAAGAAAAGCTCCCGAAGAAGAATTGATGACCCCTTTGGAATCCTTGACGCTCCTTGAATGGGCGACTAAATATCTTGAATACTCGAAGGTCAAGTTCACAATAAAAACCTTTGATGAAAAGAAATCAGCATTCAGAGGATTCTTCAAACAGGTTGATCCATCATTACCCGTTGACGAATTAAAGCCCGTCCAGGTGCTCAACTATTTGAGGGCACAAGCAACAAAGCGTACAGGCTATGCGGCAAACAAGGAAAGGAAGAATTTGCTTGCGGCCTGGAACTGGGGTATTAAGTATTTGAACCTACCCTCCCCTAATCCATGCTTAACGGAGCGTTTCCCAGAGGAGAGGCAGAACCGTTACATCCCCCCGGAAAGTGATTTCTGGGCCGTTTATGAGGTCCTAGAGGGGCAAGATAAAGTAATGCTCCTCGCATATCTTCATTTAGCGGCTAGAAGATCAGAGCTATACCGGCTTAAATGGGAAGATGTGGACTTTGCCGGCCAAAGGGTGAGGATCGGGACAAGAAAGAGGCTCGGGGGCAGTCTTGAATATGATTGGCTGCCTATGACCGATGAACTTTTTAATGTGATGATCATTCATCGGCAATCGGCAAAAACGGAGTGGGCATTTCCGAACCCTGAAAGAGGTTTGCCCTTCATAGCCCGTCAAAGACACATGAAAAGGGTATGCAACAAGGCAGGCGTAAAACCCTTCGGATTGCACGCTATAAGACATTTGACGGCCAGCATATTGGCTCAAGAGGATGTTCCGATGGTGACGATTCAGAGGATATTAAGGCATAAACAATTGACGACAACAGAAAGATATATCCGAGGTCTTGAACCGGTCAGACCTGCTCTTGAAATTCTGTCCAATAGAAATTCACGACCAAGAGTCACGACCATCATTCAATTACCCCAAAACAAAAAATCTGAGGCAATGTAATTACCTCAGATCATTGAACAATATTTGGTAGTCCCACGGGGAGTTGAACCCCGGCTTCCGGCGTGAGAGGCCGATTAAGAGCGTATTCCACCTGATTTTACTTGCTTTTAAGGCCGTTTAAAGCCGTTTATGGGAACCAAAAGCCGTCTAAAAAGCCGTCTGAGAAAGTTCTTCTCCCCCCCCACGGATCACATTTGGCAGATACCGCCGCGATTCGACAAATGGCTCTTTTGTGCCCCTGATTCGTATTCCCAATATAAGCTGTAGTAACGTTGTGTTTTAGCCTGGTCTGTGCTATATGTCTTCCAAATTGATCCTTCACCGCAATCGAAAAAGGGAATATGAGATTTCGACTGACATCAATCCTTTTGCTTTTGTTAGTTGTCGCTTCTCCTGCCTGGGCAAGCAACCCTGTATTAATCACTCAAGGACTGGAGCAACGCGTCGATTTCTGGAAGAAGGTTTACGTGAAGTATGGAGCTGACGACGTAATCATTCATGACCGTATTCATGTAAATCTGATCTACGCCGTGGCCACCAAAGCGACACAGAACGTGAAGATCACAGAGATTCAGAACGCTCTTACTGAAATTCGATCCAATTTGGAAACACCGAACAACCTAAGCCCGACCGCAGTTCCAATATTTACAACCATCGTTGCACAAGGTTTTCCTTTGTCTTCGAGCCTTATCGATCACCTCTTCGCCAACATCCACATACAAATTGGAATCAAGGAACGGTTTCGCGACGGAGTCATTAGATCCGGGCGCTATGTTGAAAAGTTTCGCGAAATAATGACAAAACATGACGTGCCGGCAGAACTAGCATTGCTCCCACTCGTCGAATCGTCATTTCAGAATGCAAAGTCCAAGGCTGGAGCGGTGGGTGTATGGCAGTTTACTTCAGGCACCGGCAAGTCTTACATGAAGATCACCAGCAAGGCAGATGAACGTCTGAATCCTGTCAGATCTTCTGAAGCGGCAGCACATTTCTTGCTAGACAACTATAGGGTGCTGGGCACATGGCCACTGGCCATTACCGCATACAACCACGGACGCGCTGGAATGTTGCAGGCTCAGAAACATTCTGGCTCGGACCTGCCGACGATTATCGGTGTATACCGCGGTCCGGTATTCGGATATGCTTCGATGAATTACTATTCCGAATTTATTGCGGCTGTTGAAGTGTACAAAAATTATCCGCAATATTTTGGAGACCTCTCTCTTGACAGGCCCGACTCGCCACCTTACAAAAGTCCGACCATGAAAGCATCGAACCTACCCGCCAAGAGCACAGCCGCTGTCGTTACTACCAAATATAAAATTAAAAATGGTGACACACTTTCGGATATCGCCCAACGCTTTGGTATGCCGACCCGTAAGTTGATGGACAAGAACAAGCTCAAGAAACCAGTAATCTATGCGGGCCAAATACTCTTGGTGAAGCAGTCTGTTCACCGCCGTAGCGGCGACAACACGATTTCGACCTCACGTCTTAACAGGTTGTAAAAAGCTCCTTCGGAAACTTTCCCAAAAAGTGGCAACTTCGTAAAATGAGCCAACATCGCTTATCATGACCCAATCGGCCATTCGTCATTATCTATGGCAGAAAGATATTCCCATGTTGGTGAAAATGCCATGACCAGCGCCATTATAAAACTTGAGACGATAGATTTGGATCTGAATCCGGTGCAGCAGGAAAAAGAGTCGATTTCCCCTACCCTTACTTGCCTTTTCTGATTTGACAATGTCCTTGTCTAATGCAAATTTTTCCAGTATTTCCTTATTTTAGGGATTCACCTCTAAGACAAGCAGAAATAAATATGACTATGCAGATCACGAGGTTTGTGACCACTGATTTCCCCAAAGACATCTTTCTCAAATATTTGTTGTCTTTCCCTATTCTGGTTTTATTTGTGATTTTTTGCCATCAACCAGCATGTGCAGAACCTTATCAGCGGCTCGAAACAAAACATTTCTTTATCAAATATGTCGATGCAGAGGAAAAACTGGCTAAGCACATATCCACTACCTCAGAAAAAATCAGGGGAAGGATTATCGCCGACATAGGATATGACATTCCGGACAAGACCGTGATCATCCTGGCGCCGTCTATCGAAGAATTCCAAAAGGTTCAACCGGGCAAGTAAACGATTCCTCTCTGGGCATCGGCGGTGGCCTATCCCGAACGTAACCTGATTATCCTGAGATCTCCGGGGGCCATAAAAGGGGGGCTTCTCGACTACGAAAAAGTGTTTACTCACGAATTTACCCATATAGTAGTTGGGAAAGTCTTGGAAAGACGTGAGACGCCTATTTGGCTTTCCGAAGGATTTGCAATGTATGAATCTTCAGAGTGGCACCTGACAAGAATGGCCAGTCTGACAAAAGCTTTTCTGACGAAGCGGGTGATTCCTCTCGAAAAACTAACCGCGAATTTTCCCAGTGACCCTGATGAAGCAGAACTCGCCTATGCGGAAAGCTTTATGTTTGTGTCTTTTCTCATCAATAAATTTGGCAGGAAGGCGTTTCAGCAATTCATCAGGGATTATGCCGCTGATGGTAATCTTAGAGGCTCATTAAAAAAAATGACCGGCCTGCATCTGTTCATCCTCGAAAAAGAATGGCTTGCTTACATGGAGGTGAGGGTTTCCTGGATACCCTTGATCACGAGCGCCACGACTCTCTGGTTTGTCATCACACTCATTTTCGTTTACGGATATTACCGAAAGAGAAGAATTGCCAGGAAAACCCATCAGATATGGGAACAAGAGGAACAGGAAAATGTCGAGCATTTGTGAAAAGAAAAGAGCCCCCTGACGTTCCGGTTTCATCAGAGGGCTTTTTTATGTGGACACAGACTTTTAAAGACGTGTCTTTATATCTCATTCAAGCAAGTAGAATTATCAAACCTCTTTTCGTCTCAGCCAAGCTTCCTGATAGAGCCTGCCGATGGTCAGGAAGAGGGCCAGGAAGAACATCCCGAACATGAAGTTGGGCGCCGTCCCGAAATACTGGTCGATCCTGAAGCCGATGTAGAAGAACATTAAGGAGGCGATGGCAATCACGAATCCGTAGGCGCTAACGATCATCACAGGGTTAAACTTGCTTAACGGGGGCCTTTTGGTCTCTTGCAGTGTTGCCATGATCTGTTCCTCCTTTCCTCTTTATGTTGATCTTTATTCCAGATGAATCTTCTTTCTTTTAGCCAACCAGGTTCTTAATGGTGTCGATGACCGGATTGGTGAAAAGGGCAATCAGCACTGTGTAGAGAGCGAAAACACCGGCAACCTCTCCCGTGTACATCTTCTCATACTTGTGTTTCAGGGAGATCACGGTCATCCCACCGATAATGAGGCATCCAAGCTGGAAGTAAGGGAAGTTAGCCACACCGGCTGCTGCATACTCTGCCATTGCGAAAGTTCCAGTTAAAAGAACAACCACCATTGCCGCTACCATCGTTCCTAATGTCTTTTTCATGATCTGTGTCCTCCTATGTCAATTTTTTTATTTGTTTTCCTTTGACTTTATACGTTGCGTAAAGCGTGCCAACGTCTGATAGGCATTTTGTGCTTAGCGCAAGCGCTTGTTTAGAATAGATATAATGAAAATCAGGATGGCGCTGATTGATAATATTCAGGCTGGATGAAGAGAGTTTTGTAATGAAGCTTTAAAATTGCTTGAACGAAACGATGGGAAATGAAATTCATAAGGGCGGATAAATTCTTTCAACGCCCATTTCCATAATCCCGGTTGCAGCTCGCGCCGGCATCCATAACGACAACCAAATTTATGCCGTCATTCCCTCATCGCATCGGACAAAGTCTGATCTCCAACATCAAATATCCCGATCCATATAAACGCCCATTTCTCATCCCATATTCATCATTCCCCTGATTGTTAAAAATTGCTCCCGGGATTATCTTAAGGCTGAAAGAAAGAGAGAGGAGGAATAAAGACCATGACAACCATCAACGAAAAAATCGAGTTCAATCCTCAGAGAGACATCTTAGGGAAGACAATAGAGAGAAACAGGACCAGCCGGTTTCATATGGTAGGTCTCAAAGGATTATAAACCGTATCAAATGAGAGAGGAGAAACGACCATGAAGAAGACAGGAGCCAAAAAAGAAGAAAGATTCGCAAAGAAGGCTGGCAAGACCTGGTTGGACCCCATGTGCACCCCGTTCGAAACCAGGTAGATCAGGACAGGAAAGAGGAACACAGTATGAAAAAAGACCCATTGACCGGAGATAAAATAGTGAAAGAAGCAAGACACAAAGCATATAAGGTTGGTGGGATCTGGGTAGATCCGATGTGTTATCCTTTCCTGAAAGATTATAAATAGGAGTAACTACATTTCAAACGACGAAGTTCCATAACCTTTAGAGTATGAAAGGAGATGAGCACATGAAAAAGACAGCAGAAAAGAAAGCATTCAAGGGCGAGAAGATACTGGGGAAACACGAACCCGAGTGCTACGAATCCACCCTCATTGACAATGTCATTTGTTAAGATGCCACGATAACGATTCTTTACTTATGAGAGAGGAGCAAGGATCATGAAAAAGGAAAAGAAAGCATACAAGGGTTGGATTGACCCCATGTGCACGCCTTATCATTACAAGAAAGGCTGACAGCACAGTAAATACACAAGGTCTGCCATAGCGGCAGAAAAGGTAGAGAGAGGTAGCCTTAGCGGATGATATTAAAACCCTGCCTCTCTCAGGTTAAGGGCGGAGTTGAAGAGACTTCGCCCTTATTTTTTTAGAAACAGATCATAGCTCCTGTTGGCATCTGACGCAGGGGCTTTTTCTTTTTGACCTCAACCGATATTTCCAATATACTCCCGTCTAGATTTTGCCGCTATCCAAAATAAGGAATGATCTGCCGTCCCTTCTGGTAAAGGATCTTCAGAAGGTGAGAATCAGGGCAGTCTGGCAGTGAGATATGAAAAGGAGTAACATTGTGAATCAGGAAAAGCGTAACTTTGATCATGATGCGTCATCATGGGATGAAAAACCGGGAAGAGCAAAACTGGCCGAAGATGTTTTTTCAACGTTAAGAAGGGAAATCACTCTTACTAAGAATATGGATGTCCTTGATTATGGTTGTGGAACCGGC
>Ga0172379_10009087_pt1 | contig 12326 bp, 11 predicted proteins | sample GrowelOW334metaG_FD_119756 | JGI IMG/M metagenome (GOLD analysis project Ga0172379, IMG submission 119756) | Groundwater microbial communities from an aquifer near a municipal landfill in Southern Ontario, Canada - Groundwater well OW334 metaG | ecosystem: Environmental > Aquatic > Deep... | reverse complement strand
GATGTTGTGCTTTCCATCTATATATTAATGACAGACCCATTTTTGGTGCATAGTCTATGCAGAACAATGAATCTATTTCATACTCGCGGGAAGGCTTAGCAGAGCAATTAAAATATGATAGGGTCATAGATTATTAGCTTAATTTGTGGTATCATGTTCTTTACAACTTAATATCGAATGACCTAAACCAGCGTTTTGGCGTTGGCATGGTCGAAATCGTAGAAGACAAACAACCCGTTATCAGGGCGTCTTCTACGTTGCACAGGGAAACTTGTGTAGGGGCTTCACAGCCTTCCTGGTAGCGGGCTTTTTGTACCCGATTTTCCAGGATTTACTAATGACCATATCCTACATGAAAATTCAACCTTTAGAAAAAAACATTAAAAGTCTAATCGGCGATCAGTCCAGTTATTTCAGTATTCCGGACTATCAACGATCATACCGATGGGGAGAAGAAAACATAAATGACTTTTGGAACGATATTGTTACCGCTTACGACAATCATGAAGAAAACTATTTTCTCGGTTCTCTTATCCTTATCAGCCGTCCGAGCAATAATGATTTTGAGGTCGTCGACGGACAGCAACGGCTAACGACGATCATGATATTCCTCGCCGTACTTCGCGACCACTTCGCAAAAAATGGAAAGCGGGATATCGCGGAAAAAATACAAAATGAATTCATTCGGAAGGACGGAAAATATCGGCTTCAAGTCAGACCTGAGGATCGTTCCAATTTCGAAGACCATATTCTTCGCGATGTATCATCATTGGACGGTATAGAAAATTCTTCGCTTGGTCCAACTTTCATTAATGCGATCCGTTTCATCAGAGAAAACATAAAACAAAAAGAAAATGAGGTAAAAGACTTTACCGAATATCTCAACGATCTCTACTCATTTTTTATGGACAAAACGCTCGTCGTGAGCTTGATAGCGGAAGACTTATCTTCTGCTTATACTATTTTTGAAACCATTAACCATCGTGGTGAAGAACTGGAAACGGATGAACTCTTAAAAAACTACTTACTCAAAAGATTACAGGAAGAAGTGACGAAACATAATCGTCAGCATCCGCAGGCGATGAAAAATTTTGAAGAAGAAAAACAGATGCTCTTATCTGGCTACAAATTTATCAAGGGAGTTGCCGGAGAAAATTTAAAAATGCAGGAACTATTGCGCCATCACTGGACGGCAATGACGGGAACGAAACCGAGAAAAAACCTATATAAAGAAATCATCAATTATATTAAAGGTCAAAACATTTCTTCGGATGATTTTATCAAAGAATGGAAATGGTCGGGCGAATGTTACGCCTCTCTTTCAAAAGAGAATGATTATTATCGTTCGCTTTCTTTCCAAGCGAAAAATAATCTGAAATGTCTTCGGCTTATAAGTCATACGGAATGGATTCCTGCGCTTATCGCCACGAGAAGAAGCAAGTATGGCAAAGAAGATTTTGAAAAGATTTTAGCTCTCACTGAAAGGATGTATTCGCTTTTCTGGATTGCAGGATATGGCGCAACGAAAGTGAAAAATCCGACACTTACACTGATACGAGATTACTTAAATAAGAACCGTACGATTGATGAAATAAAAAAGTTTATCGACACCATCCTTCGTAAAAATCGAGTTGTCAGCAGAGCTCAGGAAGCAATAGTGGGAGAATGCTACGGTTCACCGTGGTGTCGTTTAGTTCTAGCGAAATATGAGTATTCATTGACCGATGGTTCTATAGATAAGGAGATTGATTTTGAGAAAACGCAAATCGAGCATATTCTTCCGCAAACGATGAACGATGAAACATGGAAAAATGTCTTTTCGGAAGATGAACACGAAAAAATGATAAATACCGTAGGAAATCTCGCGCTTCTTATCGGAGGAGTTAAAGAAAAGAACAAATCCAAGAACCAGTCCGCCTCTAATAAATCATACGAAGAAAAGAAAAGCATATATTTTGGAGAGACACTGAAAGATGGAGTGAGTGCGTTTCAGATGGTGCAGGACCTGAAAGATTATCCCGAGTGGAATCCGAAAAATCTCGAAGATCGCGGAGAAAAGATTATCTCAAAGATTGATCAAGAATGGGAAATAACTGAGGATGAGAAAAACCAAGAAATGTCTACATCCCGTTCAGACAATGGAGACACACAGAGAGAAGAAGACTCAGAATATTCGGAGACTGATCTCAAAGACCTTCTTATAGAAACACTTCAAAGAGAAACGCCGTTGACTCCGCGCATAATCAAGTTTTTGGAAATACTTTTAAGTGAAAGTCGTCCCATCTCTCGCGACGAAATAAAGGAACGACTCTTTGATTTAGGTATTGGACGTGATGTCGGACAGTCAGGTCATTTCTTAAGCAACATTTCCCAGTATATTACAAAGAACGATAACGACCACATGAGACAGATAATCTCTTTTGAATCAGACGGTTCCGTCGGTTCACTCAAAGATAATTACGCAATAATCGGTCAGTACAGGGATTTGGTTAAGGATGCTCTTGATGCAGTTCAATCGTGAAGTCGTTAGACGAAGAATACTTCGGGATTATCAATCGGAGGATTACATGAAATAATTTTACCCATAAGTAATGTAAATGCATCTACAAGATCGTCATGTTTTTCAGTACCAAAGCCAATCATTTGCTGTAAAAGTTTTTCACATCCTTTGTTGGGAAATAAGATGCGCCCATTTTGAATGAGATAACTCATGAGAGCAAGTCTTTCTCTTTTTTCACCATGAACAGGCACTCCTTCGACGGGGAAACCCGAAGATTGCAAGAGCTGGGGAAGTGCCTGCTGGTAACCAACATTTTCCACAAATACTTGAGTAGGTACTCCGCCACCAAGTGCTGTAGAAACAGCTTTTATTTTCTCCGCCTGAAAAGGGAACGTTAAACGTTCATTAATTGGATAGGGCAAAATAAATATTTTCATATTGTCACCATACCCATAAACCTGAGCCGAAACTATTGCGGTATAGTCGGCGGTACTTTTTTGTGAAATAGCGAGGTCAACGCCACTCCACGTATACCGGAAATCTTCCGAATCTTTTGACGGAAATTTATCATAATAGTGAATCCAATCTTCGTGAATCACTTGATCGTCGGTCGGCAATATTTTAAGAAGATATTCTCTTTGCCACGCGACATTACTTCCGATAGACTTTCTTTCGTTTTCTATATCAACCATCGTCGGATATTTCCCGGGCCACAAAATGGTATCTTCATCATCTAAAAGCGGATATTCTTTGAATACTCCGGACAACTTATCATCGGCAACACGTTTTTTTAATTTCATAAGAAGGGAATCCTCGTGAAGAAGGTTTCCAACAACAATGAGTCGCGTATTGTTGTCACCGCAGGGGATAACTTCGCTTGTAAGCCACTCGTAGGTTTTTTCTCTACTTTCATTTGTTTTTGTTGAGGCAAGGTCTTCAACGTCATCGCAAATTATCAAGTCCGGACGATGTGGGCCGTGTCGCAGTCCTCTGATAGACTGCTCTGAAGACGCGATGGTGATACGCGCATTCGCTTGCGAGAATACAAGCGATCCCGAACCCCATTCGTTTGCTTCTTCTTGGAACGGTCCAAGGTCTTTTTTGAGTAAGTCATTATTCTCAAGTTCCATTCTGAGATTCATCATGTGTTGTTTCGCCTGTGCCTTTGTTTGAGTAAGAATAAGGACAAATTTTTTCTGTTGCACTCCTAAAATAGACCAAATAGGGAACGACGTTGTGATCATCGTTGATTTTCCTGATCCTCGAAATGCAACGATGAACAATTTCTTAATAGACTCATCTTCCGTAAAAGATAAGATTTCCTGCTGAAAATCCGCCGTTGCATATTTAACGTAATTTGCAAAATACAGGTTGAAAAAGAACCAATGACTTTTCTTTGTAATCGCAGTACGGATTTTTTTATCCTTAATCATTGAGTCCAATAATTCCGGCGGTATTATTGGCTGATGGCAATTCATAAATTTATTCTTTTATCGTCATTTCACTTGAGTTGGTAATAGAGGCTAATCTCAACGCCTCTCTTACAACCGTTTCTTGTTCCGGAGTAAGAGAATCATCTTCGTGTTTAGTCGTTACCTCAATTTTGTCACGGAATCGAGGATTTCTATGCCGAAGCCAAAAACTGATTGCAGACCAGTTCTTTTCTTTTATTAAACTGAGAAGTTGGCTTTCTCCCATATCGTTTACCAACGCTTCGCCTTCGGCTAAAGCGGTTTCCATTTCATTGCTGAAATCCTTGTCCTCATTTTTCCATCGATAGACACTGTTTCTCGATACTCCCGTTTTTTCACAAGCGACTTGTACGATGGGAATTTTTCTCAGTTGTTCAAGAAAAGTATCTTTAACTTTATTCTTTTTCATGAATGATTTTTGCTTTATTTCCAGTAAGTTTTTCATATCGACGAATCGCCAAATCACAAAATGCCGGCTCTAACTCGACCGCATAAACTCGGCGCTTTAATTGTTCGGCGGCTATCATCGTACTGGCTGATCCAGAAAAACTGTCTAAAATAATATCACCGGGACGGGTACATCGTCGGATAGCTTTTTCATGGAGTTTGGGCGGTTTGGACGTTGCGTGTTCATAATCTTTTCCTGAAATGCGTTTAACCGCCCAAATGTCCATATGGTCAAGTGCTTCTTCTATTAAGCTGTTTCCCGTTGTCATTTCTTTGTTCATTACTTCGTTCAAGTTTTGAAGAGTTTTGGAAAGATACGGTTTACCGCGAACGCCGTAAGTGCAAGGCTCGTAACATTTCGAGAAGGCAACACCAGGTGTTGGATTTTGTCCGTTTTTCATCCACAGGCAGACACGTTTGTTAATAATGCCGAGTTCTCTGTAAAGCGTTTGGACAGTCCAAATGTAAGTTTCATCCGACCAGTAAAATATGTGAGCATTTTCTTGTGTAATGGGAAGCGCCGCCTGCAAACTTTTTCTTAAAAATTCTTGATATTCTATATCGGTTCGGTTGTCATTCACGTGACCGCCATAATTTTGTTTTCCTCCAACTCCTGAATTATAATCAATTTTGATGTTGTACACCGGATCGGAATATATCATTGAAGCACGCTCATCTTTGAATAATTTTTTGAGAACAGACGGGTCCGTGGAATCTCCGCAAATAAGCATATGAGGACCCATTTCGATTACATCACCCAATTTTGTAATCGGCTCTTTTATTTTCGCGAGTTCTTTTTCGACATCAAAATTATCATCTTCCGCTTCAAGGTGTTCATTCCATATGCTCATTAATTCATCCTGGTCAAAACCTATATCCAAAAGAAGATCGAGATCAAATGATTTCAGTTTCTCAAAATCCCAGTCGCCACCTACTGCGTTACTGGTAATAAGATATCGTTCGTATTCTTCTTCGGTGAGATTTCTATTTGGAACTCGTACTTCGATTTCTTCTTCTCCTCTTTCAAGGATTTGAAGCGCGCGAACTCGTTGGTGTCCGGCGATGATTTTGTTATCGCGATCTATGGCGGGAATTTCCACCAAATTAAATTTATTAAGACTCTTTTTCAGAGCATTCATTTGTTCGTTCGATATGGAACGAGGATTTTTGGAGTAGGGCAGGAGGTCATTAACCTTGCGCTTCTCCGTGGACCATTCAAGTTTCTTCATATATTTATTGAAGATTAGACTAATAATAAAAAATGCCCACGGGTAAAAGTGGGCATAGGGATAGTGCTGAGCAATATTATATTCTGAAAGAACTACTTTACGTACACTTACAGTATAGCAAATACTTGCATTTTTGTATAGGGTTCTGTATACTTCTTATACCATGATACAAAATCTTAGCGATAAAGACAAGAGGGCTTATTCTCTCATACGCAATAATATCATTCATAATGGAAAAAGTCCCTCGCTTCGTGAAATTAACGAGATTACAGGCGGTAAATCTCCCCGATCGGCAAGCCTTATAATAGACAGACTTGTGAAAGAGGAGCTCATTATGAAGAAAAACGGGCAGTTGATTCTTGCTAATACACAGTCGGCATCGTCTGAAAGAACTGTGGATATCCCACTCGTCGGGTCAGTTTCTTGCGGTTCTCCGATATTAGCGGAAGAAAATATAGAAACCCGTATTCCGATTTCTACCGAACTTGCAAAAAAAGGATCAAGTTATTATCTTTTACGAGCGGTTGGTGATTCTATGAATCTTGCCGGAATAAACGGCGGTGATTTACTCTTGATTCGGCAACAAAATACGGCAGACAATGGGGACAAAGTCGTTGCACTTATAAACGACGAGGCAACAGTAAAATTTTTTGAAAAAGGCAATGGTGTTGTCATTCTTCGTCCGAAATCGTCAAACGAAAAACATAAACCAATAGTATTATCAGATAATTGCGTCATTCAGGGGGTTGTCGTAGCAGTACTTCCGTCTGACCTATATTAATAAAATGGCAAAAACCGTAAACACAGCTTTCGAGCAGTTTAATAAAGAATATGTAAGTTTAGACCCTGAGCGGGTGGATGTTGCAAAAAGGAGTAGAGATTGGTTACTAAATCAACTCATAGCTTTACCCGAAAAAATTTCTGATTTTCCGCGGTTGTTCAACGACATGCATGTTCATCATGGTTCGTTTTCTCGAAAAACAAAAATTCGACCGCTTGATGACATAGATCTTTTCCTTACTTTTACGGGTGACGGGACAACATATGACACTTTAATTTTGGGCGAAAAATATACATTACGGGTTCCGCAAGGAACAACCTCTTTTTTACGAAATTTCTGTAATGAAGATATGACTTTAAATTCAAAAATGCTCATTAATAAAATTATTTCGTCTTTAGATAAAATTGAGCAATACAAGACGGCAGAAAAACATAGAAACGGGGAAGCTGCGACTTTGCAACTTTCTTCATACGAATGGAATTTTGATATCGTACCCGCTTTTTATACTGATACTGGACATTACATAATTCCGGACGGACAAGGCTCATGGAAGGCAACTGATCCTAGAATTGATCACAAACGTGTCGAACAGGTTAGTGCTATCCACGGAGATAAAGCAAGGCGACTTGTTCGAAAGGTGAAATACTGGAACAGGAGAGCAATGATAAAAACTATTCCGTCATACTTGCTTGAGAATTTAGTATTAAATTACGCGAGTTCTCAGACGAGTTTATCCGATTATATTGATATAAATTTAGTGAATTTTTGGAATTATCTCATCACGGCGATATATAATCCAGTCCCTGACCCAAAAGGTTTTCAGGGTGATTTGAACACTTTGGAATACGAAGATAAGGTAAAAATTTCGGATAAAGCACGCGATTCGGTGAATAAAGGACAGGAGGCAATATATTTTGAGACAAAGGAGTCTGATCACTCAAAAGCAATAAATAAATGGAGAGAAATTTTTGGCGATAATTTTCCAAAATATGAGTAACTCAGGAAAAATAATCATAGCAAATGAGAATAAAAAGGATTCGATAAGAATGCTCGGTGCTCAAAAAGAGCTTTATTCACAGGCAAAAAATCTTGCTTCCATTCAAACTATTATCGCGGTACCCGTACCGATAGCAATTTCGGTCGCCAGTATTCTTTTTAAAACAACATTTGAACAAATAAATATTTTATTTGTTCTTTATGCACTTACAGCATCAATCGCTGAAATTTTGCTTGAATATTTTATTAAGGATTTAAAGAAAAAGGCGGCATTAATTCAAGAAGATTTTGATCATCACGTATTGGGTATTCGATGGAACCATACACTTGCACCAGAAAAACCAGATAGCGGAATGATTTATCGGCTTTACAAAAAACATATTAAAAATAACGATACTTCTGTTTTGCAAAATTGGTATTCTGTTGAAATCAAAAAAGTTCCGACTAATTTAGCAACGATAATTTGCCAGAGAACAAATTGTACATATGATTTTGCTTTAAAAAGACGATATACAAATGCTATTTTTATCACGGTAGTATTGTCATTTTTTGTACTGCTTTTTGCCTCTATATATAACAATCTATCAATTCGTTCCTTTTTGACTAACGTGCTGGCACCTTCGCTACCAATTTTTATTTGGGGTGCCAAAAGAATATTGGCAAATAATGACTCAATTAAGAATCTTGCTGAACTAAAAAGGCTCATTGAAGGAATATTATCAAACTCTAGAATGGATTCAGTTGTTGATGAATCTATTATTAGGCAAATTCAAGATAAAATATATTTGAATCGCACATTAAGTCAGTTTTTACCAGATTGTTTGTTCCGAGTATTAAGAAATAGTCTGGAATCTGAAATGCATTTTACTGCAGAGCAAAAAGTTAAAGAACTGAAAGCTATTTAAATGTAAAGTCAATAAACTGAAATGGAAAATATTAAAAACTTTTTTAAGAATAAGACAAAAAACAGATTATTTTAGTTTCTGGTACTTATATAATGAAAAAATATAGCGAGTATTTAAATACGAGTGAAGCATTACAAAAAATATATGAATCAACAACAATCAGGCGAAACCAATAAGGTAATTGATAAGCGGATGGAGTGGATACTACGATTGGAAGAATTCGAGAAAGCTACGGATCCCACTACTTATTGTACGGAATATGAAATTTGCTCGGAAGTCCGAATTTCTGGAGTTTTTACTTATGGAAACGGAATGATGATGTGCTCTCTTTTTCAAGAAGCTGATGATCGAGGATTGTTTACATATATTTTGAGAATTAATCACGTTGAGAAAGAATTTGAGTATGACGAAAATAAATATTCAACAGAAGGATATTATTTTAAAGATGGTCTTATTGGTGAAATTCTTGCAATGTTTTCGATATACTTTCAGTCCCGTTTTTTCTTAAAAGCCGTTATTTCGGGTGAGATGACCGCAACAAGCATAAGAACTCGTTTCGAGAAGAACCTTCGATACAAAAAAATGGAGGATATATCTTGTTTGGATATTGAGATGTTTTCAGATCAAAACAGAAATTGGTGTCGGAATAATGGATTGAATAATTTTCTAGATTCCATTATATCAATAGATGAGGTGTATCATCAAAATTTGATAAGATCATTGCACTGGTACACCGAGGCGATAAAAGAACTTGGCGTTAATCATGAGTTATTTTTCATAAAAATGGTTTCTTCTGTGGAAGCATTATTAGAATTTGTGGAGGTACAGAACGATGTTTTTTCTAATAAACTTTATAAACTCACTGAGGCTGATTTATTTGATTCCGAAGAAGGTAATGAGATAAAAAATTGGCTTACAAATAGAAAGATCGGTAAAAAATTCGTGAGCTTTTTGATGAAATATTCTCAAGGGTTTACTGAGGAAATACCAAAAGTTGCAACCCATTGTTACATCAAGGAAGCTGAGATAAAAGATTATGCAAGAAGAATATATAATGCCCGGTCCGCTTATTTGCATACAGGGAAACCAATGTACTTAAGCATGGATATGAGAGCTGATGATATGCAGAAATGGGATGTTGATCCGTCTGGCGGGATGATGGTTGACAGAAAGAAATTTTCCGAAAAAGAAAAACTTCCTCGGATGAGATGGTTTGAAAGACTGGTAAATTATTCTTTAAGAAAATTTATTGAAGAAAAATTGGCAGTTCCGAAAAATGCTATCCGATCTAATATTTTCGACAAAGAAATAGTTGCTTTGAAGAAAGACGGCTTTTTTGGAAGATGCAGAAAATTCAAGAAATATTTACAAAAAGACATTCGAGCATCCATTATTTCATTCGCCGTGTTTATTGGCGCGGTGTTATTTGCTTACTTTATGTCTGTATACGGCGAAAAAGTTTCAAGTATAGGATATTATGTTTTGGCAGTAGAAATCGTTATTATTTCACTCATAACATTTTTAATGGCTGGGCATTCAGTAATGAAAATACTTTTTGCCGTTAGTGCAACAGGATTGTCGCTATTAATTTTTCTTGCGCAAAGTTACTGTCTTATTTCCCCCGAAAAGAGGTCGTCTGTTAGCGATGCCGCACTATTGTCGTTAATAGGAGTTGGGGTTTTATATATCGGCTATGGTTTTTTCCGATCCTTATATATCGAAGTTTCAAAAAGGATGAAACAGATAAAAGATATGAACCCTAAGGAAAAACCGTGGCTCATCACAGTACCATATGGCTTATTTGTTGGAATACTAACATGGCAAATTGGGCAGGTGGTTGTTCCAATAATTAATTCGCTTTGCGTCTATAAGTAGACGGAATTTTCTTTAGATCATTACTAAAATAATATGAAAAATTTTGCCATGAGCTGGTATCATCACACATCAAAATACATAATTGTTCAGTCGTCTGATAAATCCGTTTTTACTTCGCCAGAATTTATTGGCGCATTTTCCGGCGCATTTTTTGCTTTCATTTTTGGGATTATTAGTTATCGGATAATCAAGCGCTATGAACGTTTAATTCAACACAAAGGTGCGTTAGTTCAGCTCGAACGGCTTTTAAACGAGCACATTGACCTCATCGGACTTAATAGAACTGTGGCTTTAAATACTCAATCTTTGCTCAATTCTCATCATTTGACCCGTAATCGTTTTGTTGAATTACCGCTTCAGAGAGAGTTAAACACCTCACTCGGTAGTCTTGAGCTTGTCAATAAATATTTTTCGTATGAGAGAAGTATTACCCGCATAAATATAGATACTCAGTCTTTGAATTATACGCTTCTAAGATTTGAAGACGTAATGATTGGAGGAAGAGTGCTTGAAGCCGAAAATTGGCATTATGTTACCGGAGCGAATGCCCAAATCCCAGGATTTATGAATAAGATTGAGAGCGAAACACGAGAACTTCTCGCCTTGGTTCGTATAAACATCGCACGATTATCTGAAAAGGGGATATGGTATGCGAATATAAATAAAAACTGGGATGTTTTGGCGGATGAAGAAGAAATAATATCAGAAATGAAAGTACTTGATACTGAAGTAAATGAGATAGAAAAAAAATCAAAAACGAGATGAGTAACAAAACACACAAACAGCAGGCAATCTTAGAAGAACTTCGATATGAAGTATGGATGTTCAACGGAACAGCGGATTTTTTGGTTAACACGAATTCAATAGACAAAGTCCAAACAAACGCATTTGTTGAGAGTTTTCTCATGCACACAAGAAACCTTGTTGATTTCTTGGAGGATAGAACCGACGATGGTGATGCACGTTGTTCTGATTTTGGAATAAAAGGACAGCAGGTTAAATTACCTGTTGGAAACACAAAAAGGGAAATTAATAAATATCTTGCCCACATTACGAAACAAAGGATTAAAAAGCAGAGTCCAGATTGGAAATTTGATGAGATTAAAAACGAGATAAACCAAAAAATACGAAGTTTCCTTGATATGTTACCGAATGATCTCAAGGCATACAGATATCAAAAATTTTCAGAAAATTTATTTAATACTTTTATTACAACTGCGTTTTAGATTTATATAAAAATGAACATCGAACAAACACTAATTGCCGACCTTAAAAAAGTTACTGACCATTACAACCAAAATGAATTGGCGTATTTAGCACTTACTTCAAAAATTGAACTTCCTGTAAGAGATAAGTGGGCATTTCTTTTGCACGAGTCTTTATGGCCCGAATTCGTTGTTACGAAAGAATGGAGGCGAACTGATATTGCTGTGTTACAAAATGTTATTCCTGAATGTCTTATCGAATTAAAGGCAATGTATAGTTTTGATGCTTTAAACGGCCGTTCGTTGGAAGAGTACATACAAAAAATGAACGCTGATGAGAAAAAAGCACAAGAGACATCATCAAACAACGCCACAATATATACTGTATTATTAGCCACTCATCCCAAATCTTTGGTACCAGAAAACCTAAAAACGGCAATCGCTTATAGTTGGTATATAAACGGAGCTTTTAAGAGGTACTTAACTCAAGAAAATATATTAACCATATGTCAGAAAAACGTAGATGAAAAATTAATAAATAAAAATGTCGTTGCGCGTGGCGCATTGCATGGAGGGGAAGCGTTTGGTATATCAACAGACGTGCTTTATTGGATAGTTAGAAAATAAACGACACTTAGGCCAGAAAAGTTACAGATGAGTGCAATCTTTACGGGCTATCCTGTGTCACTTTTGTCACTTTTTAGCTCGCCCGAGAGCCGTCGATGTGATATTCTTAAATTAAGTAAATCTGCCTTGCAGGGCTTGGTTTCGTACGGTTCTAGCCCGAGGGCGACAGCCCTTCGACTCGCTCACCGCTCGCTCAGGGCAGGCCCTCGAGATGAAATGTGTTTGAGTCACTGAAATTTATGGAAGCACAAAACGAAAGCGAGTCGAAGGGTCCTGAGCCGCGCCGAAG
>Ga0172379_10009086_pt1 | contig 12327 bp, 10 predicted proteins | sample GrowelOW334metaG_FD_119756 | JGI IMG/M metagenome (GOLD analysis project Ga0172379, IMG submission 119756) | Groundwater microbial communities from an aquifer near a municipal landfill in Southern Ontario, Canada - Groundwater well OW334 metaG | ecosystem: Environmental > Aquatic > Deep... | reverse complement strand
GTTAGTATACTGTCTTTAACGCCGTTATTTGAATTGTTGAATGCGCGTGAATTGTTTTTTTTCGCCATGGTAACGGCGGTTTATTTATTTTGGCTACCAACCAGGTATCTGGTGGTGGCAGCATGTTTTTTGTTGATATCAGCTGCGACGAATTACATCCCTTTAGAGGAAACAACTACAGAGGAACTACTGCGGATAACCTATTACTTAATCTTTCTAATCGTCGCGCGAGAGTTGTTCCGAAGTATCTTCATTCCTGAGCAATATAGCCTCAGAATAGCGACGGCGATTATTAAGGTAGAATATCAGCACTACCAAGCTTTAATATCGCTGGGGCAACGGGCGGAAAGGTCAATCAATCTAGTGTTTCAGTGGTTGGCAAGATTGTTACGGTTAATAAGGACTATTAAAAAGGTTTCTCTTCGAAAGGGGAGAGATTGGAGCTTAGTGACATTAGATTTTCTGGTGGCGCTTAAATATCTGCTGTTTTTGTATTTAAAGAGAATGAGACGACTCTTAAGGTGGTGGTGGCAAAGGATCTTTCATTCCCCTGATACGCCATTATTAAAAGTCCTGAGGTTTGTGTTGAAGCCACTAAAGCTATTGGCGGAACTGATTGTGTGGCCATTGTTAGTGCCATTAGTAAGCAAAGTGTGGTTAGCATTTGTAGCACTAGTGGGAATAGTGTGGCCATGGATTTTCTGGGCGATGAAGTGGATGGGAAGAATTTTATCAAGGGGTATTAATTTCTGGTTGCGCATACTATGCAATTTTGGACGATTATTACTTCTCTCCTTTTCGGCTCGCAGAAAAGAACGGTTGGAAGCAGAATATATAGAGTGGTATGAAGAGGATAGTCTGCCAAGAAGAAAAGGGTTATGGAGTAAAATCAGAAAGGTATTACGTTTTGGGACTATTCTAGTATTCTTTGGCTTATTAACCAGCGCGGTAGTCGGTCCCTGGTTTTTAATTCCCGGTCACCTATTCTTGCTTGATTTTGTGTGGCCGCAGACATTACCGACACCCCAACCGTCTAATGGCTTCACTACGAGCCTGCCTTATGATTGGATGTTTTGGGGCATGACGCAGCTGATGCCAGTAGATTTGGTGCAGAAGATAATATTTACATTGCCTCTTTTGCTGGCGGGATTGTCGGCAGCCCATCTCGTGGGGTGGATTATAAAAAAGGATAACGGGGAGCCAGGGCCGCTATTAGCATTACTGGTGGCTGGTGCTTTTTATGCCCTTAATTCGTTTGTAACCATTCGGATTTTTATGGGTCACTTTAACTTGTTGATGGGTTATGCATTGGCGCCATGGGCTGTTTTAGCGACACTGAAGTTTAGGGAGAAGCCAACAATTCGGCGCGGTTTATTAGCCGGATTAATGATATTAATTGTAATGGTGTCGGATGCGCACCATATAATTCTGCTCTCACTAATTATTGGCCCGCTATTCATTGTACCTAGAAGGCCAAAATGGCGTCATGTGTGGGCAGCTGGTGCCTTTGCAGCGCCAATAGTGGTGCTTGCTGTGGTGTTCTGGATAGGGCGAGCGAGCAGTACCTTCCTTAGCGTCTATGATCCACAAGGTCCCTGGGCGCGGCTGTTACAGGCGCCAGCGAGTGGTAATCTGTGGCTGGACATAGTAACTCTAACGGCACATTGGAAAACAGATTTATTGTTCGCTTTTCCTTATGATTTTCTATCTTTCTTCCCTTATATGATGATCGTATTTTTAGTCCTGATAGGAATCGGCGTTTGGTATTTGTGGTGGAGAAGGAGTTCGGATTGGTTGGTATGGCAACTCTTGGTTGTCGCAGCCGTTAGTATTTTCTTGGCTGGCGGTGTGGCTCATAGTTTTTCCGAGCCGGTAGCGGCTTGGCTATACCGCCATGTACCTTTATGGATTGGTATGCGAGATTCGGCTAAGTTTATCGCGAATGTTGCCTTAATTGAGGCAATCTTTCTGGGGGTGGGAATGGCATGGTTGAATCATGCTATCTTGTCGAAAGTGACTAGGTTTATAATTTTCATAATTACGTTATGGTTTGTTTCACCGGCTTTTGGAGGTTTTGCGGGACAGGTACTGCCTGTGAGCTATCCTTATAGTTGGGAGCAATGGAACGACGAGTTGGCTGAGCATGAGTCTGGAACTAAAATGCTAGTTTTGCCCTGGCACATGTATCCCGCTTTGGATTGGTTGGAAAGCCGTCCAATCATTAATCCCGCTGCTAACTTTTTTACAGCCATCGAGGCCATTGTCGGGGACAATAATGAGGTGGGGGGACTAGGCGGATCGGTCGTGATTTACTCGGAATCCAATAGACCTTTTTCCAAAAAGATTGAAAGTATATTAGGGGAAAGAAAGGCTATTAAGAAGTTTGGTGAAGCTATGGCTCCGGAGTCGATTGGATATGTAGCCTTGTTGGCTGATGCATCCGACGCCGAAAAATACCGATGGTTATATAAGCAGGCAGACTTGAAGTTAGTGTTTGAAAGTCCGGAGTTAGTGGTGTGGGCTAACACGGCGTTGGAATGGGAAGAAACTGAGTAAACATTGGCCGGAGGCAAATTCTACTAGTCTAATTCTCACTTATAAAAGGCAGTCGCTTGGTAAAGTCTAGACATGAAGCTTTGGGCACAGATACTTAAGTGTTGGCAGGCAAGATTATTGAACGGGCAGTGTGATCGCTGTGGAGAAGGTGGCGAGATTTCTCGAGCTGACCTTCGTGGTTTCTCTTGAAACGGTGCGGGAGTGGCGCCAGGCTGGCCGAAAGCGTAAGCTATGCATCGCCCGCCAGATTGGCAGGCTTCGTAGGCTATCCCATTGCCTCCATTCTAGGGCTTACTCCTCTCGCGGCTGTTGGTGAAGCGGGATAAAAAAAGCAGGCTGTTGTCAGCCTGCTTTTGATATTTTTGTTAGCTACCGGCGTTTGCACCGCCGCCGCCTTCGTTACTGCCACCGCTGCCACCACCGCTAGAATCATCCGGATCAGCCGCAGGTGACAAGTTCAATGCATTACCAGCCAGAACTGCAGTCGTCTTACCTGTTAAAACTTCTTTAGTGCATACTTTAGATTGCCTGCCTTTAACTACGCCCCTTTGGATGGCCACATCGTACTGCTTCTTACTCAGCTTGAAAGCCTGGTTAACAATACTAGTAGTGGTCTTCTTACCTTTTTTCACTTTCTTCTCATACTGCACAGTCATACGACCTTCTTGGGGTTTATTCTTAACTTTCTTAAGCAAAGATACGTTTTTAACTGTGCCAATCAGGCAGGAAGTTTTAGAAGTCGTTGCTCCAGCTACTTTGCCAACTGTTGTTGTGGAGGTTGATCCCAATCTGTTTTCCTGGGGCAAAGTACCTTGTTGCTTATGCCATTTGGCTGCATCGGCCAATTGATCAAATGATCGGTAATGGCCTGTTACCACCCCAGTAGCAAATGGCTTCCAGTTGGAAAACGTTAATGCAAAACCACTTTTAGTTAGTGCGTCATTAACTCGAGGAAGCAAGGCAGCGCGTGCTGAGAGCGCGGTCCCTAATGCTGCTGTGATAACGACCACTGCGACTATCCCAATAAAACTTTTTCGTGCCAATTGAATCCTTGGCAAGAAGCGCGTTGATGTTTTTTTCATAAAATGTTTGAAGGATTATTAAATATGACGTAATAATAGCATACTGATAAATGGAGTGGAAGCGGTAGTCAAGACTTTATTTTAGGCACTTATCCACTGGGTAAATTTGGTTTGCAACCAAGCTTTGCTCATGGTGTATGAATAGATTACCAACAAAGAAAACGCGATTAGGGGGTGAAGAAACCACGCTCGATCACGAATATTATAGTAACCGCGCAATGCTTCAATGGTAGGCCAAACAAATGTGGACGCGGCTACTATAAAAAATATTAGTCGCGGCAGATCTTGTTTACCTCGGAACATTAAGTATCGACGCTGGACGTTAGTCGCCAGATAAAATTGCTCAACAAATAATTTCCGACGCCACAAAAAGCTGCGCAATTGGCGATATGAGGTAAGATGAAGCAAAGTGTCTTTGGTAAAGGCATACGTGTTCCATCCTTTAGAGATCAAGTCCACATGAACATCAATATGGAAGAAGGTATCACTCTTGATTTGAGAATGGGCAAACAGAAGGTCTCGTCGTACCAGGCAACCGTTGGCTCCTAGGGTTGGAATACGATCGGGATCCATTTTGACGAGATAGTACGTCCTTTGATCTGTTGCTTGGCCGAAACGAATATGATCAGTCTTGAACCAGGGAAGGTGATCACACTTTCCCAGGTAGTAAACTACTGGGTCGCTCGCACCAAACAGTGCGCAGTAACGATCAAGAAGGGAGAGAGTTGGTTCGTAGCCGTAGCGTAGAGGCTGAACAGCAACCATGTCTTTATTATCGTTAAACGGTCGTATCATATTTTTGAGCCACTCAGGATGAGGAAGTACGTTGTCGTGATCAATCATTAAGAGAAGATCACCGGTGGCAGCTCGAACTGCCACTCCCTTATTATATTCCGCACTCTGTTGCTCAGGCGGTATTGGGATGATTTCGCCACCGTACTTTTGAACCAGGTTGTGTGTCTGATCTGTTGAACCGCCATCCGCTACAATGATTCGGATTCTGTCTTGGGGATATCGTTGATTACGGACGCTGGCTAAGCATTGGCCGATAGTCCGCTCTGATTGGTAGGTGGCGATGACGACCGAGATTGATGGTGCAGGGTTGCGATTGGTCATACTGGTTGTCCTGTGATAGGGGGGGTCGTTATAGGGACGGGTGCAATTTCCTTCTTGCTGTGTGAGGCGTGAAGGTTAAAAAGAAGCAGGCTAATTCCACCTAATCCAAAGGCAATAATTCCACTCTTAGCAACACTGGCAATAGCTGTTGGGGAGAAAAGGATGCCGGTGGTAAAAACCAAAGCTGTGGTACCAAGAATAGGTAGAACCAGCAGGTCACGTCTCGCGAAGGCAAAATTAGCTTCCAGCAGCAAGAGGGAAAGAAGCGCATTCATGAGGCCTATTAACCACAGAGCGGGAGCATAAAGAATGTAGTTGGCGCCGATAGAAAGTTTAATTAGTAGAACAGGGATAAAGAGATAAAGGCTAATAACAGTTAGGCTGACAAGACTGATTAGAATATATGCATACAAGCGTACGCGTGTGGTGGCATGGGCGCCGGTATGTTCATGCGCGATAGCAAGTGGCAAGGTGGCTGATATGATGCCTAAATTAATCCAAAGAATTATTTTGCCCAGCAGATTAAACGCACCATAATGCCCGGCCAAATCAGCCGAAGCAAAATGTTTTACAAAGAGCACGTCAGCATTTTGCATAAAAAGCACCAGGAAGGTGAAAATGACAATATAGCCGAGATCGGCGGCGACACGGCGATGGGCGAAGTACTGTTGACTCCAGCTTGCGTTGCTTGAACTGATTGATAACTGATTTAGCTGGAATTTATGAACGCTCCAGGAGCGGGCTAATAAATAGGAACCAGCAGCTGACAAAGCCAGGACGAGCGTAGCAGCGGTAGCTGTAGGAAAAAAAGAAATAATCAGGATGCCGGCCAGTAACTTCGCGACGGTGCTGGCGACGGTGAGCACATTAACGGCAAAGAAATTCTGCCAGCCAGTAAAAATAGATATATAAATAACAGTGTTGAGAGACAGTACAGCTGTTACACCAATAATAATGGTGCTCCAAAGGCTATTTAAGTGAAGGATTTGTTGCAGAGGCCAACTAAGGGCGATGATAATAAAGAATAATATAATCAGAAGTAGTGATAATTTCTGACGAAGCCAAGAAATAAATTGGCGATTAGCTTCAACATCGGAATGACAGGCAAACACAGAAGCATGGGCGATTACAAAGTATGATAGGGCGGCACTGCCCACACCCAGAATGCTGAGCAAGGCGACCAAACTTTGGAACTCGCCATAGTTGGCAATAGATAACCGACGTGACATAAAAAACTGGAAGAGATATCCCAATAATCCTGTCACGCCAAAACCGATAAATGAAATGAAGCTATTTTTGAAGATCGGGTGTTTAAGTAGGCCGTCCAACATACTGTAAGCCTATCACGGCACGAACGTGGTTGCTAAAAATGGAGAAAGGAATTATCGTCAGGTGTGTTTGTTCGTTCCTAATTCAATCGAATAAAAGGTGCATTCCTATGTGGCACAAAAGACGAGTGATTGCACTGTTAGGTGGACATATTATCGAGGACCCGCAAAGTGGACAATTCAGAACAGCTCGTTTCAATGAAACTCGACATGGTATCATTGGTGATAGCTTGCGGGGTGAGGCAACAGCGGTGCTTTTTGCGCAGCAGCCTCTGGAAACCATTGTTGTTGCCGTGGGGGGTGTGACACCGATTCATAAAATAGAGCCGGAGGCACCTCATTTATCAACAGTGCTTAAGCAAGAGCTGATTGGTTTAGGTATCAATGAAGCAAACATTGTTGAACTTGATATTGACCCAGGCTATGGTACGGCGGAGCAGTTGATGCATATAGCGAAGTTGCTTGATCAATCACCGTACGTTGAAGAGCTGTTTATTGTTAGTAATCGCTGGCATCTAACACGGGTATGGGCATTGATGATGTTTCAGGATGAATTACAGCGTCTTAATGATCAGTGTCCTCGCACTATGCTGATGGCTGCTGAAGACGTGTTGATTACCTTTGATTCGGAGAGATGGCAGGAGAGTATCGTCACGATGTATCGTTTGCCGGCCATGCGTCATGTACTTAGGATGGAGCTGCAGGGAGCAAGTCAAATTGCAGAAGGGACATACCATTTTTCTATCGACGTGCCTGACCGTAGCTTTAATCCCTCGGTGTAGGAGATTACATTAGGGAGACGTTAACCTATAAGTTGTACTATCTCCCTTTCTCTTGATACAGGCCGCTTTAAATTAAGCGGTCTTTTTTCGTCTAGCTTTAAGGAGGCCGATAGTCGCGCGAATGGAAGTGAGGTCAATAATTTCAAAATCATGCTGGGTGAATGCGTTCTGTAATTCCGATAGGGTATGGTGAGGGTCGAACAGATGATATTCCAATGACACATTCTGGAGCGATTGCCAGACAACTGGCGGTAGGGTCAAGAAAATATCAAATTCGCTCCCTTCAACGTCGCATTTGAGCCAGTCAATTCTTGGCAAGTGGTATGCCGCGAGCAGTTTTTCCAGTGTCCAGGCCGGAACTAATTCTGGCGGGCCGGACTGGTTATTTGGGGTAGCTATGGTTGAGCTGAAGACGGAATGAGCTGGGTCGACATGGATGGTAATCTGGCCTGGCCGGGAGGTAAGGGCTCCCCTGATAGTGGTGACGTTGGTGAGGTGGTTGGCCGCAATATTGCTAGTGAGCACATCGTATGTACCTTGAGCTGGTTCAATGGCAAATAAGTGAGCTTTCGGTAATCTGAAACCGGTTTGGACGGTAAAACTGCCAATGTGAGCGCCGGCATCGATAATAACAGGAGTGTCTCCCAGGGGATTAAAATCGGGATGATCATATGGTCGCTTAAGGTATGCTTCTGTCATGCCCCACTTGTCATCTGTACCAGAGCGGACAATCATAACACTGCCGTTGCGGAAGTGATAGGTGGTCAATTCATTCGTACTGGGCTGATGCCAAAAATCATGCCAAAAAGCAGACCAGTTTTTTAGGTAGATCGCTAGGCGCAAAATCGTCATGGTTCGTGATAGTAAATATTTTATGTTGGGTTTAACCATGACGGTTCAAAATTATATTTGCCGTTGAAAAAAGACATAACCAGAGTCCGTGAGCATAGGTATAGTGTCTAGATGGCGAAATCCTGCATTAGTGAAGAAATCGACCAAGGTGGATAATTGCTCACCATTAAACAGATGGTATTCAACAGAAACATTGTTTATACGCTGTAAAATTTCAGTGGGCAGAGAAGGTAGCAGGCTGAATTCTGCTCCCTCAATATCACATTTGAGCAGATCAATATGGTCAACAGCCGCTCGCTTCATCCCTTCAGCTAAAGTGATGGCAGGAGCGTATAGCTTTGCGCCTTGTTGGTGTTGGTGTCTCGGATACGACCCACTATAAGCGGAATGTTGGCTGTCATAAAAGAGCGGAAGACTGCCAGCTTGGGAAGAGACAGCAGCGTTAATGGTGGTAGTATTTGTGAGCTTATTAAGCTTGATGTTGGTCGTGAGTAACTCGAACGTAGCCGGTATTGGTTCAAATGCGATCACTTTAGCTTGGGAAAATCTGCGTGACATATGAATAGTCCAAGCGCCTATATGAGCTCCAATATCAACTAAGACGGGGTCAGAGGAAAGTTTATATTGCTCATGCCAATAGGGATCATGACGCCAGATGTCCGTGATAACCCATTTGTCAGTGGTGAATGGTCGAACCTTCAGCTTAGTTCCGTCGCGGAAGTTATATGTGAAATGACGTGATGTATGGGCGTAATTGGTTAGCGCTAAATCGGCGAAGAATAATGGCCAGTTCCGCAAAGTGCGGATTAGATAAGACGAGGTTGGAATTATTGAGGAAAAACTCATAGTGATGGTACGGTGGGATTTGATCGAAGCTTGCGTTGCAGCCATTCATAGGTTACATGGTGGTATAAGGCTTTAATCATTGATGGAATTGACAGTTTTTGCGTAAGAGGCGGTAAGAAATCTTTATCCCGCCGTTGACGAACAAAGCGTTGGATGTAGCGGCGTTGTTTTAGAATTGTCGGCAAATGAGCTAACTGATAAATTATTGCTTTGCCGACGGCTACTGTATTCCAGGGTTGTCCGCCGACTAAGAGAGCAAAACCAATAATTAGATAAGAAATTAAGCAGATGGGTAATACATGTAATAGCGAAAAGAATGAAAGATTTTTAAGATAGGTCGTCAGGCGATTTTTATAAGAGTGATACTGAACGAAGGAGTTGGTAAGGTGATATGTGCCAGAGACTCCGCCCATGGCGTGATAGAGTTGGGCGAAAGGATAGTACCAACATTCGTAACCAGCTAGCCAAACCCGGAAGCAAAAATCGGTCTCTTCGAAATAACTGAAATAGTTATCATCGAATAATCCACCTGTCTGGTTTAATATTGATCTTGGAAACATCATGCAGGCTCCTTTAACGGTAATGACAGGAAAAGCTTTATTCCACTGAGGAAGATTGGGTGATTGTTGGTTGCCGAGATGCTTCAGGAAACCAGTAGCGGTAAAGGCAGATCCGCAGGAATCGAGTTTCGTGTTGTCTTTCATAAGAATTAATTTTGGCTGGACGCAACCAAGCCTTGGTATAGTTTTAAAAGCACCCAACAAGTCACGAAAGGTGGTAGGTGTAAGGCGAGTATCGGTGTTTAATAGAATAACATATTTACCTTTGGCTGTTCGAATGCCACTGTTGTTACCACCAGCAAAACCTAGGTTTTTAGCGTGTTGAATAATCGTCGCTTCAGGATATGTCTGGCTGACAAAGGCAACACTATCGTCGGTTGAATGATTGTCAACGAAGATCAACTCAAAGTCTTGATAGGTTTGTTGTCGTAAGGATGATAAACACTGGGGCAGCCAGGCCAGGCCATTGAAGTTTACAATAATGACCGAAAGTTCAGGGATGTTGTTTCCAGGCATAGTAGTAAACAGTTGAATGATATAGTGCCATAAGGACAGTGCTTTTCAAAAAAACGTAGTGGGGATGCCGGAGCCACTGCCATAGTCCGAGTAGCATGAGCCCGCCGAATGAGCCACATACGCCTAACAGCAAAGGGTATTTTAGGCGGTAACGGATCACGGGTTCCCAGTCTTTTAGGGAGCAATTGTATGTTTCGAGAGATGAAAACGGGCGTTGATAGTAGCTGGCATGTATTTTAGCCCAGGGTAACCATTTGCTGCGCCATTTCTGCCACGTGATGTTGTCGTATAGGGGTTTATGTTCCAAGCGGCTGGATACACGACAGATTTGGGCCGCATCATCACATGGTTTGGCGTATTCATGCGGGGCGCCAATGAAGAAAAAACGGGACTTTCGCCATAACGCCCGTTTAGAAAAGGCCTGGTAATAACGGCCGCGGTACCATGTTGGCCACGCGAACTCATAAGCGTCACAAGTTTGGCTGGTAATCCAGTCTCTCAGATGGGAGCGAATATCGGTTGATAAGAATTCATCACCGTCGAGAAAAAGTATCCAATCATGACGACATTGTTTGATGCCAAAGACACGGTGCGGCTCCGCCTCGCCAATTCTGGGACGGATAAAAATCCGGCCCGTATACTTTTGGGCAATAATTAAGGATTCGTCGTTGCACGGACCGTCGTGGATAACAACAATATCATCAACAAGATCGGCACAGGAGCGTAAGCACCGGTCTAGCAGTTTAGCTTCATTATGAATGACGACCAGCGCAGAAACCGGCAGGCGGCTAGACGCTGGGACGGTCATAGACGGCAAGGAGGCTAAAGGCGGTGCGGGGCAACCAAAACCAAACAGGAGTTAGTAACCAAACTATCAATGCCCATAACCAGGTGGGGTGGTAACGTAGCTGGGCTCCATCGGCCCGCAACCACTGGGGTCCGAACATTCCGTAGACCTTGTATCCTCTGGATGTAAAATCCGCTGTCTGCCAACCGGAGAGATGCTCCTGCCAAGGATTATTGGCGGTCGGGGCTTGAGGCCAGTAACCGTTGGGCGTAACAATAACGACCCGATGGGCCATCTTCTCCAGTTTATCCAAGATGTTAATTCCCTCGTCGTGAGTAACATGTTCGATGAAGTCGAGAGCAGTGATGACATCATACGTGGTCGTGCCATGCCAAGTTCGGATGTCACCACAGAGCACTTGTCGATAACGGGTCTGACGCTGTTGCGCTATATCGGTCGTTGAAATATCTAGTCCATCGAGTAACTGGCTTTTGGTAACAAAGTAGTTAACCGGTGAATTTACACCGCATCCCACGTCCAGCAAGGTTTTAGCCCGCCGTAAAAAAAACCAGAGTGGTAAGTTATTAATAAGATGTACCCATTGGCCTAGTGAATAGCGCATGAATGTAGAATACGCTAATGTTAGCTTGGTGAGAATAAAACCATGACAAACTTATTGATAGTAGATGGGGTGGGTAGTGGCTGGTGGTTAGAAATAGATATATTTTTGACTATAGTTCAGAACAAAGTCAACCTTTTTGTCCGTGGGTGGTGATTTGAGCTGTGTGTATGGAAACAGTTATTTTTGACGGCAAGGCAGCTGCAGCACAGCGGCAGGTAGAAGTAACTACCCGTGTGAAAATAATGGTGAGTCCGCCAGTGCTGGCTAGTATATTCTTTAGCGAGGATGAAGGCAGTGTTTTGTATACCAAATTAAAGAAACAAGCTGCTCTGGCAGCAGGGATCGCTTTTGAAGAATGTGCTTTTTCGATTCGGACCAGTAAGATGACTGACGTAACCAAGAGGTTAAAGAACTTGAACGACGACAATCGGATAACCGGTATTATAATTCAGAAGCCAACCCAGGCAGTTTGGCAGACAGTATATCAGGGAAAACTGACGTTTGATGAATGGTGGCAGACGTTAACTAGAGTCTTGGCCCTGAAAAAAGATGTCGACTGTTTAACAAGAGCCGGCCTGCGTAGGCTACGACAGGCACCAAATGGATTGATGCCAGCGACCGTCAAAGCTGTTTTACTGGTAATAGAGGCATCTTTACAGGGTGAGTCTCTGATTGGTCGACAGGTGGCCATTATCGGGTGCAGCGATATTATTGGTTTGCCCTTAGCTGATATTTTGCGTCACTACAAATGTCAGGTGACGTGTCATTGTGGCCAAATAGATCTGGCAAAGTTGGCGGAAGCGGAGATAGTGGTAAGTGCGATAGGGGAACCACACTGTATTACTGGTCAGATGATTCGCTCAGGAGCAATTGTTGTTGATGTGGGGTCACCACGCGGCGATGTTCAGTCTGAAGGAGTGATCGGCCGAGCCCGTTTCTTAAGTCCTGTGCCCGGTGGTGTTGGTCCATTGACGGTGGTGTGTTTGCTGGAAAATATGTTGGAGTTAATACAATAATGTATATATGTCGATTGCTAAGCTTAAGAAATTAATTATCGCACCCCATGTGGATGACGAAGTGCTGGGCTGCGGCGGGATTCTTGATAAGAAATCGTTTGTTTACTACGCCAGTATTGATGAAAGTCGTGTGCCACCTGATCCGGTCCACCGGATACCCCTGAAGGCTCGGTTGCAGGAGCTTGAGGCTACTGCTGCTTATCTGGGATTTTCATATGAGGTCAATCAAAAAAGTCTGGTGAATTTTTTAATAGAACAAGAAGT
>Ga0172379_10009085_pt1 | contig 12327 bp, 10 predicted proteins | sample GrowelOW334metaG_FD_119756 | JGI IMG/M metagenome (GOLD analysis project Ga0172379, IMG submission 119756) | Groundwater microbial communities from an aquifer near a municipal landfill in Southern Ontario, Canada - Groundwater well OW334 metaG | ecosystem: Environmental > Aquatic > Deep... | reverse complement strand
CCATCTTTATTTGGTTTACCTGGCATCCAAGCTTCTAGGTCAAAAGTGCGATAAGATGGAGCGCCCAGATCGGCTGTGCAGTGATCTATAACGCGAAACGTCAATCCCAGTCCTTTAAAAATTTCTTTTTCAATTTCTAAGAGCTCTAAATGAGCAGCTTCACTTTCATCAGGCGTTGTATATTGAAACATCTCTATTTTGGTAAATTGATGAACTCTAAAAATACCTTTAGCAAATTTTGAATAAGCACCAGCTTCAGTCCGGAAGCAATGAGAAACAGCCACGTATTTTTTTGGCAAGTCTATTTCGTCAATGACTTCATCTTTGTGATAGCCGCCCATTGTAATTTCCGCAGTACCAATCAAGCTTAAATCAGTGTTTTCTATATTGTAAACCTGTGTTGACTCGCCTCTTGGACTATAACCCAAACCTTCAAGAATGTCTCGCTTAGCTAAATCTGGAGTTGAAAAAGGAGTGTAACCTTTTTTAATTGCGATATCTAGAGCGTACTGTATTAAGGCAAACTCCATTAAAGCTAATTCGTTTTTTAGATAATAAAATTTTGCACCCGCGATTTTAATGGCACGATCAAAATCAATTAGATCTAACTTCTCAGCTAATTCAACATGATCCTTTGGTTTAAAATTAAATTTAGGAATTTCGCCGATAATTTCTAATACCGGGTTAGCATCTTCGTCGTCGCTTATGGCAACTTCGGGATGACTCATATTTGGCACAATCATCAGCAGTTCTTTGAAAGTTGAGTTAACATCAATCAGTTCATTTTCCAATTGAGCAATCTGGTCACCGATACTTTTCATTTCCGTAATAATTTCTGGACTAGGTTTTGTTTTTGAAGCAGCGTTTCTCTTGGTGCGAAAAGCGTCAATAGTTGATTCTAGCTCCCGACGTTTTTTATCGACTTCTAGTAATTCGTTGATATCGACATTGGCCAATCTATTCTTAGTGTTTTGTTTTACTGCATCAATGTTTTCGCGTATGAATTTGATGTCTAACATAATATGTAATTTATGATTTAAGATTTTCGATTTAAAATTTTTTTAAGATCGCCTCTCAATATTACCGGCTGAACTGCCTTTATTTCATCTTGGTAATAAATTATCTTGGGGATACTGTGTAATAAATAAATTTTCTTATTGAGTATATGTGCGTGGGATATTTCAAACAAGACTGAACCGCCGATATAACCCTGAATTCCGTGCTTTTTAAAATTACACACTAAAATCGCATCTGATTTCTTGATAGCATCATAATACCATCTAAAAGTATTATGTTTTATTTTGACATTATAATGTTCTTTTTTAATTTGTTTTTTTAACTTTTCATCATCTTCGGCATATCTTTTCATTAATTCATGAGAATAAACTGTATGTCCGGCTTTCTCCAGCTTGTCCTTAATCTGATAAATTTTTTTAGCATTTGAAATACTGCCGCAAATAGTTATTTTCATAAAATTATTTTTTTGGCACCAGATGTCCGATTGAAAATTTAAATATCAAATTTTATCATATTCCTTTTTCCATTCAAACTTACCTTTCTTATATTCTTTTTTAATTTTATCTTTTAATATTCTTAATACAGGCTTTAACTCTTTAAAATCGGCCACCGCTTTATCGGCGTAAGTTGCGATAAGACCAGTATGATTATTGCCGCCGTATGACTTATAGCCAGTTTCACTCAAATATGTTAATGCTTCAATTTTATCAAGAGCATAGACGTATTTTGCTTCTGATGAACTCTGGTCAACGTACTCTCGCCATAATTTTATAATTTTGTTGCCGATTTTTATAGGAAGAATTGATTTTATTTTCTTCATAGCTTCATCCTCCATTTTCTGTTTTTTTTCTAAACTGAATTTTTTATTGTAAATTAGTAGAGCATCAATATCGTCAGTAATAGCTTCAGCTAGGTCATGTACTAAAGCGATTTCCATGGCTTTGGTAATATTTATTTTAAGCTCCAGTTCCTCGGCAATCACAAACGACATTAAAGCTAGGCGCCAAGTATGGTCTGCCACAGATTCTTTAGGCATTTTGTGAGCAGATTTATATCTAATAGTCTTTTTTAAATTTCCTGCTGTATCCAAAAAATCAAATATTTTTATTAAGTTTTTTTTCATTTTTTAAAATTGATGTTTTATATTTATGCGGTTTGAAGGATTTTAATCTGGCAATTTCTGTCTTGGCAAGATTTAGCTCGCCTAATTTTGCTTCTAAATTTTCAATAAAAGCTGTTTGGTCGTAACCGAGAAAGATTATATCTGGACGGTATTTCTTTATTGCTGCGTATTTGTCTCGCAAATTACCCAATATCACCAAATCGGAAATCTTGTGTTTTTTGATATTCTCTAGTCTGTTTAATTCTTTATTTTTAGGATGTTTACCTTTGACTTTGAGGACCGTTTTGTCTCTAGCAATGACCGTGATGAGATAGACTTCTGATTTTCTGACTTGGTTAAATAAATCTAAATGTCCTGGGTGTATAATATCAAAAGTGCCAAAAAGAATTGCAATTTTCTTATTGGGCTTCATTTTTCGGCTTCATTAGTGGAAATATCTGACATTCGCGTCCAGTTTTATTCATCAGAAAGCTAAAAACTCGCTCGCTGGTGCCAAAACCGCAAGTTGGTGGCATGCCATATTCGAGCGCTTCCACAAATTCGTGATCAAACATTTGTGCCTCTTCATCTCCAGCTTCGCGCAGCTTTTGTTGCTCGGCAAAACGTTCCGCTTGATCAATCGGATCATTAAGTTCACTAAAGCCGTTACCTAACTCGGAGCCAGCTATAATTGGGTGGAATCTTTGAGTTAATTCCGGTCGATTAACATCACGTTTAGCTAGCGGTGAAACAGAAACCGGAACACCGACTAAAAATCCCGGACCAGGAATCTGTTTACGGCAGTATTTCCACAAATTATCTATCGCGCGCGTAATATTAAAGCCCTTGGTATCATATTCCACTTTTAATTCATCTAGTTTTTTCTTTATCTCGTCTTCGCTGGCAGATAAGATGTCAACGCCAGTCATTTTTAAAACAGTTTCCTGATAATCATATCGTTCCCAAGTTTTTCCTAAATCTATGTCAAAATTTTTGATTTTAAATTTAAGCGTGCCGAAAGTTTCTTGAGCTACGTATTTATAAAGTTCTTCAACTAATTTCATGCCATCTTCATAGTCAGCATAAGCCCAATAAAATTCTAATTGTGTATAATCTTGTAGATGTTCAGCGTCCATACCTTCGTTTCTGAATTGTCGGCCGATTTCAAAAGTTTTCTCTAGTCCAGCCACCATCAAACGCTTTTGCCATAATTCTCCCGTACAAATACGCAAATAAACATCCATATCCAGGGCGTTGTGATGAGTTATAAACGGTCTGGCATCGGCGCCGCCAGTTGTCACCTCCAAAACTGGAGTTTCAACTTCAATGAAGTCATGATTTAACATAAAAGTACGCACGGCTTGCCAAAATTTAGCTTTTTTTATTATCAACTCTTTAACTTCAGGATTTAATAAAATATCAAGATATCTTTTGCGAAATAATTCTTCTTCATCTTTCAAGCCATGCCATTTTTCCGGCAAAGGTCTAATCGCTTTAGTCAGCAAGGTAAAATTACTGGCCATGATACTTTTTTCGCCTTTATGGGTAGTAAAACAGGTGCCGGTGATTTCTATAAAATCGCCCATGTCGATATATTTACCGAATATCTTGTAGTTATCGGCACCAATATCTTTTTTGGAAATGGCAACTTGGATTTTATCAGTACCATCCTGAAGATTAGCAAAAGTTAAATTTCCATGCTCGCGTTTGCTCGTTACCCGACCACTTAAAATCAGGCTGCTTTTGTTATCCTCTAAATTAGCGAAATCGGCCAGTACCTCAGCAATATTGTGAGTACGGTTAGATTTGGCCGGATATGGATTAATGCCTTGTTTTTTGAGTTCATTTATTTTTTCTAATCTTTCGTCTCTTTCGCTTAGAACAATATTCGTCATATGTTTTATCAATAAAATTAAAAAATTATGCTTTTTAGAGCAAGTTAAAACTATGAATATTTTACGATAAATTAGGGAAAAAGTCAAAAAGTCGGCAATGAGCCGACTTTCTTTAAAATATGTATTTTGAAAGTTTAGTCAATTCTTATTATAGTGTATTCTATCTCACCCTTAGGCGTAACTACTGTAACTTTTTCGCCCTTCTTTCTGTGTAAGAAGGATCTGCCGAGCGGAGATTCATTAGAAATTTTGCCAGACATCGGGTCAGCTTCATTGAAGCTAACTATAGTATACTCTTTTTCACCATTTTCACTTTTAACCTTTACTTTTGAGCCCATGCCGACGATGTCGTGGCTGGAGCCGTTTTGAACAACGGTTAAATTTTTTAGCATCGTCGATAATTCGGCAATACGGCCCTCATTGAATGCTTGCTCATCCTTAGCTTCGGAATACTCTGCATTCTCGCTTAAGTCACCCATGTCTTTAGCTTTTTGGATACGATCTGCGATTTCACGTCTTTTGGTGGTGGTTATGTAATCCAGCTCCCTCTTTAACTTATCATAGCCTTCTTGAGAAATAATTTGATCGGGCATAATACAATAATTTTTAATTTTCAATTTTTAATTTTTGTCTGTTTGTCGGCAAAAATTGAAAATTATATTATTAGAAAATTAGCAATACAATAGTTATCAATATACTATACTTCACTGTAATACGCAAGGGCATCCAAGGGGGTGAAAAAACTATTAAATTTAGGCTAATAATAAATGAAATAATGAGAAATACTAGCTTAAAGATGAGGCGCTGTTTTTTATTCTTTCAATAATAACCGAACTTATCACCAAATAACCGAAGCCCAACGGATGATTAAGATAGGGGCTAAAAGTGTTGACAATCATCAAGGCAACCATCCCTAAAGATAATCCAATAGCCACGACACTGTTTATGTCGTCAAATATATCAAAAGTTTTTTTGACGTTTGTTTTTATGATTCTATAAACATCGACAAAATAAATTTTAAATAGCAAAATTAGGTAAACCAACGATCCCGCGAAACCCAATTTTAACCAAATATCCAGCCAGCCCCATTCAAAGGCATAAGTGGTATAAAGTCCGCTAGGATTATTTTCTAAAATACGAGGATCGCTAGTTTTGTAAGTTACGGTGGCACCAAAACCTTGGCCTAATAATGGTTCTTTAGCAATCTCTTGCCATAACGGCAGCAACAACGACCAACGCGAGGAAACACCCGCTTCGTTGCTAAAAGTAGCCGCTCGTTTTGACAACAATTCAGCGGTGTTAAAACCGCCGATTGGGTTAAAAAGCGGAAAATTAACAAGGGCTATAATAAATAAAGCGCTTAAAATTGCTGATGATAATAAAATCCAGGTAACTTTAAATAGTTGTTGCCAGTTTTTACTAACAAGGACAATAAAAAGCAGCAAGAAAGTAGCCGTTACCAAGCCCAGCCAATTGCTGCGCGAAAAATTTATTAAATTTATAGAAAAAATTGCGGTAAAAATAAGATAAAATAGCAAAAAATTTTGTTTCTTGCTGAATCTTTTAATCTTTATTTTTTCCAATAAATAGTCTTTTGATAATACAATCAGCAGAAATAAAAAAGCTGCCAGCAGATAGATGTGCGATTGAAAAAATATGCGGTAGAATCCTCCTTGAATCAAAGTAATTTCCCCTACCCCAGTGGTTCTAATCCAGCGATAAATAACAAAAATTATATCACCAATGTCATGAGAAAAAAGAAAAATTAAAATTGAGGTTTTAAACACTATCCAAAGTATTGCAGCTGAGAATATTTGCAGTAAATCTGGGATGATATTTTCTTTTTTGGCAACAATTAAGTCGTAGGCAGGAAAAATAAGTGCTAAATATAGCCAGCCGTTAAAGTCAAAAAAAATGTTTGATAAGCTATTGTGATGGAGCTGTCCGTTTACTAAAGCAAACAAAACAAAGGCAAAAAATGCTAAAAAATAAAAAAAGTTTGATGATTTTTGCCAGTTTAAAATTATTCTTTTATTTTTTAGCGAAGCCCAGATAGTTTTAGCAAACCAAACAAGCATTATTATTAGCCATAGTGCGATGCGAATGGAAATAGTTTTTTCATTGATATCAAAATAAAAAAGATAACCCTTGGAACCGATTAGCAGCTCGACAACCAGCGCTAAAAATCCCCACTCTAATTTGTAGATAGAGATGGCAAAAACAAAAAATGCGGTAACAAAGAAACCAAACGTGTTTATCCAAGGAGTTGCATGGCCGCATAGCGACAAGAACTCCGCTACCACGATGCCGCCAAGAGCTATTTGCCAAGTTTTACCGAATAAATTCATAGTTTAATTTAAAAAATATTTTACTTCATCCCCTACTTTAATGTTTTTTTCATCACAATAGCCAGCGCCTACCTCCAGCACATGGTCTATGAGAGCTTCTGAACTATAAATTTTTTTTGGTTTTTCTCCTTCTGGGGGTAGGTTTTTGTCTATTTTAACAATTTTATTATCATTTATCCAAATAATATCCAACGGGAAATTCATATCCTTCATCCAAAATGACAAAACTTGTTTTTTGAGAAAAACAAAAAGCATACCCGTGTTCTTGTCTAATTCTTTTTGGTGGCTTAGACCTTGTGCTTGTTCAGCGGGCGTGTCGGCGATTGCTAAATTAATTTTTGTGTTATTAATTGTTAAATATGGCCCAGGGAGTATTTTCTGTTTTTCTTTTACCAAAAAGAAAACGGCGCAAAATATAATAACAAATATTAGCAATAAAGAAAAAAATATTTTCTTCATTTTATAAATAATTAATTTTTAATTTAAAAATTAAGACAAATGATGTTTTTCTTTTATGGCTTGCATGGCTGCGTTATATTTTTTTACAGCCGGTAAAAACGGTAAAAATTTATAAGCAAATTTCGGCAACCAGGAGCTCATCGTACTGCCGGCATTTATTTTGTACAGTACTTTATCTATCCAAAAACCTTTATGGCCGTTTTCTAACATTGTTAGCCATAAATCCCAATCCTGAAATTTTTTTATCTTTTCGTCAAATTTTGGAAAATATTCGCGCCACATCAACGAAGAAATATTGATATACGGCATTTGTTTCAGCTTGTTTTCGTCATATGGAAATGATCTGAATTTTTTACTGCGCCACAAAAACGAGGAATAAACAAAGCCGACTTCCGGATGATGGCGCAAAGCTCCTTTCATTATTTTTAGCATCTCTGTATATAATTCCGCATCAGCGTCGCAAAAGATGATAAACTCTCCCCTCGCTCGCCGCGCACCAGCGTTGCGCGCGGCTTGTGGGCCAGCATTGTCTTGGGAAATATATTCTAATTTGTAGGTAAAAATATTTTTGTATTTTTCTATTACTTCGTAGAAATTATCAGTAGAGCCGTCGTTAACTACAATAATTTCATAGTTATCGTAGTTTTGTTTTTTTATGCTAGCCAGGCATCCGTCCAATGCTTTGGCTTGATTGTAGACTGGTATAATAATAGAGATCATATTTTTCCTTTCATCCTAAACGAAGTGAAGGATCTTGTGATTCTTCGCTTCGTTTAGAATGACAATGAATAATGTCATAAATTTTAGCAACCTGTCTTGGCCAATTAAATTCGTTAATTGCTCGTTCTCTTCCCTGCTCGCCTAGTTTAATTCTCAATTTTGCGTCTTGGGCAAGACCAATGACTGCGCCCGCAATTCTATCAATATTTTCAGGGTCAACTAAAATCCCGGAATAAGCGCCAGCAACAGCGTCCTTCACGCCAGCAACATTGCCTGCAATAACTGGTTTACCTGCTAAATTAGCTTCTAAATAAACTATGCCAAAGCCTTCAAAATCACCGTCTATGTTTCGAGCTGGTGTAATAAAAATATCGCATAATGACAACCACGCCCATTTTTCTTCGTCTGTGATTAAACCAAGAAAAATAATATTATCAATACCCTTTGCTAGTTCTTTTAAATAAATCTTGTCTAATCCGTCGCCAGCTATTATATAATACAAATTCGGCACTGATTTTAAAATTTCCGGCATGGCTTTTATTACATTGTCAAACCCTTTTCTTTTCACTAAACGGCCAATGCTAAACAGTACAATATTATTTGCCAGTCCATGTTTAACTTTTATTTCCTCGCCTAATTTTTTATCCGTTGTCAATTCGGAGATGATGCCTGGATTAACAATCTTTATTTTAACATGTAATTTTTCTTCTAGAAATTCTTTTGTTAATTCGGCTGTATAGCTACTTACGCAAATTACATTATCGGCATTTTTTAATACTTTATAAGCCATCTTTTTTTTACGCGGTAATTTTTGCGCGTAAGCCAGGTCCATGCCATGTAGAATTACTGTATAGGGTGTTTTGGTAATTTTTGATACAAAATAAGCAGCTGTTCCTAGCGGTAAAACATGCCCAACGATAATATGGTTTATTTTATCTTTTTTTATTTTTAAATATAATTGCCAAACGGCCGGTAACCATTTAATCGACAACCAATTTTTTATTAATGCCTTATCATTATTATGCAAAACAAAGATTTTATCATCTTTGGGCCAATGATTTACTATATTAGCATAATAATTAGCAACACCGCCTTTAAATGGAGGATACTCTAAAGTAAATAATAGTATATTCATAGTCTATTCATTAACTATATTTTTGCTAGTAAAAGAATTAAAAATACTTATCACGTCTTCTTTTTTAAATCCGCCTAAAGCTAAAATTACCAAAAGATATAGAACTCCAGCCAGCATTATTAATAAAAATATATTAATAAATGGCTTACAAAGGATGACAAAAGCCGACATTAGCAAGGAAGCAAATAACGTTTTTATAAAAATTATAATTATTTTTTTAGGACGATACTTTACTATTTGCGGTACGACAGTCAGACCTAAAATTAGCATTAAAAAATTAGCCGCCACCACGGTGATGCTAGCGCCAACAGCTTGCCAGCGCGGTATTAAGATTAAATTTAAAATTATGCTAAAAATCAAAGTAATACCCATATGCATGGTATTTCTTTTTTGACGATCACAGGCATTGAGCAAGGAACCGATTGGATAATTAATAAACAAAAACAGTAAAGCCAACATGCCAATATTCAACGATGGCAGAGCTTCGATATATTCCGGTTTTAGGATTGAGACGAGTTTGTCAGAAATAACCATTATACCAAACGTTATGGGCAATGAAATAACAATTAGATAATTCATCGCGCGTTCAAAGGTAACGGCTAATTGTTCGCGGTTGCTAGTCCAGTAGCTGGCAAAGGCGGGATAGACAGAAGCGGTAAAAGCCATCGGTAAAAATTGCAGAGCAAAAATAATTTTAAAAGCTACCTGATAAAGTCCGACGTATTTATCGCCGGCAAAAAATGACAGTAGTAATGTATCAAAATAAGTGAACATTCTCTGAAAAATGGCGTAGAGAGCAAAAGGAATGACTAATAGAATTATAGTTCTGATTAAATTCTGATCGATAGCAGAAAAAAATCTTGTTTTTAATTTAAAAACGGTGATGTAAAGTGCGTATAAAAAATTAAAAGTGCTAGCCAGCGCCAGTACCACCATCTGCCATTTTAATCCGTAGTCAAATTTAATAACCAGAAACCCAAAAATAATAACTATAGCTTGAAACAAAATCGAGGCTACGCTTTCATAAGCTAAATTATGAAAACCGCGCATAACTGCAAAGAAGGATAGCGTAAATGAATCCAAAATCATGCAAATTATAGAAATATAAACTAGCTGCTTGGTTATTTCAGAGTAGTTTAAAAGATTAATAATCACAATGGCCGTCAGCAAGGAAATCGCCGCCAAAATACTTTTTAATAGCACTACGCTACTCAAGAGACCACTCGCTTTTTCTGGCTTCTTGGCCACTTCGCGCGTTAGCACATTTGATAGTCCCAAATCAATAAAAATAGAAAAAACAGTAGTAAAAGAGATTGCAAAGTAATATTTCCCCAGATCTTCTGGACCAAAATTACGAGCCAACAGAACAAAATAAGAAAAACTAATGATTTTTTGGATAATCAAAGCCAGGGTAAAATAGGAAGTATTTTTAGCGATATTAGATATTTTTGAAGTCATTTAAATTCTTTAATTTTTATTCCATCTGTATTTTTCCCTCCATCTGTATTTTTCCCTCCATTCGATATGCCGGTCGAGCGCTAACAAATTCGTACGCCCCAATATCATAAACGTCGTAGACAGGACGACGGGCGCTGACGATATCACTGGTAATAATAGCAATAGTAGTGCCAGCGTTATATAACGGCGAAAACATATTTTTAACAGTGAAGTCGTAGTTAATATAATCGGTAAAAACCCTGTTCCAACTTATAGCCTCACTGGCTGTGTCTGAACTAATATCGACCCAGTTGCTGTCAGCAGCGATATTGTCGTCAGAAGCGTTATAGCCAGCAGTCAGAGTGCCGCCGGTAGTTGTAAGGTCAGTGACATTATTAAATATAGCATTGTTTTTTAGATCTAAAGTGCCGCCGGTTTGCCAGACACCAACGGTGCTAGAACTAACAGTGTTATTGTAACCGTAAACCGTACCTGAAGCAACTTTAATACCGAATTGATTGGTGCCGGCAAAACCATAGATATTGTTGTTGTAGGCATAAAGCTGGGCTAGATCGTCGTTGATATAAATACCGCCCTGATCAGACGTGTCTTGGTCGACATTTTTAATTATGCTATGAGTAAAATATGAAGCGGAAGAGGTAGCGGTATTATTAACATATACGCCATAGCGATTTTGAACGGCCGTGTCGTTAATTTGGATCTGTAGACCCTCTACTCTCACCTGGCCGTTACTAAGAGTTAATGGCACACTATCACTGCTCAACGTTAATCGATATTTGTTGTCATCCCAAACGCCACTATGTCGCTGGCTTTCGCCGACCTCGGTCGCAAGTATTGGGGTGTAAATTTTAATTGGCGAAGAAGTAGAGGTTGTCCAACCGGAAACCACCACCGATTCATCGTCAGCGCTAGCAGCAGCATAACAGGCGACAACCAACGGGGTGCTAGAGGCGTCAATATCATTGCTATATTGGTAAACATAGGGCCTTAAACCAGCATTGATAGCTGAGTTAACATTGCCAACTGCATGTGCCTGCCAATCAGCCAAATGTAGATGGGCACGATAAATAGCTGTGGTAGTGGCGACGGTTACTGGTGTTAAAGAATAACCATTCCAGGATTGAATGGAAAAAGTTGTGGAACTAGTACGTCCAGAAATAAAAGCAATTTTTAACGGACTGCCGTATTGCAAGACATCACCAACACCAATGTTATTGGGCAGACCCGAACTAAAAGTAGCAATTGATTGACTAGTACCGCTAATAGTAAGCGTAGTATTGCCAGTGTTTAAATTAGCGCTGTCGTTACCGACAGAACGGTAAAGAGTTGTACCCGCTGGAGCCTGGTCGGCGCCAATATCCCAAAAATACTGATAGCGAAGTTCGCCCTCAAAATCGTCAGTAATCGCTAGATTTGTGTCATCCGCCAAATAATAGCCGACGTTCTTGGCCGGTGAACCAGAACGCATATGGAAATCACCGGTAGCGGTTGAGAAAAAACTAACTGTAGAGGTGGCCAATGAATTGACACCTGGCGCAGTCCAATCAGACGATAAATTGTTTTTGGAAGCAGTCGCAAAGGTACCGGAGAAATTGGTGTTAGCGCCACAGCCTTGACTAATATTATTAATTGCGACGGTGTCGTAATTTTCGGTGTAATAGCAGGTTGCACCACCATAAGCAGTGTTATTGTAAAGATAAATAGTGTTGTTAACTGTGCCGCCCAAATCGTAATTACGGCTAAAATTGCCATAAACAACATTGTTCCAGATTTTACTATTGGTCTGGCTAATAGCTTTGATGCCAGTACCATTGTTATCGGCGGCTGCTCGTTTGACAATAACTTTAGCAATCTGACCGCCGGTGATTCCGTTAGCATCGTAGCTGTAAATACCGGCACCGGTTCCGTTTTGTTCTATCTGTAAGCCCTCAATTTCGGTATAGCTTTGGGTATTGGTTAAACTAGCGGCTAGAGATGTGGAAGTGGCTGCTAAAATATATTTAGCGCTATTCCATTTGCCTAAATGTCTAGCAGCGGTGGTGGTGTAAATTTTAATATAACTCCACTCACTCGTATCCCAACCAGTATCCAGATTAACTTCTGTAATATCAGGCGTTGTCCAAGCACCATCAATTTCAGCTACCGTTATAGCTGGATTACCGATGTCAGACAATATGGCGTTGTTTTCAGTGG